>Ga0164290_1000710_pt1 | contig 89132 bp, 91 predicted proteins | sample Micstemetagenome_FD_108782 | JGI IMG/M metagenome (GOLD analysis project Ga0164290, IMG submission 108782) | Contaminated culture microbial community from soil near Moab, Utah, USA - Microcoleus steenstrupii SON62 (Illumina Assembly) | ecosystem: Environmental > Terrestrial > Soil > Soil crust... | reverse complement strand
GGCGTGGGTGAACAGGTGGAACATGGCGGCCTGATAGGCGCCGACGCCCGCCGCGAAGAACATGTAGCCCAGCTGCGAACAGGTCGAATAGGCGATGACCCGCTTGATGTCGTTCTGGGCCAGGCCGACCGTCGCGGCGAACAGGGCCGTGACCGCGCCGACGAGAGCGATGATCGCCGAGGCGACCGGGGCGTATTCATAGATCGGCGACAGCAGGCAGACCATGTAGACGCCGGCCGTGACCATGGTCGCGGCGTGGATCAGGGCCGACACCGGCGTCGGGCCCTCCATGGCGTCGGGCAGCCAGGTGTGGAGGAAGAACTGGGCCGACTTGCCCATGGCGCCGATGAACAGCAGCACCCCGGCCAGGTCGAGCGCCGACCAGGTGTGGCCCAGGAACTCCCAGCCCGTACCCTCGCGCGCGGCGATCATCGGGAAGAGCTCGGCGAACTCGATGGTGCCGAACATCCAGAAGACGGTGAAGATGCCGAGGGCGAAGCCGAAGTCGCCGACGCGGTTGACCACGAAGGCCTTGATGGCCGCGGCCGAGGCGGTGGACTTCTTGTACCAGAATCCGATCAGCAGATAGGAGGCCAGCCCCACCCCTTCCCAGCCGAAGAACAGCTGCATGAAGTCGGCGGCCGTGACCAGCGCCAGCATGGCGAAGGTGAACAGCGACAGATAGGCGAAGAACCGCGGCTTGTCGGGGTCCTCGGCCATGTAGCCCCAGCTGTAGAGGTGGACCAGCGAGGACACGCTGGTGACCACGACCAGCATGACGGCCGACAGGGCGTCGATGCGGATGGCCCAGTTGGACTCGAAGGCGCCGACATGGATGAACGGCGCGATCTGGACCGTGAAGGCCTCGAGGCCGCCCCAGGTCCACTGGCTGAAAACGATCCAGGCCACGGCGCAGGAGAAGAACAGCAGGCCGGTGGTGATGGCCTTGGACAGCAGGTCGCCCAGCCGGCGGCCGGACAGGCCGACGACGGCGGCGCCGAGCAGCGGGGCGAAGACGCCGAGAGTGACGAGAAGCGCGAGGTCCACGATCAGCCCTTCATCACCGAGGCGTCATCGACGGCGATGTCGCCGCGATTCCGGAAGAAGGTCACCAGAATGGCCAGGCCGACAGCGGCCTCAGCCGCGGCGACGGTCAGGACGAACATGGCCATGATCTGCCCGGAGACGTCATTGAGGTAGGCCGAGAAGGCGACGAAATTGATGTTCACCGCCAGCAGGATCATCTCGATCGACATCAGGATGATGATGACGTTCTTGCGGTTCACGAAGATGCCGAAGACGCCGATGGTGAACAGGATGGCGCCGACCGCCAGATAGTGCTGCAGCGAGACTTCCATCAGATCAGATCCTCGGCGGTGACGCCCTCGCCGGTGGCCGCGCCCTTGACCTCGACGGCGGTCTTGCGGTCGCGGGTGACCTGGTCGTGGGGCTTCTGGCGCTTGATGTTGGGCTTGTGGCGCAGGGTCAGGACGATGGCCCCGATCATGGCGATCAGCAGCACGATCCCGGCCGCCTGGAAGATGTAGACATAGTCGGTGTAGAGCACCCGGCCGATGGCCTCGACGTTGCTCATGCCCGTGGTCGCGGCGACCGGGCCGGTCGCGTCGGCGGCGGCCCCGCCCTGCACCACCACCAGCGAGATCATGATCATCTCGGCCAGCAGTATGCCGGCGACGATGGCGGCGATGGGCAGGTAGCGGGCATAGCCCTCGCGCAGCCGTACGAAGTCGACGTCCAGCATCATGACCACGAACAGGAACAGCACGGCGACGGCGCCGACGTAGACCACGACCAGCAGCATCGCCAGGAACTCCGCGCCAAGCAGGACGAACAGCCCCGCCGACGAGAAGAAGGTCAGGATCAGCCACAGCACGCTGTGCACGGGGTTCTTCGCGGTGACGACCATCAGGCCGCCGACCACGGCCACCGCCGCCAGCAGGTAGAAGGCTATTCCGGTCAACATCTGAGGCCTGCGCCCCTTTCGGTTATGGCCGGCGATCCCGTGCGGAATCGCCCTGCCCGTTCAGCGGTTGCGCCTTAACGGTAAGGCGCGTCGAGTTCCAGATTCTTCGCGATCAACCGCTCCCAGCGGTCGCCGTTCGAAAGCAGTTTTTCCTTGTCGTAGAGAAGCTCTTCCCGGGTCTCGACGGTGAATTCCGAGTTCGGCCCCTCGACGATGGCGTCCACCGGGCAGGCCTCCTGGCACAGGCCGCAGTAGATGCATTTGACCATGTCGATGTCGTAGCGGGTCGTGCGGCGGCTGCCGTCGGCGCGGGGCTCGGCCTCGATGGTGATGGCCTGGGCCGGGCAAATGGCCTCGCACAGCTTGCAGGCGATGCAGCGTTCCTCGCCGTTCGGATAGCGGCGCAGGGCGTGCTCGCCGCGGAAGCGCGGCGACTGCGGATTGCGCTCGAAGGGATAGTTCACGGTCGCCTTGGGGCGCGCCATGTATTTCAGGGACAGACCGATGGCCCCGATGATGTCCAGCATCATCGCGCCCTTGGTGGCCTGGACGAGACGGGTCAGCATCAGTCGTTCTCTCTTTCGACGCCGCGGCAAAGCTCTTCCTTGCGCGGGTCCTCGTCTTTCGTGATGCGGCACAGGCGCACGCGTTCGGCCTGTTGCCGCTCGATGGCCTGCTGGCGCCGTTCCCACTGATAGACCGAGACCGGCTCGGCCTCGTAGGTCGGAATGGTGCAGGCGGCCGTCGAGACGGCGGCGCCCAGCACGATCAGGGTCAGGAGACGCCTCATGCGCCCACCCCGAACACCCGCCAGGCGGCGACCACCACCACGGCGACCAGCGAGGTCGGCAGGAAGATCTTCCAGCCCAGCCGCATCAGCTGGTCGTAGCGGTAGCGGGGGACGAAGGCCTTCACCATGGCGATCATGGCGAACCAGAAGATGATCTTGGCGAAGAAGACCAGGAAGTAGAACAGGTTTGCCAGGAACTCGGGCCAGTCGTTGAGGAAGTCGGTGGGGAAGCCCGGGTGCCAGCCGCCGAAGAACAGCAGGCTGATCATGGCGCACATGAAGACGATGTTGGCGTACTCGCCGATCATGAACAGCAGATAGGGCGTCGAGCTGTACTCGACCTGGTAACCGGCCACGAGCTCGGACTCGGCCTCGGGCAGGTCGAACGGCGGACGGTTGGTCTCGGCCAGGGCCGAGATGAAGAAGATGATCGCCATCGGGAACATCACCACGATGGTCGGCAGGGTGGCCAGGCCGCCGCCGAAGGCGAACCAGTTCCAGATCCAGCCGCCCTGCTGGGTGACGATTTCCGTCAGGTTCATCGTCCCGGCCAGCAGGATGACGTTGATGATCACAAGGCCGATGGAGACCTCGTACGACACCATCTGCGCCGCCGATCGCAGCGACCCCAGGAACGGGTACTTCGAGTTCGAAGCCCAGCCGCCCATGATGATGCCGTAGACGCCCAGCGAGCTGATGGCGAAGATGTAGAGGATGCCGACGTTCAGGTCGGAAATGACCCAGCCCGGTGCGAACGGAATGGCCGCCCAGGCGATGAAGGCCAGCACGAAGGTCAGCAGCGGGGCCAGCAGGAAGACGATCTTGTCGGCGCCGGCCGGGACGACGATCTCCTTCAGCACGAATTTGAAGAAGTCGGCGAAGGACTGCAGCAGGCCGAACGGCCCCACGACGTTCGGGCCCTTGCGCATCTGCACGCTGGCCCAGATTTTCCGGTCGGCCAGCAGCAGGAAGGCCAGCGAGATCAGGATGCCGACGGTGACCAGCAGGATGCCGCCGGCGGTGATCAGGGTCCAGCCGATCGGGCTCGACCAGAAGGTCGGCGGGATCAGGCTCCAGCCCCATACCGCCAGGACGACGAGCCCGGCGACGAGCGCCAGCCCCAGCACGGTCAGCAGGATCGGGACCAGCGGGTTCTTCGGACGGGACGGAACGACGTCGGTCATCGGCTACTCCGCCGCCATCGCGACCGGGGCGATCCGCAGGGCGGACAGCTCGGCCATGGTCACGCTGGCGCGCGCGATCGGGTTGTTGAGGTAGGGGTCGCGGACGGCCGAATGGAAGGCCACATCGCCGAGGTCGCCCTTCCTGCCCAGGCCCGCCACGTCGAACGACGCCGCCGCCGGCAGATAGTCGATACGGCCGAAGGTGGGGTGGTCCGCCATCAGCTTCGAACGCAGGGCGTCCAGGGTGTCGTACGGCAGGGTCTGGTCGACCAGCGCCGACAGCGCCCGCAGGATGGCCCAGTCCTCTTTCGCCTGGCCCTTGGGGAAGACGGCCCGCTCGGCCATCTGCACCCGGCCCTCGGTGTTGACGTAGAGGCCCGGCTTCTCGGTATAGGCCGCGCCCGGCAAGACCACGTCGGCGTGGTGGGCGCCGCGGTCGCCGTGGCTGCCCAGATAGACCCGGAAGGCCTTGCTCGCCGAGGCGTCGATCTCGTCGGCGCCGAGCAGGAACAGCACGTCCAGCGCGCCCTTCCTGACCATCTCGGCGGCCGACAAGCCGCCCTCGCCCGGGACGAAGCCCATGTCGAGGCCGCCGACGCGCGCCGCGGCCGTGTGCAGCACGTTGAAGCCGTTCCAGCCCTCCGCGACCACGCCGACCTTCTTCGCCAGCGCGCCGAGGGCGTTGAGCACGGCCGGACCGGTCTCGCCCGTCAGCGCGCCGCCGCCGACGATGATCGCCGGCCGTTCGGCCTTGCTGAGGAAGTCCATCGCCGCCTTGGGCAGCTTGGCCAGGGTCTTCGACCCGGCGCCCAGCCAGCTGTGGTTGAAGGTCAGGTTGACCTGTTCGCCGATGACGCCGACTTCCATCCCGCCGGTCAGCCACGCCTTGCGCAGACGGGCGTTCAGCAGCGGCGCCTCGGTCCGCGGATTGGCCCCGACGATCAGGACGGCGTCCGCGTTTTCAATGCCTTGCAGGCCGGAGTTGAACAGCCATCCCTCGCGCGGACCGTGGCCCAGGGCGCTGCCGTCCTGACGGCAGTCGGTGTTGGCCGAGCCGAGAGCACGGAACAGGTCCAGCGCCGCCTTCATCGATTCCGCGTCCTGCAGGTCGCCGGCGATGACGCCGATCTTCTCCGGCTTCGCGGCCTTCAGCTTCTCCGCCACCACGCCCAGCGCCTCTTCCCACGAGGCGGCGCGCAGCTTGCCGTTGTCGCGCACATAGGGCCGGTCGAGCCGCTGGCGCTGCAGGCCGTCGACGACGTAGCGGCTGATGTCGCTCAGCCACTCCTCGTTGACGCCTTCATGCACCCGCGGCAGCACGCGCATGACTTCGGCCCCGCGCGCATCGACGCGGATGTTCGAGCCGAGCGCGTCCATGACGTCGATCGACTCGGTCGGCTTCAGCTCCCACGGGCGGTAGTGATACTGCCACGGCCGGTGGGTCAGGGCGCCGACCGGGCACAGGTCGTTGACGTTGCCCGACAGCTCGCTGTCGATGTTCTTTTCCAGATAGGTGGTGATCTCGGCGTCCTCGCCGCGCGAGATCATGCCGATGTCCGGCACGCCGGCCACCTCGGTGATGAACCGCACGCAGCGGGTGCACTGGATACACCGGGTCATGAAGGTCTTGACCGTCGGACCCATGTTCTTTTCTTCGACGGCGCGCTTGTTCTCGGCGTAGCGCGAGCCGTCGCGGCCATAGGCCATGGCCTGGTCCTGCAGGTCGCACTCGCCGCCCTGGTCGCAGATCGGGCAGTCCAGCGGGTGGTTGATGAGCAGGAACTCCATCACCCCTTCGCGCGCCTTCTTGACCATAGGCGTGTCGGTAAAGATCTCCTGGCCCTCGGCGGCCGGCAGGGCGCAGCTGGCCTGCGGCTTCGGCGGTCCGGGCTTCACCTCGACCAGGCACATGCGGCAGTTGCCGGCGATCGACAGCCGCTCGTGATAGCAAAAACGCGGGATCTCATGGCCGGCCTTTTCGGCGACCTGGAGCACGGTCATGCCGGGCTCGAACTCGGTTTCTACGCCGTTGACCTTGGCGACGGGCATCAGCGGGCCTCTTGCTCGGTGGCCACAGAGTACTCTTCCGTGGCGGTCGTCCCATCCGGGAGCGTCGTGTTGATGGTGATGGCCTCGCCGTCAAGGACGAAGCGCGTCACCGGGTCGCCCGACTGGTTCATCCAGCGGGCTTCGGCGGGGTCGCCGGCGTCTGCCGGCTTCCAGGTGATCAGATCGCCCTCGACCCGGCACTGGGCCCGACGCCGGCCGCCGTCGACCGGGGCGCGCCACGAGGCGTTGACGACTTCACCGTCCAGACCGTCGATCGAAACGTCATCCAGCCGCTGGCCGTGGATGCCGGCCAGTCCGGCGCGGCAGACGCGACGCAGATCGGCGGCGTTCAGCACCGCCGGCGCCGTCGGGGCGGCGTCGGTCTGCGCGGGCGCGGCGGAGACCACCTCGGCCGGCGTCGGCGCGCCCTCCTCCGCCCGCTCGCCGCAGGCGGCGAGGGCGAAGGGCGCCAGCATCAGGACAGCGGTCAGGCGCATCGTCACTCCGCCGCGATCGCGTGGCCGGCGAAATTCGCGCGGCGGCTGCGGTAGGAGGCGATCCGCTCCTCGATCTCGTGGCGGAAATGCCGGATCAGGCCCTGGACCGGCCAGGCGGCGGCGTCGCCCAGGGCGCAGATGGTGTGGCCCTCGACCTGGCCGGCGACGTCCAGCAGCAGATCGATCTCGGACGGGTCGGCCTCGCCGATGGCCATCCGCTCCAGCACCCGCCACATCCAGCCCGTGCCCTCGCGGCAGGGCGTGCACTGGCCGCAGCTCTCATGCTTGTAGAAGTATGAGATGCGGGCGATCGCCTTCACCAGGTCGGTGGAGTTGTCCATCACGATGACCGCCGCGGTGCCGAGGCCGGAACGCATGTCGCGCAGGCTGTCGAAATCCATCAGGGCGGTTTCGCTCATCTCGCGGGTGATCAGCGGCACCGAGGAGCCGCCCGGGATCACGGCCTTGAGGTTGTCCCAGCCGCCGCGTACGCCGCCGCAGTGCTCTTCCAGCAGCTGCTTCAGCGGGATCGACATCGCCTCTTCGACATTGCACGGCCGGTTCACATGGCCGCTGATGGTCATCAGCTTGGTGCCGGTGTTGTTCGGCCGGCCGAAGCCCGCGAACCACTCGGCCCCGCGGCGCAGGATGGTCCCGACGACCGCGATCGACTCGACGTTGTTCACCGTGGTCGGGCAGCCGTAGAGGCCGGCCCCGGCGGGGAACGGCGGCTTCAGCCGCGGTTGGCCCTTCTTGCCCTCCAGCGACTCCAGCAGGGCCGTCTCCTCGCCGCAGATATAGGCCCCGGCGCCATGGTGGATATAGACGTCGAAATCCCAGCCGTGGACGTTGTTCTTGCCGATCAGCTTCGCGTCATAGGCCTGCTTGACAGCGGCCTCCATGCGCTCGCGCTCCAGCACATATTCGCCGCGCAGATAGATGTAACAGGCGTGGGCCTGCATCGCGAAGCTGGCGATCAGGCAGCCTTCGATCAGCAGCTGCGGATCATGCCGCATGATCTCCCGGTCCTTGGCGGTGCCGGGCTCCGACTCATCGGCGTTGACCACCAGATAGTGCGGCCGGTCCTTCAGCTCCTTCGGCATGAAGGACCACTTCAGCCCCGTCGAGAAACCGGCGCCGCCGCGTCCGCGCAGGCCCGAGTTCTTGACGTTGGTGATGATCCAGTCGCGCCCGAGGTCGAGCATGTCCTTGGTGGCGTTCCACGCGCCGCGCTTCTTCGCGCCCTCGAGGCCCCAGTCCTGGAGCCCGTAGAGGTTGGTGAAGATGCGATCCTTGTCTTCGAGGATTCCGACCATGGTTCAGTCCATCTCCCGCATACGGCGGCGGTGGTAACGGGTGCGCAGGAAGATGGCGGCCAGCATCAGGGCCCAGCCGAAGGCCAGGGCGGCGTAGCCGGCGTACTGGATGGTCGGCCCGGCCGGTCCGGCCGCTGTGCCGCCCCAGACGGCCACGGCGCCGAGGATGACCAGGGCGAAGCCGGCCAGTCGCTGGTTGCGCCCGACCATGCGCAGTTCGGAGCGGTATTTGGCGACCGCCTGATCGTCGGACAGATCGGGGCGGGTCATGCGGGCACCGGATCGCTGTTGGGCAGCTTGCTGATCGGCTGCGCGGCCGAACCGTCGTACAGCTTCGGATCGGTCAGGGTCAGGGCCCCGCCCTCGGGCTCCGAACTGGCGCGGCCGACCCGGCTGCCCGGCTTCGGCGTCTTGCCGGCGGCGAAATCGTCGATGATCTGCGCCATGTTTTCCGGCGTCAGGTCTTCGAAATAGTAGTCGTTGATCATCGCCATCGGCGCATTGGCGCAGGCGCCGAGGCATTCGACCTCTTCCCAGGTGAAGCGGCCGTCGGCGCTCAGGGTCTGCTTCGGACCGATCTTGCTCTTGCAGACGGCCATCAGCTCATTGGCCCCGCGCAGCATGCAAGGCGTGGTCCCGCACACCTGGATCAGGGCCGCCGAGCCCACCGGCTCCAGCATGAACATCGTGTAGAAGGTCGCGACCTCCAGCACCCGGATGAAGGGCATGTTCAGCAGCTCGCCGATGGCGCGGATGGCGGGTTCCGAGACCCAGCCCTCCTGCTTCTGGACCAGCCACAGGATCGGGATCACCGCCGAAGCCTTCCGCTCCGCCGGATATTTGGAGATCCACCAGTCGGCCTTGGCCTTCGTCGCCTTCGAGAAGGCGAACGAGGCGGGCTGTTCCTTGGCGAGACGACGAACGCTCATTGTTGCTTACCCATCCAGCGGCCCAGGCGCTCGCTCCACACGGCGCGGCCGGCATTTCTCAGATCGCGCGACAACCATGCCATCGGCGGCAGGTAGCGCACCGCCAGCTGGCCGGCGAAGATGGCCCCGCTCATCCACACGACGGAGCGCAGATTGGCTTCCCAGAAGCCCCTGCCCTCCTCCAGATAGCCCAGCCGGTACGCCCCGCGCACCAGGGTGATCCCGGCGGCGGCGGGCGCGGCGACCACGGCCGAGGCCATGGCGAATTTCAGGCCGCCCATGATCGCGCGGCGGCGCGGCGAAAAGGCCAGCTGCACCGCGACGCCGAACGTCAGCAGCACGGCGAACCAGATCGCCTGCGTCGTCGTGAAGATGGGCTGGACCGCGAAACCCATCAGCGGTCGACCTCGCCGAAGACGATGTCGAGCGAGCCGAGGATGGCCGAGACGTCCGCCAGCATGTGGCCGCGGTTCATCCAGTCCATGGCCTGCAGGTGGCGGAAGCCGGGGGCCGAGATCTTGACCCGGTACGGCTTGTTGCTGCCGTCGCTGACCAGATAGACGCCGAACTCGCCCTTGGGGGCCTCGACCGAGGCGTAGACCTCGCCCTCCGGCGTGCGGAAGCCCTCGGTGTAGAGCTTGAAGTGGTGGATCAGCGATTCCATCGACCGCTTCATCTCGCCGCGGCGCGGCGGGACGATCTTGTTGTCCTCGGTGATGACCGGTTCGCCGGGGCAGTTGCGCAGCTTGTGGATGCACTGCTCCATGATCCGCACCGACTGCTTCATCTCCTCGATGCGGCACAGGTAGCGGTCCCAGCAGTCGCCATTCTTGCCGACGACGATGTCGAACTCCAGGTCGGCGTAGCACTCATAGGGCTGCGACTTGCGCAGGTCCCAGGCGATGTCCGAGCCGCGCAGCATCACGCCGGTGAAGCCCCACTCCAGAGCCTGCTGTTTGGTCACCACGCCGATGTCGACGTTGCGCTGCTTGAAGATGCGGTTTTCGGTGACGAGGGACTCGATGTCCTTCAGCGCCGCCGGGAACTCCAGGCACCAGCGGCCGATGTCGTCGATCAGGTCGGGCGGCAGGTCCTGGTGCACGCCGCCGGGGCGGAAATAGTTGGCGTGCAGGCGCGACCCGGAGGCGCGCTCGTAGAACACCATCAGCTTTTCGCGTTCCTCGAAGCCCCACAGCGGCGGCGTCAGGGCGCCGACGTCCATGGCCTGGGTGGTCACGTTCAGCAGGTGCGAAAGGATGCGGCCGATCTCGGAATACAGCACCCGGATCAGCTGGCCCCGGTACGGCACATCCATGCCCAGCAGCTTCTCGATGGCCAGGCAGAAGGCGTGCTCCTGGTTCATCGGCGCGACATAGTCGAGACGGTCCAGGTAGGGAATGTTCTGGAGGTAGGTGCGCGCCTCCATCAGCTTCTCGGTGCCGCGGTGCAGCAGGCCGATGTGCGGATCCACGCGGGTGACCAGCTCGCCGTCCAGCTCCAGCACCAGACGCAGCACGCCGTGCGCGGCCGGGTGCTGGGGGCCGAAATTGATCGTGAATTTGCGGTCGTCGAGCGCGCGGGCGTGTTCGTTGCGGCCGTCGTGCGGCTCGTCGTCGAACACGCTGGCGCCCAGCGGCGGCGGGAGGGTGGAGGAGTCAGCCATCAGACGGTCCCCTTCTCATCGCCGGGCAGCACCGGGGCCGGATAGTCCGCGCCTTCCCACGGCGACTGGAAGTCGAAATTGCGGAACTCCTGGGTCAGCTTGACCGGCTCATAGACGACCCGCTTCTGCTCGTCGTCGTAACGGACCTCGACATAGCCGGTCATCGGGAAGTCCTTGCGCAGCGGATGCCCCTGGAAGCCGTAGTCCGTCAGCAGCCGGCGCAGGTCCGGGTGGTCTGAGAACAACATCCCGTACATGTCGAAGGCCTCGCGCTCGAACCAGTCGGCGCAGGGGAAGACGGACACGGCGCTCGGCACCGGCTGGCGCTCGTCGGTCGTGACCTTGACCCGCACCCGGGCGTTCCGGGTCAGGGACAGCAGATGATAGACCACCTCGAACCGTTCCTCCCGGTCCGGGAAGTCGACGCCGCAGACATCCAGCAGCTGCTGGAAGCCGAAACGGTCGCGCAGCACGGTCAGCACCTCGACGATGGCTTCGCGTTCGGCGACCAGGGTCAGTTCCCCGAACGCCACCTGGGCCTGCACGCCGAGAGCGCCGACCATCTCGGCGCCCAGCGGCGTCAGGGCGGACTCCATGTCCTCGATGCGGGCGACAGCGTTCATCGGTCGATGGTCCCCGTGCGCCGGATCTTCTTCTGCAGCTGCAGCAGCCCGTACAACAACGCCTCCGCCGTCGGCGGGCACCCGGGAACGTAAGCATCGACAGGTACAACGCGGTCGCAACCGCGAACAACACTGTAACTATAGTGATAGTATCCGCCGCCATTGGCGCAGGAACCCATCGAAAGAACGTAACGCGGATCCGGCATCTGGTCGTATACTTTACGAAGTGCGGGAGCCATCTTGTTGGTCAGGGTGCCGGCCACGATCATCAGGTCCGACTGACGCGGGCTGGCGCGCGGGGCCATGCCGAACCGCTCCATGTCGAAGCGCGGCATGGAGGCCTGCATCATCTCGACGGCGCAGCAGGCCAGGCCGAAGGTCATCCACATCAGCGAGCCGGTCCGGGCCCAGTTGATGACGTCGTCGAGCGAGGTGGTGATGAAGCCGCGCTCGCCCAGTTCGGCGTTCACCGCCTCGAAGAATTTGTCGTGGATGGCGGGGTCGTAGCCCTCGACCATGGTCCGGCCGGCCGTCCCGAAAGCCAGCGGCGACGACGGCCCGGGGCCGACCGGGGACGCGCCCTGGTTGCCCATGCCGATCAGCGGAACGGTGTTGGTCGTGGTCACTCCCATTCGAGCGCGCCCTTCTTCCATTCGTAGATGAAGCCGACGGTCAGCACGCCGAGGAAGACCATCATCGACCAGAAGGCGAACACCATGCCCTCGCGCGACAGGTCGAACATCGACACCGCCCACGGGAACAGGAAAGCCACTTCCAGGTCGAAGATGATGAACAGGATCGAGACCAGGTAGAAACGCACGTCGAACTTCATCCGGGCGTCGTCAAAGGCGTTGAAGCCGCACTCATAGGCCGACAGCTTCTCGGAATCGGGGTTCTTCGGCGCCAGCACCCAGGCCGCCAGCATGAAGCCGAGCCCGAGCACCGTCGCGATCCCGAGAAAGACCACGATCGGCAGATATTCGAGAAGATATGCATTCATCCGTAGGGGACCTCGTCCGCCGTCAAGGGAGGGGGCGGATTCGGCGCTTTCTAGACCCGGAACCGCGCCCGTTCAAACCCATGCGGCGAAAGGTTTTTCTTGCGAACGGTTCGCAGCAATTCCTCCCGTCCTCGGGGCCGTTCAAAGCCGTCGAAAAACTGTCGCCGGGCGCGCCATCCTCGCTTGACAGTGCGCAGCGCCCCCGCCTAAACGACGCCCCTCGCCGCGACGCACTGCTTCGCGGCCGGGAAACGCGGGTGTAGCTCAGTTGGTTAGAGTGCCGGCCTGTCACGCCGGAGGTCGCGGGTTCGAGCCCCGTCACTCGCGCCATTCCCTCTGATTTCGCAGTCAGGGAATGGCGCTCTCCGCTCCGCGAGCGGCTCCATCACATTCAGACGACCTTCGGGCCTCAGTTGCGCCCGGCGACAAGCACGTTGTTGACGCGGCGGCCGAGCGGGTCGCGCGACTGCCAGGACTCGCCGACGTCGGCCTCGATCATCTCGGTGCAGAAGCGCGGGACCAGCATGCTGGGCCGGATGTGGGTCAGGCAGACCTTCTCGCCGCGCACCGACCAACGCGCCGACAGCTGGCGGCCGTCCGAGAACTGGGCGGCGTAGGTGCCGTCGGGATTGAACCAGTGCTTCACCCAGCCGCCGTCCGCATAGCGCGTCAGGACCGTGTTTCCGAATGCGGCGTTGATATCAGTCCGCCCGGGGCCGGCCAGCAAACTGGCGGCCAGAACGGTCGCCACGGCAAGCGTACGAAGCATGAAAACCCCTACTCAACCCGTCCCCGGCGGCGACTATTAACAATCGTTTAGGAAATGCCAACCCCCTCGCCCGGCCTCGCGAATAGTTGACTCTGGCGTGGGGGCTTCTATATGCGGCGCACGTTCGGAACAGGACTGGCGAATCCGCGCCGCCCGCACGCCCGTAGACCAGGGCGGTTCCGCGACATCGCACGACGGCCCGATGCGCGGGGCGTCCTTCAGTTCAGTCCCAAAGGATTCATGACCGAATTTTCCCAACTGGGCCTCTCGCCCACGACCCTGCAAGCCGTCATCGACACCGGCTATACGACCGCGACCCCGATCCAGGCCCAGGCCATTCCCGTGGCCCTCGCCGGACGCGACGTTCTCGGCATCGCACAGACGGGCACCGGCAAGACCGCCGCCTTCACCCTCCCCCTGATCGAACGCCTGTCCAAGGGCCGCGCCCGGGCGCGTATGCCCCGCGCCCTCGTCCTGGCCCCGACCCGCGAGCTGGCCGACCAGGTCGCCATGTCGTTCGAGAAATACGCCAAGGGCACCAAGCTGAGCTGGGTGCTGCTGATCGGCGGCGTCTCCATGGGCGACCAGGTCGCGGCGCTGAACAAGGGCGTCGACGTCCTCATCGCCACCCCGGGCCGACTGCTGGACCTGTTCGAACGCGGCAAGATGATGCTGAACGGCGTCGAGCTGATGGTCGTCGACGAGGCCGACCGCATGCTGGACATGGGCTTCATCCCCGATATCGAGCGCATCTTCAAACTGACCCCGCCCAAGCGCCAGACGCTGTTCTTCTCGGCCACCATGCCGCCCGAGATCACCCGGCTGACGACCCAGTTCCTCAAGGACCCGACCCGCATCGAAGCCTCGCGCCCGGCGATGACGGCCGAGACCATCACCCAGTATCTGGTGCGCATCCCGTCCAGCGACCCGAAGATGAAGCGGGCCGCCCTGCGCGCCCTGATCGGCCGCGCCGACGTGAAGAACGGCATCGTCTTCTGCAATCGCAAGTCCGAGGTCGACGTCGTCGCCAAGTCGCTGAAGCAGCACGGCTTCGACGCCGCGCCGATCCACGGCGACCTCGACCAGTCGCTGCGCACCAGGACGCTCGCCGCCTTCCGTTCGGGCGAGCTCAAGCTGCTGGTGGCCTCCGACGTGGCCGCCCGCGGCCTGGACATCCCTGACGTCAGCCACGTGTTCAATTACGACGTCTCGCATCACGCCGACGACTATGTGCACCGCATTGGCCGCACCGGCCGCGCCGGCAAGACCGGCCAGACCTTCATGATCGTCACGCCGGGCGACGACCGCTCGCTCGACAAGGTTCTGAAGCTGATCAAGATGGATCCCGAGGAACTGGTGCTGGACAGCGCCGACCTCGGCGGCGTCGCGGCCGGCCGTCGCCCGGACAAGGCGGACAAGGTCGACAAGGCCGAGCCCGCCCGCGAACGCGGCGAACGCCCGTCCCGCTCGCGCCGCGCCCCGGCGACCCGCACTGAAGCCCCGGCCCAGGTTGTCGCCGAAGCGCCGCCGGCGCCCGTCGTCATCGACGAGCCAGCCTCCGGGGCTGCGGCCGAACCGGCCCGCCGGACCCGCAGCCGTCGCGGCGGTCGGTCCGCCCGGCCCGCCATCGAGACCGCGGTCGACGCCCCGGCCGAGGCCCCCGCGGCCCCGGTCGAGGCTCCCGTCGTGCACGCCGCCGAAGCCGTCAGCCCCGAGCGCCCCGCCCAGGAGGCCCACCTGCGTCAGTCAGACCGCCGCGGCGCGAGTCCGGCCGCCGAGCCCCAACGCAGCAACGGCCGCCCGTTCGGCGAGTCGGAGGTTCCGGCCTTCCTGCGCCGCGCCGTGTCCATCAAGGGCTAGGGCGGCCTTGAAAATCGGCTGGCCGTGCGCCGGTTTAACCCGGCGTTACGGAACCCCGGCCTAGCGTCCGCCATGAGGTCGCCGGATCAAGGCGATCCGGCAGAGGACGCCCATGACTGAAGCGGTCGAAACCACGCTGCGGGGACCCGAAGCCTATTCCCTGGCGCGGCGGGCCGTCGAGGCGATGGAGGCCGCGTCGGTCTGGCCGACCCCGCTCAATTTCGAACTCTGGCTGCAGTATCTCGGCGAGCCCGACGGACCTCTGGGCCGCGAGATCATGCGCATGCTGGCCGCCAGGGAGCCCTTCACCGAGGCGGTCGCCGAAATGCTGGCCGCCGAATATCTGCCCCGCGCACGCCTGACCGAGGAGATTCGCGACGCCGGCCGGGTGCTCGACCGCGAACTGTCCAGCGTCAGCGACGCCATATCCCGCGCCCATCAGGCCCAGTCCGACTATGGGCGCACCCTTGAGGGAGCCGCCGGCAGCCTCGAGGCCGCGGACGGCGCCCCCCAGCTCCGCGCCATCGTCTCCAACCTGTCGACGGCCACCCACCGGATCCGCAAGGACAACGAAGCCCTCGAGAGGAAGCTGGCCGTCTCGACCCGCGAGATCGCCCGGCTGAGCGAGCATCTGGAACAGGTGCGCCGCGACTCGATGACCGACGCCCTGACCAATCTGGCCAACCGCAAGGCCTTTGACGAACAGCTGGACGGCGCCTGCGAAACCGCGCTGGTCGAGGGCGCGCGACTGTCCCTCGCCGTCCTCGACATCGACCACTTCAAGCGTTTCAACGACACCTGGGGCCACCAGACCGGCGACCAGGTGCTCCGCTATGTCGCCAGCGTGCTCGCACGGGCGGCCGGGGCGCCGCGGGTCGCGGCCCGCTACGGCGGCGAGGAATTCGCCATGATCTTCCCCGGCGAGGCCCTGCCCGACGTCGAGGCGGCGCTGGAGGGCGTCCGCAAGGAGATCGGCTCCCGGTCGCTGCGCCGCCGCTCCACCAACGACGACCTCGGCGCCGTCACCGTCTCGATCGGCTTCGCCCACCGGCGCGGGGGCGAAAGCGCCGCCAGCCTGCTGGGCCGGGCCGACGCCGCCCTCTACGCCTCCAAGCGGTCAGGCCGGAACCGGGTCACCTGCGCCGACTGGCTGGACGACGCCGCCTGACCCCTTCCGCCGGCGCCGATTCCCGGCATAGTCGTCCGATGCGCAGCCTGGCCTTCAACATCGCCTACTGGGTCCTGTCGATCGGCTACACCCTTGCGGCCGTGATCGCGGCCCTGGCGCCCGGCCGAAAGGCCACCGGCTGGATCATCCGCCGCTATGTCCGCCGCATGGTCCAGGCCATGCGTCTGCTGGCCGGCATCCGCATCCGGTATCGCGGCGAGGAACGGCTGCCGCAGGGCGCCTTCATCATCGCCGCCAAACACCAGAGCTGGGGCGACGGCTTCTCGGTCTACGACCGGTTCGAGGACCTCGCCTTCGTGACCGGCGACCACCTCGAGAAATTCCCACTGATGGCCACGGTGCTGCGCAAGCTGGGGGCCATAGTGGTCAACAACTGCGGCGGCCGCGAAGCCCGCGATGCGCTGAAGGATCGCGCCGCCGACGCCCACGCCGCCGGCCGCAGGATCCTGATCTATCCCGAGGGCAATCTGGCGAAGGTCGGCGAGAAATTCCGCTATCGCTCGGGCGTCTGGCACATGTACCGCGACTTCGACATGCCGGTGGTGCCCGTGGCCACCAACCTCGGCCTGTTCTGGCCGCAGGAGGCGTTCGAGAAGCGGCCCGGCGTCGCCACGCTGGAGTTCCTCGATCCCATCCCCACGGGACTTCCCAAGGAGGAGTTCCTCGCCCGGCTCGAGGCGGCGGTGGAGGGCCGGACCGCCGAACTGGTCGCCGAGGCCACCGGCGGCGCCGTCACGCCGGCCGTGCAGGTGCCCACGCCGGACGAGATCGCCAGGGCCGCCAAACTCGCCGCGGCGGCCTAGTCCTGCCCGGCGTCCAGCGCCGCCGCCGGAATGATCGTGACGCTCTCGCCGCAACCGCAGGCGTCGGTCTGGTTCGGATTCCGGAACACGAATTTCGAGGCCAGCTTCGTCGTCTCGTAGTCGATCTCCGAACCGATCAGGAACAGGATGGCCTTGGGGTCGATCAGGATGGTGACGCCCTTGTCCTCGACCACCTCGTCCAGCGGTCCGATCTCATCGGCATAGGCGAAGGTGTATTCCTGACCCGCGCAGCCGCCGTTCTTGACGCCCACCCGGATGCCGACGGCCGGCGTGTCCGCCTTGGCCATGATCTCGCGCACCCGATCCGCCGCGGCGTCGGTCAGCGACACCGCCTTGGGGCGGGGCCGGCGTTGTCGGGTCGTGGTCTGAAGCTCGGTCATGGCGTCCTCAGAACATGTTCAGGGCCAGTTTGGCCTCGTCGCTCATCTTCGACGGATCCCACGGCGGGTCGAAGGTCAGGTCGGCGGTCGCGGACTTGATGCCCTCGACCTTCATCACCGCCTGCTCGACCCAGATGGGCATTTCGCCCGCCACCGGGCAGCCCGGCGCCGTCAGGGTCATCTCGATGCGGGCGTCGAAATCGTCGGACAGGTCGACCTTGTAGATCAGGCCCAGCTCATAGATGTCGACCGGGATTTCCGGGTCGAACACCGTCTTCAGGGCGGCGATGATGTCGTCGGTCAGCCGGTCCAGCTCAGGCTGCGAGATCGCGCCGGCCGCCACGGCCGCGCCGCGGCCGCCGTCGTCCTGGACATCGTCTTCAATCGTGGTCGTCGGGTCGGTCATGCAAAGAACTCGCGGGCCTTGATGAGGGCGTCGGCGAAAGCGTCGGCGTCCTCTGTGGTGTTATATAGGGCGAAGGAGGCGCGGGCGCTCGACGTCAGGCCGAACCGTTTGGCCAGCGGCTCGGCGCAGTGCAGACCGGCGCGCACGGCGACGCCGTATCGGTCCATCACCTGGGCGATGTCGTGGGCGTGGGCCCCGTCGACGGTGAAGGTCAGGATCGCCCCCTTCCCTTCGGCCTCGCCGATCACCCGCAGCCAGTTCAGACCGTCCAGCCGCGCGAGGGCGTGGTCGTACAGGGCGCGCTCGTGGGCCGCGACCGCCGCCCGGTCGAACCGCGCCAGCCATTCGATGGCCGCGCCCAGGCCGATGGCGTCGACGATCGGCGGCGTCCCCGCCTCGAACCGGTGCGGCGGCCTGGCGTATCTGACCTCATCCCGGGCGACCGTCTCGATCATCTCGCCCCCGCCCTGATACGGCGGCAGGGCTTCCAGCGCCTCGGCCGTGCCGTACAGCGCCCCGATACCCGACGGCCCGTACAGCTTGTGGCCGGTGAAGACGTAGAAGTCGCAGCCGATGGCCTGCACGTCCGGCGCGGCGTGCACCGCCCCCTGGCAACCGTCGATCAGCACCCGCGCCCCGGCGGCATGCGCCAGCCGCACGATCTCCGCGACCGGATTGATCGTGCCCAGCACATTGGACATGTGGGTCACCGCGACGACCTTCGTCTTCGGCCCCAGCAGGTCGGCGTAGGCCGCCATGTCCAGCGAGCCGTCGTCCAGCACCGGGATCCATTTCAGCACCGCCCCGCGCCGCTCGCGCAGCAGGTGCCACGGCACGATGTTGGAATGGTGCTCCATCTCCGAGACGATGATCTCGTCGCCCGGCTGGATCGACTGGCCGATCCCCGCCGCGACCAGGTTGATCGCCTCGGTGCCGCCCTTCGTCCAGACGATGTTGGTCGCCGCTTCCGCATTGAGGAACCGCGCCACGCTCTCGCGCGCGGCCTCGAAGGCTTCGGTCGTCTCATTGGCCAGGGTATGCAGCCCGCGATGGACGTTGGCGTAGCTGCCCTCCATCGACCCCACCATGGCGTCGATCACCGCCCGCGGCTTCTGCGCCGAGGCGGCCGAGTCGAGATAGACCAGCGGCTTGCCGTTCACCGTCCGGGACAGGATCGGGAACTGGGCGCGCGCGGCCTGGGCGTCGAAGCGTTCTCCTCCCCCCTTGGGGGAGGGGGACCGCGAAGCGGTGTAGGGGGTCTTCACAGGCGAGCCGTCAGCCATTCCCGCACCACCTCTCTCGCGCCCTCATGGTCGATCCGGTCCACCACCTCGACCAGAAACGCCTCGGTCAGAACCGCCCGCGCCTCGTCCAGCGGAATCCCGCGCTGCTGCAGATAGAACAGCGCCGCCGGGTCCAGATTGCCCACCGTATTGCCATGCGCGCACTGCACGTCGTCGGCGTAGATGACCAGTTCCGGCTTGGCGTCCACCTCGGCCCGTTCGCCGAGGATCAGGGCGTGGTGGCCCATCCGCGCGTCGGTGCCGTCGGCCCCGCGCTCGACCACGATCTTGCCCTGGAACACCCCGCGCGAGGTGTCGCGCACGACGCCCTTGGTCAGCTGCGAGGTCGTGCCGTCGGCGCCGACATGGTCGACCACGCTGGTCATATCCGCCTGCCGGGCGTCCGAAAGCACATACAGCCCGTCGACGCGCACATCAGCGCTCTGCCCCGGATGCCGGACCTCGGTCTCGAACCGCTGCAGCTTCGCCCCGGTCGTGGCGATGGTCTGACGATACCGCCCGCCCGCCTCGACCCGCACCCGGGCCTGGGTGATCGAGATGACGTCGTCCGGCTCGTCGGCCAGGACGATCCGTGTCACCTCGGCGTCGTGCGCCACGTCCAGCTCCAGCCGGTTGTGCGCCACATAGGCCGAGCCCTCGCCCTCGTGGGTCTCGAGGATCAGCAGCCTGGCCCCCGCCCGGGCCGAGATGCGCGCGGTCGCCGCGTGTCCGGTCTCCGTCGCCCTCGACATGAAGCGCAGCCGCACGATCTGCCGGCCCGAACCCATGAAGGCGCTCGCCCCCACCGGCCGGCCGTTGACGAAGACCATGGCCTCGCCGCCCAGCGCCTCGAACGGCCCGCCGCCGGTGATCGGGATGGCCGCCGACGGCGAGGGCGCGGGGGCCTCGCGCAGATATTTGCGCAGGTCGCTGTATTTCCAGGCCTCCACCCGGCGCGAGGGGAAGCTTGACGCGTCCTTCAGATCGATCAGCGGAAACGCGCTCACGCCATCGCCGGCAGATACTTGTCGTACCCTTCCGCCTCCAGCTCGTGCGCCAGCTCCGGCCCGCCCGAGGCGACGATCCGGCCGGCGGCCAGCACATGCACCCGGTCCGGTCTGATGTAGTCCAGCAGCCGTTGATAGTGGGTGATGACCAGCATGGCCCGGTCGGGGCTGCGCATCGCATTGACCCCGTCGGCGACGATCCGCAGGGCGTCGATGTCGAGGCCCGAATCCGTCTCGTCGAGGATCAGCAGCGACGGCTCCAGCAGGGCCATCTGCAGGATCTCCATCCGCTTCTTCTCGCCGCCCGAGAAGCCGACGTTCAGCGGCCGCTTCAGCATGTCGAAATCCATGCGCAGCTTTTCCGAGGCCGCCTTGACCATCTTCAGGAACCCGGGGGCCGAGACCTCCTCCTCGCCGCGCGCCCGCTTCTGGGCGTTCAGCGCCGTGCGCACGAAGGTCAGGGCCGGTACGCCGGGAATCTCGATCGGATACTGGAACGACAGGAAGACGCCCTTCGCCGCCCGCTCGGCGGGCTCCAGAGCCAGCAGGTCCTCGCCCTTCCACGACACGTCGCCTTGCGTCGCCTCATAGCCGGGCCGGCCGGCCACGGCGTAGCCCAGGGTCGACTTGCCGGCCCCGTTCGGCCCCATGATGGCGTGCACCTCGCCCGCCGGAACGTCGAGGCTCAGCCCCTTGAGGATCGGCTTGTCGCCGACGGAGACGTGGAGGTTGGAGATACTCAGCACGCGATTGAACCTTGAACCATAAAATCCGTCATCCTCGGGCTTGTCCCGAGGACCCATTTGTCAGCATCCGCAAACCGCAGATCAGCGCGCGCGGAGCGATGTGCCGATCTCGAATACATCGTGCGGCGGAACGATGGGTCCTCGGGACAAGCTCGAGGATGACGGGTGGCGGAGGCTACTCGCCCGTCGGTCCGTGTTTCCACACCGGCGGCCGATCCCAGTCCAGCGACAGGTCCTGCCAGTGCGGATTGTCCCGCTCGATCAGATTGATCTTCCAGTCGCGCAGATACCGCTTGATCGACTTTTCCCGCCTGATCGCCGTGGTCATCAACTCGAAGGTCTCGAACCAGACCAGGCGCGTCAGCCCATGCTTCTTCGTGAAGCCGCCGAACGTTCCCTCGCGATGCTGGCGCGCGCGCTGATAGAGATTGCTCGTCACCCCGACGTACAGCGTGCCGTAGGGCGCGTTGGTCATGATGTAGACGGCGATCAGGACGCGCTCTCTGCCCATACGGTCGAGCTTGCAGCACGATAGGTCCTCGGGACAAGCCCGAGGATGACGGGTGGTAGGGGACGATCATCCGACCGACCCCTCCAGCGAGATCGCCACCAGCTTCTGGGCCTCGACGGCGAACTCCATCGGCAGCTTCTGCATCACGTCGCGGACGAAGCCGTTGACCAGCAGGGCCACCGCCTCCTCCTGCGACAGGCCGCGCTGCTGGGCGTAGAACAGCTGGTCGTCCGACAAGCGCGTCGTCGTCGCCTCGTGCTCCAGCTGGGCCGAGCCGTTGCGGGCCTCGATATAGGGCACGGTGTGGGAGCCGCAGTCCTTGCCGATCAGCAGGCTGTCGCACTGGGTGAAGTTGCGCACCCCGGTCGCCTTGGGATGCACCGAGACCAGGCCGCGATAGGTCGAGTCCGATTTCCCCGCCGACACCGCCTTGGCGATGATCCGGCTCTTCGAATTCTTGCCCAGGTGGATCATCTTGGTGCCGGTGTCGGCTTGCTGATGTCCATTGGTGATGGCGATCGAATAGAATTCGCCCGAGCTCTCCTCGCCCTTGAGGATGCAGGACGGATATTTCCACGTCACCGCCGAGCCGGTCTCGACCTGGGTCCATGACACCTTCGACCGGTCGCCGCGGCAATCCGCGCGCTTGGTGACGAAGTTGTAGATGCCGCCCTTGCCCTCGGCGTCGCCGGGGTACCAGTTCTGCACCGTCGAATATTTGATCTCGGCGTCGTCCAGCGCCACCAGCTCGACCACCGCCGCATGCAGCTGGTTCTCGTCGCGCATCGGCGCCGTGCAGCCCTCCAGATACGAGCAGTAGCTGCCCTTGTCGGCGATGATCAGGGTGCGTTCGAACTGGCCGGTCTGGCTCGCATTGATGCGGAAATAGGTCGACAGCTCCATCGGGCAGCGCACGCCCGGCGGGATGTAGACGAACGACCCGTCCGAAAACACCGCGCTGTTCAGGGCCGCGAAATAGTTGTCCGAGACCGGCACCACCGAGCCCAGATATTTGCGCACCAGCTCAGGATGTTCGCGCAAGGCCTCGGAAATCGGCATGAAAATTACCCCGACCTTGGCCAGTTCGGCCTTGAAGGTGGTGACCACCGAGACGCTGTCGAACACCGCGTCCACGGCGTATCGCGGCGCGCCCTCGACCCCGGCCAGAACCTCCTGCTCCTTCAGCGGGATGCCCAGCTTGGCGTAGACGGCCAGCAGCTCCGGATCGACCTCGTCGAGGCTCTTCGGCCCCTCCTTCTGCTTCGGCGCGGCGTAGTAGAACAGCTCCTGATAGTCGACCGGCGTGTATTTCACCGAGGCCCAGGTCGGCTCCTCCATGGCCTGCCAGCGCTCATAGGCGGCCAGCCGCCATTCCAGCATCCACTCCGGCTCGCCCTTCTTCTCGCTGATGAACCGCACGATGTCGGCGTTCAGCCCGCGCGGGGCGTATTCCGTGTCGATGTCGCTGGTGAAGCCGTGCTCGTATTTCTCGAGGGCGGCGACCGCGTCGATGGTTTCCTTGACGGCGGCCATCAGGCGACTTCCTTCGCCCGGGTGGCGGCCCGCTCGCGGTGTTTGGCGTAGGCCTCGACCCAGGCCGCGGCGAAGCGCGTCCAGTCGTCCTCGACCGTGCCCCAGCCGCCCGAAATGCGGATACCGCCGGTGGCCATGTCGACCCGGCCGGTGGCGAGAATCGCCCGCGACGGCTTGGTCTTGCCCGACGAACAGGCCGAACCGGCCGAGACCATCAGACCCATCAGATCCAGGGTGATCAGCTGCTGCGGGCTTTCCCAGTCGGACACGGCCATGAACAGGGTGTTGGGCAGGCGCTCGGCGCCCTCGCCGATCACCGTCGCCCCCGCCGCCTTGACCACGGACTCGGCCGCGTCCCGCCAGGCGGCGTGGGCCTGCGCCGTCGGCAGGTCGCGCGCGGCGCACGCGGCCGCCGCGCCGAAGCCGGCGATCCCCGGCACATTCTCCGTCCCGGCCCGCAGCCCGCGCTCCTGTCCGGCGCCGTGCAGGATGCGCACCGCCTCGCGCCCCTCGCCCATGACCAGGGCGCCGACGCCCTGCGGCCCGCCCAGCTTGTGCGCGGACAGGGTCAGGCTGTCGGCCTTCAGGACCCGGACATCGACCGGTATCTTGCCCGCCGACTGGATGGCGTCGACGTGCAGCCAGCCGCCGGCGTAGCGAACCAGCCGCGCCGCCTCGGCGATCGGCTGGATCACGCCGCTCTCGTTGTTGGCGTGATGGATGGCCACCACCGCCTTGCCCGGCTGGCCCAGCAACTGCCGCAGCTTGTTCAGGTCGACCACGCCGCGCGCGTCCACCGGCAGCATCTTGACCGGCTTGCCCGAGGCCGTCGCCGCCTCGACGATGCACGGATGTTCGGTCGCCCCGACGATCAGCCGCTCGCAGCCGGCCGCGAGGGCGCTGAGGATGCCCTGGGCGTTGGACTCCGTCCCGCCGGATGAGAACACCACCGCCGTCGCATCCGCCCCGACCAGCTCGGCGACCTGCGCCCGCGCCGTCTCGACGCGCGCGCGGGCCCGCCGCCCGGCCGCATGCACGGCCGAGGGATTGCCGTTGTCGGCCAGCGCCTTCGCCATCACGTCCTGCACTTCGGGGCGGACGAGGCCGGAGGCGTTGTAATCAAGATAGACAGGACTCACGCCGCCACTCCCACGCCCGTTTCCGGATCGCGGCGGCGCGCGCCCGTCCGGTTCATCACCACATCCTCCAGCGACACGCCGGCGAGGTAACGGTGGATTTCATCGCCGAGGTCCTCCCACAGATCGTGGGTGATGCAGCGCTCGCCGGCCATCATACAGCCCCGCGGCGAACCCTGACCGGCGCAGCGCGTCGCCCGGATCGGCTCGTCGACCGCCAGCACGATGTCGGCCACAACGGTCTCGTGCGCGCTGCGGGTCAGTCGGTAGCCGCCGCCGGGTCCGCGTACGCTCTGCACCAGTCCGCTTTTGCGCAGCCGTGCGAACAACTGTTCGAGGTAGCTCAGCGAAATCTCCTGCCGCGCCGCGATTTCGGCCAGCGAGACCGCCCGCTGCACCCCGTCAGAGCGCCCGTTCTTGGCCAGATCGGCCATCGCCATCACCGCGTATCGTCCCTTGGTCGACAGTCGCATCGCGCACCCTCAAAAATTGCGCGCTTTTCGAGGGTCCTGTGCTAGAACCCGCGCCTTCGCAAAGGCGTCGCCACGCACGGCGGACTTAGAAAGTCCTACCGGCGCGGTCAAGTATTACGCGGCTGCGAAATGATGTTTGAACACGGGAATTCGCGCCGCCCATGCCTGAAGTCATTCTGCCCGGGGCCTCGGGCCGCATCGAAGGCCGCTATTCGCCGGGCAAACGCCCGAACGCCCCGATCGCCCTGATCCTGCATCCCCACCCCAAGGCGGGCGGGCATATGAACAATCCGGTCGCGGTCACCCTGTACCAGCTGTTCGTCAAGCGCGGCTTCGCCACCCTGCGCTACAACAGCCGCGGCGTCGGCAAGTCGCAGGGCGAGTTCGACTCGGGCATCGGCGAACTGGCCGACGCGGCCACGGCCCTCGACTGGCTGCAGGCGGGCAACCCCGGCGCGACCCAGACCTGGGTCGCCGGCTACCAGTTCGGCGCCTATATCGGCATGCAGCTGCTGATGCGCCGGCCCGAGACCGACGGCTTCATCTCGGTCTCGCCGCCGTCCAACATGTACGACTTCAGCTTCCTGGCCCCCTGCCCCGCTTCGGGCCTGTTCCTGCACGGCACCGCCGACACCGTCGTCCCGCCGGTCGAGGTCGAGCGCGTGGTCAACAAGCTGCGCACCCAGAAGGGCATCGTCATCGACTACGAGCTGGAAGAGGGCGCGACCCATTTCTGGCAGGACCACATCGACGCCGTCGACCGCCGGGTCGGCGCCTATCTGGACAAGCGTCTGGCCGAGAAGCCGGCCTGATCCCATCTACGGGTCTGACCGAACGGGACCCGCATGGAACAGGATATCGTCATTGTCGGAGGCGGCGCGGGCGGGCTTGAGCTCGCCGCCCGGCTGGGGCGTCGCTTCGGACGACGCGAGGGCCGCCGCCGCGTCCTGCTGATCGACCGCTCCACCTTCCACCTCTGGAAGCCCAGCCTGCACGAGGTGGCCGCCGGCTCGATGGACAGCCATCAGGAGGGCCTGTCCTATCCCCTGCTGGCGCGGAGCAACCATTTCGGCTTCGTCTTCGGCGAACTGACCGGTCTCGATCCGGCGAACAGGACCCTGACCCTCGGCGAGCTCCGCGACGAGGACGGCGCGGTCCTGGTCGCGCCACGCTCCCTGCGCTTCAACACCCTCGTCCTCGCCATCGGCAGCGGCTCCAATCTGTTCGACACCCCCGGCGCGGCCGAGCATGCCCATCTGCTGGAAGACGTCGCCGACGCCGAGGCCTTCAACAAACGTCTCACCTCGGCCTTCCTCGCCACCGCCTGGTCGGACGAACGCAGCCTCTCCATCGCCATCGTCGGGGCCGGCGCCACCGGCGTCGAACTGTCGACCGAACTGATCGAGGGCCACGAGGAGTTGTCCGCCGGCCTGACCGAGGCCCAGCGTTTCGACCTCGCCGTCACCCTCGTCGAGGCCTCGCCGCGCATTCTCGGCGGCCTGCCCGAGCGGGTCGCGGCCAAGGCGGCGCGGGCGCTGGAAGCGCGCGGCGTGCGCCTGCTGACCGACGCCAGGGTCAAGGCCGTCCACGCCGACCGGCTCGAGACCTCCAGGGGCGACGTCCCCGCCGACCTGATCGTCTGGGCCGCCGGCGTGAAGGCGGCCCGGAGCAATCGCGATCTGGGTCTGGAGACCGGCCGCCTGAACCAGTTCGTCGTCGATGACCATCTGCGCACCTCGGCGCCGGGCGTCTACGCCATGGGCGACTGCGCCGAGGCGCCGGGCCCCGACGGCCGCCCCGTCCCGGCCCGCGCCCAGGCCGCGGCCCAGCAGGCGAAATACCTCGCCCGGGCCCTGTCCGCCCCGTCGCGCGACCCCGGTCCCTATGTCTATCGCGACAAGGGCTCGCTGGTGTCGCTGGGCGACGACACCGGCGTCGGCTCCCTGATGGGCGGCCTCGGCGGGCCGAATTTCCTGATCGAAGGGCTGCTGGCCAAATGGGCCTATATGGCCCTGCATCTGGACCACCACCGCGCCATCCTGGGCGTCCGCCGCACCGCCCTCCTGGCCCTGTCCCGTCTGCTTCACCGCCGTGTCTCCGGCCGGCTCAAACTGCACTAGGCGCCCCCCGCCCAGGCCCTCCGCGGCCGCTACTCGCAGGGCGGATAGTCGGCGAACACCTGTTCATACTCCGCAAGCGTGCCGTGGAAGCCCAGCGCCGCACGGCGCGCGTCCGCATTGGCGGGATCCTCGATATTGTCCCAGTCGACCACGAACTTGCCGGCCTTGCAGGTCATCTGGGTTCCGTAACGCTGCGGGCGCCCCTCGTTGATGGCCAGCCGGTCGTACATCAGGCCGTACTGCGACCCGTTGATCTCGCCCGTGGCGACGAGCGGTTCGAGGATCGGCACGAACCGCCGCCATTGCTCGACATTCGAGTGCTGGATGATCAGGAAGGCCGCATTGGCCGCCTGTTCGCCGTAGACGCTCTTGCGGAACCAGCCCTCCGCCGGAACCATCGGCAGCAGCTCCGCCAGCAGCCGGTCGTCCATGGCCATCAGCGGCGTCCACATGGCCGCCTCGGCCACCCGCCGTTCGGCCTCCGGCAGGCCGCTGAGGTCGATCGGGTTCAGGGCCCGTCGCCCGACCTGGTCCAGCACGCCCATCCGCTCCAGCCGTTCGCGATCGTCGGCGGCAGGCGGCAGAGCCGCCTGCCTCGCCTCCTCGGCCGCGATGGCCTCGGCCACCGGCGCGATCAGGGCGCGGGCCTCCGGACTCAGCGAGACAGGCTCCTGAAATGTCAGAAGAGCAGCAACCAACAGTGCGATCATGACGTCCTCCCGTTGCGGCAGATCAACCGCCGATCATGGCGAACTTGCGACCGTCAGTAGAGCAGGAACGGTTTCCGCTCCTCCATCCACGCCGCCTCGTCCGGCAGCGTCAGCGCGTCCAGATCCGCCGGCGTCGCCGCCGCGTCATCGACCCATTCCCTCAGCGCCGGCCCGCCGTTGATCACATCGATGGCCAGCTTCCCGAACTCGTATTCGTACGGGAAGTCGCGCCACAGGTCGTAGTCCGGGTACAGTCGGCGGATCGCCTTGAAGGCCAGGGCCTGCACCCGCCACGGCCGGAACGCCGCATGGTCGTAGCCGGGTCCCGCGACATGCATCTGCACCCCGTTGCACAGCCTGCCGACATGTTTGTGGAAGGTCGGCTCGAACCAGCAGTCGCGCAGGATGCATCCCTCCAGCCAGTCGGGCGCCAGCGCCTGCATCTCCCCGATCACCCGCCGGGCGTCGATGTCCGGCGCTCCGAACAGCTCCAGCGGCCGCGTCGTCCCCCGCCCCTCGGACAGGGTCGTGCCCTCAAGCATCACCGTCCCGGCGTAGGCCCGCGCCATCGATACATTGGGCGCATTGGGGCTGGGGTTGATCCACTCCCGATCCAGCAGCGGCCAGCCGAAGCCGGGCCCCGCCTCCGGCTCCCAGCCCTCCATTTCGATGACGCGGTAATCCACCTCCAGCCTGAACCGGTCGATGAACCACAGGCCCAGCTCGCCCAGCGTCATCCCGTGCCGCATCGGCATCGGCCCGGCCCCGACGAAGCTCTCCCAGCCCGGCCGCAGGGTCAGCCCCTCGACCGGCCGTCCCGCCGGATTGGGCCGGTCCAGCACCCACACCGTCTTGCCGTGCTCCGCCGCCGCCTCCAGCACATAGAGCAGCGTCGTGATGAAGGTGTAGATTCGGCAGCCCAGGTCCTGCATGTCGACCAGCAGCACATCGAACGTGCCCATCGCCTGCCCCGTCGGCCGCCGCACCTCGCCATACAGGCTGAACACCGGAATGCCGTGGCGCGGATCGGTGAAGTCCGGCGACTCCATCATATTGTCCTGCAGGTCCCCCCGCATCCCGTGCTGCGGTCCGAAGGCGGCGCTCAGGGTGATGTCCGGACAGGCCGCCAGCGCATCCAGCGAATGCGTCAGGTCGGCGGTCACCGAGGCCGGATGCCCCAGCACGGCCACCCGCCTCCCCTTCAGCGGCGCCAGCAGCGCGGGATCGGACAACAGGCGGTCGAGGCCGGTCTTCATGGCAAGTCCAGAACGAAGGAGTCGGGATGGTGGAAGTCCGGCTTAGCCGACGGATGGGCCAGCGCCCAATAGGAGATGTTCCCGTCGATGTCCTCAACGACGGCGGAGAGGGCCAACCGCTTTGCTGATGGCGGCAGGTCGAGCACGTATGTCGAGTCGTTGTAGTCCCCTCGTCCTTCAAGGCCGACCCGCTCGGCTGCTTCCGGAGCCGGTGCCATGTCTTGGCGATAGCTGCTGAAGCTGTAGGAGGCCCATTGCCCTGAGATCGCGAAGTTGAACTCTCGATAGCCATCGTCGGTGGAGATGAAGGCTTCGAAGCAGGTGTGCCGCCAAAGGCCGTTGGCTCGGCCATGCTCGGTCGATCTCGGCCAGCGGATCTTTGCCGTATCGCCCTCAACCCCATATTTCAGCCGCAGGCGGAGGCCCTCATAGCCGATGTCTACCGTGATCCGTTCGACTACGGCGGACGGCGTATCCGGGTGCGGCGTCAGGGTGACCAGCATTCCCAACCGATAGCGACCGCCTGACGCCGGTCAATAACGCATCCCATTCTTCCTTTCGTCATCCCGGACAAGCCGCGCAGCGGCGCGATCCGGGACCCAGCGGCGCCGCGAAGGCGGCGAAACACCGGCGTCAGGATTAGACGCAGATCAGCTCCGCCCGCGCTCCCGACAGGTTCGCGCTCTCGCGCGCCGCTGGGTTCCGTGTCTTCGCTGCGCTTCGCCCGAATGACGAAAGCAAGGGAACCTCGGCGTTTCGACCCAAGCGGCGACCGTGCTACACGCCCCTTCCCTCCCAAGCCAAGCCTGATCCCCCGCCATGACCGACGCGCCCGCCTTCCAGTCCACGTTCCTCCAAACCCTCCAGGCGCGCGGCTACATCCACCAGATCACCCACCCGGCCGAGCTCGACGCCGCGGCGGCCGAGGGGGTGGTCACCGGCTACATCGGCTTCGACGCCACCGCCCCGTCGCTGCACGTCGGCAGCCTGATCCAGATCATGATGCTGCGCCGCCTTCAGCAGGCCGGCCACAAGCCCGTCGTCCTGATGGGCGGCGGCACCACCAAGGTCGGCGACCCGACCGGCAAGGACGCCTCGCGGCCCCAGCTGACCGACGAGACCATCCAGTCGAACATCGCCTCGATCCGCACCGTGTTCGAGAAATTCCTCACCTTCGGCGACGGTCCGACCGACGCCGTCATGATCGACAATGATCAATGGCTGTCGACCTACGGCTACATCCAGTTCCTGCGCGACTACGGGACCCATTTCACCGTCAACCGGATGCTGGCCTTCGACTCGGTCAAGCTGCGGCTGGAACGCGAACAGCCGATGACCTTCCTCGAGTTCAACTACATGCTGATGCAGTCGGTGGACTTTCTCGAGCTGAACCGCGCCCGCAACGTCACCCTGCAGATGGGCGGCTCCGACCAGTGGGGTAACATCGTCTCGGGCGTCGACCTGGTCCGCCGGGTCGACCACAAGGTCGCCTTCGGCCTGACCACCCCCCTGCTGACCACGGCCTCGGGGGGCAAGATGGGCAAGACCGCCCAGGGCGCGGTCTGGCTCAACGCCGACCAGCTGTCGCCGTATGACTACTGGCAGTTCTGGCGCAACGTCGATGACGCCGACGTGGGCAAATTCCTGCGCCTGTTCACCGACCTGCCGCTGGACGAGATCGCCCGCCTCGAGTCCCTCGAGGACGCCGCCATCAACGACGCCAAGAAGACCCTGGCCGACGCGGCCACGACCATGCTGCACGGAGCCGACGCGGCTGAGCATGCAAGGCAAGCGTCAGAGGCTGTGTTCGAAAAGAACATCACGATCGCCTTGGTGACCATCGACCTGCTGTGGCGGGGCACTGAGGAGGAGATCGCTCGCAATGGGGGCATCCCGTTTACCCAGCGGTCCGCAAGCGTCTTGGTCAAGGAAGCTGGCCTTGCCCCATCGATGAAACAAGCTGGCAACTTGATCAAAGGCGGGGGCGTCCGGATCAACAGCGAGGTCGTGACCGACCCCAATCGTATGTTCAGCCGGGACGAAGTCGAAGAGCCGTCGAAGGCATTCGAGGTCCAATCAGGCAAGCGAGGCCAGGTCATTCTGGTGCGCCCCATTTAACTCCGCTCATCCCGGCGAAAGCCGGGACCCAGTGCTTTGGGCGATAGGTGGCGGAACGGGTCGCGTTGAAGATCGTCCTGAAGCGCTGGCGTCAGGCTGGACAGAACTGGGTCCCGGCTTTCGCCGGGATGAGCGGAGAATAGGAATGTCGGAAATTACCCAAGGCCAGCCCGCCCCCGCCTTCGACATGCCCACCGACGACGGCGGCCGCGTCTCGTCCGCCGCCCTGAAGGGCAAACCGTACGTCCTCTATTTCTACCCCAAGGCCGACACCCCGGGCTGCACCACCGAGGGACAGGACTTCTCCGCCCTGGCCGACGACTTCGCCGCCGTCGGCGCCACGGTCATCGGCGTCTCCCGCGACCCGGTGAAGAAGCTCGACCGCTTCAGGGCCAAATACGACCTCCGCGTCGTGCTCGCGTCCGACGAGCCGGGCGAGGTTATGGAGGCCTTCGGCGTCTGGGTCGAGAAGTCGCTGTACGGCCGGACCTATATGGGCGTCGAACGCGCCACCTTCCTGATCGACGGGACGGGCGTGGTCCGGCGGGTGTGGCGCAAGGTCCGGGTAAAGGGTCACGCCGCGGAAGTGCTGGAGGCCGTTCGTTCGCTCTGAACGCGGACGAATCTACGCCGCGAGAGATGTCACGGGCGCCGCACAGATTCGCGGATACGCCTGACAGGCGAAGAATGGTCCTGAATACCGTCGAAGTTCGCCTGAATGCCCTTCAGGATGGTTAACAAGTCGTGAACAGACTTGTAACCAATGTCGAGTATGGCGCATAACCCCTGCCGTGCGTGGGGGCGTAGCGTAATGACCGAACAGACGACTGAGAAAAGGTCTCTGATGGGTCGGTGGTTTCCGACCCGATATCTGTATCTGCGGAACGGCGACGAGGTCCGGGCCTGGGCCCTGACTCCCGCCCGCCAGGCGCTCGGCGCGGCAGCCGCCGTCCTGATCGGCGGCTGGTGCCTGGTCGCCTCGGGCGGCTTCGCCCTCGACCTCTTCATGCAGAGCCAGTCCGACCGCGAGGTCGCGCGCGCCCGCGCCGCCTCGGAACGCCTCAACGCCGATCTTCAGGCCCGGCTGGACAGCGCCGTCGTGCGCATGACCGCCACCACCGGCTCGCTCGACGAAATGGCCCAGATGGTCGAGCGCCGCCACGCCGCCCTGACCCGGGTGATGGGCATGTTCAGAGGCGTCGACGGGGCCCAGGCCGCCCTCGCTCCCGCCCCCGCCCTCGCACCCGACGAACACACCCCGGTCCAGCGCATGCTGGCCGTGCGGATGGACCAGGAACGGCTGATCGACCGCGCCGAGTCGGTGGCCCACACCCGCGCCGAGCGCCTCCGCCTGGCCTTCCGCCTCGCCGGCCTCAACCCCTCGGCCTATACGCCCGGCGCCGGCGCCGGACTGGGCGGGCCGCTGGTCGAGGCGCGCGATCCGCGCGCCCTCGCCGCCATCCTCGATGTCGATGAACCCTTCGCCGTCCGCATCCGCAGCGCCGCCGACAATCTGTCCGACATGCGCCGCCTGGCCGACGCCGCCGAGGGCATGCCGTTCCATCGCCCCACCACCGCCCGGACCACCTCGGGCTTCGGCGTCCGCTTCGACCCCTTCAACAGCCGCCCGGCCCTGCATCAGGGTCAGGACTTCGCCGCGCCGCTGAACACGCCGATCCGCGCGCCCGCTCCCGGCATCGTGTCATTCGTCGGCTCGCGTTCAGGGTATGGCAACACCGTCGAGATAGACCATGGGCGAGGTTTCAAGACGCGCTACGCCCACCTGAATTCCATGGCCGTCCGCCCCGGTCAGCGCGTCGCGCTGGGCCAGCGCATCGGGGCCATGGGCACGACCGGACGCTCCACCGGCGTTCACCTGCACTACGAAGTGTGGATGAACGGCCGTCCGCAAAACCCCGCCCGCTTCATGAGAGCCGGAGACCAACTTGTTCAACAAGACTAAATCCCCCGCCCCGCAACCCCGCTCCGACACGGGCTCCGCCATTCCGCCGCTGCCGGATCTGCCGGCCCCCGGCGCCCCCGCGCCGACGGCCGCGCCGGTCGCCCGCGGCGGCCCCGCGCCCGTATCCCAGCGCGGTCTCTCGACCCTGTCCTCGGACCTGCAGTTCGACGGCAATGTCTCGGGCGGCGGCGACCTGCAGATCGACGGGGCCATCAAGGGCGACGTGCGCGTCGGCCGCCTGATCGTCGGCGAGACCGGCGCGGTCGAGGGCAATGTCTCGGCCGACTACGTCGAGGTCCGCGGCCGCATCGTCGGCAATGTCTCGGGCAAACAGGTCAAGCTGATCGCCACCGCCTATGTCGACGGCGACATCACCGCCGAACAACTGTCGATCGACATCGGCGCCTATTTCCAGGGCCGCGTCCTGCAGGGCCGCCGCGAGGCCCCCGCCGCCGCGCCCAAGCCCTCGACCGCCGCCGCCAGCAGCGCCCCGCCGCACGGCGACGACCGCCCGCAGATCATCGACATGAAGCCGGGCGCCTGATCCCTCGGCCCTGAAAGATGAAAGGCCCCGGAGCGATCCGGGGCCTTTTTCTATGGCCACGACCCACAAACCTTGGCGAGGAACGTCCGCCTTGAGGTCCGTCATCGAGGGCCGGTTCCCACCCCTTCCGGCCATTCGCGATATCCTCCCGCATGAGTTGCGGCGCCCGGGTTTAGTAGACATAGTCCACCAGTATCGGGGGACCACATGACCATGTATTTCATCGCCGGCGGCGTAGCGCTCGGCCTCTTCGCCATTGGATTCCTGATCGCGCTTGTTCTGCGCCTGGTGGTCCCGACCAACGAAGTCCACATCGTGCAACGCGGACGGTCTCGCGTCAGCTACGGAGCCAGTCAGGGCGCCGGAAACGTCTATTACGAGTGGCCGGCCTTCCTGCCCAGGGTCGGCGTGCTGGTGACCAAATTCCCGGTCTCCATCTTTGACGTGAACCTGAAAGACTACGAAGCCTACGACACCGGACGCCTTCCGTTCCGCGTGGACGTGCAGGCCTTCATGCGGATCGCAAAGTCAGACACGGCGGCGGAAAAGGTCGCCAATTTCGACGAGTTGCAACACCAGCTGTCCGGCATCCTTCAGGGCGCCGTCCGGAACGTGCTGGCCACCCACAAGCTCGAAGACATCCTCGAGGCCCGATCAACCCTGGCCGAGGCCTTCACCGCCCAGGTGGACAATCAGCTCCAGGCGTGGGGCGTCGAGACGGTCAAGAACATCGAGTTCATGGACATCCGCGACAGCGCCAATTCGCAGGTCATCGCCAACATCATGGCGAAGGAAAAATCCCGCATCGACCGCGAGAGCCGGGAAGCCGTGGCGATGAACAGCCAGATGGCCCGGACCAAGGAAATCGAGGCCGAACGCATCGTCGAGGTGAACCAGCAGGACGCCCTGCAGCAGGTCGGAATGCGGACGGCCGAGCAGGAAAAGCAGGTCGGCATCGCCAAGCAGGTCGCCGAGCAGGAAGTTCTGGTCGCCCAGAAGGACACGACCGAACGCGAAATGGATGTGAAGCTGGTCGCCGATACGCGCGCCGCCGACATCGCCAAGGGGGTCGCGGAGGTCCAGGCCGCGCAGGAGCGCGAGGTCACGATCATCCGGGCCGAGGGGCAGCGTCAACAGCAGGTCATCGGCGCCGAGGCCGAACGTCAACGGCTGGAACTGGTCGCGCAAGGAACGCTGGCCCAGCAGAAACTCGACGCCGAGGGGTTGCTGGCGCAGGGCCAGAGCCGCGCCGAGGCCGAGCGGCTGCTGCTTCTGGCGCCGGTCACGACGCAGATCGAACTCGCCCGGGAGATCGGCGGCAATGAAGGCTATCAGACCTATCTGGTGCGCGTGGAGCAGATCAAGGCCGGGCAGACGGTGGGTGTCGCCCAGGCCGAGGCCCTGAGCGCCGCCGACATCAAGGTGATCGTGACCGGCGGCGACGTGCCTGCGGGTATGAACAGCATTACCGACGTGTTCAGCGCGAGGGGCGGCCAAGCCCTGGGTGCGATGCTTGAGGGGCTGGCCCAGACAGACGCAGGCAAGGCCGTGGTGGAGCGGGCGACAAAGGCCACGGCGAAGCCCAAGGAGTAACGTTGTTCAGGTCCGTTCGGCTGCCGACGGGCATGCCAGCAGGCCGCACCGCTCTGACCGTCGACTTGCGACCCCGGGCGGCCATCAGGACCAGCCGTATCCGGCCCGGGTCGCTGCCCGGCCAGGCGGTGAGGCCGCTGACGCGCCTCTTCCCTACTCCACCGTGCTCCCCCGCGTCTCCCCGACCCGCGCCGCCAGCGCCGCGCCCATGAAGGCGTCGAGGTCGCCGTCCAGCACCCCCTGGGTGTCCGAGGTCTCGACGTTGGTGCGCAGGTCCTTGACCATCTGATACGGCTGCAGGACGTAGGACCGGATCTGGTGCCCCCAGCCGATGTCCGTCTTGGCGTCGGCCAGGGCCTGGGCCGCCGCCTCGCGCTTCTGCAGCTCCAGCTCGTACATTCGCGCCCTCAGCATCTTCCACGCCTGTTCGCGGTTCTGGTGCTGCGAGCGGCCGGCCTGGCAGGCCACCACCGTATTGGTCGGCACGTGCGTCAGCCGCACCGCCGAGTCGGTCTTGTTGATGTGCTGCCCGCCCGCGCCCGAGGCCCGGTAGGTGTCGGTGCGCACGTCGGCGGGGTTGATGTCGATCTCGATCGTGTCGTCGACCACGGGCGAAACCCCGATCGAGGCGAACGAGGTGTGCCGCTTGGCCGCCGCGTCGTAGGGGCTGATGCGCACCAGCCGGTGCACCCCCGATTCCGACTTCAGCCAGCCATAGGCGTTGGGGCCCTTGATCAGGATGGTGGCGGACTTGATCCCGGCCTGTTCGCCGCCCTCCTCCGCCTCCAGCTCGACCTCATAGCCGTGCGCCTTGGCCCAGCGCGAATACATGCGCAGCAGCATGCCGGCCCAGTCGTTGGACTCGGTGCCGCCGGCCCCGGAGTTGACCTCCAGATAGGCGTCGTTGCCGTCGGCCTCGCCGGACAGCAGGGCCTCCAGCTCGGCCCTGGCGGCGCGTTCCTTGATCGCCTTCAGCGAGGCGCGGGCCTCCTCGAGCGCAGCCTCGTCGCCCTCCTCGTCGGCCATGTCGGCCAGCATGACCCCGTCCTCGAGGCCCTGCTCCATCTCGCGGACGGTGTTGATCTGGGCCTCCAGCCGCGAGCGGTCGCGGCTCACGGCCTGGGCCTCGTCGGGGTTGTCCCACAGGCTCGGGTCCTCGACCCGGGCGTTCAGCTCATCGAGCTTTCGGACGGCGACATCCCAGTCAAAGACGCCTCCTGAGCAGAGCGACGCTCTGCTCGATGTCGGCCTTCATGGCCTCGACATCCGGTCTCATCGCATTCTCCGGCGATATTCAGGTGAGGCGCGGACATAGGGGAAGAGTGAGGCAACAGGCAACAGGCAACAGGATTTGATCCGGCCATTCCGGCCGATCGGCGCGGCTCCCCGCGGACACCCCGCCGACCCTGCTGCCTGCTGCCTGTTGACTGCTGCCTCTAGTACAGCCCGCTCAAATCCTCCGCCGGCTCCTTCTTCGCCGGCGGCGGGGTCGCCGGCGGCGGAGCGGTGGGCGTGGTGGACGGCGGCAGGCCGAGAGCCTCCTCGCGTTCACGGCGGATGACGTCGTTATAGTTCTGCGGACCGGTCGGGACCTGCGGCCCCCGCGGAGCCTCCTCCTCGCGGCGGCGCTCGGTGCCGGGGCGGAAGGCCTCCTCGATGCCGTTCACCGTGCGGAACACCGCGCCGCGGGGCCGTACGAACGGCCGCGCCGGCCGCTTCTTCAGGGCCACCTGCATGAAGTCGTTGAACACCGGCACCGGACCCGTGGCCCCGGTCTCGCCGCGGCCCAGCGGGCGGTTGTCGTCGAAGCCGATGAACACCCCCACGACGATGTCGGACGAAAAGCCGACGAACCAGGCCGAGCGGTATTCATTGGTCGTGCCGGTCTTGCCCCCGACCCAGCGGCCGAGGCCGCGGGCGCTGGCGCCGGTACCGCGCTGGATCACGCCCTCAAGCATCGAGCTGATCTGATAGGCGGTGATCGGGTCGATGACCTGTGTCCCGCGCGGCTCCAGCCGGGGCGATTCCTGGCCGCTGAACGGCCGGCTGCAGTCGCGGCAGCGCCGGTCGTCGGCGCGGAAGATGGTCTCGCCGTTCCGGTCCTGCACCACCTCGATCAGATACGGGTCGATCTTGCGCCCGCCGTTGACGAAGGCGGCGTAGGCGGCCGTCAGCCGATAGGGCGTGGTCTCGCCGGCCCCCAGCGACACCGACAGATTGGGCTGCAGCGTGTCCGACACCCCCATCTTCTTCGACAGGTCGACCACCTTGCCCATGCCGACGGCCTGGGCCAGCCGCACGGTCATGACGTTGCGCGACAGCTCCAGCCCGCGCCGCAGCGTCTGCGGGCCGTAGTATTCGCGGCTGTAGTTCTCCGGCGTCCAGCGCCCGCCATTGGCCCCGCCGGCGAAGCTGATCGGGGCGTCCAGCACGATCGAGGCCGGGGTGTAGTCGCCCTCCAGCGCCGCCGCATAGACAATCGGCTTGAACGCCGAGCCGGGCTGGCGCTCGGCCTGGGTCGCGCGGTTGAAGCTCGACAGGGCGTAGGAATAGCCCCCCACCATGGCCAGCACCCGGCCCGAATGCGGTTCGATCGCCACCAGCGCCCCGTTGACCGCGGGCACCTGTTTCAGGGCGTACTGGGCGCCGCTCGGCTCGACGAAGATCATGTCGCCGCGCCTCAGCTGCCGGTTGGCGTTGGCCCAGGCCGCGTCCGCCGTGAGCAGGGTCCCGGTCGCGCCGCCGGCCGCCAGCCGCACCCGCACCGTATTGCCCGAGACGCTCTCGATGGCCGCCGCACGCCAGGCCCGGCGCTCCGGCGGACGGGTCTGCTCCAGCGCCTTCTCCTGCCAGCCGTCGGCGAAGTCGGTCGTGCCCCACGGCCCGCGCCAGCCATGGCGGCGGTCATAGTTCTCCAGCCCCTTCATCAGGGCGTCGCGCGCCGCCGACTGCAGCTCGGGATCCAGAGTCGTGCGCAGATAATAGCCCCCGCGATTGACCGCCTCGACGCCGAACTGGGCATGGGCCCGGCGGCGCGCCTCCTCGACGAAGAAGTCGGCGTCGGCGTACTGGGCGCGGCGCGGCGCGTCCTGGGTCGTCAGCGGTCGGGCCCGGGCCGCGACCAGCTGCTCCTGCGTGATGAAGCCGCTCTGCTCCATCTCGCCCAGCACCCAGTCGCGCCGGCCCTTGGCCGCGCCGGGGTGGCGTTTCGGATGATAGTTGTTGGGCCCCTTGGGCAGGGCCGCGAGGAAGGCCGCCTCGTCGTGCGACAGCTGGTCCAGCGACTTGCCGAAATAGTTGTAGGCCGCCGCCGCCACGCCGTACGACCGGTAGCCGAGGAAGATCTCGTTCAGATACAGTTCGAGGATCTGCGGCTTGGTCAGGGTCGCTTCCAGCCGGTTGGCCAGGATGGCTTCCTTGATCTTGCGGTTGACGCTGGTCTCATTGGTCAGCAGCACGTTCTTGGCGACCTGCTGGGTGATGGTCGAGCCGCCCTCCAGCCGCCGCCCGGTCGCGGCGTTGAAGACGTTCTTGAACATGGCCCGGCCCAGGCCCGAGACGTCGACCCCGCCGTGGGTGAAGAAATTTCGGTCCTCGGCGGCGAGGAAGGCCTGCACCACCGGCTCGGGAATCTGCTCGTACGACACATAGATGCGCCGCTCGTCCGAGAACTCGCCGATCAGCGTCCCGTCGCCGGCGTAGACGCGCGTCGCCGTCGCCGGCCGGTAGTCGGCCAGATCCGAGGCGTCGGGCAGGGCGTGGAACAGCCAGGCGGCGTAGATCGCCACGATCATCCCCGCCAGCGCGATCCCGGCCAGCAGGCCGACGCCCGCCATCACGAACCAGCGTTCGGCAATCTTCACCATCTACTCCGAATGACGCGCCCGGCCGGCACGTTTAGCCCGCGTCGCCGCCCGCCGCCAGTCCGCATACGCCTCAGTCGCTCCGCCGGTTGAACCAGGCCGCCAGCACGCCCGCTCCCGCCAGCAGGGCGAAGGCCGCGACGCAGGCCGCCAGAAATGCATCTTCCCAACTGGGGAAGGAGAAAAAATCCATCATGACGCCAGACCCCACCCGCCGGGCGCTGTCGCAGCCTCCGCCTTATGCGGGGCGCCGGCCCGGTCGTTCAGGGGTTATCGAACAGAGATACGTCATTATCGGACGCATCGCTTGACTCCGTCGCGAATCAGCGAACCGCCGTCTCCGCCCGGCGAGCCAGTTCGACCCGGGCGGCTTCGACGACATCCGCGTCCATATCCCCCTGCCCGGCCATCCAGCGCAGATAGTCGTCCGGCGCTTCGGCCCACGGCCGCCCGCGGTGCTTGCCGAACGGGATCCGCTCCAGCCGCCGCGGCTCGGCCGTCCACGCCAGCATCTGCTCGACCGTCGCCTCCTTCAGCAGCTCGATCAGCAGGTGCGCCGTCACCCAGGCGTCCGGCCCGGCCCGGTGCGCGGGATGGGCCAGCGCCGGGTCCAGCCTCAGGCCCCGCCAGTAGCGCAGCACCTGGTTCGAATGGCCCGGCGCCTGCGGCCACACCTGTTTCGCCGCCCGCACGGTGCAGATCCACGGCAGGCCGCCGGTCGCCGTATCGGCGATGAACCCCCGCTCGAACCGCGCCGAATGCGCCACCATCACATCGGCCGGCTCGCCCATCAGCATCTCGCGCAGCCGATATTCGTCGCAATGGGGGTCGGCGTCGCAGAAGTCGTCGGGCGTCAGATGATGCACCGCCATGGCGTGAAACGAGATCGGGCCGCGGGGGCGGAACAGCCGGGACGCCGGCGGCGTCGCCCGCCAGCCGTCCCCCTCGGGCACGACATCGACCACCCCGACCTCGATGATCTCCGAGGTCCGGTCTCCGCCGGTGGTTTCCAGATCGACGACACGGAGGCGCATGGGACGCAGATAGGTGGAAAGCGGGTCCTGCGCGAGCGGGGGCAAGTCCGCGGCGGGCCCCGCAGGCTGCAAAAAGCGTCCCGATTACGGCGAATTTAGTGGCTCGCAAGGGTTCGGCTCGCTAGCCCTTCGGGCTGCACCCGGGAGGAATCCACATGAAACCGAGTCTTCTGCTGGCCGGAACGGCCGCACTGGCCCTCCTCGCGGGCGCGCAGCCAGGCGTTGCGCGCGAGCTCCCCGCCGCGCCGCCCGAGGCGCCGGCTTCCGCCCAGGCCCCGCAGCTTATCCCGGCCCAGACCTATGAGCTGGACAACGGCCTCAGGGTCATCTTCCACATCGATCGCTCCGATCCGGTGACGGCGGTCGTGCTGGCGGCGCGCGTCGGCTCGGCCCGCGAGGAGCCGGGGCGGACCGGCTTCGCCCATCTGTTCGAACACCTGTTCTTCCTGAACTCCGAGAACCTCGGCCCCGGCGGGCTGGACCGGATGAGCGCCCGCATCGGCGGCTCGGGGGCCAACGGCTCGACCAGCTTCGACCTGACCGACTATCTCCAGACCGTTCCCAACGACGCGCTCGAGAAGATGATCTGGGCCGAGGCGGACAAGCTCGGCTACTTCATCAACACCGTGACCGAACCGGTGCTGGCCAAGGAGAAACAGGTCGTCAAGAACGAGAAGCGGCAGTCGGTCGACAACCAGCCCTACGGCCACGCCTTCGGGGTCATCCTCGAGAACCTGTTCCCGGAGGGGCATCCCTACAGCTGGCCGGTGATCGGGTCGCTGGCCGATCTGGACGCGGCGACGCTGGAGGACGTGCAGGCCTTCTATCGCCGCTGGTACACCCCCAACAACTCGACCCTGGTGATCGCCGGCGACTTCGATCCGGATCAGGCGCGCGCCTGGATCCAGAAATATTTCGGCGAGATCCCGCGCGGCGAGGCGGCCCCGGCCGTCCAGGCCCGGCCGGTCGTGTTGTCGGAAACCCGGCGGCTGATGCACGAGGACAATTTCGCCCGCCTGCCCCGCCTGAGCATGACTTGGCCCGGCGTGGAGCGGGGCCACCCGGACGAGGCGGCGCTCGACACCCTGCTGACCCTTCTGACCGACGGCCGCGACGCGCCTCTGACGAAACTGCTGGTCGAGGAAGCCCGGCTGACCGACTCGGTCGGCGGCTTCAGCATGGCCCAGCAGGTCGCCGGCATGGCCCAGCTGCAGGTCACCGCCTTCGACGGCGTGGATCTCGACCTGGTGCAGGCCCGGCTGAACGAGGGACTGGCGCGCTTCGAGCGCGACGGCGTCGACGCCGCGGCGCTGGAACGGGTCAAGACCCAGGCCGAGGCCGGCTTCTACAGCGGCCTGGGCAGCGTGCTGGGCAAGGGCTCGGCGCTCGCGCGCTACGACCTCTACGGCACGACCGCCGACGCCGACCTTGCCGCCCTCCAGGCGGTCACGGCCGACGACGTGATGCGGGTCTATGCGACATATCTGAAGGACAGGCCGTTCGTCGCCACCAGCTTCGTGCCGAAAGGCCAGACCGACCTGGCCCTCGACGGGTCGGAGGTCGCCCGGGTGGTGATCGAGCCGATCGTGCAGGGCGCCGAGGCCGCGGTCGATCCGAACGCTGCGCAGGAAGTCGCGGTCCGCACCCCGTCCGCCTTCGACCGTACGGTCGAGCCCCCGTCCGGCCCCGCGCCGGTGGTCACGCCGCCGACCATCTGGAACGCCGTCCTGCCCAATGGCGTCGAGGTCTCCGGCATCCGCAACGACGAGGTTCCGCTGGCCACCTTCCAGCTCTCGGTCGACGGCGGCCAGCTGTTCGACGATCCGGCCGAGCCCGGCGCGGCCAATCTGCTGGCCGCCCTGATGAACCGCGGCACCGCGACGAAGACTCCGGCGGAGCTGGAGAACGCCTTCAAGGCCCTCGGCGCCACCGTGACCGTCTCGTCGGGCGAGGAGCGATTCCTGATCTCCGGCACGACCCTGTCGCGCAATTTCGAGGCCACCATCGACCTCGTCGAGGAGATGCTGTTCGAGCCGCGCTGGGACCCGACCGAGCTGGAACTTCTCAAATCGTCGGTCGTCGCCCAGCTGGCGGCGCAGAAGTCCCAGCCGACCCAGGTCGCCGAGCGGGTCTATGACGTCGTGGCCTATGGCGACGACCACATCCTGTCGCGCAACCGGCTGGGCACTGCGGGCTCGGTCCAGTCCCTGACCATGGACGACCTGAAGGCCATGCTGGCGCTGTGGTCGCCGTCCAACGCCCGCTTCCGGGTGGTCGGCGACATCGACCAGTCCGCCGCGACGCGGGCCCTGACCGACCTCGGCGCGCGCTGGGCGGACCGGCCGGTCGAGATTCCGGCCTACCCCGCGCCCCAACCCCCGGCGCGGTCGCAGGTGGTCTTCTACGACCTGCCCGGTGCGGCCCAGTCGGTTCTGGTGTTCGGCTCGCCCTCGCTGACGCGGGCGGACGAGGCCTACTATCCCGGGGTGGTCATGAACTACCGGCTGGGCGGCGGAGGCTTCGCCTCACGCCTGACCCAGCAGCTTCGCGAAGGCGCCGGCTACACCTACGGCGTCGGCTCGGGCTTCCAGGCGCGCGCCACCATCGGCGACTACGCCCTGCGCAGCTCGGTCCGCTCGAACGTGACGCTGGAGGCGGCCACCCTGGCGCGCGACATCCTGCGGGACTACGGCGACACCTTCACCGAGGAGGACCTCGATGTGACCCGCAGCGCCCTGTCGCGCAGCCGCGCGCGGGCCTTCGAAAGCGCCGGGGCCAAGCTCGGCGTGCTCGAGGCGGTCGGCGACTACGGCCTGCCCGTCGACTATCTCAGCCGCGAGGCCCAGGTGGTGGAAAGCATGACCGTGGAACAGGTCCGCGCCCTCGCCGACCGGCTGATCGACACCGACGCCATGGTCTATGTGGTGGTCGGCGACGCGGCCAGTCAGGAGGCGCGGCTCGAAGCGCTTGGCTATGGCGCGCCGGTCCGGATCAACGACCGGCTCGAGGCTGCCGATCGCTAGTCCGGGGAGCGCGAAAGACCAGTTGCTGCGCTGCAAATCCGCCGCCAGCCATCATACTTTCAAGACCTAACCGGTTGATAAGACTGCACATCGGCTCCTCATCAGCGTCATGAACCCGCCTGAGGGGAAAGCCGTGGGACAATCGGTCCGTCCCGTCGCGGGGGAGGCGCAGAGGCCTTGCGTCCTTTGGCGGCGGGATGTGGAGAAGCGGGGACCCGGTTCCCGGCGGCCTTCGTCATCCCGGACTTGATCCGGGAGCAAGGTCGCCAACGCCCGGGGTCTGTCCGGCTGAGAAAAAGGCCGGATGCGATGTCAGGGGCGAGGGGGATACTCGCCCGGTCCGGGGACCGACGATGCAAGGTCGGCCCGCCCGCCGGAGGCGCTGCGGTAAGGCGATAAGACCGCCACCCGACGCAAGCTTCCGTCCGCCTCCACGCGGAGCGTCAGTCTGGAGTCGAAACGGTTAATCACATTGTCTCCGGGCTCCGGCCCGGCGCTCCGCACGCCTTCCCGCCCCTCGCGCCTCCGGTGCGAGGTCGCTTCCGCGCGTCTGAACGAAAGGACCCGTCGTGCCCCGACCCCGCGCCGCGACCCGGCCGCCGCCGCCGACGCTCGAGGAACGCGCCATGGCCGCGTTCCGCGCCCGCTGGCGTCCGCTCAGGCGATGGAAGGACGCCGTGCACCGCGAAGCCTGGCGCATGGCCTGGACCGAGAATGGCGGTCATTGCACGGACGAGCATTTCGAGCGCGCCCGCCAGACCCTGATCGATCAGGGTCGCGGGCCGCCGCAGGGCTTCGAGGACTGGGCGTGAGCCTCAGGGCGCTCCCGCCGCGCCGCCCGCGGCCGCCATCTGCACCTCCCCGGACGCCGGTTCGCGGAAATAGCGGTCGATACCCTCGGCCACGGCGCGCATCAGCCGGCGACGGGCGCGGCTGTCGTTCAGCAGCCGCTCGTCCTCGGGATTGGTGATGAAGCCCATCTCCAGCAGCACCGCCGGCACGTCCGGAGCCAGCAGCACGGCCAGGCCGGCGTCGCGATGGCTGCGGCGCAGCATCGGGTGGTCGGCGCCCTCCAGCTCGCCCAGCAGGGTGCGGGCCAGCCGGGCGGAACGGTTCTGGGTGGCGCGCTGGGTCATGTCCAGCAGGATGCGGTCGACCGAGGCGTCGCGGCCCGGCAGGTTCAGGCTGCGCTGCCAGTTCTCGCCTCGGGTGAACTCGCGCACCGCCCGGCCGGCGCCCTGTTCCGACAGGGTGTAGACGCTGGCCCCGCGCGTGGCCGGATCGGCGCCCGCGTCGGCGTGCAGGCTGATGAACAGGTCGGCGCCCGCCTGCCGCGCGATGGCCACGCGGCGGTCGAGGGCGACATAGGCGTCGCCGTCGCGGGTCAGCCGCACCCGGTAGCGGCCGGTGCGCTCCAGCTCCTGTTTCAGAGCCTGGGCGGCGGCCAGGGTGACAGCGCTCTCGCGCGACTGGGTCCCGCTGGCGCCCGGATCGCGGCCGCCATGGCCGGGGTCGATGAAGATCAGCGGCTTCTCGGCCGGGCGCGGAGCGGCGACACGGGGCGCGGCCCGCGTGGGGGTCCGTCCCGTGGCCTTCAGGTCGATGACGTAGCGATAGTGGGCGATGCCGTCGCCCGGCGGTAGAATGAAGCGGCGCTCGATCTCGGCGCTGGTCGCCAGATCCAGTTCGATGCGCGAGGCGGCCCCGGCGCCGGCGACGCGGAAGTCGCGCACCAGCCCCTGCCCTGTCCCGTTGCGGCGCTGTGGCGGCGAGACGCCGGCGAGGCTCAGCACCACCCGGCCATCGTCGCCGGACCGGATCACCTCGCCTCGCGAGGTGCGGTCCAGGTCGATCACCACCCGCGTCCGCTCGGCGTCGCCGCCGAACCGCACGCGGAGAATTTCCCCCATGCTGCCGGACGCGAGGCCGCGCCCCGCCGCTAGCAGGGCGACGGCGAACACCAGCAGCCCCACGACGGCCAGAACCCGCTCGCGGGCGCCCCAGTGGGCCGGTTTGATACGCGACAGCCCGTGCATTCGACGGAAACCCACCTTTCTCGTTGCCTCCATGATGCCGCAACGAAGTCGACAACGGGTTAAGGCCGGCGCGGCTTTCAATTCGTCCGGGGCATGCCTATGCTTGGTCCGCTCGCGAACGATCGCGTCCTCTGAACCTTCGGGACCGGACGCGCCCTCCTCGCGGCATGACTTTCACTGATCCGAGAGCCGGACGGGCCCGCCCCGCCGATTCGACGACCGGGTCCGGGACGCCCTTCGACGGCGCGTCCGGACCCAGGACCGTACTGAACCTTCATGGGCCATATCGCCTGCGCTCCCTTCCGGTCTGAGTTGACCGACCTCGCCTCCGGCCCGTGCCGCGGCGACGGGATCGCGCACGCCTCCGGCCCCCATCCCAATCCTGTTCGGCGAGCCGCCTCACCCCCCAGCGGGGACGGCCGGGCGCGCCAGAAAGACTTTTTCCATGTCAAAGACCATGTTGATCGACGCCGCCCACGCGGAGGAGACCCGCGTCGCGATCGTCGAGGGCCGTCAGATCGAGGAATTCGACTTTGAATCCCGCTCGAAGCGCCAGCTTCGGGGCAACATCTATCTCGCCAAGGTCACCCGCGTAGAACCCAGCCTGCAGGCCGCCTTCGTCGAATACGGCGGCAACCGCCACGGCTTCCTCGCCTTCAACGAAATCCACCCGGATTATTATCAAATCCCCGTCGCCGACCGCGAAGCCATCATGGCCGAGGCCGCCACGGACGACGACGAGCACGACGACCTCGGCCGCGAAAGCGACGACGGCGAGTCCGAAGGCGGCATGGCCGAGGAAGAGCGCCTCAAGCGCCGCCTGATGCGCCGGTACAAGATCCAGGACGTCATCAAGCGCCGTCAGGTCATGCTGGTCCAGGTCGTCAAGGACGAGCGCGGCGGCAAGGGCGCGGCCCTGACCACCTGGCTGTCGCTGGCCGGCCGCTACTGCGTGCTGATGCCCAACACCGGCAAGGGCGGCGGAATCTCGCGCAAGATCACCCAGGCCACCGACCGCAAGCGCCTGAAGGCCGCCGCGGCCGCCCTCGACGTGCCGCACGGCATGGGGCTGATCATCCGCACCGCCGGAGCCAAACGCACCAAGGCCGAGATCAAGCGCGATTACGAATATCTGCTGCGCCTGTGGGAGACGATCCGCGAGACCACCCTCGCCTCCAACGCCCCCTCGCTGATTTACGAGGAAGAGAACCTCGTCCGCCGCGCCGTGCGCGACATGTTCGACAAGGATTTCGACGGCATCCAGGTCGAGGGCGTCGAGGGCTTCAGGGAGGCGCGCGACTTCATGCGGGTGCTGATGCCCTCGCAGTCGAAGAAGGTGCACCTGTACCAGGGCGCCCGGCCGCTGTTCGCCTCCAACGGCATCGAGGAGATGCTGACCCAGATTCACCAGCCGACCGTGCCCCTGAAGTCGGGCGGCTATCTGGTCATCAACCAGACCGAGGCCCTCGTCGCCATCGACGTCAACTCCGGCCGCGCCACCAAGGAGCGCAACGTCGAGGCCACGGCCTTCAAGACCAATATGGAAGCCGCCGTCGAGGCCGCCCGCCAACTGCGCCTGCGCGACCTCGCCGGCCTGATCGTCATCGACTTCATCGACATGGATGAGTCGAAGAACAACCGCGCCGTCGAGAAGGCGCTGAAGGACGCGCTGGCCCGGGACCGCGCCCGCATCCAGATGGGTCGCATCTCCGGCTTCGGCCTGATGGAGATCAGCCGCCAGCGCCGTCGTCTCGGCGTCATCGAGGGCGCCACCGAGGTCTGCCCGCACTGCCAGGGCGCCGGCCGCATCCGTTCGGCCGAAAGCGCCGCCCTGATGACCCTGCGCGGCGTCGACATCGAGGCCGGCCGCAACGGCGCCGGCTCGGTCACCCTGCGCGTCTGCACCGCCGTGGCCCTCTACATCCTCAACCACAAGCGCGATTATCTGCAGCGCCTGCAGACCCAGCGCGGCCTCGCCGTGATCATCCAGATCGACGACAGCCTGGCCCAGGGCGAGCACGCCATCGAGCGCACCGAGACCAACGAGGACTTCACCCCGCCCGAAGGGGCCGAGGTCTTCATCGATCTGGACGATGATTTCGACGACAGCGCCTACGAGGACGAGGACGAGGAAGACGAGTTCATCGACGACGTCGTCGAGGACGACGAGGACGCCGGGACGGAAGAGCCCGCTGACGGCGAACGCAGCGAGCGGGCGGACGGCGAACGCGGCCGCGGTCGCGGCCGACGCCGGCGCGGCGGTCGTCGCGAAGAGGGCGAGGCTCCCGTCGGCGAGGCCGTTGCGGCCCCTGCCGGCGAGGACGATGACGACAGCGAGGCCGGGCGTCGGCGTCGCCGGGGCCGTCGCGGCGGACGCCGCGTGCGTGAAGAGGGCGGCGAGCGCGACGGCTTCAACTGGGTGCGCGGCCGCACCCCCTCGCTCGAGGACCCCTATGTCTGGTTCGATCCGATCAACCCCGAGCGCGGCCAGCCGCGCGCCGAGGCGGCCGAAACCGCTGTCGGGGACGTCGAGGAAGTCATTGGCGAACGCCCGGGCGGCGAAGCCGTCGGTGAGGCCGGGGGCGAACGCAATGGCCGTTCGCGCCGGCGCCGCGGCCGCGGCCGCGGTCGGGATCGCGGCGGCGAGGCCGGCCTGACCCATGAGGTGAAGGTCGAGACCCGCGCCACCAACGAAGGCATGCCGCCCGACGGCTCGCCCGACACGCCCATGGCTGTGATGCTCGACGACGAGGCGGACGCGCCGGCGCCCGTCGCGGTCGAGGAACCCAAACGCCGCCGCGTGCGCCGCAAGGTCTCGGCCGACGCGGCCGGCGAGCCGGACGCCGGGGCCGTCGCCGCCCCGGTCGAGCCCGACGAGACCGCGCCGGAACCGGCGGAAGCCGCCGTGCTGGACGTCTCGCCCGTCGAGGCCGCTCCGGAACGCAGCCGCCGACGGGAGCCGAAACCCGCCGCTGTCGTCGCCCCCGCCGCCGCCCCGGCGGCCGAGGTCGACGTCGCCGCCCTGATCGCCGAGGATCCCAACCAGATCGTGGCGCCGCCCGAGAAGCCGAAGCGCGGGTGGTGGCGCCGCTGAATGGCCGCGATTAGATAGTGAGGATCGAAACGGGGGCGTTCGACGGTATCGGGAGTACGCCATGAGTTGGCTGACCAGACACGCCGCCCGCCTCGCCGGGGTCGCGGCCGCCGTCGGGCTGGTGCTGACGGCCGCCACCCCCGCCTCGGCCCAGAGCGCCATCCGGGACACGGAGATCGAGAGGATCATCGAGGAATGGTCCGCGCCGGTCTTCACCGGCATGGGTCTGGAGCCGTCCGAAGTCGAGATTCTGCTGATCAACGACGCCGAGCTCAACGCCTTCGCCACCCGCGGCCGGATCATGGGCCTGAACACCGGCCTGATCCTGCGCACGCGCACGCCCAACGAACTGCTCGGCGTCATCGCCCACGAGGGCGGGCATATCCGCAACCGCCACACCCTGCGCGACGGGGCCCGCGACGCCGGCATGCAGCCGATGCTGATGACCATGGCCCTCGGCGCCCTCGCCATCGCCGCCGGCGCCCCGGACGCCGGCGCGGCCCTGCTGGGCAACAGCCAGTATTTCGGCGCCCTCAGCGCCCTGCGCTACATGTCCCATCAGGAAGGCGAGGCCGACAACACCGCCGCCCGCGCGCTGGAGTCCGCCGGTCAGTCTGGCCGCGGCCTGGTGTCCTTCTTCGAGAATTTCCGCTCCCAGGAGGTGTTCTCGGACGCCCGCCGCTTCCCCTATTTCCGCAGCCACCCGCTGTCGTCGGACCGGATCGAAAACCTGCGCCGCTTCGTCTCGGAACAATCGCACTACGACCAGAGGGACAGTCCGGAGCGGATGGCCCAGCATGCGCTGATCCTCGCCAAAATCCACGCCTTCATGGATCACCCGCGCGAGACCCTGCGCGATTATCCTGAAACCGACACCGCCCTGCCCGCCCGCTACGCCCGCGCCATCGCCTGGTATCGGGACGGCCAGACGGACCGGGCCCTGGCCGCCGTTGACGTCCTGCTCGAGGAACAGCCGGAGAACCCCTATTTCTGGGAGCTGCGAGGCCAGATCCTGTTCGAGGAAGGGCGGCCCGAGGAAGCCATCGGCGCCCACCAGCGCTCGGTGGAGATCATGCCGGACGCCCCCCTGCTGCGTATCAACCTCGGCCATGCGATGATCGAGACGCGTGATCCGGAAAAGCTGGACGGGGCCGTCGACCACCTCAAACGCGCCACCGCGCTTGAGAGGGACAACAGCATGGCCTGGCGCCTGCTGGCCCAGGCCTACGCCAGCCAGGGCAAGGAGGGGGAAGCCCGGCTGGCCTCGGCCGAAATGTATTTCGCCGTCGGCGCTGAACGCCAGGCCACCCAGTTCGCCCTGCGCGCCCGCGACATGCTGCCGCCGGGTTCGATGGAATGGACGCGGGCGATGGACATCGTCTTCGCCTCGGGCGCAACCCAGAACGACGTGGACGACCTCGACCGCCGCAACGACGAACGCCGCCGCCCCGGCGTCATCCCCGCCGGCGGCTGAGCCCTGACCAGAGAGACCGAATGACCGACACGCCTGAACCCCGGCCGGAACCCTCCCTGCCTGACCGCCTGCTGTCCGGCGGCCGCGCCGGCGTGGCCGCCCTGGCCGTGTCGGTGGTGGCGCTGATCATCGCGGTGGCCCCCTATGCGGCGGGGACGGACTTCGACTCGCGCGTCCGGAACTATCTGATCCAGCACCCCGAGGTGCTGCAGGAAGTCAGCGACGCCCTCAACGCCAAGGCCCAGCAGCAGCAGGTCGCGGCCAATCGCCAGAAGACGGCCGAGATCACGGCCCGGGCGGCGGCCAATCCGGAGTTGCTCACGGTCGACAGCCGTGACGCCGCCTTCGGCCCCGCCGACGCCCGGGTCACGGTCATCGAATATTTCGACTTCCGCTGTCCCGGCTGCAAACAGACCGCGCCCGAGGTGCTGCGCATGATGCAGGCCCATCCCGACGTACGCTTCGTCTTCAAGGAGTGGCCGATCCTCGACGGCCCGGCCAACGGCGTGTCCCACTACGCCGCGCGCGCCGCCCAGGCCGCGCATCGCCAGGGCAAATACCTGCCGGTCTTCCAGGCGTTGATGGCCGCCCCGGCGCTGTCGGAGCCGGCGATCGACGCGATCCTGCAGGCCAATGGCGTGTCGCTGGCCGAGGCCGAAGCGGCGATGTCCAGCGCCGAACTGGCCCGCCACATGGCCGATATGCAGACGTCCGCCATGGCGCTGGGGCTGGTCGGAACCCCGACCTTCTTCGTCAACGGCGAGGCCATGGAGTCGATCGAGCCCACCGCCCTCGAACGCGCCATCCGGGAGGCGAGAGCCGGCTGACCGGACCGGCGATCAGGCCAGCCCGAGGCTCATCGTCCCGCCGATCCATTCGACGCCCGCCCGCCGCTCGGCCTCGGCCGCGGCGGCCGGATCGCCCAGCGCCGTCTCGGCCTGGGCGAGCACGAAGTGGCTGTACGGGTCGTTCGGCCAGTCTTCCAGCAACTCCAGCACCTTGGCGCGCGCGCCTGATGCGTCGCCCGAGGCCAGCATGGCGGCGGCCAGGCTGCGCCGGGTCGGGTACCAGATCACCGGCGGATCGCCGCCCTCGGGGTTCATTCCCTGCAGTTCCGCCGCCCGGCCGTAGGCGACGACGGCCGCCTCGGGATCGCCGTCGATCATCGCCGCCCGCCCTTCCAGAACCCGCTGGGACAGTTCGGTGAAGGCCCTGCGGCGCGGCTGCATCGGCCCGGTCGCGAACGAAGGATCCTTCCGCAGCTCCGCGATCGCGGCCGCCTCGGCCCGTACCGCCTCCGCATCCCCTGCACGCGCCGCCGCCTCGCCCCTCGCGTAGCGCCAGCTGATCCGCAGCATCGGGTGGCTGGCCGGCGGCTCCTTCAGCGCCGCGACCCGCTCTGCATCAGCGAACCGCCCGTAGACGGCGTAGGCGTTGTTGGCGACCATCTGACGCCACAGATTGTCGGCGGGCGTGTCCGGGTAGGTCGCCAGGAACCAATCGGCCAGCTTCAGCCCCTCGACGTCGCCGCCGGCCATCAGCGCCCCGCCCATGCCGAAATGAATGTTGTGGCCGTGCAGCGGCATGCCCGGCACCCCGCCCGGCGGCCGCGCAAGGGAATCATAACGCCGGTCCAGCGCCACCGCGGCGACATTGGACATCATCGCGTCCTTGTAGCGTCCCACGCGATAGAAGGTGTGCGACGGCATATGCACCAGATGGCTGGCCCCCGGCGCCAGCGCCGCCAGCCGTTCGCCATAGGGGATGGCCTTGTGCGGGTCGTCCGACCATTCGGTCAGGTGGATGTAGAGGTGAATGGCCCCCGGATCGTTGGGCGCCTGCGCCAGCGTCCGCTCGAGAATCTGCATCGCCCGGGTGATCCCGGGATCGGCCGCCTGACCGTCGTCATCCCACCAGCGGTCGGCCTTCAGCATCCAGGCGTCGGCGGCGACCGCGGCGACGGTGACATCGGCGGGATTACGTTCGGCGATCCGGTCCATGGCCTCCGCGAACCGGCGCGATCGCGAGTCCTCGCGCCCGGAGTAGCGCTGCACCAGGGCGTCGATCATCTGTCGCTGGACCGGCGTGTCGCGGCGCGCCAGCCGACGGGCGTCGCGGGCGGTCTTCAAGGCCGCCAGCCGGGTGTCTTCGCCGCCCCCGCCGCCGTTCAGATTGGGACCCATGGCCCAGGCCTCGCCCCAGGCGCACATGGCGCAGGACGGGTCGAGCAGCCGGGCCTTGCGGAAGGCGCGAACCGATTCGCCGTGTTCGAAAGCCCAGCGCAGGCGGACGCCGTGGTTGAACCAGGCCTGGGCCTCCGGACTGCGGGTCGCGATCTGAAAGCCGCCCGTTCCGAAACCGTCGACCATGACCATGTCTGCCACGGCGGCGCCGGCGCCGTCCGTGTCGCCGGGTCCGCAGATCCGGGGGCGTTCGATCAGGTCCGACACAGCCCGGTCGGTCGTGGCGTCGGCCAGCGCCGACGGTCCGATCAGCAGCGTCGCCGCGCCCACGCCACACATCAGAAGGCTGCGCATGTCGGAAATCTTCCCCGTCCCGGGGCCCTGTCCCCAGACCATAGTGACCTAACCCCAGGGCGAGACCAAGCGGCGCTTCTTCCTTTCCCCGCGAGGGGCCATACTGGCGAATCCCATGCCCATCCGCCGCCTCCCGCCCGAAACCGTCAACCGCATCGCCGCCGGCGAGGTGGTCGAACGCCCGGCCAGCGCCATCAAGGAGCTGGTCGAGAACGCCCTCGACGCGGGCGCGACGCGGATCGAGGTCCAGGCCGACGGCGGCGGCCTGACGCGCATCCTGATCGCCGACGACGGGCACGGCATGGCCGCCGACCAGCTGGCCCTTGCGGTCGAGCGCCACGCCACCTCCAAGCTGGAGCCCGACGACGCCGGCGACGTCGACCTGCTGCGAATCCATACGCTCGGCTTCCGCGGCGAGGCCCTGCCCTCGATCGGCTCGGTCGCCCGCCTGACCATCACCAGCCGTCCGAAAGACGGCGGCGACGCGCATCAGATCACCGTCGAGGGCGGCGACCAGCGTCCGGTCGCTCCCGCCGGCTTCCCCGGCCCGCACGGCGCCCGGGTCGAGGTTCGGAACCTGTTCTACGCCACCCCGGCCCGGCTCAAATTCATGAAGTCCGAGCGGTCCGAGGCCATGGCCATCTCCGAGGAGATCAAACGCCAGGCCATGGCCCACGAGACCGTGGCCTTCACCCTCGACCTCGACGGCAAAACCACCCTGCGGCTGCCCGCCGAACACCCCGGCGATCACGGGCGGCTCAAGCGGTTGGCCGCCCTGCTCGGCCGCGACTTCGAGGCCAACGCCCTGCTGATCGACCAGTTACGCGACGGCGTCCGCCTGACCGGCTACGCGGGCCTGCCCACCTACAGCCGCGGCAACGCCGGCCACCAGTATCTGTTCGTCAACGGCCGCCCGGTGAAGGACCGCCTGCTGCAAGGCGCCCTGCGCGGGGCATACGCCGACTTCCTTGCCCGCGATCGCCATCCGGCGGCGGTGCTGTTCCTCGAGGTCGACCCGCTCTACGTCGACGTCAACGTCCACCCGGCCAAGGCCGAGGTCCGGTTCCGCGATCCGCAGATGGTGCGCGGCCTGATCGTCGGGGCGCTGCGTCACGCCCTGGCCGGCGCCGGCCACCGGGCCTCGACCACGGTCGCCGCCGACGCCCTCGCCGGCTTCCAGCCGCACTCGGGCGTGACCACGGCTCCCGCCTGGAGCCCCTCCTCGCCCTCGGCCCGCGGCTGGAGCGGCTGGCAAGGCTGGGCCGGCTCCGCGACCGCCGCCGCCCAGCTGATCCCCGGGCTCAACGAACGCTCCGCCCGCGTCGAGCCCGGAACCGCGTTCGACGATCAACCCTCGAGCGATGGCCGCACAGGCGAGGTCATCGACCCCCTCGACTTCCCGCTCGGCGCCGCCCGGGCCCAGCTGCACGGCACCTACATCGTCGCCCAGACCCGCGACGGCCTCGTCGTCGTCGACCAGCATGCGGCCCACGAGCGGCTCGTCTATGAGCGGATGAAGGTGCAGATGGCGGCCGGTTCTGTGACCCGTCAGGCCTTGCTGACGCCCGAGGTGGTCGAACTCGATCCCGCCGAGGCCGAGCGGGTCACCGCCCGCGCCGACGAACTGGCCCAGCTCGGCCTGATCGTCGAGCCGTTCGGCGCCGGGGCCGTGCTGGTGCGCGAGACTCCGGCCCTGCTCGGCGACACCGACGTCCAGGGCCTGATCCGCGACATCGCCGACGACCTGGCCGAACACGGCGCCGCCCTGGCCCTGTCGGAACGCCTCGGCGAAGTGTGCGGCACAATGGCCTGCCACGGCAGCGTCCGCGCCGGCCGCGTCCTCTCGGCCCCCGAGATGAACGCCCTGCTGCGCCAGATGGAGGCGACGCCCCACTCCGGCCAGTGCAACCATGGCCGCCCGACCTATGTCGAGCTCAAGTTGGCCGACCTGGAAAAGCTGTTCGGACGGCGGTGACCGTCAGGGCCGTGCGCCGTCCCCCGCGAGGAGCGCCCGGTGCGCCTGCATGTGGGCCGTGATCGCGTCCAGCAGGGCCCGGACATGGGGCAGGCGGCGGAGCTCCCGGCGGGTGATCAGCCAGACCGGCCGGGCGATTTCCGGCGGCGGCGGGAAGCAGGCCACCAGCTCCGGGTCGGAGCCGCCTGCACTGCACGGGAGCACCGATACCCCCAGCCCGGCGCGGATCGCGGCCTGGACGTTCGTGAGGGAGTTGCAGCGCCAGACGATCTCCGCCTCCGGGGCCGAACGAACCAGCCACCGCATGGGGGCCAGTTGATCGACGCTGCCTTCGCCGGCGATCAGGACGTGACCGTTCAGTTCGGCCGGCGTCCGCGGCGCCCCGGCCGTCGCCGCGTAGCCCTGGCTGACGTAGGCGGTCCAGCCGCCGTCCGGCATGCGGCGGACGTAAAGGTCCTCGTCGTCGGGCGCGTCCCCGGCCCGAAGCGCGACATCCGCCTCGCCACGCGCCAGGTCCAGGCGGCGATCGGCGAGCAGCACCTGCACCTGGATTCCGGGATGGTCCCGCTTGAAGGCGCACAGCACCGGGAAGATGAAGTCGTTCAACAATTCCGGGGCGGTCAGACGAATGATGTCGGGCGTGCTCCGCCGCCACGGAGTCAGGGCGTCGGCGAACGCCTGGACGTCGGCGTTGACCCGCGTCGCCAGCGGCAGGATCGCTTCGCCGGCCTCGGTCAGGGCATAGCCGCTGGGCCTGCGGTCGAACAGATTGACTCCCGTGGCCGCCTCCAGCGCCGCGATCCGGCGCACGACCGTGGGCTGGCTGGCGCCCAGTTCACGCGCGGCGGCGAGCGTGGTGCCTGTACGCGCCACGGCCAGCAGATACCGGAGGTCGTCCCAGTCGAACACAGCTTGACTATTCACCCGTGAATAGCCGCGCGCAACATCGTGGATTGAGCCGGGGGGGCCTCGACCGCACAAGGCGGCGCCCCACGCCCAGGAGACACCTGATGACGGTTTCGCCCACCGCCCTGCTCGCCGCGACCCTGTTCGCCGTCGCGACCTCGCCGGCGCTCGCCCAGCCCGCCCCGCCGGAACCCACCCTGGCGGAGGTGCGCGCCGCCACCGAGCGCTTCCGCGACGTCACGGTCGCCCTGGCTGAGGGCTACATCACGCCCGACGGCATGTGCGAGAGCGCGCCGATGATGGGTCGTCCGACCTCGGACGGAGCGATGGGCATCCACTATTTCCGCCCAGACCTTCTCGGCGTCTCCGGCCCGCCGAATCCGCGCGTCAACGGCAACGGCACGCACACCGACTTCCTCAAGCCGGCGATCCTGATCTATGAGCCCCAGGCCGACGGCTCGCTGGAACTGGTCGCGGTCGAGAACCTGGTTTTCCGCGAGGCCTGGCACGCCGCCGGGCATGTGCAGCCGCCCTCCTTCCACGGCGTCGTCTATGACGCCATGGCCGATGACCCGGCCACCCCGATCGACGAGGCACACATGTTCGAACCCCACTACGATCGCCACGTCTGGATCTACCGCGACAACCCTGCGGGCGTGTTTGCGCCCTTCAATCCGAACGTCACCTGCGAGCACCAGAAGGGCGGACATCAGCACACCGCGATGAACGCGCCGGCGACAGCCGGGTAATGGCCCGGACGCGGGCGGCTCGCTCACGCGTCAGGTGACAAGCGCCTCGACCACGCCGCCCGCGCGCCCGCCGGACACCACCTCCCCGCCCGCGATGGCGTAGACCACCCCGTCCACCGACGCGCCCGCCAGCCCGTGGCGCGGCGTCCGCATGCTCGGCCCGGCGTCCCAGCGGTCCGCGGCCGGGTCATAAAGCCAGGTCTCGGCGAACACGCCGCCCCCGCCCGGGGCGAACCACTCCCCGCCGAAGGCGACCAGCCTGCCCCCGACGGCCGCCATGGCCAGTCCGCCGCCGACCTGCTGGCCGGTCGCCGGCGAGGCCGGGATCGGCGCCAGGGTCTCCCAGCGGTCGCTGGCCGGATCGTAGCGGTCGAGCCGCCCGGTCCCGCCGCCGTTGACCGTCCGTCCGCCGGCCACCCACAGCGCCCCGTCCAGCACAGCTCCCGCGGCGCTGTTGCGGGCCATGGGACAGGGCCGCGCGGTCTCCCAGCGCCCCTCGCCCGGCAGGAACACCCGGTGCGTATCGACGTCGACCTGGTCGTTCCACTGCCCGTTGGCGGCGCCCGGCGAACGTCCGGTCACCAGATGCAGTCGTCCGCCCAGTTCGACCCCGACGGTCTCGCACAGCGGGCCCGGCATCCGTCCCGCTTCGCGCCAGCCGTCGGACTCCATGGCCCAGACCTCGGTCATGCCGGTCCAGTCCCCGGCCTCCGACCGGCCATAGCCGCCGAGGGCGAAGACGGCGCCGTCCGCCCCGGCGATCAGCATCGGATGGTGGCGCGGCTGCGGCAGGCGCGGCCCCTCGCTCCAGGCGTCATTGACCGGGTCGTAGAGGCCGGTGCGGTCCTCGATTTCCGTCACCCGGTCCGGCCGGCGCAGCCCGCCCGTGGTGACGATCCGCCCGCCCGAGACGGCGCAATAGATCTCCTGCACCGCCCACGGCAGCGGCGCGCGCGGCGTCCAGGCGCCGTCGGCCTCCCGCGCGCAGGCGGTGAACGGAACCGCGGCCGAGGCTCCGGCGGCGGCGAGGAAGGCGCGGCGGTCGAGGGTGCTCATGGCCGCAGACTAACGCCGAAATCCGCGTCCGCGCCAGCCGCCGTCAGCCGGCCGCAACCCTCAGGAACAGCACCCGCGCGGCCCCGTAGTCACGGGCGTCCAGCCGCTCATACCCCGGCGTGTCGATCTCCGGCTCGTCCGAGCCGCGCTCGAACACCACCACCGCGCCGGGCTTCAGCCAATTTCCTTCCAGCAACCGCAGCAGGGTCTGTTCGCCCAGTCCCTTGCGATACGGCGGATCGAGGAACGCCAGGTCGAACGCCTCGCCATCCGACCCCGGCCTCACGCCCAGGTCCACGGCGCTGCGCCGGTGCACCCGCGTGCGGCCCATCACCCCATAGGCGTCGGCGTTCTCCCGGATGGCTCCGCGCGCCTCGTCGTCGGTCTCGACGAACAGGGCGAACGCCGCGCCCCGGCTGATCGCCTCGAAGCCCAGAGCGCCCGACCCGGCGTACAGGTCGATGACCCTCAGACCCTGTAGCGGCTCGGCCCAGGCGGCATGCTCCAGCACATTGAACACCGCCTGCCGCGCCCGGTCCGAGGTCGGGCGCGTGCCCTGCCCGTCCGGCGCGACGATGCTCCGGCCCTTGAGGCTCCCGGCGACGATCCGCATTCAGCCGCCACCTGCGAACTGGGCCATGACCTCGTCGCCGGTCATCCGCACCCGGTCGCCGGCAAAGGCGTAGTTGCCGGGCTTGGAGTCGATGAAGATTTCGCTGTCGAACGGAAAGGCCGAGGGGTCCTCGAACGCCTGCACTGAAACCGCGGTCATGCCGCCGGCCTTCAGGGTCCAGAACAGGGTCGAGCCGCAGGTGCGGCAGAAGCTGCGGGTGGCCCATTCCGACGAGTCGAAGGTCGCCACCTCCCCGGGGTTCGCCACCTCGACGCTGTCGCCGCAGTCGACGCCCAGATAGACGCCCCCCGTCCATCGGCGACAGCTCTCGCAATGGCAGGCATGCATGCTGTGCTTCGGGACCGCCGTGAAGGCGACGGCGCCGCACAGGCAGCGACCCGACAGACGTTCCGGGGTGGTCATCTCAGTCACTCTCGCCTCCGCGTTCTAGGGCTTTCGCGGACCGCGCGGACTGCCCCGTCCGCCGGCCGGACCGGCGCCGGGACGCGAGGGGCCCGAACGCGAGCCGCCCGGCGGATTGCTGCGGGTGCCGCCCCCGCGCTTGAACCCGCCCGGAGGCCCGTCGGTCCGCGGCGCGCCGCCTTCGCGCGGCTTGAACGGCCGCTTGGGTCGGTCGCCGTCGCCGGCGGGCTTCGCAAACGAGCGCTCGCCGCGCGGTTTGTCGATGAACTGGTCGGCCCGGGGCTTGAACACCCGCTTCGGCGCCTCGCCGGCCGCCGCCTCCCCCTCGGGGCGCGCCCGGGGGGTGAAATTCTTCTTCGGATGCTCGAATTTCGGCGCGGCCTTGGCCCAGCCCGCCTTCTTCTGCGGCCGGGCCCGTTCGGCGGCCGCGTCGGCGGCGGCCCCGGCGGCGCGGACCCGGCTCGGCTTGCGCGACGGGTCCGAGATGGCCGAGCCCGACGCGCCCTTCTTGATCGGCGCCGAGGTGCGTCGCCCCGGGATCGGCGCCGGCGTCGATACGGTGTTCCCGGTCGGCAGGTTCTCCGGACGGATATGCTGGGCCAGCAGTTCGCGGATCACCCGCGGCCCGACCTCCTCGACCGACCCCAACGGCAGGGTCCCCAGCTGGAACGGCCCATAGGCCAGGCGGATCAGCCGGTTCACCGTCAGACCGAGATGCTCCAGCACCTTGCGGACCTCGCGGTTCTTGCCCTCGGTGATGGACACGCTGATCCACAGATTGGCCGGCGCATTCCCTTCGCTGTCCTTCGCCTTGTCCAGCGTCGCCTCGATCGGCCCGTAACGAACGCCGTCTACGGTGACGCCGTCCTTCAGCGAATCCAGCTGCAGCTGGCTGACCCGGCCCCGCGCCCGGGCCCGGTACTGGCGCACCAGCTCGGTCGACGGCAGCTCCAGCGCCCGGCTCAGCTCGCCGTCATTGGTCAACAGCAGCAGGCCCTCGGTGTTGAGGTCCAGCCGTCCGACCGACAGCACCCGCGGCAGGCCGCTGGGCAGGGCGTCGAACACGGTCGGCCGTCCGGCCGGATCGGTGTGCGAGGTCAGCAGGCCGGCCGGCTTGTGATAGCGCCACACTCGCGTCGCCTCGGCCGAGCCGATGGGCTTGCCGTCGACGGTGATGACGTCGTCGCGCGTCACCAGGGTCGCCGGGGTGTCCAGGATCTTGCCGTTCACCGCCACCTTGCCGAGACCGATCAGCCGCTCGACCTCGCGGCGCGAGGCGATGCCGGCCCGGGCCATGACCTTGGCGATGCGCTCGCTGCGCCTGGGTCCCTCGTCTGCCTTGGCGCCCGGCTTGCCGTCCTTGCCGAAGGGTTTGCCGCCCGGTTTGCCGCCCGGTTTGCCGCCCGGCTTGCCGAAGGCCTTGCCGCCCTTCGGCGGACCGCGGTCTTCGGCGCCCTCGGCGCGTTTGACATAGGGTTTGCGGGGGCCGTCGCGGTCGCCGTCTTGACGCGGGCGCGGCTTCTTGTCGTTGTCTCGGGGATGGCTGGCCATGATGAGCGGTTCATGCACATGGCCTTGGCCTGTGCGCAAGCGGCGGCGGACGCGGGAGAGACTCCCGTGGGCTGCGTGATCGTCGACGAATCGACCGGCGAGGTTGTCGCTGAGGGCATGAACGGCCCCATCGGCGCCCACGATCCGACCGCCCATGCCGAGATCGTCGCCCTGCGCGCGGCCGCCGCGAAGCTGGGCAACTACCGCCTCACCGGCCTGACCCTCTATGTGACGCTCGAGCCCTGCGCCATGTGCGCCGGAGCCATCAGCCACGCCCGCATCGGCCGCGTGGTCTGGGGCGCGGACGATCCCAAGGGCGGCGCGGTGATCCATGGCCCCCGCTTCTTCGAACAGCCGACCTGCCATTGGCGGCCGGCGACCCACAACGGAATTCTGGCTCCCGCCGCATCGGAAATCCTGAAAGATTTCTTCAGATCAAGGCGGAAACCTAAAGAGCCTCGTCGAACTGGAAGCTCATCTCCTCCCCTGTGAGATAATAGAACTTCCAGCCCTCGCACCTGTGCAATATCTGCGTACGGATCTTCATCAGCGCATACCTGATGGCGAGCAGCGGGTTGGTCCCGACCGCGGAGCCCGAAACGCCCAATTCACCGACATCATACAGGCAGGTGTACTCGTCGCGGCCCGGACCGACGACCGGCTGATGGATGATGAACCTCACGGTGCGTCGAAGCCCGTCGGGGTCAGACCCGGAAACGTCAAATGCGAGAGCCGTGTCCGCTAGCGGCATCGCCAACGCTCCTACCCCCGCCCTCTTCGACTTTGGGCGGGTGTGCAGAGAACGCAAGACGGAGGCCCGACTCCTTGCTACGCCATTTCTTCCGGGCCCGGCGCGAGGGAACGGCCGCTTGAGCGGCGCGTTGGTTCGCCACCCTCCCACGGCAAGGCTTGTTCCATGCGTTTGATGCCCTTCGCCGTCGCGGCCGCCCTCGTCGTCACGGCCTGCGGCCCGAAGCCGACCGAGGTCTCAACCGACGGCGAGGCGGTGCGAAAGCGGGCCGAGGACGCCCAGACCGCGCGCAGGCGCACCGGCGCCGAGGTTCAGGAGCGGGCCCTGAACCGGGTCATCCGCACCGTCTACCTGTGCAACAACGGCGAGCGCCTGTCGGTCGATTTCGACAATCCGCGCGCCATGGCCACGGTGCGCAACTCCAGCGGCGAAGCCGTCGACCTGTTCCAGGAGCGGGCGCCGTCGGGCCTCTGGTACCGCGCCTCGGGCTATGAGCTGCGTGGCGAGGGCGTCCTCGCCAGCTGGACCTCGGACGGCCGCGAACCGACGGAATGCCGCGCCATCGACTAGCCGAACGCGGCGAGGCGGGCGTCCAGCCGCCCGCGAACCTCCGGCCAGTCCTGATCGGTGACGGCGAACATCACCGTGTCGCGCACCCGGCCCGTATGGGTGATCTTGTGCCGCCGCAGCACCCCCTCGCGCACCGCGCCCAGCGCGGCGATGGCCGCCTGGCTGCGGGCGTTGATCCCGTCGGTGATGATCTCGACCCGCACCACGCCGCTGTCGAAGGCGTGCTGCAGCAACAGCCGCTTGCTGGCCGGATTGACCACGCCGCCGCGCGCGTCGGGATGGTAGAAGGTCGAGCCCAACTCGACCCGGCGATGCTGGGGGAACAGATCGTGCAGACTGCTGGTCCCGACGACCCGGCCGTCCGAAAGCCGCCGCACCACATAGGGCGTGTCCCGCCCGGCCTCGAACCGTTCGACGAAGCCGTCCCACCACGGGTCGAAATTCTCGCCGTACGCGGTCGAGACCATGATCGACCAGGCCTCGGGATCGACGCTGATCGCGGCGCGCACCGCCTCCTTCAGCTCCGGCGCAAACGGCTCCAGCCGGACCCAGCGGTTCTCCAGAACGATCGGCTCTATCCTCACCGGCCCGCGATCTCCCGGTCGAGGAAGGCGGCGACCGCCGTCCCATCGACGTCCCGGGCCACGAAGGCGTCGCCGATGGCCCGCGCCAGGATCAGGGTCAGCCGGCCGCCCTCGGCCTTCTTGTCTCCGGCCATCCGTTTGAGCAGGGCCGCGCCGCGCAAGGCCCCGGCCCGTTTCAGCCGGGTCGGCAATCCCGCCGCTTCTAGCACCGCCTCGACCCGCTCCGCCTCGTCCGGCGGGCACAACCCCTCCGCCGCCGAGAACCGGAAGGCCAGGGCGCAGCCCAGCGCCACGGCCTCCCCGTGCGTCAGCTTCGTCTCGTCGAACCCCAGCTCGGCCTCGATGGCGTGGCCGAAGGTGTGGCCGAGGTTCAGCAGGGCCCGCCGCCCCGCCTCCTTCTCGTCCTCGCCGACGACGGCGCTCTTGATCTCCACCGAGCGCACCACGGCCCGGGTCAGGGCCTCGGGGTCGCCGGTCGCGCCCGCCGCCCCCTCGCCCGCCAGCCAGTCGAAGAAGCCGGCGTCGCAGATCAGCCCGTGCTTCAGCACCTCGGCCCAGCCCGAGCGCAGCTGCCGCTCCGGCAGGGTGGCCAGCAGGTCGATGTCGGCCAGCACCAGCCTCGGCTGATGGAACGCCCCGACCAGATTCTTGCCGCGCGGCGTGTCGATCGCGGTCTTGCCGCCCACTGACGAGTCAACCTGGGCCAGCAGGGTCGTCGGGACCTGAACGAAATCGATGCCGCGCATGTAGAGCGCCGCGGCCAGCCCGGCCAGGTCGCCGACCACGCCCCCGCCCAGCGCCACAACCACATCCTTACGGTCCAGCTGGAAGGCCAGCATCCGGTCGATCACCCGCTCCAGCTCGGCGAACGATTTGGAGCCCTCCCCGGGCGGTACGGTCAGCAGCCGTCCGGGCGCGCCCGCCGCCTTCAGTGAGGCCAGCGCAGCCTTGCCGTGCAGACCCGCCACCGTCTCATCGGTGATGACCACGGTGCGGCCCTGGGCCAGCGGCGCCACCCGCGCGCCCAGTTGCGCCAGCAGGCCGCGGCCAACGACCACGTCATACGGGCGAAAATCGCCGCCAGAGACCGGGACCGTCGTCGTCAACGCCCGACCTCCGACGCATGGGCCGCGAAATAGGCTTTCAGCGCCTCGACGATCGCCTCGACGGCCTGCGCATGCGCCCCGCCGGCCACGTCGACCGTCAGATCGGCGGTGGCGTAGACCGGGTACCGCACCTCCGCCATGGCCTTCAGCGCAGTCAGCGGATCGCGGCCGCGCAGCAGGGGCCGGGTGTCGCGCCGTTGCACCCGCTGCGCCACCGTCTCCAGATCGGCCCGCATCCACACCGTCACCGCCCTGTCCTTCAGCAGCGCCCGGGTCTCCGGATTGAGGATCGCCCCGCCCCCCGTCGCCAGCACCATCCGCGGTCCCTCCAGCAGCCGCTTCATCACCCGCGCCTCACCGGAGCGGAACTCCGATTCGCCAAGTTCGGCGAAGATGTCCGACACCGTCATGGCCGCCGCCGCCTCGATCTCGATGTCGCCGTCCGCGAACGGCAACTCCAGCCGCTTGGCCAGCCGCCGCCCGACCGTCGATTTCCCCACCCCCATCAATCCGACCAGCGCTATGCTGCGGCGATGGACCGGAATCGGCCCGCCGCCCGTCACGACCGGCCTCGCGGCGATCGACAGCGTTTCGGCGGGAAGGGCGGCGGCAGGCGAGGCGACATGATCCGACCACCCTTTACACCAGGCGCCGCCGACGCAAAGCGGTCCCGCGCATGACCACGCCCGCCGCCAGCCCCCAGGTCGAGGCCTTTCTGGAGATGATGGCGGTCGAGCGCGACGCCTCGCCCCACACCCTGTCGGCCTACGCCCGCGATCTCGCCGACGCCGAGACCGCCCTGCCCGGCGGGCTGATGCAGTCCGATGAAGCCGCCGTCGAGGCCTGGTACGCCGGTCTGGGCGCGCGCGGCCTGTCCGCCGCCACCCAGGCCCGGCGGCGCTCGGCCGTGCGCCAGTTCTACCGCTTCGCCCTCGGCGAGGGCTGGCGCACAGACGACCCCTCGCGCCGCCTCGACGCCCCGAAACAGGGCCGCAGCCTGCCGAAGACGGTCAGCCGCGAGGAGGTGGAACGCCTGTTGACCGCCGCCTCCACCCGCGACGGCGCCGCCGGCCTGCGCCTCGTGGCGCTGGTCGAGCTGGCCTACGCCTCGGGCCTGCGCGTGTCCGAACTGCTGGGCCTGCGCGTCGAGGCCGTGCGCCGCGACCCGGCCTTCCTGATCGTGCGCGGCAAGGGCGGCAAGGAACGGCTCGCCCCCCTCAACGCCTCGGCCCGCGAGGCCGTGCGCCTCTGGCTCGTCGCCCGCGACGCCGCCCGCCCGGACAAGGCGGCCGACAGTCCGTGGCTGTTCCCCTCCGCCTCGGCCAAGGGCCACCTCACCCCCCGCCGCTTCGCCCAGCTGCTGGACCAGGCCGCCGTCGACGCCGGCATCGACCCGGCCCGGGTCAGCCCCCACGTCCTGCGCCACGCCTTCGCCACCCACCTGCTGGAGGGCGGCGCCGACCTGCGCGTGGTCCAGACCCTGCTCGGCCATGCCGACATCGCCACCACCCAGATCTACACCCACGTGGCCACCGACCGGCTGGCCCAGGTGGTCCGCGACAAGCACCCCTTGGCGAAGGACCCGTAGCGGCGCATATTCGGGCCATGAGCCAGTCCTTCTACGTCAAGGCTTTCTGGGACGCCGAAGCCAGCGTGTGGTGCAGCGAATCCAACATTCCCGGGTTGGTCCTGCAGACCGAAACGCTCGAGGAATTCCAGGATCTGATCCAACATTTCGCCCCGGAGCTTCTGGCTGAGAGCCTCGGCATTCACGATCCGGTGCCGATCCGGTTCGAGGCGGTCAGGCAGCTGCAGGAGGCCGCCGCCTAGGCATGGTCGACGACTATTATCGCGACGTGACCCGCCTGCTGCGTGAGGCCGGTTATGTCCTGGTTCCCGGCGGGAAAGGCAGCCACGAAAAGTGGCGATGCCCCGGCCGCCCTCCGGTGATCGTACCCTCGAAGCCGCTACGCCACATGGCCAACGAAATCCTCAAACAGGCCGGTCTGCCCAAGGCCTTCTGAACCCCGCTTGCCCCCCGGCGTTGACCCCACTAGGTTCCGCCGCCTTCCGTTGCGCAGAGACGCGCGCCTGTTCCGGACGCCTGATGGCCACCCACTACCTCGAGTTTGAGAAGCCGATCGCCGATCTGGAGGCGAAGATCGAGGAGCTGAACCTGCTCTCCTCGACTTCCGGATCGTTCGACGCCGAGGTCGAGGGCCTGCGCAAGAAGGCCGACCAGCTTCGTCGCAAGACCTACGCCGCCCTCGACCCGTGGATGAAGACCCAGGTCGCCCGCCATCCCCAGCGGCCGCATTTCGTCGACTTCTGCGAGGGGCTGTTCACCGATTTCGTCGAGCTGAAGGGCGACCGCCAGTTTGGCGACGACCAGGCCATCCTCGGCGGCCTCGCCCGCTTCCGGGGCGCCCCGGTCGTGGTCATGGGCCATGAGAAGGGCCACGACACCCAGACCCGCCTGACCCACAATTTCGGCATGGCCCGGCCCGAGGGCTACCGCAAGGCGGTCCGGCTGATGGACCTGGCCGAGCAGTACGGCCTGCCCGTCCTGACCTTCGTCGACACCGCCGGCGCCTATCCCGGCCTCGGGGCCGAGGAGCGCGGCCAGGCCGAGGCCATCGCCCGCTCGACCGAGCGCTGCCTGACCCTGGGCGTGCCCTCCATCGCCACCGTCACCGGCGAGGGCGGCTCGGGCGGGGCCATCGCCATCGCCGCCGCCGGCCGGGTGCTGATGCTCGAGCATTCGATCTATTCGGTCATCTCGCCCGAAGGCGCCGCCGGCATCCTGTGGCGCGACGGGGCCCGCGCCCGCGACGCCGCCATGGCCATGAAGATCACCGCCCCCGACCTGCTCGAGCTGAAGATCATCGACCGCATCATCCCCGAGCCCGTCGGCGGCGCCCACGCCGACCCGGCCGCGGCCATCGCATCCGTCGGCGACGCTCTGGCGGAGGAGCTGGCGATCCTGTCCGCCCTGTCGCCCGACCAGATCCGCAAGGCCCGCGCCGACCGGTTCTACGCCATCGGCCGCGCCGGCTGAGCGTTTCGTTAACCGTTCAGCGACGGTTGTCTGGCAACGCTCCTTATATTCTGAGTTGCAGGTGCGACCCAGTCAGGATGACCGGTATGGGTACTGTCGGCGAGGCGTTGCGTGAGACCGCCATCATCAACCTGACGGGCGCCGTCACCATGGTGGTGGACGACTCCGCCTTCTCCGCCGAGATCACCACGGGCGCGCTCCTCGGCTTCGGCATCCGGACCCGCTACTCGTGTCGCAGCGCGCCCGAGGCCATGGCGATCCTGGCGGAGGCCGAGATCGATCTGCTGGTCATTGACTGCGAGATGCCCGGCATGGACGGCTTCGAGATGGTCCGGTGGCTGCGCCGTTCCGGCCCGCCCAACGCCTTCGTCCCCGTCATCATGACCGCCGCCCACATTCGCCGTTCCATGGTCAACAAGGCCCGCAACTGCGGCGCGAACTATATCGTCACCAAGCCGTTCAGCGCCTCCAGCCTGCTGGAGCGGATCGTCTGGGTTGCCCGGGACAGTCGCCCCTTCCTGGAAGTCGGCGAGTATTTCGGACCGGACCGTCGCTTCCGTGAGGGCGGCCCGCCGGGTGAAGAGCGTCGGTCCGACGTTCTCCGCCGCGCCGAATTCGAAGCGCAGAAGGCCCTCGCGGCCGCCAACGCCGCCGCCGTCGGGACCGCTCAGTGACCGTAATCACCCATTCGCGCCGCAAGTCTCGCCTCGCCAGGATGATCGACAGCGCCGGCGGCATCGCCGTGGGCGTCGCCCTGGTCCAGGCCCGCGAGAACATCGGCAAGCTGCGCGGCAAGGCGCTGACCGAGGTCACACGCCACATCGCCGAACTCGCCGCCCTGCAACAGCCGGGCACCGGGGAGGAGAAGGCCGAAAGCCTCCGTCGCATCTACCAGTCTGCCAACCACCTCATCGACGCCGCCAGCCCTTTCGGTCTCGACGAAATCTGCGCCGTGGCGGTGAGCCTGTGCGACATGGTCGACCGGGCGACGGGCGAGACCGGCTTCGACTGGCGCATCCTGCAGGTCCACATCCAGTCGCTGCAGCTTCTGAACACCCTGCCGGAAGAGGCGGTCGAGGAGCGCAAGGCGGTCACCGCCCAGCTGTCGTCCATGGTCGCGACGAAATTCGGTCAGACGGGCTGACGGTCGGTCCGGGCGCCGCGCGTCTGCTTGCGCCACAGCGCCGCATATTCCCCGCCCTGACGCGCCACCAGCTCATGGTGCGCGCCCCGCTCGACGATCCGCCCGCCCTTCAGCACCAGGATCTGGTCGGCGTCGGCGATGGTCGACAGCCGGTGCGCCACCACCAGCGTCGTCCGGCCGGTCCGCGCCCGCCGCAAGGTCTTCTGGATCGCCGCCTCGGTGCGGCTGTCGAGGGCGCTGGTCGCCTCATCGAGGATCAGGATGCAGGGGTCCGCCAGCAGGGCCCGGGCGATGCCGACCCGCTGGCGCTCGCCGCCTGACAGCTTCAGCCCCCGCTCGCCGACCATGGTGTCCAGTCCCTGCGGCAACGCCCGGATGAAGTCGTCCAGTTCGGCCGCGTCCGCCGCGGCCCAGATTGCGGCCTCGTCCGCATCGGGGCGGGCGAAGCCGATATTGGCGCGGATCGTGTCGTTGAACAGGGCCACGTCCTGAGGGACCAGCGCCACCGCCGCGCGCAGCGATTCCTGCGTCACCTTGCGCGCGTCGAAACCGTCGATCAGGACCGTCCCCTCCTGGGGATCGAGCAGACGCAGGGCCAGTTTGACGATCGTCGACTTGCCCGAGCCCGAAGGGCCGACCAGCGCCGTCGTCGTCCCCGGCGGGGCCACGAAGCTGACGTCCTCCAGTCCACTGGCCCGGGCGTCATGGCGGAAGCCGACCTGCTCGAAGGCCAGGGCCGCGCCGCGCGCGTCGGCCGGTCGGGGCAGAGGGACGGCGTCCGGCGCGTCGGCCACCTGCGGCGTCTGACGCGTCACCTTCATCATCTCCTCCATGTCTATGAAGGATTGGCGGATTTCCCGATATGCGAAGCCGAGGATGTTCAACGGCGCATAGAGGGAGATCATGATCAGCACCGCGGCCATGACGTCGCCCGGTCCCATCCGGCCCGCCGCCGCCTCGAACCCGGCCATCACCGCCATGACCCCCAGGCCGAGGTTCATGATCACCGCCTGGATGATGTTCAGCAGCGCCAGCGAACTGTTGGCCTTCAGCGCCGCCCGGGTGTAGTCGCCCAGCGCCTCGTCATAGATCCGCGCCGCCCGCGCCTCGGCGCCGAACGACTTGACCGTTTCGTAGTTGAGCAGGGCGTCGACAGAGACCCCCGCCGCCTGGGTGTCGGCCGCGTTCATCTCGCGCCGGTGCTCGATTCGCCAGTTGGACAGGGCGAAGGTGGCCACGGCGTAGATGGCCACCACGGCCACGGCCACGGCCCCGAACCGCCAGTCGTAGACCCCTGCCAGCACCCCGGCCGCCAGCACCAGCTCGACCCCGGTCGGAATCAGGTTGAAGGCCAGGATGCGCATCAGGAAATCGACCGCCCGCGCGCCCCGGTCCATCGTCCGCGACAGCGATCCGGACCGCTTGGTCTGGTGGAAGTCGAGCGACAGGCCCAGGGCGTGGGCGAAGGTCTCGGCCGCCGCCGTGCGCTGGGCCGCCGACCGCACGGGGGCGAACACCACATCCGAGGCGTTGGGCGCGATCGCCGACAGCAGGCGCACGAAGGCCCAGCCGACCGCGAACCCGCCGAACCCCCAGGCGATGGCTACGCCCGTCCCCTGCCCTTCGGCCAGCCGGTTCACGGCCACCCCGAGCACCAGCGGCGCGAGCACGCCCAGCGCCTTGCCGCCCAGCGTCATGCCGATGGCCGCGATCAGTCTGAGATGAAGCTGGGGGGCGTTCGACCGGCGCACCAGCCGCATCAGGTCCAGCAGCGCCTGACCCGTCGGCGGCCCCTTGGGCGGGTCGGCGGCTGGCGCGCCTTGCGCCGCCTTGGCCACCGAATCCCCGCGCCGCCCGATCCGCTCACCCATTCTCGCCATGGGGCTGATATGGGCCGCGCCGCGCCCGGACGCAAAGCCCTGTTTCCCCGGGTGACAGACGCCCCGGCTTCGTCACAGCCGCCCGCGCAGCGAGGCCCACAGCAGTCGCAGCCGCTTCTCCAGCGGCCCGGCCCCGGGGCGGCGCGCCAGCGTGGCCGGCAGGACGGCCGGAAAGGCTTCGACGGGAAGGCTCAGGGCGGCATGCGCGGCGGCCGGCAGCTCCGCCCGCGCCTCCTCGAACCGGCCTGTCTGCATCAGTCCCCAGACCTGTCCGACCGTGCTGGCGGCGGCATCATGCCCCGGCCCCGCCAGCACCCGCACGGCCGTCTGCATCGGTCCGACATAGAAGGCGCCCAGATCGTGCGGCTCGCCGTGCACCCGGCCAATGTGCGCTTCGATCAGGGAGTCAAACGGCCCGCGCTCCAGCCCGCGCCGCGCGACGATGTGCGTCAGCGCCTCCAGCACCGGATGGCCCTTGCGCGGCTCGCCTGCGAACACCCCGTCCAGCTGATCGCGCCACCAGACATAGCGCATCTCGGCCAGCAGGGGCTGGGTCACGCGCGTCGGAATGGCCAGCAGTTCGGCCTCGAACGCATACAGGGCGATCAGATCGGCGCGCGCCCGGGCGTCAGCGACGAACCGGCTCGACAGCCAGCGGTCGGGGTCGGCCGCGCGGACCTGCTCGTCCAGCGATGAACCGGGATCAGCCAAACAGCGTCTGGTACATCGCCATCGAGGTCAGCATCGGCAGCGACAGCAGCATGTTCGTCCGGCTGCCCAGCATGGCGACCCGCGCGGCCCTGGCCTTGGCCTCGTCATCGACCACGACGATGCCCAGCGCCCGCTTCTGGTTCGGCCAGATAATGCCCCAGACATTGAGGAACATGACGATGGCCAGCCAGACGCCGATGCCCAGCAGGGTGTAGCCCTTCTGGTCCTCGGTCAGACCGCCCACGAGTCCGAAGCTCAGCACCTCGACGGCGTAGGCGTGGCCGCGGCTGAACGCCAGGGCGAGGCCCGCCACCACCGTGGCCAGCGCCGACCAGCGGAACCAGAACAGGGCCTCCGGTGCGATGTGTTTGCCGATCGCCGGCTTCAGTTCGGCCGGGATCGACGGCATGACCCGGATCTGGACGAAGTTGAAATACCACAGCAGGCCGATCCACAGGATGCCGGCGACGACGTGGGTCCAGCGGAACACCGCCTGCCAGAAGATCAGGTCGAAGCCGCCCGGCGCGATGCTGCCGAAGGCGTAGATCATCACCCCCGCCAGCACGAGGCTGAGCAGGACGGTGGTGCGGAAGTTCGAAAGCAGATTGCCGAGCATGTCGAACGCCCCTCCCCGGGCGAGAATCGTTGAAACGCGACCATAGCGCCGCTTGAGGACGACAAACACCGATAGAGTTTAGGGGCTTTCGGAGCCGCCTTGTCATCCGGGACGGCGCGAAGCGCCGATCCGGGACGGCTGCCGTTGTAAATCAAACCTCCCGGAAATCGCCCTGCGACTATCCGGGAGACAGGTCGCCGCCGCGCCGTGGTCCGCCCGTCTCCCGGATAGCTGCTGACGCAACTTCCGGGGAGGTGATGTCATCGCGACGAGCGTCCCGGATCGCCGCGGCGCGGCGTCCGGGATGACAAGGTCTGGATTATTCAGACAGCCCTACGGCCGGCTGGCCATGCCCAGCTTGATCGGCGTGGCCTCGTCGGCCGCCCCGCCGCGCTTGACGCCCCACAGCAGGATGATCGGCGCGGCCACATAGACCGACGAATAGGTGCCGATGATGATGCCCGCCATCAGGGCGATGGAGAAGCCGAACAGGGCTTCGCCGCCGAAATAGGCCAAGGCCGCCAGCACCATGATCGCCGTGATGCCGGTGATGATGGTCCGCGACAGCGTCTCGTTGATCGACAGGTCGATTACCTCGCGCAGGGGCATGGTCTTGTACTTGCGCAGGTTCTCACGCAGGCGGTCGAACACCACGACGGTGTCGTTCATCGAATAGCCGATGACGGTCAGGATGGCGGCGACCATGTTCAGGCTGAACTCCAGCCTCATCAGGACGATGAGGCCGAACACCAGGATCACGTCGTGGACCAGGCCGGCGATGGCGCCGAAGCCGAACTGCGGCTCGAAGCGGAACCAGATGTAGGCGAACATCAGCACCACGGCGAGGCCGAGGGCCAGCATCCCGGAGGTGAACAGCTCGCCGGACACCTTGGACCCGACCACGGCCACGCCGGAATAGGTGACCTCGCCGACCGCCTCCGTGATGGCCGTCTCGACCCGCTGGACAACCTCGGACTGGTTGCTTTCTTCAGGGATCTGGAAGCGAACAATGGCCGTCGAGCCGTCGTCCCTGTCGGCGCCGCGTCGGGCGATCCCCTGCACCTGGACATCGCCGAGGCCGAGGTCGCTCACCGCTCGCCGCAGTTCGTCCAGCGCCACGGCCTGACCGGCCGGCTTGGAGACCTCCATCGAGGCGCCGCCCCGGAAGTCGATCCCCATGTTCAGGCCGGGCCAGAAGCAGCCGACGATCGAGGCGATCACCAGCACGGCCGAAATGGCGCCGAACGCCCTGGAGAATTTGACGAACTTCAGATTCGTCCGCGTCGGCAGCAGTTTGATCAGAGGCCATCCACGCATCGCCATCACTCCGCGATCGGCAGTTTTTTGGGCTTGGCGACCTTCAGCCACCACGCCAGTCCGACCTGCGCGACCAGCACGGCCGACAGCATCGAGGTGAAGACGCCGATGCTCAGCGTCCAGGCGAAGCCTTTCACCGGCCCCGCGCCGAGCACGAACATGATGCCCGCGGCCACGAGCGTGGTCAGGTTGGCGTCGATGATCGTGCCCATGGCCTTGTTGAAGCCCGCGTCCAGCGAGGCGATCACCGATCGCCCGGCCCTCGCCTCGTCACGCATCCGTTCATAGATCAGCACATTGGCGTCCACGGCCACGGCGAAGGTCAGCACCAGGCCGGCGATCCCGGGCAGGGTCAGGGCCGCCCCGGTCATCGACATGGCGGCGATGATCAGCAGACCGTTCAGCAGCAGGCCGATGATCGAGATGCCCCCGAACAGGAAGCCGTACGACAGCAGCATGAAGACGAGGATGATGATGAAGCCGATGGCGGTCGACAGGGCGCCCGCGGCCACGGCGTCGGCGCCCAGCTCGGCGGTCACCGTCCGGCGCTCCTCGACCTGCAGCGGCGCCGGCAGGGCCCCGCCGTTCAGCAGGTTCACCATCTCGGACGCTTCCTGGATGGTGAAGCTGCCTTCGATGATGCCCGAGCCGCCGGTGATGGCGCTGCGGATGTTGGGGGCCGAGATGACCACGTCGTCGAGGATGATGGCGAACGGCTTGCCGATGTTTTGGGCCGTGGCCTCGCCGAAGCGGCGCGCGCCGGCCCCGTCGAAGCGGAAGCCGATGGCGGTCTGGCGATTCTGGTCGGTGGTGACCTCGGCCCGGGTCAGGTTCTCGCCCGAGACCAGGATCCGCTTCTTGACCAGATAGGGAATGCCGTTGGCGTCCGGCACGATCTCGGCGTCCGGCGGCGGGAAGCCGGCCAGGGCCTCGTCGATCGAATTCTCGACGTCGACCATCTGGAAGGTCAGTTGCGCCGTCCGGCCGATGATCCGCTCCAATTCGGCCGGATCGCTCGCGCCCGGGGCCTGGATGACGATCCGGTCGGCGCCCTGGCGGGTGATCGAGGGTTCCCGGGTGCCGAGGCTGTCGATCCGGCGGCGCACCACCTCGATCGACTGGCTGACGGCGTCGGAGGCCATCGAGTCCATGGCCCTCTGGGTGAAGGCGTAGCGGATGCGGTTATCGCCCTGACGCTGCACCGTCCGGTCCGGGGCGGCGCCGGCGCTTCCGGAGTTGGCCAGGGGGCGCATGGCCTCCAGCGCCCGGTCCATGGTCGCCGGATCGGCGAGGGTCACGGTCACGCCGGAACCGTCCTGCACGATGCCGGCGGTCTCGATCCCCACCTCGCCCAGCACCGTCCGGGCGTCCTCGCCCAGGTTGGTCAGGCGTTTGGCGCGCATCTCCGGCACGTCGACTTCCAGCAGCAGATACGATCCGCCCTGCAGGTCGAGGCCGAGGTTCACCCCGCTCTTGGGCAGCCAGCCCGGCAGCGCCGCCTTCTGCTCCGCGGACAGCAGGTTCGGATAGGCGAACAGCACCCCGAAGGCGAAGGACAGGGCGAGAAGGATGACCTTCCAGCGCGACAGATGGATCATGCGGGCTTCCCCGACCTTTCAGAGCGTTGCGGTCAGGCCTTGGTGACTTGCTTGGTGTCGTTGGCGGCGACGCCGGTGCGGTCGCGCACCTGGGTGATCATCGCCTTGACGACGCGGACGTTCACGCCCTGGGCGATCTCGACCATGGCCTCGTCGTTCTCGATCCGCGTCACCTTGCCGATCATGCCGTTGGACATCACCACCGTGTCGTTGCGCTTCAGGGCGGCGATCATCTCGCGATGCAGCTTGGCCTGCTTCATCTGCGGCCGGACCAGCAGAAGATAGCCCATCACCCCGATCAGGATGATCGGCGCGAACTGGATCAACATGGCCATCAGGCCGCCGTCAGTCGAAGTCATCGATGATTCTCTGGCAAACGGGCCCCCCGCGGCGCCCTTGAAAATGAGGCGCGGAACCTAGGGCGCGCCGCCTCACATTGCAACGCGGCGCTTGGCTGCAAACCGTCGCTTGCGTCAGCGCGGCAACACGCTCAGCGGATCGATCGCCGTCGGCTCGTCCCCTCGCATGCGCCAGGTCTCGAAATGAATCGAGGGCCGGCCGTCCCCGGCGGTGTTGCCGACCGTGCCGATGGCCTGGCCGGCCTGCACGTCGTCGCCGTCGCGCACCAGGGTCGAACCGAGATGGCCGTAGACCGAACGCCAGCCGTCGCGGTGCACGATCAGCACCGTCAGCCCCTGCCCCGCCAGGTCGTCGCCGACATAGCCGACGCGCCCGGCCGCCGAGGCGCGGACCTCGGCCCCGGCCGGGGCGCCGATGTTGATGCCGTTGTTGCGCTCGCCCATGCCCACGGGCCCGAAGCGGCGCAGGATGTCTCCCCGCACCGGCCAGTCCAGCGCCACGGCGGTCGCGGCCGGGGGCTGTCCCACCGGCCCTGCGGTCGCGGCCGGCTCCCGCGCCGGCGGCGGAACGTTGGCGGGCGGCGGCGGCGGCGGCGGCACGCCGGCCTCGGCCACATAGACCCCGGCAGGCGACGGGCCGGTGGCGTAGGGATCGCCGCCGACATCCACGGCGTTGGCCGGCAGGATGATGCGCTGGCCCGGCGAGACATCCGCCCTCGGCCCCAGTCCGTTCAGGTCGATCAGGATCTGCACCGGCGTCTGGAAGCGCCGTCCGATGCCGGAAATCGTGTCGCCCGGCTGGATCATATAGGCGGCCCCGGCTGTGACCGGCGCGCCCGAGGCGGGCGGCGGCGGGCTGGCGAAGCCTTCGGAGGCGGGCCCGGCGGCGGGCTGATACGGACGCGTTCCGACCGGAGCGTCCAGCGCCCCGCCGTCGATCTCGCTGACCGGCGCTGTGGCCGGCGGCGGCGCCTCATAGCCGGGATTGGTCGCCCCGCGCACCCCTTCCCCGCTGGGCGGCGGCGTGGCGGGCGCGGCATAGGCCGGCGCGCGCACGGGCGGCGGCGGCTCGGCGTGGATCGAATAGCGCGGCTCGGACGGATAGCTCGCGCAGGCCGCCGTCAGGCTCATCGCCCCCAGCACCGCCAGCGCCTTCAATCCCGTCCTGAGTCCGATCATCCGCCCGCTCCTGAAACTCGACTCTCGCCCCGCCGGACCAGACCCTGCAAACCGCGCCAAAGTTGGGCGGGAAGGTTAACAGGAAGGCAACAGGCAGCAGGCAACAGGCAGCAGGGGAAACCACATCGCGGCCGGCGGCGGCGGGACCCTGCCCATCCTGTCGGCACTTACTGCCTGCTGCCTGCTGCCTGCTGCCTGTTGCCTGTTGCCTGCTGCCTGCTGCCTCGCCCTCACCCCTCTCTTGCCGTCCCCTCGACCAGTGGCACGAACCGCACCTCGGCCAGGCTTTCCCTCCGGAACGATCCGTCCTCGAGACTGACGTACCGGTGCAGCCGCTGCACCGACCCCCGCCCCACCGGACAGACCAGTATCCCGCCCGGCTTCAGCTGGTGCAGCAGTTCGGTCGGCTCGCCCGGCGCCGCCGCGGTGACCATGATCCGGTCGAACGGGGCCTGCTCCGGCCAGCCCAGCCCGCCGTCGGCGTGGCGGGTGATGACATTGTCGATCTTCAGCTCCTTCAGCCGCCGCTCGGCCTCGGTCAGCAGGCTGCGATACCGCTCCACCGAATAGACGTATCGCGCCAGCCGGCTCAGCACCGCCGCCTGGTAGCCGCTGCCCGTGCCAATCTCCAGCACCCGGTGGCGCGGCTGCACATCCAGCGCCTGGGTCATCAGGCCGACGATATAGGGCTGCGAAATCGTCTGGGCGCAGTCGATCGGCAGGGCCTGGTCCTCCCACGCCTGGTCGAGGAATTTCTCGTGCACGAAGACGGCACGGTCGACCGACTCCATCGCCTCCAGCACCCGCGGATCGGTCACCCCCTGCTGGCGAAGCCCGAGGATCAGCCGCCCGGCGCGATCGTCGTTCAGCTTCATCAAAAGCCCTCCCCTCGATGGGGAGGGTTGGGTGGGGTGGCGGCAGTCTGTCTGGAGTCGCGCGCCAATTGGCTCAGACTTGCCAGGGTCGAAGCCATCGGCGGCAAATCCCGACGCAGCCTGCCTCCACCCCAACCCCCGACCCCTTCCCCCTCGAGGGGAAGGGGAGATGTGATCCGTCCCCTCATTCCGCCGCCACCGTCTTCGGCGGCGCCCCGCCCAGAAAGCCCTTCAGGTCATGCACGCTCGGCATATGCGTCAGGTCGATGTGGAGCGGGGTGACGGAAATCTTCCCCTCGTCCATGGCCCGCAGGTCGGTCCCCGCCGGGTGGTCCTGCTTGGACCCGCGGAAACTCATCCAGTAGTAGTCCCGCCCCCTGAGGTCGGTGCGCCGCACCGCATGCATTTCGCCCAGGTCGCGGAAGCCCTGGCGCGTCACCTCGATCTCGCTCACCTCGGCTGGCGGACGGCTGGGGAAGTTCAGGTTCATCACCACCCCGTCCTGCCACTTCTGGGCCAGCAGCCGGCTGATGATCGGCGGGGCATAGGTCTCCGCCGTCTCCCAGTGGGCCACCACATCGTCGTGGAACCGCTCCAGCGACTGGCTCAGGGCGATCGAGCGGATGCCGAAGGCCATCCCCTGCAGCGCCCCCGCCACCGTCCCCGAATAGGAGCAGTCCTCGCCGACATTGTGCCCGCGATTGACCCCCGACAGCACCAGATCGGGCTTTTCCGGCATCAGGTCGTTGACCGCCAGCACCACGCAGTCGGTCGGCGTCCCCGTCACCGCGAACCGCTTGGGACCCAGCGAATTGACCCGCAGCGGCTCGGTCAGGGTGATCCCCCGCCCCTTGCCCGACTGCTCCACCTGCGGCGCGCACACCCAGATGTCGTCCGACAGCGTCCGGGCGATCCGCTCCAGGCACTCCAGCCCCTCGGCCTCGAACCCGTCGTCATTGGTCAGGAGAATGCGCATCCGGCTCCGTTCAGCTCGCTCAAGTAGTCCGAAGGACGATAGCGAAACGCGTCATGTCAGTTGGCCGGCCGGATGTCGTCGGCGAGGATCACGAAGGCGCCGCCGCATTCGTTGCGGATGGCCGACCCCTCATGCTCAATCCGGTTCCCCGGCAGCCCTGAAGACCATGCCGCCGTCCGGCCGGTGATCATCACCTTCTGCCCGCCCAGATCGCGCACTGCCTGACGCATCTCATCACGCGAAGCCGCCCCGGACACGCACGGCCGCGCCAACGGCTGCAGCACCTGGTTCTCGTCGGCGTACAGCTGGAACTCCTCGTCCGTGAACCGCACCCAGCCCGTGAAGGCGGTGTCGTCGGCGGAATAGCTCATCGGCTGCGAGGTGGTAGCGCAGGCGCTCAGGGCCAGCGCGGACAGCCCGATCAGAATTCTGGACATCGCATTCCTCTCTTCCGCTCGTCCCGGCTTTCGCAGGGATGAGCGGGGTTATTGATTTCCGCCAACATGGGTCACGCCGCCCATGTAGGGAACCAGCACGTCCGGCACGGCGATCCGTCCCGCCTCGTCCTGATAGTTCTCCATGATCGCCACCAGCGTCCGCCCGACCGCGAGGCCCGAGCCGTTCAGCGTGTGCACGAACTCGGTCTTCTTCTCCCCGGCCCGTTTGAAGCGCGCGTCCATCCGCCGGGCCTGGAAGTCCCCGCAGTTGGAGCAGGAGCTGATCTCCCGATACGTCCCCTGCGACGGCAGCCACACCTCCAGATCGAAGGTCTTCCTCGCCGAGAACCCCATATCGCCCTTGCACAGCAGCATCCGGCGATAGGGCAGCCCCAGCTTCTCCAGCACCACCTCGGCGCAGCGCACCATCCGCTCGTGCTCGGCCTCGGAGTCCTCCGGCCGGGTGATCGAGACCAGCTCCACCTTGTGGAACTGGTGCTGGCGGATCAGCCCGCGCGTATCCCGCCCGGCCGACCCCGCCTCGGCCCGGAAGCACGGCGTCAGGGCGGTCAGCCGCATCGGTTCGGCCAGTTGCTCCTCCGGCAGGATCTGCTCGCGGACGAGATTGGTCAGGGACACTTCGGCGGTCGGGATAAGGAAAGCTTGTTGCGATCCAGGCTGGCGTTTGAACTGTCGGGCCTCCACAATTTCATCCGCCGTCTGACGCAGGCTCGCGATGCGGGCGCGCGTGTCCGCCGCAAGTCGCGCGTCCTCGGCTCCCACGGCTTCAAGCAAGGCTTCTGTAAGCGATGCCGTCTGCATCAATTCGTAGACGACTAAGCCGACCCCCATGAGCTCTGCATTCGTCCGAAAGGCGGGGGTCACGACTTGGAACAGATCCTCCTCGAATTTCGGCAACTGCCCGGTCCCGAACATCGCCTCGTCGCGCACCAGATACGGAGGATTGACCTCCAGATAGCCGTGCTCGTTGGTCTGCACGTCCAGCATGAACTGGCCGATAGCCCGCTCCAGCCGCGCCAGCCCGCCCTTCAGCACCGCGAACCGCGCGCCGCTCATTTTCGCCGCCGCCTCGAAGTCCAGCAGCCCCAGCGCCTCGCCCAGATCGGCGTGATCCTTGGCCGGGCCGGTCTTGCGCGGCTCGCCCCACGGCGTCCCGACCAGCACATTGCCCGCCTCGTCCTCGCCGTCCGGCACATCGTCCGCCGCCAGGTTCTTCTGCGCCGCCAGCAGGTCGCGCAGCGCCTTGCCGGCCTCGGCTTCGACCGCCTCCTGAGCCGCGATCTCGCCCTTCAGGCTCTCGACCTCGCCCTTCAGCCGCTCGGCCTCGGCCATGTCCTTCTTCGCCATCGCCGCGCCGATCAGCTTCGACGCCGCATTGCGCCTGGCCAGCGCCTCCTGACCGGCCGTCTGCGCCGCCCGCAGCGCCCGGTCCAGCTCCAGCGCCCGGTCCACTACCGCCTGCGCGTCCTCGACGCCACGCGACGACCACCCGCTCACGAAGGCGGCGGGATTGTCACGGAGGGCGCGGATGTCGTGCATGGTCGGTCTCGGTTCGGGGAGCGCCTGCTCTAACCCCCGCCGCGGATTCCGCCAACCCGCCCCAACCCGTCTCCTCCCCGTTCGCCTCTTGCGAATGGGGAGGGGGACCCCGAAGGGGTGGAGGGGCGAAGACCCGACGCGCTGCTTCGCCCCTCCACCATCCTCGCCTGCGGCTCCGGATGGTCCCCCTCCCCATCGCTGCGCGACAGGGAGGAGACGAAATCACCCCTGCCCGTGCCGCGCAAACACCTGCGTCTGCCCCGAGCGCAGCACCAGCAGCGTATCGAACGGCTGTTTGCGCCCGTCCGGCGTCTCCATGCCAGGCGACCCCAGCGGCATCCCCGGCAAGGCCAGCCCGACCGCTTCAGGCCGCTCGGCCAGCAGACGCACGACGTCCGCCGCCGGCACATGGCCCTCGATCGCATAGCCGTCGATCACCCCGGTGTGGCAGGAGGCCAGCGTATCGGGCACACCCCGGGCGCGGCGAACCGTCCCCGGATCGGCCACGACGTGCACGGCGACAGTGAATCCCGCCAGCCGCAAATGGGTGACCCAGCCTTCGCAGCAGCCGCAGGTCGGCGACTTGTACACCGCCAGCGCCCGGCTCCCGCGCGTCTGCGCCCGTGCGGTCCCCGCCAGGGCGAGGCTCGCGGCGGAGCCAATCAGAAGGCGGCGGCTGATCTGCGGCATGGTCATTCTCCCGGCTGACCTTTCGTTACATCTTGAGGGCTGATTTGCTGCGCTGCAAATCCGCGCCCAGCCATCACACTTTCGAAGGCCAACCCCTTGTTCTGCCTGCAAACGGCCGCTTCGCCAGCGTCATGAACCCGCCTGAGGAAGCGGGCGCCCTATAATGCCCTGTTCCCCGCGAGCCCCGCCCCGCCGGTCTTTGACAATCGAATCCCGCCCCGCCGCCGCAGGCGCGCCGATGTAGACTCTGCCGACTCCGCCATACCGAATTTCGGCGCCGACCCTGCCGACCCTGCCGACTCCGCCACACCGTTTTTTTCGTTTCACCCGGGTGAAACCCGGCTGCCGGCCTAGATCAGCCCGGCCATCGGCGAACTGGCGCTGGCGTACATACGGCGCGCCATCCGTCCGGCCAGATAGGCCTCCCGCCCGGCGATCACCGCGTGCTTCATGGCGCTGGCCATCAGGATCGGATCCTTCGCCCCGGCGATGGCCGTATTCATCAGGACCGCGTCGCAGCCCAGCTCCATGGCGATGGTCGCGTCCGAGGCCGTCCCCACCCCCGCGTCGACCAGCACCGGCACCCTGGCCTGTTCGACGATCAGCCGGATATTGACCCGGTTCTGGATGCCCAGCCCCGAGCCGATCGGCGCCGCCGCCGGCATGATGGCCGCGGCCCCGGCCTCTTCCAGCCGCTTCGCCATCACCACGTCGTCGGTGCAGTAGACCATGACGTCGAAGCCGTCCTTGACCAGCAGGTCCAGCGCCCTGAGCGTCTCGACCATGTCCGGATACAGGTGCGCCGTGTCCGACAGCACCTCCAGCTTGACCAGGCTCCACCCCCCCGCCTCGCGCGCCAACCGCAGCGTCCTGACCGCGTCCTCGCCGGTGAAACAGCCGGCGGTGTTGGGCAGGAAGGTGAACCGGTCCGGCTTGACGTAATCGACCAGCATCGGCTGCGACGGATCGCTCAGATTGACCCGCCGAAGGGCCACGGTGACGATCTCCGCCCCCGCCGCCTCGGCCGCCGCCGCGTTCTGGGCGTAGTCGACATATTTGCCGGTGCCGACGATCAGCCGGCTGTTGAAGGTCCGTCCGGCGACGGTCCAGGTGTCTTGGGAAGCAGTCATGCCGCCTCTCTAGTCCCGGGTCGCGGCGAGCGAAAGACGCTCAGCCCCCTCCGACGAACTGGACCAGTTCGACCCGGTCCCCGTCGGCCAGGGCCGTCGAGCCGTGAAGCGACCGCGGCACGATCTCCAGATTGCGCTCCACCGCCACCTTGCGCACGTCCAGCCCCAGTTCCTCGACCAGGGCCAGGATGGTGTCCGCCGAAACCTCGCGGCTCTCTCCATTGACCTGAATGCGGGGCAAGCGACCGTCCTCTCGGCTGGGGGAAGCGTCTTCTACACCGCCCTCGCCGCCCCTCGCTAGCCGGCCCGGGCCGGCAGGCGGGCGGCCAGATCGCCGATCGCCTGTTTCAGTTCGGCGATCTCCCCGCGCAGGGCGGCCATGTCGGCGACCTCCTCGGCATGGACCTGCTGCCGCTCCTCGCTGGCCTGGCGCAGGTCCTCCTCCAGCTTGTGCCGCTCGGCCTTGGCCTCCTCCTCGTGCTCGCTCTGCATGGCGTTGACGACGATGCCGATGAACAGGTTCAGCATGGTGAAGGTCGTGCACAGGATGAAGGGCACGAAGAACATCCAGGCATAGGGATGGACCTCCATCACCGGCCGCACGATCCCCATCGACCAGCTCTCCAGCGTCATGATCTGGAACAGCGAATAGGCCGAGGCCGGGATCGAACCGAACCACTGCGGGAAGTCGGCCCCGAACAGCTTGGTCGCCATCACCGAGGCGACATAGAAGATCAGCCCCATCAGCAGGACGATCGACCCCATCCCCGGCAGGGCGCTGATCAGGGCCCCGACCACCCGCCGCAGCGACGGCACCAGGGTGATCATCCGCAGCACCCGCAGGATCCTCAGCGCCCGCAGCACCGAGAACGGCCCCGCCGCCGGGACCAGGGCGATGGCCACCACAGCGAAGTCGAACAGGCTCCAAGGGTCCTTGAAGAAGGCCGCCCGATGCACCGCGATCCGCGCCACGACCTCGACCACGAAGATGGCCAGCACAGCCTTGTCCAGCACCTCCAGCACCGGCCCGATCCGCGCCATGACCCAGGGACTGGTCTCCAGCCCCAGGGTGATCGCATTGATGATGATGAGGGCGAGGATGAATCGCTCGGTGCGGGGCGAGGTCACCAGCTGTCTGAGCCGTTCCACGGCGGTCTCCGGAAGGGTTTTAGCGCGCCCCTTGCCGCAAACCCGGTCCCGACGCCAGATGACAAGACGCCTTGGACATTCCGTCCCATGCCCTAAGGTCAATCTTTCAACGGCCCGGTTTGATAACCGTCACGCCTCAGCTAAAAGGCCGGTCCGATTCCGGTCGGACCGCCACATTTCGCGAGCGCAATGCCCGAGACCCCCGTCATCCACGTTTTGAACGGCCCGAACCTCAACCTGCTTGGGGCGCGTGAGCCCGACATCTATGGCCATGCGACCCTCGCCGACATCCAGGCCCTGTGCGAGGCGGCCGCCGGCGGCGCGACCGTGGTCTTCCGACAGACCAACCACGAAGGCGAACTGATCGACTGGGTCCACGAGGCCCGCGAAAAGGCCTCCGCCCTCGTCCTCAACCCCGCCGGCTACGGCCACACCTCCGTGGCCCTGCTGGACGCCCTGAAGACGCTGACGATCCCCATCGTCGAATGCCACCTGTCCAACCCGGCGGCGCGCGAACGCTTCCGCCACCGCTCCTATGTTTCGCCGGTCGCGGCCGGCGTGGTTTCGGGCTTCGGCCCGTTCAGCTACGAACTGGCCGTCAAGGCCGCTCTCCGGCTGGCGCAGGAACACCGCGCCGCCGCCGACCGTTCGGTTTAGAAGGTAACAAGAGGCTCCCATGGCCGATTCCAAGACGTCCGCGCCCAGGCTCAAGAACGACGAGATCGACACCGCCCTGGTGCGCGGCCTCGCCGATATCCTGAATGACACCGACCTGACCGAGATCGAGGTCGAGCGCGGCGATCTGAAAATCCGCGTCGCCCGCGAGATCACCATGGCCGCGCCGATGCAGTACGCGCCCGCGCCCGCCCAGATGGCCGCCGCGCCGGCCGCCCACGCCGCACCGGCCCCGGCCTCCATGCCGTCCGATCCCGCCACCATCGTCGCCAGACAGGGCGAAGAGGTGAAGTCGCCGATGGTCGGCACCGCCTATCTGCAGGCCTCGCCCGAAGCTCCGCCGTTCGTCGCCCCCGGCGACAAGGTCAAGAAGGGCCAGACCCTGCTGATCGTCGAGGCCATGAAGACGATGAACCCGATCCAGGCCCCCCGCGATGGCGTCGTCGTCGAGGTTCTGGTCGGCGACGCCCAGCCGGTCGAGTTCGGCGAGCCGCTCGTCCTGCTCGAGGCCTAGGCCATGTTCACCAAGGTTCTCATCGCCAACCGCGGCGAAATCGCCCTGCGGATCCACCGCGCCTGCAAGGAGATGGGCATCTCCACCGTCGCCGTGCACTCCGAGGCCGACCGCGGCGCCATGTGGGTGCGGCTGGCCGACGAGAGCGTCTGCATCGGCCCCGCTCCGGCGGCCAAATCCTACCTGAACATCCCCTCGATCATCGCCGCCGCCGAGATCACCGGCGCCCAGGCCATTCACCCCGGCTACGGCTTCCTGTCCGAAAACGCCCGCTTCGCCGAGATCGTCGAGGCCCACGGCATGACCTTCATCGGACCCAGGCCCGAACATATCCGGGTCATGGGCGACAAGATCACAGCCAAACAGACGGTGCTGGACGCCGGCATTCCGTGCGTGCCGGGGTCGAAGGGCGAGGTCGAAACCGTCGAGGCGGCGATCAAGGCCTCGAAAACCATCGGCTTCCCGCTGATCGTGAAGGCGGCCGCCGGCGGCGGCGGGCGCGGCATGAAGGTGGCCCTGACCGCCGACGACCTGGTGGAGGCCGTCCAGACCGCCCAGTCCGAGGCCCTCGCCGCCTTCGGCAACGGCGCCGTCTATATGGAGCGCTACCTCCAGAAGCCGCGTCACATCGAGCTTCAGGTCATCGCCGACAGCCACGGCAACGTCGTCCACCTCGGCGAGCGCGACTGTTCGCTGCAGCGCCGCCACCAGAAGGTGATGGAAGAAGCCCCCTCGCCCGCCCTTTCGGCGACCGAACGGCTCGCCATCGGCGAGACCGTCAACAAGGCCATTGCCGCCATCGGCTACCTCGGCGTGGGCACGATCGAATTCCTCTGGGAAGACGGGGAGTTTTTTTTCATCGAGATGAACACGCGCCTGCAGGTCGAGCACCCGGTGACGGAGATGATCACGGGCGTCGATCTGGTGCGCGAGCAGATCCGCATCGCGGCAGGCCTGCCGCTGTCTTTCCGCCAGGAGGACGTGACCTTCACCGGCCACGCCATCGAGTGCCGGATCAACGCCGAGAACGCCGAGACCTTCACCCCGTCGCCCGGCACGGTGACCGATTTCCACGCCCCGGGCGGCCTCGGCGTGCGGCTGGATAGCGCCATCTACGCCGGCTATTCGATCCCGCCCTATTACGACAGCCTGATCGGCAAGCTGATCGTCCACGGCCGCGACCGCGAGGAATGTATCGCCCGCCTCAAGCGCAGCCTGAACGAGATGGTCGTCGGCGGCATCGATACGACCATCCCCCTGTTCCAGAAGCTGTTGCAGGAGCCCGACATCCTGTCCGGCGACTACGACATCCACTGGCTGGAAAACTGGGCCAAGCGCCAGAAGGGCGACGCCTAGGGCCGGTGGAGGATCCCGGCTTCAGCGCCAGCGGTCCCTTCGGCGGCTTCGGCCCCGACGAACTGCTGAACTGCTACGCCACCGGCGTCTTCCCGATGGGCGAAGGTCGCGATGACCCGCGGATCTTCCTCGTCGAGCCGGAGCGCCGCGGGGTCATCCCGCTGGACAGCTTCCGCATCCCCGGCCGTCTGGCCCGGACGGTCCGGAGCGGGGCGTTCGAGGTGAGGATCGACACCGCCTTCACGGCCGTGCTCGACGCCTGCGCCGCGCCCGGCCCCGGACGCGAGGACAGCTGGATCAACGGCCCGATCCGCCGCCTCTACGCCGAACTCAACGCGCGGGGCCACGCCCACTCGGTCGAATGCTGGCGGGACGAACGCCTGGTCGGCGGCCTCTATGGCGTGACCCTCGGGGGCGCCTTCTTCGGCGAGAGCATGTTCAGCCGCGAACGGGACGCGTCCAAGGTGGCGCTGGTGCATCTGGTCGCCCGGCTGAAGCGCGGCGGATGGCGGCTGCTGGACGCCCAGTTTCTCACCGCCCACCTCAGCCAGTTCGGAGCCGCGGAAATGCCGCAGGCGGCCTATCTGAAGGTGCTGAAGGCGGTCCGCCCGCTACGTCCCGACACAAGGTCCCTGTTCAGGCCGATGAGCGGCCCGGAGGCCGTCTTCTACGCCTTGCAGCCGACAACCCAGGCGTCATAGATCGGGTGCTGCAAGCCGTTCACGGCGGGCGCCGACGCAAACATCCAGCCGCGGAATATCTGACGCGGCTCCGAGGCCTGCAGCATGCCGCGCGGCTGGATATTGACCTCCAGATAGGCCACCGAGTCCTCGACCAGTTCGTCCGGAGCGGAAACCTCGCAGGCCCGGGCGGTGAAGATCAGCGTCTTCTGGAATCGCACCGGACGGCCGCCGACCTCGACCTCGAACCGCATCGTCTCCGCGGTGATCTTGTCGACGGCCTCGACGATGGCGACCCTGCGGCGTTGACGTCGGCCGGGCGTGGGCGCGGGTTCGGTCGGAGCCGCGACGGTGGTCTCCGCCTCCTCCGCGGCCTCGTCGTCCTCATCTTCTTCCGCGGGCGGCGCCTCGGCGACGATGATCACGGGGGCCGGCGGCGTAATGGCGACGGGCCGCGCAGGCGCGGGCTCGGCCTCCGGCGCAGGCTCCTGCGGCACGGCCGGAGGGGCGGGCGGCGGAGTCGCCTGCCGGTTCAGGTCAGCGGTCGGGTTCTGCGCCGGCTGGGCGTCCTGCGGCAGGTCGTTCAGCGCCGACGCGACCACGACGCCGGAGGCCAGCAGGGCCAGCGCCGTCACGCTTCCGAGGATCGCGCCCTTGCGGTTCATTCCGGACGCCAGGCCTCGTAGTCGCCGGTCGCGGCGGGTCGACGGCCCTCGGCCGCCAGCGATCCCTGCGGCCGCCACGCCATCGGCGTTCCCGTCAGATTGGGCAGGTGATCCTTCTCCCACGAGCGGCGCGGCAGGGGATGCTCGCTCGGGGCTTCGTCGAAGGTGTAGTGAAGCCAGCCATGCCAGTCGGGCGGCACCTTCGAGGCGTCGGCATAGCCATTGTACACCACCCAGCGGCGCCGGCGGCCGTCATAGCTGCTGGCGTCCCGGGACAGGTAGTAGCGGTTGCCGAATTCGTCCTTGCCCACCAGTTCGCCGCGCTTGGCGATGGTGAACAGCGTGCCGAGGGTCGCGCCGCTGGTCCAGCCGAAGATCTTGCCTAGCACGTCGGAAATCCACTCATTCTGGTCGCGCGGGGGAGGCTGGCGACAATGAGCCGATCATAGAAACCCCAGGGCCGTCCGTCCAGCGCGCCGAATGGCCGATGACCCTCAACATCTTGGGGGTAACCTCGGTCCGGCACGCCAGATTTATTGCCAAGGGCGCAAGGAGGGTTAGCATCGGCGCAGCCCAGTCGAGACCGCCGCATGCGCCCGCCGTTCCGCTTCGCCCTGCCCGCCGCCGTCGCCCGCCGCTCTCGCCGGGAGATCGAGCGCCCCGACCGACTCACGTCGGTCCGCGCGCCCGACGGCTGGCCGGACGTCCAGGTCGAGGCCTGGCTGGACTGGGCGGAGGCCCTCGGCCTGGCCGAAGCCGGCGACGATCCCCTGTCGGCGGCGGCCGCGGCCTTCGCCCGGCGGCTCGGGCTCAAGGGCGCGGCGGCCGATGAACTGGCCGCGACCCTTTTGCTGGGCGTCGCCACACCGGCCGACGCCTGTCCCGTCATGCCCGGCTGGCTGGATCTGTCCAATCCTGCCGCTGGGAGACGCCTCGACGCCGAGATGGCCGCTCGCCGCGCCGCCCGACTTTCCGCGAACGCCGTCGAGACCGCGGCGGCCTCGCTCAGGGCGGTGACTGACGCCGTCAGCCGATGCGATGGGCCGGCCGGAGACTGCGCCGATCCGATGCGGAACCCCGCCCTCGCTCGCGCCGCCGTGATGGCCCGCCGGGCCGGGGCGATGGACGTCGACATTGTCCGCGCAATCGCGGGCGAGCCGTTCGAGATCAATCCCCTCCCCGCGCCGGGCTTTCCCGCGATGGTCGCCGTCGCGGACCGGGATCTGATCGCGGCCGGGGCGCCGGTGGCCCATCTGGCCGCCGGAGCGACGCTGGACGGGGACCTCGTCCTGACCTTCGACGCCGCCTCAGCCGAAGCGCTTGCGGACTCTTCGGCGGGCCAAGGCGTCCTGATCTCGCTTCCGGCCCTGCACGCGATTGCGGGCGATCAGCTTGGCGCGGGGCTCACCGCCCTCGTGACCCTGTGGTCGGACGCCTGTGGGGACAGGCCGCTGGCCTTCGGACTGGGCGGTCTCGCCGACCTGGCGCTCGGCGGGGAGCTGGAGGAAGCGGACGCCCTCGCCGGCGACCTCGCCGCCCTCGTCACCGGCGTCGGTCGCTGCAGCCTGTTTGTCGAAGACCCCGGGGCCAACCTGCGGCTCGGGCTGACGCCCTTGGCGGCGCTCGACCTGTTCGAAGCCCACGACGGCGGGATCGAGCGGCGGTTGCGCCCTTCCCTCGCCGCGGCGATCGCCGGCGCCGGAGGCGATGTCGAATCCGCGGAGCGGCGTCTTCTGGGACGACGAACCCTGGCCGGAGCGCCGGGCATCGATCATGCCGCCCTGCGCGCCCGGGGCCTGACCGATCTGGAGCTGGAAGCGGTCGAAGCCGCCCTGATCCAGGTGGAGCGTCTCGACGACGCCTTCCGTGCGCCGGTCCTGGACCCCGGCTTCCTCCGCGACGTGCTCGGGGTCGAGGACGGCGGCGAGGGGTCGCTTCTGATCCACCTCGGCTTCACGCCCGAGGCCGTGGCGGAAGCCCAGGCCTGGGCCTTTGGCCACGGCGACCTGTCGACCTGGCCGGAGGCGCCCGAAGCCCTGCGGCCCATCCTCGCCGATCCGGGCGCCTTCGAGGCGCGGCTGCGCGCGGCTCTGGAGCCACACAGCCAGGCGCCGGACCTCACGCCAGCGGACCTGGACTGGCGCGCGTCTGCGGCCCAGGCCGTCCGCGCTCTTGGCGAGGCGGCCCGCGCCGGACGCCGCGCCGTGAGGCTGATGCGTCGGCCGGCCCCGTCAGGCCGCTGGCTGGAGCTGCCGGAAGCCGACGCCCCGCGCGAACGCCGTCGGGAGCCGGAGACGCGCGCGGTGGAGAGGGTGGTCGAGAAGGTGGTCGAGCGTGATCGCACCCGGCGCAAACTGCCCGACCGGCGCAAGGGCTATATCCAGAAGGCCGCGGTCGGCGGGCACAAGGTCTATATCCACACCGGCGAGTACGACGACGGCGAGCTCGGCGAGATCTTCATCGACATGCACAAGGAAGGCGCCGCCTTCCGATCGCTGATGAACAATTTCGCCATCGCGATCTCGATCGGCCTGCAGTACGGCGTGCCGCTGGACGAGTTCGTGGACGCCTTCGTCTTCACCCGGTTCGAGCCGGCGGGCCGGGTCACCGGAAACGATTCGATCCGCTCGGCGACGTCGATCCTCGACTACATCTTCCGGGAATTGGGCGTGTCCTATCTGGACCGGCACGAGCTGGCCAATGCCGATCCGGAAGGCCTGAACGCCGACGGCCTGGGCGGAGGCGCCGGCGACGACGGCGCCCCGGAGGCGGTGCCGGCGGCGAGGTTCATCTCCAAGGGCTTCGCCCGTGGCGCGGCCCCGGACAATCTGGTCGTGCTGCCGTTCGGTCAACAGAGACGGGAAACGCCGCCGGGACCGAACTCGCCCACCGAGGCGACCGCCTGCCCGGCCTGTGGCGATTTCTCGCTCCAGCAACGCGGCGCCGGCTGGATTTGCGACACCTGCGGGGCCGCCCCATCCATGCAGGGATAATCAACGATTGTCCTTCAGTATGGCGCGGGACTTGCACCTTCAGGTGCGAGCCACGGAGCCCGCCATGAAGCCGATCCTGACCGCCGTCCTCATCGTGGCCGCCGCCGCGGCCGCCCTGCCCGCCGCGGCCCAGAACGCCGGCCAGATCGCCCGGGTGCGCGGGGGGGCGAGCTGCGCGGGCTGCAACCTGTTCCAGGCCAATTTCTCCGGCCTCGAGGCGCGGGGGCTCAATCTGACCGGCGCGCGGCTGCGGCAGGCCGACCTGAGCCTGGGCGTCATGAACCGCACCCGGTTCGCGAACGCCGACCTGCGCGACGTCGAAGCCTATGGAGGCGTGTTCTCCGGATCGAGCTTCGCCGGCGCCAATCTGACCAACGCCAGCTTCGTCGGCGCCTATCTGGACGGGGCGAACTTCAGCGGGGCGACCCTGAGCGGGGCCAACTTCGCGGGGGCCTCGCTCGAACGGGCCACCGGCCTGACCCAGGGCCGGCTCAACCAGGCCTGTGGGGATGAGGCGACCCGGCTGCCGCGCGGACTGACCATTCCGCACTGCTGACGGACAGGCCACCGCCATCCACCTTACCGCGATTTAAGTAGGGATTGCCGGGGTTTGCAGGCAGAAACAGAGCGTGACCCAGATCGCCTCGCCCCTGATCCGCCGCCTCACCACCGCCAGCCTGGCGGCGGGGGCGGCCGTGGCCGCCATGATGGCGACGCCGGCCGTCGCCGAGATTCAGCTGCAGTTCGGACTTCAGGATCGGGATGTCGCCCGGATGGTTTCCCTGGGCGGATCGTGCAACCGGTGCGAACTGTCCGGCCGGGACCTGACCGGGGCCGCCTTCCACGGGGCCACCTTCATCAACGCCACCCTCGTCGGGACCGACCTGCGCGGCGCCGAGCTGATGGGCTCGAACTTCTCCGGCAGCGATTTCAGCCGGGCCGACCTCGACGGCGCCACGCTCGTCGGCGCCAATTTCACCGGCGCCAACTTCAGCAGCGCCAGCCTGGCGGGCGTCGACGCCTCGGGCGCGACCCTGGTGCGCACCCGCTTCACCAACGCCGACCTGTCAGGAGCGCAGCTGGTCAGCGTCAATCTGAACAGCGCCGATCTCAGCGGCGCGGACATCAGCGACGCCGAGATGGTCGCCGTCACCCTGGCCAACGTCAACGCTCGCGGGACCGACTTTTCGGGCTCGGACATCAGCATGTCCAACCTGTCCAACGGCGACTTTCGTGGAGCGGACTTCTCGGACGCCACCTTGAACGGAGCCCGACTGACCGGCGGCGTCTTCGTGGGGGCCGACTTCGAGGACGCCGAGATGAACCGGACCGACATTCGCGGAGCGGACATGTCGCGCGCGCGCGGCCTGACCCAGGAGCAGATCGGTCGGGCTTGCGGCGACGCCGCCACCCGCTTGCCGGGCAATCTGACGCCCCGGGCCTGCCGCGGCCTCAGCGCCGTCCGGGTCGCCCCTCCCGCGCCGCCAAGGCCGCCCGCCCCCCCGGTGCCGCCTCGCAGTCGTAATCTCGTGGTCGCCAGCAGCGGCCGGTGATCAAGGCCCCGCTTCGGCGGGGCCTTTTCGCATTAGCCCTTGAGCGGCAGGGCCGGCCGGATGTGCAGTTCCTTGTACTGACGCTCGGCCGCGTCCGACGGCGCGCTCATCAGCAGGTCCTGGCCCTGCTGGTTCAGCGGGAAGGCGATGACCTCGCGGATGGCGGTCTGGTTGGCCAGCAGCATGACGATGCGGTCGATGCCGGGGGCCAGGCCG
>Ga0164290_1000709_pt1 | contig 89240 bp, 98 predicted proteins | sample Micstemetagenome_FD_108782 | JGI IMG/M metagenome (GOLD analysis project Ga0164290, IMG submission 108782) | Contaminated culture microbial community from soil near Moab, Utah, USA - Microcoleus steenstrupii SON62 (Illumina Assembly) | ecosystem: Environmental > Terrestrial > Soil > Soil crust... | reverse complement strand
TCGCCAAGGCTGCAGGTTGGCGAAATCATAGCGGCCGTCCAATCTCCCCCCTTGTGGGGGAGATGGCCGGCAGGCCAGAGGGGGGCAACGTAGAGCGCTGCGTCCGCAAGAAAGCAGAGCGCTGAGCCGCCCGGCTCACCAGCCGAGCAGAAGCGCCGCCAGCGCCAGCACTGCCGGCACCGCCTGCACGTAGAGGATGCGCTTGCTCGCCGTCGCCGCGCCGAACAGGCCGGCGACGATGACGCAGGCGAGGAAGAAGATTTTCACCGCAAAGCCCGCATCGCCGAGCGCCAGGCCCCAGACCAGGCCGGCGACGAGAAAAGCATTGTAGAGGCCCTGATTGGCGGCGAGCACCTTGCTCGCCGCCGCGAACTCGGCCGTTGTGCCGAAAGCGCGGCGGCCGGCCGGCTTGTCCCACAGGAACATCTCCAGTACGACGATGTAGACGTGGATCAGCGCCACGAGGCCGATAAGAATATTGGCAACCATTCGTCCCTCCTCGAACTTCGCCGCCGCCGATAGAACATGGTCGGAGCTTCCACCGCAAGCTGGATGGCGACTTTATGCTTGATCGGACGCCGTCGCCCGGTTGATGTTCCGGCGAAGTGTGCTGCGAAGCGCGAGCGGGGAGAAAGACAATGGCCGAGACCAGCGACGCGATCGTGGTGGGTGGCGGGCTCGCCGGGCTGGTCGCCGCGGCTGAGCTGGGGGATGCCGGAAAAAAAGTCGTCATCGTCGAGCAGGAAGGTGAGAACTCGCTCGGCGGCCAGGCCTTCTGGTCGCTCGGCGGGCTGTTTTTCGTCAACAGTCCCGAGCAGCGGCGGCTGCGCATCCGGGACAGCCGCGCGCTCGCACTGCAGGACTGGCTGGGCTCGGCACAATTCGACCGGCCGGAGGATTTCTGGCCGCGCAAGGTGGCCGAGGCCTATATCGACTTCGCCGCGGGCGAGATGCGGCCATGGCTCTACAAGCAGGGCATGCGCTGGTTCCCGGTCGTCGGCTGGGCCGAGCGCGGCGGGGCGCTCGCCCACGGCCACGGCAATTCCGTCCCGCGTTTCCACATCACCTGGGGCACCGGCCCGGGCGTGCTCGAGCCGTTCGTGCGCCGCGTGCAGGAGCACGTGGCGGCGGGGCGCGTCACGATCAAATTCCGCCACCGGGTCAGCCGGTTGATCAAGACCAACGGCGCAGTGACCGGCGTCGCCGGCGAGGTGCTCGAGCCCTCGACCGTCGAGCGCGGGCAGCAGTCGGGCCGCAAGGCGGTCGGCGAGTTCGAGCTCAGCGCCGGCGCGGTGCTGGTTACGTCCGGCGGTATCGGCGGCGACTTCGACCTGGTGCGCCGGAACTGGCCGGTCGAGCGGCTTGGCCCGCCGCCGAAATCGATGGTTGCCGGCGTGCCGCATCATGTCGACGGCCGCATGGTCGAGATCACGAAAAGCGCCGGCGCGGCGGTGATCAACGGCGACCGCATGTGGCACTACACCGAGGGTGTGAAGAACTGGGCGCCGATCTGGCCGAACCACGGCATCCGCATCCTGCCCGGACCGTCGTCGCTGTGGTTCGATGCGCGCGGCAACCGCCTGCCGGCACCCTGCCTGCCCGGCTTCGACACGCTGTCCACGCTGAAGCACATCCTTGCGACCGGCTACGACTATTCCTGGTTCGTGCTGACCCAGGCGATCATCGGCAAGGAGTTCGCGCTTTCAGGCTCCGAGCAGAATCCCGACTTCACTTCGAAGAAGTGGGGCCAGGTGCTGAAGAGCCGGCGCGGCGGCAAGGCGCCGCCGCCGGTGCGCGCCTTCATGGAGAAGGGCGAGGATTTTGTCGTGCGCGACAATTTTCGCGACCTGGTCTCCGGCATGAATGCGCTGACGGACGAACCGCTGCTCGACCACGGACACATGCTGGCGCAGATCGAGGCACGCGACCGCGAGCTCGACAATCCTTACGCCAAGGACGCGCAAGTGACGGCGATCCGCGGCGCGCGCAACTATCTCGGCGACAAGCTGATCCGCACCGCCAGACCGCATCGCATCCTCGACCCGGCCCACGGTCCGCTGATCGCGGTCAAGCTGCACATCCTGACGCGCAAGACTCTCGGCGGCCTGCACACCAATCTCGACGGCCAGGTGCTCGGTGCGGACGGCAATCCGATCCCCGGCCTCTATGCAGCGGGCGAGGTCGCCGGCTTCGGCGGCGGTGGCTATCACGGCTACAACGCGCTGGAAGGCACCTTTCTGGGCGGCTGCATTTTTTCTGGCCGGAATGCGGGCCGAGCGGCCGCCACTGGCTTCGGATAGGATTTCATACTCGATACGCATTGGTGAGAGCCGAGAGCATCGAGATGAATGTACATGGCCCAAGGAGCGTATGACATTTCGATTGATGTCGGCGTGAGTGGCAGCCGCATGGATCGCCTGCGCCGCAGCGCCCTTAAAGGGCGTCCAATCGGGCCGAACGTGCTGGCCTACCTCGCGTTGGCCTCATCTCGATCAAACTTCCAGTCGGGCGGCAGAGGCCTTCGTAGTTCCTCTATCTTCTTCAACGCATCCGCAGCGCCCTTGAAGGCGTCGGCGCCGCTTTCGAACTGCAGCCGCGCCAGCCGCGCATAGAGCCCGTCGTGGCGCACGAGGCTGGCATGCGTGCCCTCCTCGACGATCATGCCGTCATCGATGACGAGAATGCGGTCGGCCTTGAGCACGGTCGCCAGCCGGTGCGCGATGACCAGCGTCGTGCGGCCCAACATCAGTTTTTCCAGCGCACCCTGCACCAGCACCTCGCTCTCGGCGTCGAGGGCGGAGGTCGCTTCGTCGAGCAGCAGGATCGGCGCATCGCGCAGGATTGCGCGCGCGATCGCGATGCGCTGGCGCTGGCCGCCGGAGAGCGTCACGCCACGCTCGCCGACCGGCGTGTCGAAACCCTTGTCGAGCCTGGCGATGAATTCTTCGGCATGGGCCGCGCGCGCGGCGGCCTCGATCTCGGCGCCGCTCGCGCCGGGCCGGCCGAAGGCGATGTTGTCGCGCGCCGAAGCTGCGAACACGGTCGCGTCCTGCGGCACGATGGCGATGCGCGCGCGCACCTCAGCCGGATCGGCCTGCCGCAGATCGATGCCGTCGACCAGCACCGCGCCGGTATCGGGATCGTAGAAGCGCAGCAGCAGCGAGAAGACCGTGCTCTTTCCGGCGCCTGACGGACCGACGATCGCGACGGTCTCGCCTGGCTTGACCGCGAAGCTCAGCGACTTCAATGCCGAGCGATCCGGCCGCGCCGGATAAGCGAAGGAAACATCGCGAAACTCGATCGCGCCTTTCGCCGGCACAGGCAGCGCCACCGGCAGGGCCGGCGCGGCGATGCCCGGCCTTTCCGCCAGCAGCTCCATCAGCCGCTCGGCGGCGCCCGCCGCCTGGCTGAGGTCGCCCCAGACTTCCGACAGGGCGCCGAGCGCGCCGGCGCCGATCACCGAATAGATGAGGAACTGGCTGAGCGTGCCCGGCGACATCGACCCGTCGAGCACGGCCTGCGAGCCGAACCAGAGCACGCCGACGACGGCGGAGAAGATGACGAAGATCGCGAAGAAGGTGAGGATCGAACGGGCGAGCACCGAGGCCCGGGCAGCCGCGAACGCCTTGTCCACCGCGGCAGCGAAACGACCGGTCACCAGCCGCTCGTTGGTGAAGGCCTGCAGGATGCGGACCGCTCCGATCTGCTCCGAGGCGTAGGCGGTCGCATCGGCGAGCGTATCCTGCGCCTCGCGCGAGCGGCGGCGGACCGAGCGCCCGAATGCCACGAGCGGCAGCACGACGAGCGGGATGGCGGCCACGGCGAGCCCGGAAAGTTGCGGGCTGGTGTAGACCATCATCGCCACCGCGCCGATGCCGAGGATGGTGTTGCGCAGCGCCAGCGACGCGGTCGCGCCGACCGCCGATTTCACCTGCGTGGTGTCGGCCGTGAGCCGCGAGACGATCTCGCCGGAGCGCGCCGTATCGAAGAAGCCGGGCGAGAGCGTCGCGATATGGGCGAAGACGTCGCGGCGGAGGTCGGCAACGACCTGCTCGCCGAGCGTGATGACGAAATAGTAGCGGGCGGCCGAAGCGAAGGCGAGCAGCGCCGCGATCGCCACAAGCATCGAGAAATAATTGGAGATGAAGGTCGGGTCGGAGGTGGAAAAACCGTGGTCGATGACACGACGCAGCGCAAGCGGCAGCGACAGCGTCGTCGCGGCGGCAAGCACGAGGAAGAAGAGTGCCGCGCCGACCTGCCAGCGATAGCGCGTGATGTAGGGATAGAGCCTGCGGAGCGGGCGAAGCGAACGCCGGCGGTCGTCTTCCGCTGCCATGCCGTCCCCCCTTCGAGCAAATCTTGGAAAGACGGAGGCCATCTTTCCCTACGGATCTGCGACAAAACAAAAAAACCTGGAACGGGTTCTAGGGCGGGCGTGCTCCAGGAGGCCGCTTGCAGCCGGCCTTGTGCTCCGGTTTTGGCTGATGTATAGGCACGCCGACCGTTTTTGAAGCCGCACCCTTTGAAAAGGCGCGGCTTCACATGTTTAGAGGCGATGTGCCGCAGGCAGCGCCGACCGCATGGTCCCGAAAGGTCCGGTGCTTTTCGGGTAGATCATGCAGCAAAACAAACAGATCAGGACACGACGATGAAAGCCGACATCCACCCCGACTACCACATGATCAAGGTCGTCATGACCGACGGCACCGAATATTTCACCCGGTCGACCTGGGGCAAGGAAGGCGACACGCTGAACCTCGACATCGATCCGACCACGCATCCGGCCTGGACCGGCGGGCAGCAGCAGCTCCTCGACCGCGGCGGCCGCCTGTCGAAGTTCAAGAACAAGTTCGCCAATCTCGGCATTTAGAGCATTTGCGCGATTCTATGAATCGTGAAAATGCTCTAAGCGCGTCCTGCGACGCCTCAGTTTGAGCGACACGGAGAAAGACCCGCCGCAAGGCGGGTTTTTTGTTGCCGCGTTGCAAAGCGTCAGTCGACAAGCAACTCGGTGATTGCCATTCGTTTGTAGGCTTCGACCAGCAGATCACCCTCGGCGCGAGATACCGAGACGGCAAGCCGCATCGTTGCCTCGCCGAGCTGCATGACCAGAAATGCCCTGACGCCCAAATCCTGCGGGTCGGCCCCGGGCTTGAGCCGCAGCAAGGCGCCGGCAACGAGCGCACCGTTCAGCCGGCTTTCGGCAAGCTCCACCGCGCGCAACGTCCGATCCGCCTGCATGGCCGTCCAGATGTCGCGCCAGACCGGCTCGGCCAGGAACAGCCCGTAATAGGTGTCGATCAGCTCCGCGAAGGCGTCGCCGAAACCGGCCACGTCCCCGGCCCTCGACAGGCCGGCCTCGATGCAGGCACGGCCTTCCGCCTGGAACCGTTCCGCCAGCGCGCGCACCAACGCATTCCTGTCGGCGAAATATTGGTAGAGCGAGCCGATCGAGATGCCGGCGCGCTCGGCGACCTCGCTCATGCGCAAGCCATCGCTTCCCTGACTGGCGATCAGCTCCGTCGCCGCCGCCAGGATGCGCTGAACTCGCTCGCGGCTGCGCTGCTGCACCGGTAGACGACGTGCAGTTTGAGTCTCAGCGGCGCTCGCATCTTCCATCGGCAAAACCTCCGACAAATCGCTTGACTCGCAAAATATGAGGATTTATCACATTTGCAAATGTGAGGATTGCTCACATTTCTGCTCTCGAGGAGATTGCCATGACCCGATTGATGTTTGTCGTCACGCTCGCCGCAGCGTTGGGAAGCGGCCTGATGGCCGGCCTGTTTTTTGCATTTTCGACCTCGGTGATGAGTGCGCTCGGCCGTGTCCCGGCGCCGCACGGCATCGCCGCCATGCAGTCGATCAACGTCACCATCATCAATCCGGTCTTTCTTTCGGTGTTTCTCGGAACCGCCCTGCTTTCGGCCCTGCTGATCGTCGGCGCGATCTTCGGCTGGACGGCCAATCCGGGCTGGGTGATCACCGGCGCGCTGCTCTACATCGTCGGCGTGATCGGCATCACCATGTTCATCAACGTGCCGATGAACGATGCGCTGGCGGCCGCCGGGCCGGACACGGCCGCCGGCGCGGAGCTCTGGGCGCGCTACCTCGATCGCTGGACCTTCTGGAACCACGTGCGCACGCTGGCGCCGCTGGCCGGGCTGGCCGCTTTCATCCTGGCGTTGCGGTAGCCGCGGAGCGGCGGCCTCCCGCCGCCGTGGCGCGCCGCCGCGGCCAGGCAAGTGGAACCGATCTCCGTCTGTCGGGTTGGCCGGCAAGGAGATCGATGATGGACAGTCAGGCTTCGCACATGGCGATGGGCATTGCCGTCGGAGTGGCGCTCGGCGCCGCCATCGGCACGGTCATGGACAATGTGGCCCTCGGGATCGGCATCGGCATTGCGATCGGAGCCGCGCTCGGGGCGGCCTGGAATTGGCGCAACGGCCGGAGCTAGGCCTTCGCCTTGCGGTCGGAATGTCCAAGGTCGCGATCCGGGTCGAACACGTCCCGGACAAGTTGCTTCAGCTTCGCGGCGTCGGGAAACCCGCCGTCGCGCTTGCGATCCCAGACGAGGGTGTCGTTGCAGGTGACGGTGAAGATGCCTCCCGTGCCCGGAACCAGCACGACCTCGCCGAGGTCGGGACCGAACGTGGAAAGCAGTTCCTGCGCCATCCAGCCCGCCCGCAGCAGCCATTGGCACTGCGTGCAGTAGGTGATGCGGATGACGGGCTTTTCGCTCATGCGGCGCTGAGCTTTTCCATGGTGGCCTCGTCCACCTCGAAATTGGCATAGACGTTCTGCACGTCGTCATCGTCCTCGAGGGTGGCGACGAGCTTCATCAGCGACTGCGCGCGCTCCTCGTCGACCGGCACCGAGTTCTTCGGCTTCCAGATGATCTTCACCGATTCCGCCTCGCCGAGCGCTGCCTCGAGCGCCTTCGACACGTCGTTCACCGACCCGAAACCGCAATAGATCGTGTGCCCTTCCTCATCCGACTCCACGTCGTCCGCGCCTGCCTCGATCGCGGCGTCCATGACCTTGTCGGCATCGGCCGCCGCAGCCGCGTAGTAGATTTCGCCGACACGGTCCCACATGAAGGAGACCGATCCGGTTTCGCCGAGCGCCCCGCCGGCCTTGGTGAAGGCGGCGCGTACGTTGGAGGCGGAGCGGTTGCGGTTGTCGGTCAGCGCCTCGACGATGAGCGCGACGCCGCCCGGCCCGTAGCCCTCGTAACGCACTTCCTCGTAATTCTCCGTGTCGGCGCCGGCGGCCTTGTTGATGGCGCGCGCAATGTTGTCCTTCGGCATCGACTGCGCCTTGGCCGCCTGGATGGCGAGCCGCAGCCGCGGATTCATGTCCGGATCCGGCATGCCGACCTTTGCCGCGACCGTGATCTCGCGCGCCAGCTTGGAGAACATCTTCGACTTGGCCGCGTCCTGACGGCCCTTGCGGTGCATGATGTTCTTGAACTGTGAATGGCCTGCCATGGCACTCCTGCAATCGTTATCCGGCTGTCGGGGACGGCGGGCTTATAGATTTTCCGGCCCCAAAGGTCCAGCCGCGGCAGGCCCACAGCCTCGCGAAATCGTGACTACGCCGCGGAGAAATCCGAAGGCCATAGTAGCGGCCCGATCGACGGAGACTGCTGATGCGCCTTTCCGCCGCCCTTGCCTTCGCCGCCGCACTTCTGATCGTCCCGACGATCGCCTTTGCCCAGGATGAGACTCCGAGCAAATGCGTCGCGATCGCCCAGGCGCTGCCCGGCGTCACCTATGCCAGCTTCGCGCCTGCGCTTTCGGCGCAGGCCCATATGGGCGACGATGTGCGGATCACCTATGCCGGCCACTCGACCTATATCATCGAGACGCCCGGCGGCGTGCGGGTCGCCACCGACTATTCGGGTGTCTACGGCCACACGCCGCTGCCGCGCGTGGTGACCATGAACAAGGCGCACCGCACCCATTTCACCGATTTCCCCGATGCCGGCATCGAATATGTGCTGCGTGGCTGGAATCCGGAAGGCGACGGCCCGGCAAAGCACAGGCTGGTGGTCGACGACATCTACATCCGCAACGTCACCACCGACATCCGTCATTGGGACGGCGGACTGGAGCGCGACGGCAATTCGATCTTCATCTTCGAGGTGGCGGGCCTGTGCATCGGCCATCTCGGGCATCTGCACACAAAGCTTTCCGACCAGCAGTTCGGCCAGATCGGCCGGCTCGACATCGTCATGGTGCCGATCGACGGCGGCATGACGCAGTCGCTCACCTCGATGAGCGAGATCGCCACGCGGCTCTATTCCTCGATGATCCTGCCCATGCATCGGCATTCGACGCCGCTGGCCGAGTTCCTCGGCCTCATGGGCGAAGGCTTTGCCGTCGATTTCCGCGAAGGCCGCACGCTCACCGTGTCGCTGCGGACGCTGCCCGACCGGCCGACCATCGTGGTGCTCGACGGGATTTGAGCTCAGCGAACTGCCAGTGCGGGCGCGATGATGTCGATCGCGTCAGTGGAGATGCCGCCCGAATAGCCTGCGGGAAGCCGCTCGAGCATGTCGGGATCGTCCAGGCCTTGCGAGAAACCTGCGCCGCCATAGGGCCCAAGCACATAGACGCGCGTCCCCACCGCGTCCATGCGGTCGAGAAAACGATCCGGCCAGCCCCAGAGCCAAGGCGCTATGTTGATCGGAAGGAGCAGCGTGGCGTTGCGGCAATCTTCGGGCACGTAGCCCGACCAGCCAATTGCCGCGTAGCGCGGGATGCAGGAGACCAGCGCGCGGCGGCTGAGCGTGCGCAGATCCGGGACGAGCGTTTTCGCTGCCGTCACGGGCGCGTCCGCCCCCACCAGGGTCAGCAGGCTCCGCTGCTGCGGCGAAAGCCGCGACAGATAGGCGCCGAGCGCCTCTCCCTCCGCTGCATCGTTGCTCTTCACGTTGACGTGGAAGCGGCGGCCGGGGAAAGCGGCGAGCACCTCGTCCAGCGACGGCATGAGCCCGACACCCTTGCCGCGGAAGGGGAAGCTCCTGCCGCCGTCGGCGGTGTAGCCATGGCCGACATCCAGCGCTTTCAGCTCGGCCAGGCTGTGGTCGCGGGTGCGGCCGGCGCCCTCGGTGCGGCAGTCGACGCTCCAGTCGTGAAAAACCGCGAACTGCCCGTCAGTGGTCGGATGCACGTCGAACTCGATGACATCCGCGCCGAGCGCGATGGCTGCCTCCATGGAGCGCAGCGTGTTCTCGAGGAAGTCGTGACGCGGCGGCGTCATCCGCTCGGCCGTGCAGGTTTCGCCGGTCAGGCCTTCCCGCTCATAACCCTGCGCCAGGCCGCGATGCGCGAGCAACACCGGCTCGCCGGGTGGTCTTCCCGAAAGTGCCGAGCTGTTGCCGAGCCAAATGCCGCACGCCGCCAATGCAGTCGCGCCAAGCGCGACCCACCGTTTCTTCATGCCGAACGTCCTTGGCCCCCGCGCACGCAATCGGCCGCGGAAGGGACGATTTCAAGGCAGGTCAGTGCGGATTCTCAGTCCCGGAGCCGGGCCTCTTCCGCCGCCGCGCCAGCATGTTGAGCCCTTCGACGAGGGCCGAGAAACCCATTGCCGCGTAGATGTAGCCTTTCGGCACGTGGAAGCCGAGGCCGTCGGCGATCAGCGTCATGCCGATCATCAGCAGGAAGCCGAGCGCCAGCATCACGATGGTCGGGTTCTTGGCGATGAATTTGGCGAGCGGGCCGGCGGCGAGCATCATCACGGTGACCGCGGCGATGACGGCGATATACATGATCGCGATCTCGTCGGTCATGCCGACGGCGGTGATGATGGAGTCGATCGAGAAGACGAGGTCGAGCAGCAGGATCTGGAAGATCGCGCCGCCGAGCGTGATCTGCACCGTCTGGCCGACGATGCTGTCCTTGTGGTCCTCCGGATCGACCGTGTGGTGGATCTCCTTCGTCGCCTTCCAGACCAGGAACAGGCCGCCGGCGATCAGGATCAGGTCGCGCCAGGAGAAGCCGTGGCCGAAGGCGGTGAAGATCGGTTCGGTCAGCTGCACGATGAAGGAGATGGTGGCGAGCAGCACCAGGCGCATGACGAGCGCCGCACCGATGCCGAGCCGGCGGGCGCGGGCCTGATGCTCGGGCGGCAGCTTGTTGGTGAGGATCGAGATGAAAATCAGATTGTCGATGCCGAGCACCACTTCCAGCACGACGAGCGTCAGCAGCGCCACCCACGCCGTCGGATCATTCACGAAGGCGAAATGCTGCGCGAAAAAGTCGATCATCGAAGGGAACCGGTGGTTGGCTGGAGGTGCGGCAGAGTTAGGGACTCGCCCCCTGTCAGTCAATGTTAGAGGAAGAAAGCCGGCACGGTTTCCTCGAGCCGGGGGCCGATTCTGAGCGGCGAAACCTTCTCCGCGAGCCCTGTCCGGTCCGAGATCTGCACCCCCACGCCACACAATGTCGCAGGCCCGTTGGCGGCCTCGAAACGGCCCTTCGGCACTTTCGAGAGGAAGCGGTTGAGCGGCTCCTCCTTGTCCATGCCGAGCGAGGAATCGTAGTCGCCGCACATGCCGGCATCGGTGATGTAGGCGGTGCCGCCATTGAGGATCTGGTGGTCGGCGGTCGGCTGGTGCGTGTGGGTGCCGACGACGAGGCTGGCGCGCCCGTCGACGAAATGCGCGAAGCACATCTTCTCGCTCGTCGCCTCGGCGTGGAAGTCGATGACGATCGCATCCGCCTGCTCGCCGAGCGGGCAGGCCGCAAGCTCGCGCTCGACCGCCGGGAAAGGGTCGTCGAGCTCGGGCTGCATGAAGACGCGGCCCATGATGTTGGCGACCATGACGCGCGCGCCGTTGCGGGCGATGAAGACGCCGGCGCCGCGGCCAGGCGTGCCCCTGGGGTAGTTGACCGGCCGCAGGAAACGCTCCTCGCGCGGCGCGAAGGTGAGCGCCTCGCGCTGGTCCCAGACATGATTGCCGGTGGTCACGACATCGGCGCCCGCCTCGACGGTGGCGCGGAAGATCTCTTCGGTGATGCCGAAGCCGCCGGCGGCGTTCTCGCCATTGACGATGACGAAGTCGAGCTTGAAGTCGGCGATGAAGCCGGGAAGCCTCTCCCATACGGCTGTCCGCCCGGTCTTGCCCACCATGTCGCCGAGGAAAAGCAGCCTCATGGGTCGGGTTTACAGGCCTGCGGCGAACCGGCGCAAGCCGGATTCGGTCAGTATCTCGGGCAGGATCACGTCGTGCGGCTGGTCGGGCACACGCGGCACTTCCTGGCAGTTGAAGGCTATGCCGACCAGGCGTGGCGCCTGCCCCTGCGCGTGCAGGCGTGCGATTGCCCGATCGTAATAGCCCGCTCCGTAGCCGATGCGGTGCCCGCGCGCATCGAAAGCCGCCATCGGCACCAGCATCAGATTGGGCTCCAGCACCGCTGCATCCGCATCGGGCCCGGACGTCCCGAAGCCCATGTCGATCAGCGGTGCGCCGCGCACCAGTTCGCGAAACACGATCGTCGTCTTGTCGAGGATCGCCGGCAGGCAGAGGCGCGCGCCCTGATCGCGAAGCGCAAACATCAGCGGCCGCACATCGACCTCCGAAAGCATCGGCCAGAAGCCGGACACGACAGGATCGTCGGGCAGTTCGATGCTGCTGCCGGTTTCCGCCATGCCGAGCGATGCCTCGATCCGCCACTGCGCATCGAGCGCATCGCGGCGGGCGAGCGCCTGCTGCCGGAGTTCTTTCTTGATCGCTTTGATTTCGGTCATGCTGCGAGATTTAGCGCAATAGGGCAGCGCCGAAAGCCGCAGTGTGGCGGTCTGCTTTCGGCCAGACGAGGGAGGAGCGGCGAACCAGGCAACCGGTGAAGAAGTCGATCCCGGGAACCTACAAAGTAGGTGGGCGCCATATGTCCGAACCCACGGGTCCGGCCAGGGACAGCTCCCTTCGAGATCGATAAGGCCCCGGGGAAATGTTACTCCTGCCGAGAGGCCCAGAACGCCGATGGCATATATAGCGAACTTGACTGGCCTTCACCAGTGCCGAAGCTGCCGCGGCACGTCGACGTAACCAGGCGCGTTAGGTTTCGGCGGCCTGATCCGCAAGCGCAGATCGTCTCACGAAAGCGCGATCAGGACGTCACTTTTTTCTCCCTTTCTGTTGCATTGCAGCATGAACGTCGCCCTCCCACCTGACGCTGTGCCGGTGACAAGCCGGCTAGCAAAAAGGGCGATCGCGCTAGACGGGTCGCCGCGTGAAAGAAAGGGTACGACTATGAAGAAGCTCCTGATTGCGGCTGCCGCTGTTGTCGGTTTTGCCGGGGTCGCATCGGCGCAGCAGGCTCCGAGCCTCTACGGGAACTACACCCCCGATGTGCTCGAGGCCTACAACACCCCCGACCAGGCCCGCGTCGCCACCGGAGGCCAGTTCAGCTCCCGCGCTTCGGCGGTGGACGGCGCCTACTCGACCGACCATGGCATCGTGAGCGCGCAGACGTTGAACGACGTGCGCTCGGGCAAGTAAGCCGCAGCGAATCCTTCGCACCGCCGGACGTCTTTGCGACGTCCCGGCGGTGCGCGCCGCTCCCGCCCGAGGCGTTGGAGCAACGATCTGGAAGCGCAATAGTTTCATGGGCTTCAGCCGCAGGCGCAGAAGCGCGGCATCAAACCCCGATCACAATCAGTTGCGGCAACTTGCGCTTCCGGGGCGCCGTTCTCCCTTCGACGGCCGGCACGAATGCCGACCGCACAAGACAGGGCCGCGGCCAAGTCACGGCTCACCGAAAAGGAGAGAAACCATGAAACGGATTCTTTTGGCCTCCGCCGCCCTCGCTGCTCTGACCGGCGCGGCTTTCGCCCAGCAGAGCCCGGTTTTCCAGGGCGACTATTCGGCCAATGTGGTCGAGACCTATGATCGCGACGCCGACAGCAACGGCGCCGGCCTCATGATCGGCGCCGAGATGGGCGCGTCGGCACGCAATGTGCTCGGCGACATCGGTCTCAGCCCCGACGAAAGCGTCAATGACCGCGCCATCACCGGCGACCTCGCCGACCGCGAGGACAATCGCGGACGCTAGTTCAAGCGGCCTTCGTTTTGAGCGCCCGGGCCAACGGTCCGGGCGTTTTTTGTGCATCGCAGGAACAAACCCTGCCGTTCCCGAAACGTGAAGAGAGAAGCAATTTTTCAGGCAACCCGACGCCACCAGCGCCGTTTGGACATTGATGACCCCGTAACCAGTCGGTCGGGGCCGAGACCAACCGCGAAAGGATCAAGGTCATGAAACGACTTCTGCTTGCTTCCGCCGCGCTCGTCGCCCTGACCGGTGTGGCATATGCCCAGGAGGCCCCGTACCTTGCCGGCAATTACTCGGCGAGCGTGGCGAAGAACCACAGCGCCGCGGCAAACCGTCGTGGCGGCGGTTCCGCCTATGTGATCCGCGACTATGACCAGCCGCGCGTCTTTTACCGCAACGTCGAGCGCCCCCGCTACGTCTACCGGGACTACGACCGCCCGCGCTACGTCGCCCGCGATTATTACTGGGACGACTATTATGCGCCGCGCTATCGCCATCGTCATGCCTTTGCGCCGCGCGCCGGCGTTTCGATCGGCATCGGTGGCCCGGGTTGGGGCGTAGGCTTCTACGACTACGATTACTGGCGCTGACCCGATCAGGCCAATTCGCGACACGGAGCACCCGCGCTCGGGCGCGGGTGTTTCGTTTTGTCGCGCGCAGGCACGGGCGCGCTCCGACCCTTGCACCGCAATGAGACGCTCCTTAGGGTCCCGCCGGACAATGAAAAGGACGGCGTGGAATGCGGTTTGAAGGCACGTCGGCTTACGTCGCCGACAAGGATCTGATGGTGGCGGTCAATGCCGCGATCGCGCTCGAGCGGCCTTTGCTCGTGAAAGGCGAGCCGGGCACCGGCAAGACGGAACTGGCAAGGCAGGTGGCGGCCGCGCTCGGCCTCGACCTCATCGAGTGGCATGTCAAATCGACGACGAAGGCGCAGCAGGGCCTTTATGAATATGATGCCGTCTCGCGCCTGCGCGACAGCCAGTTGGGCGATGCGCGCTTCAACGACATCACCAACTACATCAAGCGCGGCAAGCTCTGGGATGCCTTCTCGTCCGAGCGCAAGGTCGTGCTGCTGATCGACGAGATCGACAAGGCCGACATCGAGTTCCCGAACGACCTCTTGCAGGAACTCGACCGCATGGAATTCTTCGTCTACGAGACCGGCGAGACGGTGAAGACGAAGGTGAGGCCGATCGTCATCATCACCTCGAACAATGAGAAGGAGCTGCCGGACGCCTTCCTGCGCCGCTGCTTCTTCCACTACATCCGCTTCCCCGATGTCGACACGCTGCACCGGATCGTCGATGTGCACTATCCGGGCATCAAGCAGAACCTGGTGCGCGCCGCGCTGACGCAGTTCTACGAGATCCGCGAGGTGCCCGGGCTGAAGAAGAAGCCGTCCACCTCCGAGGCGCTCGACTGGATCCGCCTGCTGGTCGCCGACGACATCGCGCCGGAAGATTTGCGCGCCGATGCGAAGAACGCCTTGCCCAAGCTGCACGGCGCGCTCTTGAAGAACGAGCAGGACGTGCATCTGTTCGAGCGCCTGGCCTTCATGGCGCGGCGCTAGCGCATGTCTCCCGAAAGTGTGCAGCGGTTTCGGGACAAAGCCATGCCAAGATCAAGACCTGCGGCGCGTCGCACGAATTCCCGGTCGCGCAACGCGCCGCAGGGGTAACGTTTCTCGCCGCGGTGGACCGTTGTCGAAATCGCTCGCGCGGAGCATGAATGGGCGGCAAAGGTGGAGGGGCGTCGCCCATGGGTACCGTGACTGTTCGCCCGCTCGAAAAATCGGACCACGCGGACTGGCGTCGGCTGTGGACGGCCTATCTCACCTTCTACGAGGCGACCGTTTCTGAAGACGTCTACGCGCTGACCTGGAAGCGCCTCTTCACCGCGGGCGAATTCGAGCCGAAAGGTTTTATCGCCATCCTCGACGGCAAGGCCGTCGGCCTCGTGCACTATCTTTATCACCGCACCTGCTGGTCGGCCCTGAACAATTGCTATCTGCAGGACCTCTTCACCGATGCTTCCGTGCGCGGCAAGGGCGCCGGCGCGGCGCTGATCGAGGCGGTGAAGCGTGAAGCTGGCAAGCTCGGGATCACCAATGTCTACTGGATGACGCACGAGACCAACGCCACGGCGCGAAAGCTCTACGACCGCGTGGCGCGGCGGACGGGCTTCATCGAATACGATCTACTGCCGGGCAAGAGCTAAAGCATGTCTCCCGAAAGTGTCCGCGGTTTCGGGATAAAGACATGCGCAAAAACAAGAGCCTAGAGCAGGTCGCGTGAATCCTATTTCACGCGACCTGCTCTAGTTTCGACCGATATCACTCAACGAAACGACTGGCGGGATTCGCTTGGATTTCGATTGCGCAAGTTTGCGCACGAGCCTGTCGTCAGCGGTCACCATTCGCAAGTTTCTATCGAGACAAAGCGCAAGATAGAAACAATCGTAGGCGGGATGTCCGATCTCGATCGCAAGGCTTGTTGCCACCTCGGTAAGGTGCGCCATAGAGGCGAGTTCAATATCTGCGCGCGCCAGCAATTGAGCTGCCAGCAACGCTTCCTCAGAAGACATCTCGCGGCGAGTAACTTTCTTCCAGAGGATGTTCGCTGCCTCTGCCAGTATGAGCTGCGGCGCAACAAAACTGAACCGCGTCCGCAGCGATTGAGCGACTGGCGAGAGCTCCTCCGAATAGACCCATTTGACCACGACACTCGCGTCAACAACCAGCGCTTCCATTAGCGCTCATCGCGACCTTCGCGTTGTAACACCTCCGAGGGAGTGTGCTTGCGACCCTTCGTCAACTCTCTAAGTTTGGATGCCATATCGTCCCACGACATTTCGGCGTCGCCTTCGAGCGCCTGCCGCAGGATTTCTCGATGTTCAGCTTCGGCCGACCGACCATGCCGCGCCGCACGTCGCTTCAACCTCGCAACGAGTTCGTCATCGATATTCCGTACATGCAGGCTGCCCATCGCGACTCTAATCTCCAAATGCTGATAGCAAATATAGCACTTTGAGACCGGCCGCCAAGGCCCTTGCATGCCCAAGCCCGACGCCGCAGATTGCATGCATGTTCATTCCCTTCTTCCTCGAGCTCAAAGCCGCGCGTGTTCCGGTGTCGCTGCGCGAATATCTGACGCTGCTGGAAGGCATGGAAGCCGATCTCGTCACGTATGACGTCGAAGGTTTTTATTACCTGGCGCGCGCGGCGCTGGTGAAGGACGAGCGCCACATCGACCGCTTCGACCAGGTCTTCTCGCATGTCTTCAAGGGCGTCGAATCCGTCGCCGGGCAGGCCGGCATCGACGTCGCGAACATTCCGGAGGAATGGCTGCGACGCCTGGCCGAAAAACACCTGACCGACGAGGAGAAAAAACTGGTCGAAGCCTTGGGCGGCTTCGAGAAGCTGATGGAGACGCTGCGCCAGCGGCTCGAGGAGCAGAAGGGCCGCCACCAGGGTGGCTCGAAATGGATCGGCACGGCCGGCACCTCGCCCTTCGGCGCCTATGGTTACAATCCCGAAGGCGTGCGCATCGGCCAGCGCGAGAGCCGCAACCGTCGCGCCGTAAAAGTCTGGGACAAGCGCGAGTTCAGGAATTTCGACGATTCGGTCGAGCTCGGCACGCGCAACATCAAGGTCGCGCTGAAACGCCTGCGCCGCTGGGTGCGCGAAGGCGCGGAGGAGGAACTCGACCTGCCGGGCACCATCCATGCCACCGCCGAGCACGGCTATCTCGACGTGGTCACCCGGCCGGAGCGCCGCAATGCCGTGAAGCTGCTGATGTTCTTCGACGTCGGCGGCTCGATGGACGACCATATCCGCATCGTCGAGGAGCTGTTCTCGGCGGCGCGGGCGGAGTTCCGCCAGCTCGAATATTTCTACTTCCACAATTGCCTCTACGAGGGTGTGTGGAAGGACAATCGCCGGCGTCATTCGGAGGTCACGCCGACCCTGGACGTGCTCCACAAATACGGCCACGACTACAAGGTGATCTTCGTCGGCGACGCCTCGATGAGCCCATATGAGATCGCCACCGCCGGCGGCTCCGTCGAGCACTGGAATCCGGAAGCCGGCATCGTCTGGCTGAACCGCGTGATCCAGCAATGGCCGAATTCGATCTGGCTCAATCCGGTGCTTGAGAAGCACTGGGGCTACACGCACTCGATCGGCATGGTGCGCGACATCTTTTCCGACCGCATGTACCCGCTGACGCTGGCCGGGCTGGAAGCCGCGACCAAGGAACTGTCGCGCAAGCACTGACGCGTGACGGGTTCTCGACCGCCAGCCGGGACCTCTCCCCTCGCGCAGCGCGTCAGCCAGACTGTGTCGCATCGGCAACACCGCCTGGACAACGTTCTTCAGGCGCGACCGGTGCAAGCTTTCGCCGTCACCAGACCACAAAGCAGACAAGATGCCCGAACACATCCGTCCCGGACGACGCCTTGCGCGTTCGCGCCTCCACCCGCGATTGCCGACGCCACGCTGACGTGGCGCATCGGCAACCCGACCTTCACCTCGACGACGGCTTGCACCGCCAGACGCGACGAGCGCCCTTCCATCGCATGCACGCATGCCAACAGCTTCGGACGGACCGATGACCCAACCCACAGCCGTCACCCGAAGGACCCTGCTCGGGTTTGCCGCGAGCTTCCTCGCGGTTTCCGCAACCGGATGCGCCGCGACGATGCCTGCTCCGCCGCCTGCAAAGGTGGCCCCGCCACCGCCGCCGGACCATGCTCTCCTGATGTATCGGGCGATGCCGGAGGAGGAATTCCCCATCCCTGCGGTCGATCTGCAGCGGCTCGATCCGCGCTACATCAGGCAGGTCGTCGACTATCCGACGGACGAGAAGCCGGGCACGGTCGTGGTCGATACCGCGACCCGCTATCTCTACCACGTCCTGCCGGGCGGCTTCGCCACGCGATATGGAACCGGCATCGGGCGCGCCGGCTTCGAGTGGTCCGGCCGGGCCCACATCGCCTACAAGCGCGCCTGGCCCGTCTGGACGCCCCCGGAAGACATGATCGGGCGACAGCCGCAACTGGAGAAGTGGCGGCATGGACAGCCGCCCGGAATTGACAATCCGCTGGGAGCGAGGGCGTTGTACATCCATCAGGGAAACCGCGACACGCTGTACCGGATCCACGGCACGGGGGAGTCATGGACCATCGGCAAGGCGGTTTCGTCGGGATGCGTGAGGCTCCTGCATCAGGACGTTATCCATCTCTACGACAACGTCCGAGCCGGTTCCGCGATCGTGGTGCAGGCTTCGGCCTCGCCCGGTCTCGCATGATGAGCCGGTGCAACTGCGCCGCGGCAGAAGCGGGGCTGCTGTGAAAGACTGCAGGAGGACAGCATGATAACTGGTTCGCAATGCCGGGCGGCGCGAGCCCTGGTCGACGTGACCCGTGAAAAGCTCAGCATCCGCTCCGGGATCGACGAAGCGGTGATTCGCGACTTCGAACGCAAGCTGCGCGAAGCGGACGAGGCCACGATTGCCGCGCTTCGGGCGGCGCTGGAATCTCTCGGGGCCGTGTTCATCGACGAGAATGGCGGCGGCATAGGGGTGCGGCTGAAATTCACCCAGTCGGAGGCGAAACGGATCGCGCGCCTTGAGAGCGAGGGAGGCATCGCCGCGTCGGACTGGGTGCCCTGAGCCTGCCGGGACGCGCACCCCGTCCTATAGCGTTTTGCACGATTGATAGAACCGTGAAAAACGCTCTAAGTCATTGTTCTGGCTTAAAAACGGCGGGGTTCCCCCGCCGCTATCCGGACGGAAAACCGGTCGCGTGAATCCCAATTCACGCGAATGCTTTAGGCCACGGTGACCGCGATCAGCCAGAACGCCGCGGCGATCTGCGCCGCCCAGGCGAAGGGCACTGCCTTTTTTTCAGACGTGCGCCACACCGCGAGAAACAGGAAGATGTTGTAAGGCAGCGGCAGGAAATGCACGCTCACCGCCAGCCAGTCGGGGATTTCGGCGCCGAGCAGCAATATGGCGGCTGCGGTGGCAACGACGTTGATCAGCGTTCCGAACACCAGCATGTCGGTGACGAAAAGGCGTGTGAACGGGACGTCGCCACGCCAGCGTGGCGCAAAGAAGCCCGCCGGCTTGAGTCGCTCGCCGATCGCCTCGATCATTCCGACCGCCTTTTACGTCCCCGTCCGTGCAGATCCCTGCGGGAAAACCCGCCGTTTTTGCGACAACAGGGACGCTCTCGCTCGGCCGCCCGTCAGGCGGCGCGCAATCAGACCATGCCGAGCGCAGCCTTGTACAGGTCGAGGATGGACTCCTCCTCCTCGCGCTCGGCCTGATCCTTCTTTCTCAGCCGCACGATGACGCGGATCGCCTTGGTGTCGAAGCCGTTGCCCTTGGCCTCGGCGTAGACTTCCTTGATGTCGTCGGCGATGGTCTTCTTCTCTTCCTCGAGCCGTTCGATGCGTTCGATGAGGGCACGCAGCTGGCCTGCAGCGACCGTCTGGCTTGTCGGGGTGTCTTCATCGGCCATGTCAAAAAATCTCCGGACGCCGCGACTCGGGAACCGGCGGCAATCACGGTCGATTGCCGAAACGTGCCGAAGGGGTCAAGGGCGAATGTGCGCCTCGGCGCTCACGCGGGCGGCGTCCCGCCGCCCAGCTAATGCCCCTTCGGGCGGTTCTGCTCGAAGCTTGCCCTCTTGGCATCCGACGCTTCCGTCTGATGCTTTGCCTGCCATTCCGCGTAAGGCATGCCGTAGACGATCTCGCGCGACTCATCCTTCGACAGGTCGAGGCCGGAGGCACTCGCCGCGTCGCGGTACCAGTTGGCTAGGCAGTTGCGGCAGAAGCCGGCCAGATTCATCAGGTCTATGTTCTGCACGTCGGTACGTTGCCGCAGATGCTCGACAAGCGTGCGGAACGCCGCTGCCTCGAAGTCGCGTTGCTGTTCGGCCGTGAGCTTGGTCATCACACAATCCTCAAACCGGCCCGGTGCGTGAGCCGTACATCCTGACCACGTGAATATCGGGACGCCGGTTGATGGCGTCAACGATCGGAGCCAGGCGCGCAGCCCACGCATCCGCCCCCGCCCGGTCCTTGATCAGGTCCTGGCGGATTTCGATGAGGGCGTGCGCAAAGCCGTTGACGATGCAGTGGCGGAACATGGTGTCGCCACGCAGCGCGCCGTCATAAGGCTCGTTGTCGCCGACGACGAGCGCCGGATCGGCCGCAAGCGCCTCGATGAGCGGCCGCACGGCCCGGTCGTCCGAATCCCAGAGCACGCCGACATGCCAGGGCCGCGGCCGGTCCTGCATGCGCGGCGTGAAGGAATGGATGGAGAAGACGAACGGGGCCGCCCCGCTTGCCTCGGCGACCGATGCAATCATCGCCGAGACGGCGTCGTGATAGGGGCGGTGGAAGTTCTCCAGCCGCTTCTGCCGCTCCCCCGGCGCCATCGGATAGTTCCCCGTAATGACGGTGCCGTCATAGAGCTGGCGCACGAGAGTAGGATCGTCCTCGCCCCTGTTCGGATCGATCAGCAGCCGCGAAAACCGGGCCATCACGGCCGGAGCGCCGAGCCGCGCCGCAAGGCTGCGCGTCACCATCTCGACCCCGATGTCATAGGCGATGTGGCGCTCGAACTCGGCCGGCGGCAGGCCGAGGTCGCCATATTCTTCGGGCAGCTCGCGCGCGGCGTGGTCGGCGACGAGCACCACGCCCCGCTCGCGATTGCCTTCGACGATCTCGAACGGTGCAAATAGGGCGGCGCGGGTCATGCAACGAAAGTCATATCGGAACGATGGACACTCTCCATTCCATGAAGTCGAGCGCCGTACAATGCCGTTGTTTTGTCAATCTTTTTGGCCAACGATCGACGACTGTCCGCGACGCCCGGGCGATTCCGTGTTCTTCGCCGGCTTCGCGTTGACAGGGGGCCGGAGTTTTCCGAAAAGGGGCATGAACGACATGCTGACATCCTCGACCACGGTTTTCCGCACGCGCCGCGGCCGCCAGCAACGGCGGGTTACCCCACCGGTGGTGGGTGCGCTTGCCGTGTTTCTCGTGGCTCCGGTGGCGGTGGCATTCTCTTCGGCGCCGGCGGCAGCCGATTTCCGCGTCTGCAACGCGACGCAGAATCTGGTCGGCGTCGGCATCGGCTACCGCGCCAAGTCGGGCTGGGTCACCGAGGGCTGGTGGCACATCGAGGGATCGACCTGCAAGACGTTGATCGAAGGGCCGCTGTCATCACGCTATTATTATCTTTATGCTGAAGATGCCGAGCGCGGTGGGCGTTGGGACGGTCCGATCAGCATGTGCGTTGCCGAGAAGGAATTCAAGATCGCGGGCGTCAACGACTGTTTTGCCCGTGGTTTCCAGCGCTCCGGCTTCCAGGAATACGACACGGGTGAGCAGACGAGCTGGATGGTCCAGTTGACCGACGAACCCGCCGCGGACGGAACAGCCGCCGCAACGGGAAATGGTCAATGAGACGCAGCCGCAAGGTAAAGATCCTCGCAACCCTTGGTCCCGCCTCTTCCGAAGAGGCAATGATCCGCAAGCTCTTCGAGGCGGGAGCCGACGTCTTCCGCATCAATATGAGCCATACGGACCACGATTCGATGCGTGCGCTGGTCGGGCGCATTCGCGCGGTCGAGGAAAGCGTCGGGCGGCCGATCGGCATTCTGGCCGATCTGCAGGGCCCCAAGCTCAGGGTGGGCAAGTTCGCCAGGGGCAGCGAGGCGCTGACCGTCGGCCAGACCTTCACGCTCGACAGCGATCCGACGCCCGGCGATGCCACCCGCGTGCAGCTGCCGCATCCGGAAATCCTGCAATCGGTCGAGGTTGGCGACCGCCTGCTGATCGATGACGGCAAGGTCGAGCTCAAGGCCACGGCCACCGACGGCCGCTCCATCACCACGACCGTCAGCGTCGGCACGAAGATTTCCGACAAGAAAGGCGTCAGCCTGCCCGACACGGAGCTGCCGGTCGGCGCGCTGACGGAGAAGGACCGCAAGGATCTCGAGGCGGTGCTGGTCACCGGCGTCGACTGGGTGGCGCTCTCCTTCATCCAGCGCCCGGAGGATCTGGCCGAGGCGCGCAAGATCGCACGCGGCCGCGCGCTCTTGATGTCGAAGATCGAGAAGCCGCAGGCGGTGGCCCGGCTGCAGGAGATCATCGAGCTCTCCGACGCGCTGATGGTCGCGCGCGGCGATCTCGGCGTGGAGATGCCGCTGGAAGCCGTGCCCGGCATCCAGAAGCAGATCACGCGCGCCGCACGCCGCGCCGGCAAGCCGGTCGTGGTGGCGACCCAGATGCTGGAATCGATGATCACCGCGCCGGTGCCGACCCGCGCGGAGGTGTCCGACGTCTCGATCGCCGTCTTCGAAGGCGCCGACGCGATCATGCTGTCGGCCGAATCCGCGGCCGGGCAATATCCGGTCGAAGCGGTGGCGATGATGAACAAGATCGCCGTCCAGGTGGAGAAGGACCCGGTCTATTCCGGCATCATCAACGCCCAGCGCTCCGAGCCCGAGGCGACCGGCGCCGATGCGATCTCGGCCGCCGCGCGCCAGATCGCCGAGACGCTGAAGCTGGCGGCGATCGTGACCTATACGGCTTCCGGCACCACCGGTCTGCGCGCTGCGCGCGAGCGCCCGCAGGTGCCGATCATCGCGCTTTCGCCCATTCTCGGGACGGCGCGGCGGCTGTCGCTTCTGTGGGGCACACATTGCGTCGTCACGGAGGATGCGTCCGATCTCGACGACATGGTCGACCGCGCCTGCCGCATCGCCTTCACCGAAGGTTTCGGCAAGCCCGGCGATCGGGTGATCGTCACCGCCGGCGTGCCGCTGCGCACCCCCGGTTCGACCAACATGCTGCGCATCGCCTATATCGGTTCCGACGGGCTCGGCGCGAGCTGAGCAAGCAGCCCGCCGAGCTCTACTGTGTGGCGAGCTCGGCGCTCGGCGCCTTTTCGTCCACGCATTGCGCACCGAAATTGTCCGCGGCGATGCGCTCCTCGGCGAGCCTTGCAAGCGCCTGCAGGTCGTTTGGCTTGCCTGCCGTCTTCTCGATCGCGGCGACCACGAGATCCGGGACGATCCAGTCCGGCTTGTGCCCGAGATTGCGGACCCAGACGAGTTCGGCCTTCGGTATGTCGCGCGCAAGCCCGACCGAGTGAATTTCCTCGTAGACGACCGTGTCGCGGTCGCCGCTGATCACCACCGTCGGGGCCGCGATCTCAGCGTAGCGCGGTGAATTTGCGGTCGCGTAGGCGAACAGGCCCTCTACGTCGGTGGCGTTGGCACGGAACGCACGCGGCCTCAGCACCAGGCCGATCGAGGCCTTGCGCACGTAACCGTCCGGCACGCGGTTCGGTGCAAACACGCATTCCGTGGCCCCGCCGATGCGAACCATTCCGGCCGGCGCCGCAATCGCGTGCGTGAACAGGCGGCCGAGCACCGGCATTGCAGCCACGCGATAATACCAGGACGTCTTGCCGCCGGGCCATGGATGCGTGGCGGCAGCCATGAAGACCAGGCCCGCAAGGCGCTCGGGGTGGTTGAGAGCAAAGGCCGTCGCCGCAGCGCCGCCGAAGGAATGCGCGACGACGATTGCCCGGCTGATGTCGAGATGATCGAGCAGCGCCGCAATGGTTCTCGCCTGACCGGCAGGGTCTTCGTTGCCGCCGTCGCCGCGTTCCGACCAGCCATGCCCGGGCCGATCCAGGAAAAGCAGCTCGGCACGCCCTTCCAGCAGCGGCCGCAGCGGCAGCATCTGATCCTTCAGATTGGCGCTCGCACCATGGATGAACACCACGGGCGGCAGATCCGGATCGGCCGGCGCGGCCACGTGCAAATAGTGAAGGCGGGTGCCGTTCACCGTCGCAAAGCTGCCGATCGGTGGGTTGCGCCGCTCGGTCAGGAACGCGCCGACCCGCGAGATGCCCGCGAGCGCAAACAGCAGCGCGATCAGAAATGCGGCAAGGGCGTAGACGAGATTCATGCGAGGCCGGACGAGATGCTACCGTATCTCAATACGGCAGATCGCGCGGCAAGTTTCCAGCACGAACGACGCCGGCTGTCAGATGCCTTCGCCGGAAAGCTCTTCGGAGAGGTTGGCGACTTCGGTCTGAGCGCTTCGCATCATCGGGTAGATGTCGAGCACGCGCAGATAGGCGTCGAGGGCGAGCTGCTTGCGGCCGGTATTCTTCAGGATCTGCGCCATGCCGGACAAGGCCCCGAAATGGCGCGGCTCCAGTTTCAGCGTCCGGTCGATGTCGGCCATCGACTTCGCATAATTGTTCATCATGAAATGCACGGTGGCGCGGCGGTTCCAGCCCTCGGGAAAGGTCGGCGAAAGCGTCACGACCTGGTCGAGGAAATCGAGCGCGACGTCGAACTCCTTCTTGTCGGCCGCGGTCTGCGCCCACTGCATCATCAGGTCGATCGTGGCGCTGCCGGATTTGAACCATTCGGTCGAGATGCGCCCGGAAATGCGCTCGGCGGCGCGTTCATTGCGCTCGCGCTTCAGCTCGGCGAACAGCTTGTCGAGGCGGCTCTGGGTCGCTTCGACCGTCGCCTCTTCCGTTTCTTCGGCTGCAGGAGGTGTCGTTCCGTCGGCGGCAAAAGCCGGGAGCGAAACGTAAAGGGCAAGCGCCGCGAGGACGGCAAGAAGATTCTGCATTCCGGGAGCCTAGCCCCGGAATGTGGCAACTCAACTGAAATTCGCGTGAGGCCGCTGCGCGGCCAGCAAGATCAGCCCTGACGCGCCTTGTAGCGCGGCGCCGTCTTGTTGATGATGTAGATGCGGCCCTTGCGGCGCACCATCCGGTTGTCCCGGTGACGGCCCTTCAGCGCCTTGAGCGAGTTCTTGATCTTCATGGTCGTAAGCCCGAATTCGGGGCCCCTTTTCGGGCCGAACACAAAGGCGCGCCGAAGCGCGCCTCAATTCCAGCGGGAAACCCCGCCATTTGCGACAGGCTCTTAAACGAGGTGGCTTCGCGCTGTCAACCTTTCGCTGGCGGTCGTGGGGGCGGCGTCTCGCCGCCCTGCCGAGCCTGTCGAAGGGACGCGGGACGCGCCATGCCGGCGACCTAGTTGGCAAATCCCTTCGCCGCTGCCCTCAGCGCCCAGGTCACAGCCATGGCGGTGCAGGCCTGGCGCTTGCGCATCAGGCGTTTTTCCTCGGAGCTGGCGGTCAACCAGGTCTTCGAGAACTCGTCCTTGTCGTGGTAGTCGGGCGCATCCGCCGCCGCCCATTGCTGGCTGAAGGCGTAATAGCGCGACGGGTTGGCGTAGCCCGGGTCCTTGCGGTCGACCAGGGCGAAGTCCGGATCCCATTTCTGCGCCGCCATGGCTTCGAAATTGTCGAATTCGGTGATCGTGCCCTGATGGTAGACGCCGTTGGCATGCGCCGGCACGCCCATGTCGGAAATCATGTGCAGCATGATGCCGACATAAAAATAGGCCTGCTCCTTCCGGCCCGCGGCATAGGCGGCGCGGGCATCCTTCCACCAGCCGGGCACGTCGTCGGAGCCGGCATTGGTGCCCTTGTGCTCGACCCGCTTCGCTTCGAGGTCGACGCCGTAGAGCACACCCTCCACCGGCAGTTCGTGCAGTTCCTGGTTGGCGCCGTCGATCAGCGCCTTGCGGTACTTCTGCAGTTCCGGGAAATCGCCCTTCAGGCTCTCGATGGCATGTTCGGTCAGGTAGCTGTGCGTCGGGTGGACGACTTTCGTCAGCCAATTGAATTTGGCGCTGTCCCAGGCTGCTGCCGGGGCAGCCAGCATCAGCGCGGCTGCGGCCAGAATCATACGAAGTTTGAGCATGTTAACCCTCCGCCATGGCGAAGATAACCCGGTTCTCCAAGGGCCGCGAGTGTGATTATCTGGGCATGGGCAAGGAATCGGAGCGGGGGATACATGAACTATTTTCGTCTGGCGGTCGTCGCTGTCGCCGTCGGCCTTGCGGGCTGCACGGCCAAGAAACTCGACTACAGGACGATGACGCCGGAAGAGCTCGCGCGGAGTCCCGACTTCATGCCGGTGTTCCCGACCGCGCCGTCTGACGGCATCCTCATCGGCGAGGTGAGCGCCATGCTCTGTCAGCGCCAGGCCTCGGAACCCGAGGCGACGACCGATCGGGCGATCCGGGAGATGAAGCGTACGGCGGCGCTGCGCGGCGCAAAGGTGCTGACAGGCGTGAGCGCCCGCACCGGCGTGGCGCGCCTCGAGGAATGCCACACCAGCGCCGCCGCCAACGGCACTGCCTACACGCTTCCACCGCAATAGAACCTGCCGGCGAATTCGTGGGGAAGGATGTCGTGCGGCCGCGCGGCTACAGCATGTCTCCCGAAAGCGTTTTTCACGCGACGCGCTTCAGTTTTTGTCGGTCAGCGGCTTGAGCCGGGTAAAGTGTCCCATCTTGCGGCCGGGCCGGGTCTCGGCCTTGCCGTAGAGATGCAGCGCCAGATCCGGCTCTTGCAGCAGTCCCGGCACTTTCGCGACGTCATCGCCGATCAGATTTTCCATGACGCAGTCGGAGTGCCGCCTGGTCGAGGCGAGGGGCAGGCCGGCGACGCAGCGAATGTGCATGTCGAACTGCGAGACCGCGCAGGCGGCTTCGGTCCAGTGACCGGAATTGTGCACGCGCGGCGCGATCTCGTTGACGACAAGGCCATCCTTAGCGTCGAAGAACTCGACCCCGATCACGCCGACATATTTGAGCCGGTGCAGGATGGCGATGGCGAATTCCCAGGCCGCGACCTGCGTGCCGCTGTCGGTCGCGGCGGGGACGGTCGAGCTGCGCAGGATGCCGTCGCGATGCACGTTCTCGGCCGCATCGTAGGCGATGCAGCTGCCGTCGACGGCACGCGCGGCAATGACCGAGATTTCGCGTTTGAAGTTGACGAAGGATTCCAGGATGAGCGGCACGCCGCCCATCGCCGCGAACGCACCTTCGGCGTCGGCCGGCCCGGCATCCTTGAACAGGCGCTGGCCCTTGCCGTCATAGCCGAGCCGGCGTGTCTTCAGGATGCCGCTGCCGCGAACGATCTTCAGCCCATGCGCGAGGTCGGCGTCGTCGTTGACCTCCCGGTAGCGCGCGGTCGGCAGCCCGATCTCGTTCAGGAAGCGCTTTTCGACCAGCCGGTCCTGGCTGACCTCCAGCGCCCGCGGCGGCGGATAGACCGGCACAGTTTTCGCCAGGGTTTCGGCTGCATGGACCGGCACGTTCTCGAATTCGTAAGTGACGACTGACGCTTTTTCGGCCAGTTCGGCAAGCGCGGCCGGATCGTCATAGGCGGCGACGATCTGGCCGTTGGCGACCTGATTTGCCGGGCAGTCGGCCTGCGGCTCGAGGATCAGGGTGCGGTAACCGAGCCGCGCCGCCGCCATCGCCAGCATGCGGCCGAGCTGGCCGCCGCCGATGATGCCGATCGTTGAGCCCGGCGGCAGCGCAGCCGTCATTTCTCGTCCGCTGGTGCGACGGCCACTGCCGAGGTCTGGGTCGCGCGCCAGGCCTCGAGCCGATCCGATAGCGCCGGATCGGAAAGCGCCAGCACTGCGGCGGCCAGCAGTGCCGCGTTGATCGCGCCGGCCTTGCCGATGGCGAGCGTGCCGACCGGAATTCCGGCCGGCATCTGCACGATCGAATAAAGCGAATCCTGACCAGACAAGGCTTTCGATTCGACCGGCACGCCGAACACCGGAAGCGGCGTCATGGCGGCGGTCATGCCCGGCAGATGCGCGGCCCCGCCCGCCCCGGCCACGATGACCTTGAAACCGGCCTGCTTCGCGCCGCGCGCGAACTCGTACAGCCGCTCGGGCGTCCGATGGGCGGAAACGATGCGTGATTCGTGGCTGACCCCGAGCGCGGCGAGCGTGTCGGCGGCATGTTTCATGGTCGCCCAGTCGGACTGGCTGCCCATGATGATCGCAACGTCGGCCAAATTCCTCCCCCTGGCGGGAAAGTCGCGGGCTTAGCCGAAACGTGACATGCCTGCAATCGCGACAGGCCCACCTGAATGACTGATATTAGTGTTAAGAAGGACTCGCGACGATCAGAGACTGTGGCTAGTTTGGACACTAGGATCAGAAAAGGACTACTAAATGTCGTTGAGCTCGAATGACGTTAAGCTCATAATGGGAATGGTTAGCCGGGGAGATAAGCAGCACGATATCGCCGCTTACTTTGGCGCAAACCAAGCGAGAATTGTTGAGGCAACAGAGGGGAAATACGGTCCGACCATAGCCGCTCCCGCGGCCGAATTGCCGCCGAAGGGGCCGCCTGGCGTTAAGGGGAGGAGACTTAAGGCGTTCGTCGAAAAGGCCGTTGCAGCCTTAAAGACGGGTGATCACACGGAGGCGCTGAAGCAGCTTGAGGCGGGACTCTCGCGCTACAATCTAAATGAGTCGTAGTCGCCGTCCCTTTCCAAGGATCGCCGGCAGGGAGGCACCCACATCAGTTTAGGATGATCCTGCTTGGGCTCCATCTCCCAGACGAACCACGCATATCCCGTCGCGGTGGTAGCCTTGGAATCTACGCGTCCTTTGATCATCGGGACGCGCTCCGAGAACTGAGCGAACTTCGTCGGCGGGTTGACGGCGAAGATCGCGTCGTAGCGTCCAACACTTTCTAAAAAGACCGTCCGCGCGAGAATTGCCACGCCCCTGCGCGCGACAAAAAGGGCGCGCTCCACAAACGCTTCCGCCAGTCGGAAGGGAGGGTTCGTTATTACCCAGTCGTGAGAGCGAGCCTTGAACGGGTGCCGGAGAAAGTCTCGAACCGGTGCAAAGCCGTAATAGTAGGCGTCGGAGGACTCAACCGTTTGGAAGTATTCGGAGAGGGGGCGGCTCATATACCCCCGTCCGGCCGCGGGTTCCAGGCACGATGAGCGGTACGCACGCCCAACGCCGATTACATGCTCAACAAGTGCGCGCGTTGCCCAAGGTGGTGTCGGGAAATCATCAGGGCTATCGGCAGCTTCATACCGCTGCGCCATAACCGCGTGCGATGTATTCTGCATGTCCGCTCCAAGGTAACGCTAACAATTGGAATACGGAATCCCTGACAGAACAACGTTTCCCAAGGCTTACGTAACCCGGCGGATTTCAGCTCCGGGTGACTCTCCTTCGTCGGAATAACTCCTACCCGCGCCAGCCATCTCCCATGGAAGCTAGCCCGGCGTGGCGGCGCTCAAGAACTGGCGTCGGAAACTCAGGCGATGATGTCGGGGATGATCTTGTCTTCCAGCGCGCTCAGCCGGTCCTTGATCACCAGCTTCTTTTTCTTCATGCGCTGGATGGAAAGCGCATCGCAGCCGACGGAGATCATCGCATTGATCGCCGCGTCGAAATCCGCATGTTCCTGCTTCAGCCGCGCGAACTCGAGACGTATCTCGGCCTGATCCTGTTCCGACATGTCAACCGTCTGAAGTGCAAGCGCTTTTCTGGCGCCAACCGGGCGGGCCCGGAGCGAACTGTCCGGCACTTGTTCACATATCACACTTCACCTTTTCGGGAAATCCTACCAACCGGCATTCGACTTTGCCGGCGAAAGGTGGCACACTCGCTTTGTCCCGTCACGGAGTCGGGCCGGCGGCGGTGGGGTCTGTACCCGCGGCGGGCATAACGAAACGAGGAAGGGAGATCCCGATCATGTCTCTTGCATCCCATCTTGATGAGCTGAAGCGCAAGCACAGCGATATCGAGCGCGAAATCGACGAAGCCCTGGCGCATCCGTCGGTGGACGATCTCGAGATCGTGGCGCTGAAGCGGCGCAAGCTGGCACTCAAGGACGAGATGGAAAAATTGAGGGCGGGTCACACGACACACTAACCATCCTCCCAGACGCGCCGTCGGGCGCGGCAGTCAGATCGCCGACGCCCGCCGGCGAGGATGGAAGTAGGTTTTTTCGAGATTGCCGCCGACTGCGGCCGGCGCTGTACGATGCTCATATTCGGCACGCACGACGATCCGAGCGGTTTGTCCGGTTGCGTTCGGCTTCCGGGTTTCAGATTTCCCAGAACTGATCGATCCAGACGTTGAGCTTCATGAAGCCCGGCGCGCTGACGGCATAGATTCGCCGGTTGCCTTCGGCCGTGGCCGAAACCAGCCCCGCATCGAGCAGCACTTTCAGATGCTGGGACACCGCCGGGCGCGACACCGGCAGGCCGGACGCCAGCTCGCCGACCGTCTTTGGCCCGCGGCGAAGCTCCTCCAGCAGATGGCGCCGGTGCGGATCGGCGATGGCCGTGAAGGCGTCGACAGCGCTCATGCCTGGTTTTTGCGCCAAAGCCGGGCGAATCTCAACTCGCCGGCTTGCTCTTGGTGCGCGGATCGAGCTGTGCGGCCTCGGGCGTGACCTTGTCGGCCACCGGCGCGAACGCCTCGCGCCCTTCGATCGGCACCGGCGCGCGCAGGCGGATACGCAGCACCGTGTATCCGACGATGGCGATGTGGGCGAGCGCGGTTGCAAGAAAGATGCTTTCCGGCGCCAGGCGGCTCATCAGGAAGGCGCCGAGCAGCGGTCCGATGACCGTGCCGAAACCGTAGAGCAGGAGCAGCCCGCCGGAAACCTTCACGAAATCTTCCGGCCGTGCATGGTCGTTGGCATGCGCCACGGCGAGCGAATAGAGGATGTAGGCGAGCGCCCCGTAGCAGGCGGTCATGATGATGATCGCCGTCGGGTCGCGCGGCGCCACCAGGAAGATGGCGACGCCGATCAGCGCGCAGCCGAGTGCCGCGGCGGCGAGCACATAACGCCGGTCGGTGCGGTCGGAGATGCGGCCGGCCGGCATTTGCGTGATCGCGCCGGCGATCATGACCAGGCTCATCATCAGCGCGATCTCGAAGGTCGGGATGCCGATGCGCGCCCCGTAGACGGCGCCGAGCGTGCCCCAGGCGCCGTTGGCGATGCCGACCAGGAAAACGCCGACGAAAGCGACCGGCGAGTTGGCGTAGAGTCCGCGCAGGTCGAGCGAGACGTTCTGCGGCGGCCGCGGGCTCGCCTCGGTCGAGACGGTGGTGGGGATCAGCGCCAGGCAGAAGAAGATGCCGGCCACCATGAACAGCGAAGCCTGGCTGACGTCGCCGGCCGCCACGATCATCTGCCCGCCCATGATCGAGGCATAGGTGACCATCATGTAGAGGCCGAAGACGGTGCCGCGATTCTCGCTCGTCGCCTTCTCGTTCAGCCAGCTTTCGATGACCATGAAGGCGCCGGCCATGGTGAAGCCGGTGAAGGCGCGCAGCACGATCCAGAAATATTCGTCGATGTAGAGGCCGGTCATCAGCGCAATGATGGCGCCCGACGCGGCGAGCGCGCCGAAGGTGCGCACATGCCCCACCCGCCGCACCAGCCATGGCGCAAAGAAGCAGCCGGCGACGAAACCGCTGGCCCAGGCGGTGCCGAGCAGGCCGAGCGCCGTCGTCGAAAAGCCTTCGAGCTGGCCGCGCAGCGGCAGCAGCAGACCGTGCAGCCCGGACGCCGCCAGCAGGAAGGCGGTGCCGCGCAGCAGCGAGAGAATGGGGCGATAGGTCGAGAACATCAGCCTATGGAATCGCGTGGGGTTCCTGACAATAGCGGCATTCGGGCTTTTCGCAGGCGCCAACGCGCCGTTCGCACCGATAAATGCGACCGCCGCGTCAGCCGCGCTTGAAAAACTGCTCGGCCGCCGACTTCACCTGTCCCTTGGACCTGATCTCGGCCTCCAGCCGGGCGATCTCGTCTTTCAGCATTTCGACGCGCTCCGCCAGCTCGCCGACCGACAGCGCCGCCAGATCCTGCCCGATCTCATGCGATTTCTTCGGCTTTTTCGGCTCGTCGTCGAAGATCGCCATCGCGCGGCCTCCTCTGTTATCGTCGTCCCGAAACATAACCGGCGGCGCGCCCAGGTTGCAAATGACGCAGCCCGGCTTTCTTGCAACCAGAGATTGGAGACCAGACGCGATGGCAATTCCGGAAAAGATGACGGCAATCGCCATTGCCGAGCCGGGCGGGCCGATGGTGCTGAAGCCCGAACGGCGCAACGTGCCGACGCTGCGGCCGGGCGAGATCCTGATCCGGGTGCGCGCCGCCGGCGTCAACCGGCCGGACGTGGCGCAGCGGCAGGGCGCCTATCCGCCGCCGCCCGGCGCCTCCGACCTCCCCGGCCTGGAGGTCTCGGGCGAAGTGGCGGCACTCGGCGAGGGTGCGACGCGCTGGAAGGTCGGGGACCAGGTCTGCGCGCTGACGCCGGGCGGCGGCTACGCCGAATATGTGCGCGTGCACGCCACCAACGTGCTGCCGGTTCCCGCCGGCGCCACGATGACCGAAGCGGCCGCGGTTCCCGAAACCTTCTTCACCGTCTGGCACAACGTGTTCGAGCGCGGCGCGCTGAAGCAGGGCGAGACCCTGCTCGTGCACGGTGGCTCGTCCGGCATCGGAACGACGGCCATCCAGCTTGCCAGGGCTTTTGGCGCGAAGGTGCTCGTCACCGCCGGCAGCGAGGAGAAATGCGCCGCCTGCGTGAAGCTCGGCGCGGACCGGGCGATCAACTACCGGACCGAGGATTTCGGCAAGGCGGTGAAGGAAGCGACGCAGGGCAAGGGCGCCGACGTCATCCTCGACATGGTCGGAGGCGACTACGTGGCGAAGAACTATGAGGTCGCGGCGGTCGAGGGCCGCATCGTCCAGATCTCGACGCTCAAGGGCGCCGTCGGCAGCCCGAATTTCGCGCTGCTGATGGTGAAGCGCCTCGTGCACACCGGCTCGACTCTGAGGCCGCGCACCGTGGAGGTGAAAGCCGGCATCGCGGCGGCGCTGGAGCGCGAGGTCTGGCCGCTGCTCGCGACGCGCCGGATCGCGCCGGTCATGGACATGATCTTCCCGCTCAAGGAAGCCTGGCGCGCCCATGAGCGCATGGAGGAGGGCGAACACATCGGCAAGATCGTTCTGGACGTCGAGTGACGCGGGCGCAGAAACTCGAACTATCGGCATAATCCTTGCTTCAACCGGGCCTTTCCATTATATCGCGGGCAATTCCCAACATTGGTGGTCATGACCACCGCCCGCGCTAGGGACGCGGGCGCGCAAGAAGGATTTATCGATGAGCACATCGCTTCTGATGCCCAAGGCGACCGCCGTCTGGCTGGTCGACAACACTGCCTTGTCCTTCGACCAGATCGCGCAGTTCTGCGCGCTGCACCCGCTCGAGGTGAAGGCGATCGCCGATGGCGACGCCGCGCAGGGCATCAAGGGCATGGACCCGATCATCACCGGCCAGCTCACCCGCGAGGAGATCGCCAAGGGCGAGAAGGACACCGCCTATCGGCTGAAGATTTCCGACCCGAAGGTCCGCGTCCCGGAGACCAAGCGCAAGGGTCCGCGCTACACGCCGCTGTCGAAGCGGCAGGATCGACCGAACGCGATCCTGTGGCTGGTGCGCAACCATCCCGAGCTGAAGGACGCCCAGATCTCGCGCCTGGTCGGCACGACCAAATCGACGATCGAGCAGATCCGCGAGCGCCGGCACTGGAACGCCAACAATCTGGTGCCGATGGATCCGGTCACGCTCGGGCTGTGCTCGCAGATCGACCTCGATTTCGAGATCAACCGCGCCTCGCGCGGCAAGGAGCCGCCGGCGCCGACCGGCGACACGCTGCTGCCGGCCTCGCTCACCGAGCGGCTGACGCCGGAGCCCGAGAAGAAGGATGTCGAGAAGGAGCTCGACGCCGACGCGGTCTTTGCCAAATTGTCGTCGCTGAAGAAGACGGATACGAGCGAATAGCGGACTACGGCTGCAGGCAGTCGGGGACCGGAGCCCCACTGCCTACTGCCTACTGCCTACTGCCTTCCGCAGTCCTTCCCGGCTCCTGCCGCTCCACCCGCCGGTAGAAGTCGGCGAGCTGCCTGCCGCGCTCCGGCTTGAAGCCGCGCCCCGACGTCACCACCCGCGCGATGCGGTCGATGCGGAAGGTGCGGAAATCGTCGCGCAACTCGCACCAGGCGACCAGCGTCCAGACCTTGCCCCAGAACCACAGGCCGAGCGGCCGCACGTCGCGGCCGGCCGTGCTGCGGCCCTGCTCGTCCTGGTATTCGAGCGTCAGCACGTCGCGCCTCTCGATCGACCGCTCGATCAGGTCTATCGCGACGCGGTCGGCGTCGCTCACCACCCACATCGGCGTATGGATCTCGGTGCGGGCAATGCGCGCCTTCTCGGCGTCGGGCAGCACCGCACCGATCTTCACCAGCGCTTCCTCCGCCGCGCGCGCCATGGTGGCGCCGCCGAATGCGCGCACCATGCGCGCGCCGGCGACCAGTGCCACGATCTCGTCACGCGTGAACATCAGCGGCGGAAGGTCGAAACCTTCCCTCATCATGTAGCCGACGCCGGCTTCCCCATCGATCGGCACGCCGGTCGACTGGAGATCCGCAATATCGCGGTAGATCGTACGCTCGGAAACTTCCAGCCACGCGCCTAGCTTCTGTGCAGTGACCAGCCGGCCACCCCGCAAATGCTGCACGATCTGGAACAGACGGTCGGCGCGGCGCATGGCTCAGTCCTGCAATCCTTCCCGCCGCCGCTGTGCGGCGACGAACTCCGCCCCGAAAATCAGTCGCCGGGCGATCGGTGTCTTCGCAGTCCAAGAGTTCACCGAACCGCCCTTTCGTACGGGGCGACCGGATGAACCATTTCGATGCCGCCATCATGGCACCAGGCTCCTGACAACATAGTGTCAGGAGCCTGCCCTCGCCAGCATCAATGCAGGGGCCGCCGGGAGGGATAGCCGTCGGGCCAGCCGATGTCCTTCTGGATGCTTCTGGGAAGCGAGGCGATCAGCCGCGTGGTCCTTGCCTCATTGCGCAAGGTCCTGATTTTACCCAGATATTTCGTGAAGAACCGGGTCGGTGCGAACATGTTCATGGCAATGCCTCCTTCTCATTCTCGAGCTGGCGGCATCATCGCACAGGGCTGCTGACACCACTGCGTCAGGAACACCTGTTCTCGCTCGGAGAGGCGGCGTCCCGCCGCGCTTTTGAGCCCTGAGCTTGCTGAAGGCCGAAGGTGCGCCAGCCGCGCGTCCGCCATGCCGAAAACGCGGCTAGCGGCCGAATCCACGCTCCTTCAGCGCGGCCGCGATCTCGTCCAGGATCGCCGGATCGTCGATCGTGGCCGGCATGTTCCAGGCTTCCGCGTCCGCAATCTTCTGCATCGTGCCGCGCAGGATCTTGCCGGACCGCGTCTTCGGCAGGCGCTTGATCGTGACCACCGTGCGCAGCGCCGCAACCGCGCCGATGCGCTCACGCACCAGCCCGACCACCTCGCGTTCGATCGTGCCCGCATCGCGCGCGACGCCGGCATTGAGCACGACGAAGCCGAGCGGCACCTGGCCCTTCATGGCATCGTTTATGCCGATGACGGCGCATTCGGCGACATCGGGATGCTGCGCCACCACCTCCTCCATGCCGCCCGTCGACAGCCGATGGCCGGCGACATTTATGATGTCGTCGGTGCGCGCCATGATGAACAGATAACCTTCCTCGTCGATATAGCCGGCGTCCGCCGTCTTGTAGTAGCCGGGGAACTCGCTGAGATAGGCATCGCGAAACCGCTGGTCGGCGTTCCAGAGCGTCGGCAGGCAGCCGGGCGGCAGCGGCAGCTTGATCACCACATTGCCAAGCGTGCCGCGCGGCACCGCGTGGCCGGCATCGTCCAGCACCTGCACGTCGTAGCCCGGCATGGCCACGCCGGGCGATCCGTATTTGACCGGCAGCAGGCCGAGGCCTGCCGGGTTCTGGCTGACCGGCGAGCCGGTCTCGGTCTGCCACCAATGGTCGATCACCGGCCGCTCGAGCTTCTGCTCGGCCCATTGCACGGTTGGCGGATCGGCGCGCTCGCCGGCAAGGAAGAGCGTGCGGAATTTTCCGAGATCGTATTTGCCCACCAGCTCGCCGCGCGGATCTTCCTTCTTGATGGCGCGAAAGGCCGTCGGTGCGGTGAACAGCGCCACGACGCCATGATCGGCGATGACGCGCCAATAGGTGCCGGCGTCCGGCGTGCCGACCGGCTTGCCTTCGAACAGGATCGATGTCGCGCCATGGATGAGCGGCCCGTAGACGATGTAGGAATGGCCGACCACCCAGCCGACATCTGACGCCGCCCAGAACGTCTCGCCCGGCTTCACGCCGAATTCGTTCTGCATCGACCAGGCGAGCGCCACCATGTGGCCGCCGCAGTCGCGCACCACGCCCTTGGGTTGGCCGGTCGTGCCGGAGGTGTAGAGCACGTAGAGCGGATCGGTCGCGGCGACCGCCACGCACGGCACGTCTCGCCCGGCGGCCTTGGCCGCGGCAACCGCTTGCGCATAGTCCACGTCGCGGCCGGCGACCGGTTCGAAGCGTTCCTGCGGCCTTTGCAGGACGATGCAGCGCTCGGGCTTGTGCTGCGCATGGCCGAGCGCGCCCTCCAGCAACGGCTGGTAGACGACGACGCGGCCCGGCTCCAGGCCGCACGAGGCGGTGATGATCACCTTCGGCCTGGCATCGTCGATGCGGGTGGCAAGCTCGCGCGCGGCAAAGCCGCCGAACACGACCGAATGCACGGCTCCCAGCCGTGCGCAGGCAAGCATGGCGAAACCCGCTTCCGGCACCATCGGCATGTAGATGATGACGCGGTCGCCCTTCTCGACGCCGAGATCCTGCAGCACCGCGGCGAGCGCCACCACCTCGGCCTTCAGCTCGCTATAGGTGAACCGCCTGACCGATCCGGTCATCGGCGAATCGTGGATCAGCGCCACCTGGTCGGCGCGGCCGCCCGCCACGTGCCGGTCGATAGCGTTGTGGCAGACATTGCATTCTGCGCCGACGAACCAGCGGCCGTAGACGCCGGCATCGCCGTCGAACACTTTCTCCCATGGCTTGAACCAGTCGATAGCCGCGGCCGCCTTCACCCAGAAACCGTCCGGATCGGCCTGCCAGGCGGCATAGACCTTATGGTAGCGCGACGTCATCTCATCCTCCCGACTTCGCCGCCAATGAATACAGCATGTCTCCCGAAAGTGTGCGCGGTTTCGGGATAAAGACATGCGCAAAATCAACAGACTAAGGCGTGTTGCGTGAATCCTTCTTTGCGCGGCACGCTTTGGCTGCGCACGGCAAGCCGAGTCCACCGGCGGCCCGCGCACAGCCCATTTTGCTTGCAAGCGACGGGCCCGCCTGCGATGACCGCCGGCAATGGGCAAGATCCTGCCGCTTCTCCTGCTCGGTATCACGGTGCTTCACCTGATCAAGCCGCTCGGCCTGCCGGGGCTCAAGCGGCGTGCCGATGCCTGGAAGATTGCGGTCGCCGCGATCGTATCGATGATGCTGACGGTGCTGATCAGGCCGTAGCTGATAGGCCTCCGATCACGCCCTGAGGTCAGGCCCGTCGAGCATCGGTCCGACAATGTGCTCCGCCCACGCCTTGTAGCCCGCGGCCGAGGCGTGGAAGCCGTCCTCGGAGAACCCCGCCTCCGGATCGATGATCGGCAGCCGCGGCGCCGGAATGGCGCCGCGCTCATGGCAAAGCTGCACGCCGACGCCGTTGATGAGGCCGGCCCGCGTCTCGAGGATGCGGCCGAGCAGGCTGGGCAGCGCCGGCACGCGCGTGAACTCGACCACCGGCGACCAGACGATGCGCGCCTCCGGCCATTTCGCCGCCAGCGCATAGAGCAGCCCGCCGAAATCCTGCTTGAAGCGCCGCACCGAGTGCCAGTTCTTGGCATCGTTGGTGCCGACGGAGAGCACGATGTGGGTCCACGGCTCCGCCGACAGGTTCGGCACGACATGGTCGCGGATCTGGCTTGCGGTGGCCGAATTGAAGCCGGCCGAACGCCAGCGCACCGCACGCCCGGTGCGGGCCGCCAGCAGCGGCGCGAGTTGCGCTGCTATCCCTTGCTCCGTCCGCCCGACCCCAACGGATGCGGCTGAGGAATCGCCAAGCACCAGCAGCGAGATCGCCGGCTCGGCGCCCTCGATGCGGTGCATGACCGGGCCGGTCGCCGGCAGCAGCCGCTGCGTGCGTCGCCGCACGCCAAGGCCCTGCCAGACATAGATCGGCAGGGCGAGCCAGGTGAGCAGTCCTTTGAAACGCGACATGCCGCTTTCTACTTCGCAGATGCGAAGAGGCAATAGGGCAGTAGGTGAGTAGGGCAGTAGGGGAAACACCGCCGGGGAAATCGGAACGCGGAAAAGCAGGGGAGCGCGCAGCACCTACTGCCCTACTGCCCTACTGCCCTACTGCCCTACCGCCCTGCTGCCCTACCTTCAGGTCAGATATTGCGCGCCGTTGGCGGTCAGCGTCGAGCCGGTGATGAAGCCGGCATCGTCGGAAGCGAGGAAGACGACGCAGCGCGCAATGTCGTCCGGGCTGCCGAGGCGGCCGACGGGGATTTGCGCGATGATGCCCTCGCGCACCTTTTCCGGCACGGCCATGACCATGTCCGTGGCGACGTAGCCGGGCGCGATCGCATTGATGGTGATGCCAGCCTTGGCGCCTTCCTGGGCGAGCGCCTTGGTGAAGCCGATGTCGCCTGCCTTCGCCGCCGAATAGTTCGCCTGCCCCATCTGGCCCTTCTGCCCGTTGATCGAGGAGATCATGATGATGCGGCCGAACTTGCGGTCGCGCATGCCGCTCCACACCGGATGCGTCATGTTGAAGGCGCCGTTGAGATTGGTGTCGATGACCTCGCGCCATTGCTGCAGGGTCATCTTGTGAAACATGGCGTCGCGGGTGATGCCGGCATTGTTGACCAGCACCTCGACCGGCCCGAGATCGGCCTCGACCTTGCCGATGCCCTGCACGCAGGAATCGTAGTCGGCGACCGACCATTTGTAGACCGGGATATTGGTCTCGGCCCTGAACTTCTCGGCCGCCTCGTCATTGCCGGCATAATTGGCGGCAACTCTGTATCCGGCGTTCTTCAGCGCAATTGATATCGCGGCACCGATGCCGCGCGACCCGCCGGTGACGAGCGCAACTCGTGGCATGAAAAATCCTCCCTCGTTAGGCAGTCGGCAATAGGCAGTCGGGCAGTCGTTTTGAATTGCGGCGATTGTTTTGCGACTGCCCTCGATTTCCCGCCAAGGAGCAGTTTCCCCCTACTGCCTGCTGCCGACTGCCTGATCCCTCAGTTCATTCCCTCGACGCACATGGCCACACCCATGCCGCCGCCGATGCACAGCGTCGCGAGGCCCTTCTTCGCGCCGCGCCGGCGCATCTCGTAGACCAGCGTGTTGAAGACGCGGGCGCCGGAAGCGCCGATCGGGTGCCCGATCGCGATCGCGCCGCCATTGACGTTGACGATGTCGGGATTCCAGCCCATGTCCTTGTTGACCGCACAGGCCTGCGCCGCAAAAGCCTCGTTCGCCTCGACCAGGTCGAGGTCGTCGACCTTCCAGCCGGCCTTCTGCAGCGCCTTGCGCGAGGCCGGGATCGGGCCCGTGCCCATGATCGTCGGATCGACGCCGGCGGTTGCCCACGACGCGATGCGCGCCAGCGGCTTGATGCCGCGCCTGGCGGCTTCCGCCTCGGTCATGAGCAGCACGGCCGCCGCACCGTCATTGATGCCCGATGCATTGGCCGCGGTCACCGTGCCTTCCTTGTCGAAGGCCGGCTTCAATTTCTGCATGGCATCGATGGTCGCGCCGTGGCGGATGTATTCGTCGCTGTCGACGATGGTGTCGCCCTTCTTGCCGGGGATCGTGTAGGCGACGATCTCGTCCTTGAACCTGCCGGCCTTCTGCGCGGCCTCGGCCTTGTTCTGCGAGGCGAGCGCGAACTCGTCCTGCTTCTCGCGCGTGATCTGGAACTGCTTGGCGACGTTCTCGGCGGTGTTGCCCATGTGGTAGCCGTTGAAGGCGTCCCACAGCCCATCCTTGATCATGGTGTCGATCAGCTTCAGATCGCCCATCTTGGTGCCGGCGCGCAGATGCTGCGCATGCGGCGAGAGCGACATCGATTCCTGGCCGCCGGCGACGATGATCTTGGCATCGCCCTGCGCGATCTGCTGCATGCCGATGGCGATCGAGCGCAGGCCCGATCCGCAGACCTGGTTGAGGATCCAGGCCGTCGTTTCCTTCGGCAGGCCGGCGCCGATCGAGGCTTGCCGCGCCGGGTTCTGGCCTTGCGCCGCGGTCAGCACCTGGCCGAGGATCACCTCGTCCACCTCCGCCGCTTCGACGCCCGCCCGCTTCAGCACTTCCTTGATGACGGCGGCGCCAAGCTCGTGCGCCGGCGTGGCGGCAAAGGAACCGTTGAAGGAGCCGACCGGGGTGCGCGCGGCACTCGCCACGACGATCGCGTCGGAATTGGCCATTTTCTTCTCCAATCTTAAGAAAGTCAGGCTTTCTTGCCGCGTTGCAGCGCGGCAGTCAAACCGGAAAAGCGCGCGCCGGACAGCGCCCGATCGGGCGGCATTTTCATGCTGCGCAGCAATTTTTGCCCGCCGCTGCAGCAAAGACTGTTGCCGCACTGCACAAAGCGCTTGGAATTGCATCCGTTTTGCGCATATCCTTGGCTCAAACAGGCACTATCGCGTACCGGCCGCGGCGCGCCGCTCCGGTCTTCCCGGGAGGAATGCTGATGGCCTCGAAAGACGACCCTGTCGTCATCAAGAAGTATGCCAACCGCCGACTCTACAACACCGGCACGAGCACCTATGTGACGCTCGAAGACCTCGCGACCATGGTCAAGCACGGTGAGGATTTCACCGTCCAGGACGCCAAGACCGGCGAGGACATCACCCATCCGGTGCTTACCCAGATCATCTTCGAGCTCGAGAACAAGGAAGGGCAGAACATGCTGCCCATCCCGTTCCTGCGCCAGCTCATCGCCTTTTACGGCGACCAGATGCAGATGATCGTGCCGAGCTTCCTCGAGCAGTCGATGATCGCCTTCTCCAAGGAGCAGGAGCGGATGCGCGAGCAGATGAAGAACTTCAAATCGCCGATGGACGTGATGAAGCTCGCCGCGCCGATGAAGGCGATCGAGGAGCAGACGCGGCGCAACATCGAGCTGTTCCAGAACGCGCTGAAGATGTTCACGCCGTTCCCGGCAGGCAACAACAGCGCGGCCCCCGCGCCCGAGCCGGCGCGCAAGGAAAAGGACGAGAAGGCCGACGATCTGGCGCTTATGCGCGAGCAGATCGCGGCCATGCAGCGCAAGATCGACTCGATGAGCTGAGGCCTCGGCTACGGCATCGCTGGCCTGCGAGCGGGTCTGGGATAGCGTCATGGCGAACGGAAGCGACGGAAGGCGCCTTTCCAGTAGCCCTCATGGTGAGCTTGTCGAAGCTTGAGGGCTATTGTGGAGTCTACGCCACTTCCTTGGTGTAGCTGATGTCGCGGCCTGCGGCGCGCAGCGAGATCGAGAAGCCGGCGAGCACGTCGAACAGCGCGATCACCATCAGGATGAAGAAGACGGAGTGCGCCGCACCCCGCACCAGCAGAAACTCGACCAGGAAGGCGACGAAGACGAAGGTCGAGAGCAGATGGTCCACGACCGAGGCGTTCGAGGTACGCGTCGCCTTCACCATCTCGACGAAGAGCAGCACCAGCGCGATCAGGATGAGCAGGTCGCCCAGCGTCAGCACCCAGGTTCCGCCCGACATCATCGGCACCGACAGGATGGCCATGGCCCATGGATCGGTCCCCGCCGCATCGCTGATGATGCCGGTCAGGCCGAGATTGAAGATGATGAAGGGGATGATGAGCAGCGGTATGTTGCGCAGCATCTGAAATCTCCCGCCAGAGCATGCCTCGGAACCGAAGGTCGGCGCAGCGAGGCGCCGCAGGCGTTTCGGACGAGGTCACGCGACAAGAAACAAATGGAGCGGATGCCGAGGCATTCCGCCCCGGAACGTCCCGCTCCCTGTAAAGGCCGTGCCGGCCTGCGCGTCAAGGCCGGGAGAGGCCGCCGGAAAAAGAAAGGGCCGGCTGAGGCGCCGGCCCGTCATTCCATGCCATCGGAAAGCTTCTCAGCTCTCCTTGGGCTCCAGCACCTGCCGGCCGCGATACATGCCGGTCTTCAGGTCGATGTGGTGCGGGCGGCGCATTTCGCCGGAATTCTTGTCCTCGACATAGCTCGGCGCCTTGAGGGCGTCCGCCGAACGGCGCATGCCGCGCTTGGCCGGCGAGGTCTTTCGTTTTGGCACAGCCATCGGCTTGCTCCATGCTTGGTCAACGGCCGATCCTCCCCGAAAGGGGCCGGAAACTTCTGGCCGCGGAATTGAAGTCGCGTGCCTATACACGCCGAAAGCCGGTTTGACCAGCCGTGGGCAGGCAAAATTTTGCCGCAGGCCGGAACGCGACTAACCGCGCGTCTTGGGGCTCAGGCCGGCGATCGCCCAATAGACGAAGATGCCAAGCAGAAAAAGCACCAGCGGCGGCACCGCGGCAACCGCCGTCGCAATCCCGGCCACGCTCCAGGGGTCGACATTGTTGGTCTCGAGCGCCTGGTCGTAGGTCCGCTCGGTAAGCTCCTCGTCGCTCAGGTCGCGGAGCTCGGGGTTGGCGTTGCGGTAAGAATCGATGTCGAACCAGCACGTGTCCGCAAAACCCTGCTTTGCCGCCCGGTCGCGCGCGCTCAGCTCGCGGCTCAGGCCGCGCTCGGTTTCCGCGCAGCGCGCCGGCAGGAGCACATTGCCGGCTTCGTCGCGCGCAATGCTTGCCCGCGCGAATTCCTCGCGCACGGGATTGTAGTAGAGCAAGACCGCCCCAACCACCCAGATGAGGGAAATCGCCAGCCAGCCTCGAAGAAAATTGCGTGGGAGGCTCATCGTGCACCTGCCTGTGACCTGACCCCGATGAAAGCGCAGCAACAGGGCAGGATGATGGACGTTCCTCGCTCGCAGTGCGGCATGGATATGTTCATTCGAGACATGCCACATGTGTGTCGGCCGCCGCGGCGCGGCGCTCGATCACGGTTGCGAGGCGCTTCATCCAGGCGGGCGGGTTGGCCGGATCGCGCTCGATCGGATTGGGCAGCGTGACGGCGAGCAGCGCCGCCTGACGTGCGGACAGCTTTGCCGCCGGGCGCCCGAAATGATGCTGCGCCGCCGCCTCGATGCCGTAGATGCCGGGGCCCCATTCGGCGATGTTGAGGTAGATCTCGATGAGCCGCTCCTTCGTCATCACCACGTCGAAATAGATGGCGAGCGGTACTTCCAGCACCTTGCGGGCGGCGCCGAAAGGGCGGTGCCAGAGATAGAGGTTCTTCACCGTCTGCATCGGGATGGTCGAAGCCCCGCGCGTCGCGTCGCCTTCGAGCGCGGCGTCGATGACCACCTTCAGCTCGGCCCAGTCGACGCCATGATGCGAGCAGAACTGGCCGTCCTCCGACATGATCACCGAGCGAACCAGGACCGGCGCGACATCCTCGAACTCCACCCATTGCCGGTCGTAGCCCTGGAACGTCACCAGGTCCTTGAGCATCAGGGTCGAGACCGGGTGGATGAAGGGCAGGAGATAGACGAGCGTGAGCACCACCGGGATAAGGCCCAGCACCACCAGCGTCCAGAAGACGCGGCGGAACCAGAAGCGGAATCCTCCCCTGCGGCGTCGCGCCATGCCGAGCCTTTTCGTCTCCGGTTCGATGATGGGTTCGCTCAACCCCATATTCCCGCTTGCCTCGCGTCCGGCATAGTCGGCGCCGCTGCCTTGCGCAACGCCCGAGGCTTCGATACCGCTCCGCGCCATGACCGACAGCTCCTCCGACGCCTTCCAGATCGCGCTCGACAGGCGCGCGCGTGCCGTTGAGGGCTTGCTCGACGGGCTGCTCGACGGCCGGGCGAAAAACGGTGAAATCGCCCGCCCGCGACGGCTGCTCGACGCCATGCGCCACGGCGTTCTCAACGGTGGCAAGCGACTGCGGCCTTTTCTTGTGCTGGAAAGCGCGGCGCTGTTCGAGGCCGATGGCTTGCCCGCCCTGCGTGTCGCAGCCGCGCTCGAATGCGTGCATTGCTATTCGCTGATCCATGACGACCTGCCGGCCATGGACGACGACGATCTGCGCCGCGGTCAGCCGACCGTGCACAAGGCATATGACGAGGCGACCGCGATCTTGGCAGGCGACGGCCTGCTCACCTATGCCTTTGATATCATTGCCGATCCCGAGACCGAGCTGCGCAACGACCGCAAGGTCGAGCTGATCCTCGGCCTGACCCGCGCGGCCGGCATCGGCGGCATGGCCGGCGGGCAGGCGCTCGACCTTGCAGCCGAGCGGCAAAAGCCCGACGAAACCGGCATCGTGACCCTCCAGGCGATGAAGACGGGGGCGCTGATCCGGTTCGCCTGCGAGGCCGGCGCCATCCTCGGCAAGGCGGAGCCTGCCGAGCGCGAGCGGCTGGCCGAATTCGGCTCCGCCATCGGCCTCGCCTTCCAGCTTGCCGACGACCTGCTCGACCTTCGCGGCGACGCCGCCAGCATCGGCAAGGCCACCGGCAAGGATGCCGGCCGCGGCAAGGCCACGCTTGCCGGGCTCAACGGGCTCGACTGGACGGTCAGGCAGCTTGCCGGCCTGGTCGGTCAGGCGAACGATCTGCTGGCGAGCTTCGGCGCCAGGGCCGACCTGCTCAGGCAAGCGGCGCGTTTTGTCGCGGAACGGCGGAGTTGACCGCATTTCCACCGACAAGACCGCCGGCCGCCGGAACCAAATCTTAATGTAAATGAGGCGTAATCCGCAGCGCTAAAATACGCATGAGTTTTGTGTTGCGGGGCGTTCCAGTCGTGTCCAAGTATTCCGCGTTCATAAAATCTGTCCGCTTGCGCTATCTCTCGGGCCTGCTGGCGATTGCGCTGGCGTCGGGCGGGGTCATGTACCAGCTCCGCAGCATCAGCGGCGTTCAGCGCGCGATCGACGAACTCGACGGCCATATCGTCGCGCTGATGCGCGATTTGAGCAACGCGGCCTATTTTGCCGAGCGAACGACAAGCTCCTGGAAGGAAGAGAACAAGGCGGAGCTTTCGAGCGCCGCCTGGGGTCATGTCGAGCGCATCACCGTCGGCATCGAGGTGATCGAGCAGGATCTTGCCGATATCAGGCCCAGCCTCTCGCCGATCCTGGCCAACGAGCTCGATGCCGTCTCGGTCAACGGCGATCTCTTCTGGAACACGCGCGACATCGTCAAGAATCTCGGCCAGCTGGCAAGCGCTCCCAAATGGGACGAGTGGAGCGCGCGCGCCATCAAGAACCAGAACGAGCTCTTCGTGCAGCCGATGCTCGTGCGCGTCTCCACCGCGATGGTGGCCGAGCGCCGCACGGTCGAGCGCGAGGCGAGCCGCTTCCTCATCTGGGCGAGCGGGCTCCTGCTGCTGGTGCTCGGGGTCGTCGCCATGTGGATTTTCCGGCCGATGGAAAAGGCGATCAAACGCGCCTTCGAGGAGTCGGAGACGGCGCTGTTCAAGGCCGAGGCCGCCGATCGCGCCAAGTCCGAGTTCCTCGCCAATATGAGCCACGAGATCCGCACGCCGATGAACGGCGTGCTCGGCATGGCCGAGCTGCTCAACAAGACCGAGCTCAACCCGCGCCAGAAGACGTTTACCGACGTGATCGTGAAGTCGGGCAACGCGCTGCTCACCATCATCAACGACATCCTCGACTTTTCGAAGATCAATGCCGGCCAGCTCACGCTCGATCCCGCGCCGTTCAAGCTGACCGAGGCGGTCGAGGACGTCGCGACGCTGATTTCGGCACGCGTGGCGGAAAAGAACCTGGAGCTGATCGTTCGCGTCGATCCGCGCCTGCCTCCTGTCGTGGTCGGCGACGTCGGCCGCTTCCGGCAGATCCTGACCAATTTGCTCGGCAATGCGGTGAAATTCACCGAGAAGGGCCACGTCCTGGTCGACGTCGCCGGCGAGGTCACCGACAATGTCGCCAGCCTCCAGATCCGGGTCGAGGACACCGGCATCGGCATTCCGGCCGAGAAACTGCAATCCGTGTTCGAGAAGTTCGCGCAGGTGGACAGCTCCTCCACCCGCCGGCACGAGGGCACGGGCCTTGGCCTCGCCATCGCCGCGCGGCTGGTCGACCTGATGGGCGGCCGCATCGGCGTCGAGAGCCAGGTCGGCAAGGGCTCGGTCTTCTGGTTCACCGCGCCGCTGCCGGTGCACAGCGAGGAGGCGACGCACGCCGCGCCGGTGCCGGTCGACGTGACCGGCGCACGCGTGCTGATCATCGACGACAATCCGGTCAACCGGCAGATCCTGCTCGAGCAGTTGAAGACCTGGGGTTTCGATTGCGCGGCAGCCGAGAGCGGGGCGGTCGGCCTTGCTTTCCTCGATCGCGCAGCGCAGCTCGGCGCGCGGGTGGACTGCGTGATCCTCGATTACCAGATGCCGGGCATGAGCGGCGCCGACGTGGCCAAGGCGATCGCCTCGGACTCGCGCACCCAGGCCATCCCCGTCATCCTGCTCACCTCGGTCGACCAGGTCGATTTCTCCCGGCTGGTCATCGATTTCGGCATTGCCGCGCATCTGACCAAGCCGGCGCGTTCGGCCGTGCTGCTCGGCACCATCATCTCGGTCATCCAGAAGGGCCGCACCGCGGCGGACCGCGCCCAGTACACACGCAGCGGGCCGGACGAGAAGCCGGCGCCGGCCATCCCGGCCTTCACCGCCTCCAATCCGGCAACGGCCGTGCCGGCTGCCGTGACCGACATGAAGGAGTTCGCCCCGCCGCTCTCCGGACAGTCGATCGACATCCTGGTCGCCGAGGACAATGAGGTGAACCAGCTCGTCTTCGGGCAGATCCTCAACGGCCTGGGTCTCAGCTACCGCATCGCCGGCAATGGCCGCACGGCGGTCGAGATGCACCGGGCGCTGAAACCCAAGCTGATGCTGATGGACGTCTCGATGCCGGAGATGAACGGCTATGAAGCCACGCGCGCGATCCGCGAGGCCGAAGGCGAGCGCGGCGAGCGCACGCCGATCATCGGCGTCACCGCGCATGCGCTGAAGGGCGACCGCGAAAAATGCATCGATGCCGGCATGGACGACTATCTGTCGAAGCCGATCTCGCCCGACCGCCTCTCGGCCAAGATCGGCACGTGGCTGAGCGCCGAGAAGCCGCTGCTTGCAAAAACGGCATGAGCGGCCTCGGCGGAAAGTGCGGCAGCAGGCAATAGGCCATCGGCAGTCGGAAGGGGCAGCACTCTACTGCCTACTGCCTACCTGTTCCTCAGCACCACGCAGACACCTCCCGCCGACTTCAGCCTGCGGCAGATCGAATTCGCTTCGTCGCGGTCGGCTGCGCCGATCCTGACGGCATAGATGCCGGCGCGCCCGATCACCGAACGCACGCGGCTTACGACCGGCTCGTAGCTGCCGAGCACGTCGGGAAAGCGGCCTTGTGCGCGCTGCCATTGCCGGATCGCCGCCGAGCGCCGGAAATTGCCGGCGACCTGCACGCCCCAGGGTTTCGAGTGCACCGTCGCCATGGCGACTACGGGTGAGGCTATCGCCGGCATGCGGCGGCAGGCGCGCGCAAAACTGTCTTTCGGATCGAGCGGATGGACGACACCGGCGTAGCTGACATCGGAGAACCGGTCCACCGGCTCGCCCATGATGTCGAGCACGTAGTTCTCCGTCTCGATCGGCAGGAAGCCTCCGGAAGAAAGCCAGCGCGTCACGCGGTTCTCGCCGGAATTGTAGGCTGCCGCCGCAAGCCCCAGATTGCCGAAACCGGTCTTCAGCTCGCCGAGATATTTCGCCGATGCCGGGATCGCCTGCTCGACGTCGAAGGAATTCTCGAGGCCGCGCATTGCCGCGGTGCCGGGCATGAACTGGGCGATGCCCTCGGCTCCGGCCGGACTGACCGCGTTGATGTCGAAGCGGCTCTCCTTCCAGATCAGCCGCGCGAAGAAGTCGGGCGACAGGGCGTTGCGGTTCGCGTGCTCTTCGATCAGGTGGCAGATACGGGCGATGGTGACCGGCTTCGGACCCCGGCCGGGCGGGTCGGCCAACGCCGATGGGCCGAAGGCGAGCAGCAGCCCCGCGGCGACAACAAGGCGACGCGGCCCGAGCCGCTTATTCAGCCGCCGCGCGGCCACCGCCGAACCGTCGCTCGATATAATCGGCGACCATCTTCTCGAAGTCGGCGGCGATCGACGGGCCGCGCAAGGTGACGGCCTTCTTGCCGTCGATGAAGACCGGAGCCGCCGGCGTCTCGCCGGTGCCGGGCAGCGAGATGCCGATATCGGCATGTTTGGATTCGCCTGGCCCGTTCACGATGCAGCCCATGACGGCGACCTTCAACTCCTCCACGCCGGGATATTTTTCCCGCCAGACCGGCATGTTCTTGCGGATGTCGTTCTGGATCGACTGCGCCAGCTCCTGGAACACGGTCGAGGTGGTGCGGCCGCAGCCGGGGCACGCCGCCACGACCGGCACGAACTGGCGAAAGCCCATGGTCTGCAGGAGTTCCTGCGCCACCTGCACCTCGCGCGTGCGGTCGCCGCCCGGCTCGGGCGTCAGCGAAATGCGGATCGTGTCGCCGATGCCCTGCTGCAGCAGAATGCCCATCGCAGCCGCGGAGGCGACGATGCCTTTCGAGCCCATGCCGGCCTCGGTGAGGCCGAGATGCAGCGCATGGTCGGAGCGTTTCGCCAGCTCGGCGTAGACGGCGATCAGATCCTGGACCTGGCTGACCTTGGCGGACAGGATGATTTTCTCGCGCGGCAGGCCGATCTCCTCGGCCGCCTCGGCCGACAGCAGCGCCGATTGCACGATCGCCTCGCGCGTCACTTCCTGAGCCGTGAGCGGCGAACCGTTGTTCTGGTTCTCGTCCATCAGCCGGGTGAGCAATTCCTGGTCGAGCGAGCCCCAATTGACGCCGATGCGCACCGGCTTGTCGTAGCGGATCGCCATCTCGACGATCGCCGCGAACTGCCGGTCCTTCTTCTCCTTGAAGCCGACATTGCCGGGATTGATGCGGTATTTTGCCAGCGCCTCGGCGCAGGCGGGATGGTCGGCAAGCAACCGGTGGCCGATGTAATGGAAATCGCCGACCAGCGGCACGTTGAGGCCGAGCCGTTCCAGCCGCTCGCGGATTCCCGGCACCGCAGCCGCCGACTCGTCGCGATCGACCGTGATGCGCACGATCTCGGAACCCGCCTTGTGGAGCGCGGCCACCTGCGCGACGGTCGCATCCACGTCCGCCGTGTCGGTGTTGGTCATCGACTGCACGACCACCGGCGCCGCGCCGCCGACCATCACGCCGCCGACATCGACGCCGACCGACCTGCGGCGCGGGAACGGGGAGGAGAAATATCCGGTCATCACCGGCTCCGATGCAGGAGAAATCCGGCCTTCAGGTGGCGAAGACGTGCGGCGAAGTCAATACGACCACGTGACGCCCGGCATTGCAGGCCCGCGTCGCAACACCTTGATTGCTGGGCAAGCGGGCCTGGGCGCCTTCGCGATTCGACCCCTCGACGAAAAAACTTGTCGCCCCATGTCGATTTCGCCCGAAGCCGTTCGTCGTGTGATCGAAAGCGAGGGACGGTCCGCGCTGAAAAACCCTGGAGAGACGACGATGAAAGTCATGGTGATCGTGAAGGCGAATGAAGATTCGGAAGCCGGCAAGATGCCGTCGACCGAACTGATCGAGGCCATGGGCAAATACAATGAGGAGCTGGTGAAGGCCGGTATCATGATCGCCGCGGAAGGCCTGCACCCGAGCTCGCGCGGCAAGCGCGTGCTGTTCGACGGGCCGAAGCGCAACGTGGTCGACGGTCCCTTCGCCGAGACCAAGGAACTGATCGCCGGCTTCTGGATCTTCCAGGTGGCGTCGATGGACGAGGCCGTCGAATGGGTGAAGCGCGTGCCGAACCCGATGAGCGGACCGTCCGTGGTCGAGATCCGCCAGATCGGCGAGATCGAGGACTTCGGCGAGGCGATGACACCGGAATTGCGTGCGCAGGAGGAGCGCCTGCGCGCCGCGGTCGAGAAGAAGGGCAAGGCCTGACGACCCCTTGAGGGATGGTCCGGGCTCCGGCCCGGCCATCGCATCCGAAGAGAAGAAATTGGCACCAGGAGTAAGACGAATGCGATTTATGCTTTTGATGATCCCGAAGGGCTACGAAACCGCCGCGCCGGGCACCGTGCCTGACGATGCGGCTGCCCTGCAGGCGATGATGAACTACAATCGGTCGCTGCAGGAGGCCGGCGTACTCATGTCATGCGAAGGGCTGCACCCGCCTTCGGCCGGCGCCCGCGTCTCGTTCAAGGGCGGCAAGGCGCGTGTCACGGACGGTCCCTTCGCCGAGGCGAAGGAAGTGCTCGGCGGCTTTTGGGTGATCGAGGTTCCCTCGCGGGAAGCGGCGATCGAATGGGCGACACGCTGCCCGGGAAGCGACAACGAGACGATCGAGGTCAGGCAAATCCAGGAAGTCGGCGACTTCCCGGAGGCCGTCCAGGCGATCGTGGCCGACTTCGATACGATGCAGACCAGGCGCGGCTGACCACTCCGAGAGCAAATCCAGGAAAAGTGGAAACCGGTTTTCCGTCCGGATACCGGCGGGGGAACCCGCCGTTTTTGCGTAAAAACAAAGGCTTAGAGCATTTTCGCGATTCTATGAATCGTGAAAATGCTCGGGAGGCGGCGTCCCGCCGCTCTCCTGAGGCTCTGCCTGTCGAAGGGCGCGGGACGCGCACCTCCGATCAGCCGTCGGTGATGATCTTCACCTTGTCGCCGGTCGAGACCGTGGCGCCCGGCGGCAACGCATTGATCAGGCGGAAGAGGTCGAGCTTGCGGTCGACCCCGGTCATGGTGGCGGCGAGCGAGCCGGCGGTTTCGCCGGGCTTCACGGTGACGACGCGAATGCGCAGCGGCTTCAGCGCCGCCTTGTCGGCTGCCGAGAGAATCTTGAAGCTGCCCGCGACCTGCTGCGCGATCGCATCGAGCCCGGCGCTGGCGGCGGGTGCGGCTGCGAGCAGGCGATAGACCTGGTCGCCGGCGCGGATCACCGCGATCTCGAACTGCCAGCCATCGGCGCGCGCGCGTGCAAGCGCGGCCGGATTTCCGTTGATCGTCTCGGCGCGCACGCTCGATTCGTCGAGCCCGGCCACCCAGCCCGAGCGCAGATAATCGGTCAGCGCGACATCGCGATTGAGCGCTACGCCGTCGAAACGCACCGCCATGTCGCCCGGGCCACTGGCGGTGACCGCCGCGGCGGTGTTGTCGATAACGAAACCGGCCGGGACCGAGAAAGCGACGCCGAGGCGCGGGTGCAGGAAGGTGTTGCCGCGCACGAAGCCTTCTTCCGGCGTGTCCCCGAACACCAGTCCGTCGACGCCCTGGAGGAAGGAATCGCGGTCGCGCGTGCCGACGCCCTGCGCGCCATATTGCCGGGCCAGGCGTTGCGCCAGCTCGATGCGCTGCGGCGCGTTCGGATGGCTGGCGAGAAAGTCGAGGCTGGCATCCTGCGCGCCGGTCACCGAGCGGAAATCGCTGTAGGAGGCCATGGACTGCAGGAAACGGCCGGCGGCAAACGCATCGAAGCCGGCGCGGGCGCTGTGCCGGATGCCGATCGCGTCGGCCTCGAGCTCCTGGTTGCGCGAGAACTGCGCCAGCCGGAGCTTGCCGCGGATCAGCGCCGCGCGCGCATTGGCGTTGTCGGCGAGCACGTCGGAGACGACGCGGGTGGCGAGCACCTCCTCGGCTTCCTTCTGCTGGCGCTGCAGGCCGTGATTGGCCGTCACATGCGCCATCTCATGCGCGATGACGGCGGCAAGCTCGGACGAATCATTGGCGAGCGCGAGCAGTCCGCGCGTCACGTAGAGATAACCGCCGGGCAGCGCGAAAGCGTTCACGTTGGGCGAGTTGAGGATGGTGATGCGATAGGTCTGGTTCGGATTGTCGGAGCCGACCGTCAGATTGCCGACCACCTTGGCGACCATGCGCTCGAGCTTGGGATCGGAATATTCGCCGCCATAGGTCGCAAGGATGCGCGGATGCTGGCCGCGCGCCAACTCGGCCAGGCGGTCGTTGCGGCTGACCGTATCGACGGTGACCGGGTTGTTCGACGGCTGGAAGGCGTTTTCGCTGATGTCGTTGGCGCTGAACAGCTGGCAGCCGGCCAGCATCGACGCCAGCCCGACGGCTGCCGCCATCCTCAGGCCAAACGATTTGAGCCCGGGCAATACAGTCGGTGCAGCGTCGAAAAGCAGAACGACTTCCTTTCGTTGTGGCCCCACCGCGGACCACGGCCCCCGCCCGAGCCGGCACGATGCCAACCGGGCTATGCTAACCGCAGAAAGAGCCGCATGGAACTGCCCCTTTTCCTTAATGCGGACGAATTATGTCCGCTTGCGGGCAATTCGGCGTGATCATCGCCTGCTGGCGCATGTCTCCCGATTTTCCGGGCATATGCTGCAGCGATTAACGCCTCGTATCGCCAGTATAGCGCTGGAACGCGGCCGGACCACCTCTTTCGAAGAATACCTCCTTTGCGTCCGTTGCTGCGATGCGTCCTTCCTCGATGAAAACAATGCGGTCGGCGATGCGGCGGGCGTCTTCGGGATGGTGGCTGACGAAAAGCACGGTCATGCCGCGCTCCTGCTGCACGCCGGCGAGCAGATCGAGCATTTCCTCGCGCAGCGCCGGCCCGAGCGCCGCAAAGGGCTCGTCGAGCAGCAGCACCGGGCGGGCGCGCACCAGGGCCCTGGCCAGCGCGACGCGCTGGCGCTCGCCGCCCGAGAGCTCGCGCGGCAGCCGCTTTTGCTTGCCGGCGAGGCCGGTCCGCGCCAACGCCGCGGCAATCGTTTCCCGGTCGGCGGGCGCAAGCTTGAGCGACGGCGACAGGCCAAGGCCGACATTCTGGGCGACCGTGAGGTGACCGAACAGATTGTTTTCCTGGAAAACCATGGAAACCGGCCGTTCGGCCGGCCCGAGCGCCGTCACGTCGCGCTCGCCGATGAGCACGCGGCCGGACGACGGCATTTCGAAACCTGCGATCAGGTTGAGCAGCGTCGACTTGCCGGAGCCGCTCGGGCCCAGCACCGCCGCGATCGCGCCGGCGGGCAGGGCAAGGTCGAACAGCATCCTGGTCTCGCCATAGCTGAAGGCGGCCTGCTCGAGGGTCACACTTTCACCGCGCATCCGACGACCTCCCCAGCCGGTCGGCGAGCAGCATCAGCGCCAGGCATAGAATCGCCAGCAAAAGCGCGATGCCGGCGGCGTCGGCCGTGCGGTAGCTCGCCATGCGGCCGAGCAGCAGGTAGGGCAAGGTCTGCACGGCATCCGAACCGAACAGGGCGATGACGCCGAGATCGCCGAGCGACAGCGCCATGGCGAAGGCAAAGCCGACCGCCAGCGGGCGCCTGAGCACCGGCCAGTCGATCAGGCGGAGGCGGCTCCAGCCGGAGATGCCGAGCTGCGCGCAAAGCCGTTCGTGCCGGGCGCTCGCCGCATCGTGTGCGGGGCGGATGGCGCGGACGGCGAACGGCATGGCCATGACGGCATTGACGGCCACAACCATGATCGGGGCGTAGACGAAAACGTCGCCGCCGTGGCGAAGCAGGATGAACCAGCCGGCGCCAAGCACGACCGGCGGCACCACCAGCACGAAACCGGCGCCGGCGTCGGTCAGCTTTTCGAGCAAGGATGCACGGCGCCCGCCGCGTCGCGAAAGCTCGAGCGCCCGCCGCGCCATGACGAGGCTGAGCGCAAGCGCGACGGCGAGCGAGGCAGACAGTGCGCCGAACACCAGGCTGGCAGCCGCGGCGCGCAGCACGCTGGCCTCGGTCGCCAGGCGGCCAAGCTCCGCCTCCAGGCCGGCAGCCACGATCGCGACGATCGGGCCGGCAACGAGCGCGCCCGCAAGCACAAGCAGTGCGGCGTTGATCGCCGTCTCGCCGCGGCTCACCGCGAGGAGGCGGCGCCGCGCCACGGAAAGATTGGCCTCGCCGGTGAAGTCGGCGCCGAGACGTGCGAGCAGCATCGCCACCAGCATGGTCAGCGCGATCTGGACAAATGTGAGCGCCGCCGCGCGGGCCGGATCGAAATCGAAGCGCAGTGCCTGGTAGATCGCGACCTCCAGCGTGGTCGCGGCCGGCCCGCCGCCGAGCATCAGCACGATGGTGAAGGACGTGATGCAGAGCATGAAGACGAGGCCGGCGACGCCCGGCAGGGCTGCGCGCAGAACCGGCCATTCGAGGAAGCGGAAACCGGCGCGGCCGCCCATGCCGAGCTGCGCGGCCAGCCGCCACTGGTCGGACGGGATCGTGTCGAGCGCCTGCAGCAGCATGCGCGCGGCGAGCGGCAGGTTGAAGAAGACATGCGCCACCAGGATGCCGGCCAGCCCGTAGATGCCGGGCCACGGCTCGCCGCCCAGCCATGCAAGCAAGCCGGCAAAATAGCCTGCGCGGCCGAGCAGCGCGAGAACGCCCATCGCCGCCACGATCGCCGGGATGCCGAGCGGCACGGCGAAGAGCGCGAGCAGCAGGCCGCGGCCGGGAAAGGACGGGTGCCGGGAAAGCGCACGCGCGACGAAGATTGCCGGAAAGAGCGAGAGCGCCGTCGAAAGCACGGCCTGCAGCAGGGTGAACAGGACGACGCGGCCCATATAGGTGTCGAAGGCCGACAGCGCCGTCGGCAGATCGGCAGCACCTTCGACGAGCAGGCCCAGAAACGCCCCGCCGACCAGGAACGCAATCACGCCAAGCGCAATGGCGCCGGCGCGGATACGGGGGTCGCGCGTCTGCCTTCCCCGCGAAGGAGAAGGCAGTGCGCCACCGGCCATTACCGGCTCATCGCGGAAAGCCATTCGTCGATCCAGGCCTTGCGGTTCTTCGCAACCTCGTCCGACGCGATGAGCAGCGTCTTGGCCGGCTGCACCAGCCGGTCGAAGGCCGGGTTGAGCGGCGTGTCGGTCTTGCCGGCCGGGAACATCCAGTTCGTCTCGGGAATGACATCCTGGAAGGCCGGGCTGGTCATGAAAGCAAGGAACTTTGCCGCCAACGGGTTCTTGGCGCCGGCTGCCGTCATTCCTGCCACCTCGACCTGCAGATAATGGCCCTCGGCAAAGCTCGCCGCCTGGTAGCGCTCGGAGTTCTCGGCGATCATGTGATAGGCGGGCGAGGTCGTATAGGAGAGCACCATCGGCGCCTCGCCGCTGGTGAGCAGGCCGTAGGATTCGCTCCAGCCGGGCGTGACGGTGAGCACGCGGGCGTTCAGCTTCTTCCAGGCATCGGCCGCGCCGTCGCCATAGACCGCCTTTACCCAGAGCAGCAGGCCGAGCCCGGGGGTCGAGGTGCGCGGGTCCTGGATCGCGATCTTCTGTGCCGGATCGCCTTCGACCAGTTCCTTCAGGCTTGCCGGCGGCGACTTGATGGCCTGGGTATCGTAGACGACGGCGAAATAGCCATAGTCGAAGGGCACGAACATGTCGTCCGACCAGCCGCCCGGGACCGTCAGCGCGGCAAGGTCGGCGCCATGCGGGACGAACAGCCCGGTGGCCCGCGCTTCCGCCGTCAGGTTGGTGTCGAGCCCGAGCACGATGTCGGCTTTGGTCGAGGCGCCTTCGAGCTTGACGCGGTTGAGCAGCGCCACCCCGTCGGCGACCGCAACGAAGGCGACGTCGCAGCCACATTCGGCCTCGAACGCCTTTTCCACCAGCGGTCCGGGGCCCCACTCGGCGGTGAAGCTCTCATAGGTGTAGATGGTGAGCTTTTCCTGCGCGGCCGCAGGCGCGGCAAGGGCAAGGGCGAAAGCCAACGGTATCAACGATCTGCGCATCAGCGCCTCCTTCTCTTCGCGTTAAAGGGAATTGAGGCGCTTGCGACGCTTCTAATCCCTCCGCCGGTGCTAACCGGATCAGGTTCAGCGGGTTGGCCGGGATCACTCCCGTTCTGCCTCTCAGCCGGCTGCATGAAGCCGGCACCCCGTTAGAGCGGTTGGGAAACTAGTGCGGCGCGTTGCTTCTGGCAACCGGCAACACGCAGCGCATGGCTCGCCTTCCGTTTTCGCATGGCGGCGTGATAGAGGCGCGCCATGAGCCGCTTCACCATCCTGCTCGGCGGGGATTTTTTCCGCACCGCCCGCACCGACCGGCAGACCGCCGACAGCCGCGTCGTCGCGGCCGATTCCGGTATCCGCCATGCCGTCACGCTCGGCGTGACGCCCGAGCTCTGGGTCGGCGATTTCGATTCGGTGCCGGAGGCGATGGTCGAGGAATGGGCGCAGGTTCCGCGCGAAATCTTTCCCGCCGGCAAGGATCAGACCGACGGCGAGCTGGCCGTGGCGGCTGCGATCGCGCGGGGCGCAACGGTGCTCACGCTGGCCGGCGCCTTCGGCGGCGCGCGCGCCGACCACGCGCATCTGCACCTGACGCTCGCGCTCAGGCTCGCCGAGCAGGGGCTGACCGTCGTGCTGACGAGCGGCGGCCAGGAGGGACTGCCGATCCTGCCGGGCAAAACCGTTGGCTACGACTTCGCCGACGGCACGATGTTTTCCATCCTTGCCTTTTCCGACCTGAGCGGGTTGACGGTGAAAGGTGCACGCTGGCCGCTCGACCGCATCGTCATGCCGTTCGGGTCCTCGCTGACGATCTCGAACGAGGTGAGCGGCAAGCTTTCCGTCGAGATCGCCTCGGGGCGCGCGCTGCTGCTCGCCCACCCCTACCCGGCCGAGGATTTTTGAGATGGCGCCGCCGCTGCTTCGCCTCGAGGACATCCGCCTCACCTTTGGCGGCACGCCGCTGCTCGAGGGAGCGGCGTTGTCGGCTTCAGCCGGCGAGCGCATCGCGCTGGTCGGCCGCAACGGCTCCGGCAAATCGACGCTGCTGAAGATCGCAGCCGGCATGGTCGAGCCGCAGGACGGCGAGGTTTTCCGCCAGCCGACCGCCACGGTGCGCTACCTGCCGCAGGCGCCGGACCTGGAGGGCCATGCCAATGTCCGCGCCTATGTGGAATCCGGGCTCGGCCCGGCCGACGATCCCTATCGCGCTGCCTATCTGCTCGAAAGCCTCGGCCTTTCCGGCGAGGAACTGCCCGGCAATCTCTCGGGCGGCGAGGCCCGGCGTGCGGCGCTGGCGCGCGCCATGGCTCCCGAGCCGGACATCCTGCTCCTCGACGAGCCGACCAACCATCTCGACCTGTCCGTCATCGAGTGGCTGGAGGAGGAGCTGACGCGATCGAAATCAGCGCTGATCCTGATCTCGCACGACAGGCGTTTCCTCGAACGCGTCTCCGATGCGACCGTCTGGCTCGATCGCGGCAGGACCCGCCGGCTCGACCGTGGCTTTGGCCATTTCGAGGAATGGCGGGACCTGATCCTCGAAGAGGAGGAGCGCGAGCAGCACAAGCTCGGCCGCCAGATCGTGCGCGAGGAGCATTGGCTGCGCTACGGCGTGACCGCTCGCCGCAAGCGCAACATGCGCCGGCTGGGCGAATTGCAGGCCATGCGCCAGCGCCACCGCACGCATCGCGGCCCCGAAGGCACGGCGAGGCTCACGGCGAGCGACGCGCAGGAATCCGGCAAGCTGGTGATCGGGGTGCGGGGCATCGAGAAGAGTTTTGCCGGCGTCCCGATCGTAAAGGGCTTCTCCGCCCGCGTCGCCCGGGGCGACCGGATCGGCATCGTCGGCCCGAACGGCGCCGGCAAGACCACGCTGTTGAAGATGCTGACCGGCCAGCTCGAGCCGGACGCAGGCGAGGTGCGCCTCGGCGTCAACCTCACGATCGCCGCGCTCGACCAGAAGCGCGAAGCGGTAGCGGCGGACGAGACGCTGGCGCACTACCTGACCGACGGGCGCGGCGAGACGCTGGTGGTGAACGGCGAGGAGCGCCACGTCGTCTCCTGGATGAAGGATTTTCTGTTCCGGCCCGAGAGCGCGCGCACGCCGGTGCGCGAGCTTTCGGGCGGCGAGCGGGCGCGGCTGATCCTGGCTCGTCTGCTGTCGCGCCCGGCGAACCTGCTGGTTCTCGACGAGCCGACCAACGACCTCGACATGGAGACGCTCGACCTGCTGCAGGAACTGGTCGCCAACTTTGCCGGCACGGCCATCGTCGTGAGCCACGACCGCGATTTCCTCGATCGCACGGTGACCAGCGTGATTGCGCCGGAACCGGGGGGACGCTGGGTCGAATATGCCGGCGGTTATTCCGACATGCTGGCGCAGCGCGGCGGCCGGAAGCTGATCGACCGCAAGGTGGCTGCGAAGGACCTCCAGCCGGCGGCCAGGGCGGAGCCGGTAGCACGACCCGAGGCAGGCAAGGCGGGCGCCAAGAAACTTTCCTACAAGCAGCGCTTCGCGCTCGAAAACCTGCCGAAGCGGATGGACGAAGCGCAGGCCGCGATCGCGAAGCTGGAAACAAGACTTGCCGACCCGGCTCTGTTCTCGCGCGACCCGGCCGCATTCCAGAAGACGGCCGACGCGCTCGACAAGGGACGCGCCGCTCTCTCCGCCATGGAAGAGGAATGGCTCGAGCTTGAAATGCTGCGTGAGGAAATCGAAGGCCAGACAATCGCCCAGGGAGGAACGCGTTGACCACCATACACGATGTCGCGAGAAGCTAGTTTCCGCGACCGTGCATGCATCCCCGCGGATGCTCGCCGTGCTTGTCGAGTTCGTGCGCCTGTTCGCGGGTTATCCCAAGATCGTCAAGCAGATGATCGTCGAGCCGGGAAAGCGGTCGATTATGTTGCGAGCCGCGCCGTACGCACAGTCTGCGCCAAAGCGATGCCATGGCCATAGCGACCAAGCTTCTTTTCACCGCAGCAACGCCCAAATCCCACTGAAAGCGTATCCAATTGCCAGCGAACCGATCACGGCGAGCGTCACGAACAGGGCCATGGTGGCGGGCCTAAGAACCGCCACTACAGCCATGACGCCCCAAATGCTGACGGCGCTGCCGGACACAAGGAATGCCATCGCCGCACCCGGCGACATGCCGAGATCGAGCAACCCACGAACCAGTGGCAGCGCCGCATAGCCGTCGAGATACATCGGCGCACCCACCAGCACTGCCAGCGGGATCGCGTAGATGGAATCGTCGCCAACATAGGTTGCCAGGAGATGTGGCGGCAAAAGATCGCGCAGCAGATACTCTGCGGAGAAGGCGAAGCTGAGACACAGAACGATCAGCTTCGTCATGGACAGAAGTTCCGCGCGAAAGACGCGCGTCCGGGCCGGTTCCCGCCAGATGCGTAAAGAGAACCCGCCCGGCGAGCACGTGCTGCACTCATCGCTGGCCGCGATCCGTGACGCACGGAGTGGACGCCGCACCATGCTTGTGCTTGTCAGCGCCGTCGTTCCCGCTCCCGCAAAAATCCCCAGCGCGAAAGCCGCGACCATCTTTCCGATGGCAAAAGCGGGACCGAGAATGGCCCAGGTGACGGTGAACATTGCCGGATCGGTGACAGGCGAGGAAAGCCAGAACGCCATGATGGGCGCGAGCGGCACGCCCGCTGCCAGGAACCCCGTCATCAACGGAAGCACGGTCACGCCGCAAACCGGCGTTATCGAGCCGGCAGCGGACGCGATCACGATGGTAGAGGCAGGCCGACCCTCGAACCATCTTGCCGTGACGGCTCCCGCCCCGCTCGCTGCAACCCACGCCGCGAGGAGAAGCCCGACCGCGACCATCGGCCCTACGTCAATGAGGCTCTCCAGCACGAACCGCAGAGTCTCCTGGGCCTTCTCCGGCCAAGAGAGAGCCGCGACGGCCGCGAGGACCGCGCCAGTCGCCCACATGATCTGCTTCTGCGGGCTCGGACGCGCAATGTTCATGACACCCATCCTTTCCCGGGCAATCTATTGCGTGCGCTTCCATCAACAAAACGAATAGTATAAATGCCAGGTATGAGCCAGAACGATACCTTGTTCCCTCAGCTCGATAGCGATTTGCTACGCAGCTTCCTGGCGGTCGCCAAGGCCGGCAGCGTCAGCGGAGGCGCGGCGCGTATGCTCCGCACGCAATCCGCCGTCAGTCTCCAAGTGCAAAAGCTCGAAGAGATCGTTGCGCAGCAATTGTTCGATCGGCACGGGCGCGGAGTTTCCCTCACGACACACGGCGAACAGTTGCTGCCGATTGCGCGTCAGGTCGTTGAAACACTCGACCAGGCTGTCATCGCGATGCGGAGGCCGGACGACAAGGATGAGATACGCTTCGGAATGCCCGAGGAATATAGCGATACCTTGCTGCCCGCGATCCTGGCCAGCTTTGCACAAGAGCAGCCCCGCGCGCGCATCCTGTTGCGATGCGGATCGAGCGTGGAATTCCCGGCCACGCTCGCAGCCGGAGAACTCGATATCGCGCTGCACACGCCCGAGAACATGGCTGCCGGCGACATTGTCGTTCACCGTGAGGCAGCCATTTGGGCCGGATCGGCCTTCCACGACCTCGAAAACCGCCGGCCGCTTCCAGTTGCTCTGTTTGATAGAACATGCTGGTGGCGGGAACGCTGCCTCGACCTACTGCAAAAATCCGGATTGGACTACGAGGTCGTCTGCACCTGCGAAAGCGTGGCCGGCATCCGGGCAGCAATCTCGGCTGGCCTCGCTGTCGGCGTCCTGCCGCAAGGTGCACTTACCAACACCGTCCGGCAACTATCAGATACCACCCTTCCGCAGCTCGAGAACACCGCGCTCGTCCTCACCCGATCGGCCGAGGCGCCGGCTCGCCTCGCTGATAATCTGGTTGCGATCGTGAAGAGGACGGTTCAGGCGCTTGATGGCTAACCGCAAAAGCCGCAACGCGTCTGGGTCCAAGCGGTCGGATTGTGGCGCTGTTCGCGCGCGACCCGGCCGCCTTCCAGACGACGGCCGACGCGCTGGACAAGGAACGCACCGCCCTCTCGGGCATGGAAGAGGAATGGCTCGAGCTGGAGATGCTGCGCGAGCAAATCGAGGGCCGAGCCCTTTTTGGGAGGAAGCGTGATCATTATCCATCACCTCAACAGCTCGCGCTCGCACCGCATCGTCTGGCTGATGGAAGAGCTCGGCCTGCCCTACGAGCTTGTCAAATACCAGCGCGATCCGCAGACGCGGCTGGCGCCGCCGGAACTGCGCCAGATCCACCCGATGGGCAAGTCGCCGGCCATCGTCGACAATGGCCGCATCGTGATCGAATCGGCCGCGATCATCGACTACATCCTGCGCCACTATGGCAAGGGCAGGCTGCAGCCGCCGGTGACGACACCCGCATATGACGACTATGTGCAGTGGCTGCATTTTGCCGAGGGGTCGGCCATGCTGCCGCTGCTGTTGAAGCTTTACACGACGAGGCTTGGCGAAGCCGTTGCGCCGCTGACACCGCGCATCGATTCGGAAATCGCCAACCATCTCGGTTACGTCGACCGACACCTGGCGGGAAAGCAGTACCTGCTGGGCGATCTCTTCAGCGGGGCCGACATCATGCTCTTCGATGCCACGGCGCTGGCAAGACGTTACGAAAGGCTCGCAGCCCATCCAAATCTGTCGGCCTGGCACGATCGCGTTCAACAGCGCCCGGCATTTGCACGGGCAGTGGAGAGAGGCGGAACACGGTGAAGCTCAATGGCTCCTGGTACGTTGGCACCGTCCGACATCCAGATGCTCAAAAATGAAGCCGACGAGGAAGCCGAATGGTTCTATGGGCGCGCCGGTCTTCTTGCTTCACCGGTCCGCTCACTCGTCTGCTTTCTACCATTGCCGCCACTCGACCGGCGTTGATCAAAGCCGCGTCCAGGCCAACCTGTTGCCGTAACAACGAACCGATGTTGCCGAAGGCTTTGCAACGCGTGATAGTTCGGGACCTGGCTCGGGGGCGACGGGGATAGAGGCGTGATGAACCAGTCCGTGCGGTCGATCTTCGGCATCGCATTGCTGGCGCTTTTGCTCACAGCATGCGGCGGCGGCGTCGCAAGGCAGGCGTTCACCGCGGCTGAGCAGGCCGAGGCTGAGATCGCCGGCTTCAGCGACATACGCCACTGGGCGGACACCGCTGAAGCGGTGCGTACGATCGAAGCCAACCGGCCGGCCGGCAAGCTCTCCTATCTGGCAATCTCCGGCGGCGGCGGCGACGGCGCTTTCGGCGTTGGCGTCCTGAAGGGCTGGACGGAGCGCGGCGACCGGCCCGAGTTCACCGTCGTATCCGGCGTCAGCACCGGCGCGCTCATCGCTCCCTTCGCCTTCCTCGGCCCGGCTTACGATCAGACGCTGCGCGACATGTACACCGGTGGCTTCGGCGCGACGCTGCTCGATTCCCCCGACCTGATCAACGCGGTTTTCGGCGCGGGTGTGTTCGACAGCCAGCGCATCGTCGCCATGTCGCGGCAGTTCCTCACGCCGGACATGATTGCTGCGATCGCCCGCGAGCACCGCAAGGGAAGGCGGCTCCTCATCCTGACCACGAATCTCGACGCGCAGCGCGGCGTGCTGTGGGACATGGGCGCGATCGCTGCCAGCGGCGCACCCGGCGCCGACGAACTCTTCCGCACCGTCATGGCAGCCTCCGCGAGCATGCCGGGCGCTTTTACGCCGACCTTCATCTCGGCCGTCGCCGGTGGAACGCAGTTCAAGGAAATGCACGTCGACGGCGGCGTGGTCGCCAATGTCTTCATCCTGCCCGAGCAGCTGCTGCACAGCGGCGTTTCGAGAGCCGCCACGGGCGATGCAGACGTGTATGTGATCATGAACAGCAAGCTTAAGCCGTCATTCGAAACGGTCGGCGGCACCGTGCCGGCCATTGCCGGCCGCAGCCTTTCGACGATGCTTCAGACGCGCTCGCGGTCGACATTGGGCGAAATCCACAATCTCGCGCGGCGCAACGGCGTGGGCTTCCACCTTGCAACCATTCCTGCCGACTTCCACGAGGCCGCCTCCGCCCTCGCCTTTGATACCGAGGAAATGAACCGGCTCTACACCTACGGCCGCGCGCTCGGAGCGTCGGGCAAGGCCTGGACGTCCAATCCGGCCGGCGATTGAGGCACCCTCATCCAGCCTCGTACCTGAAGCGTATCCAGTAGATGTTCTGGCCGGAGCCATGCTTCGCCGTCCTGAGCAGATCGACGACCCCGGCGAAGCCTGAGGCGCGCGCCATTTCCGGCGTAATGTCGCTCAGCGCGATCCGTCTGATCGCCTCCACCACGATGAACCCGTCCTCCAGCCGATAGCGGCCGCCGAGCTTGACGCGCGGCGACTGCCAGATGCGGATCGAGGTGGTTATCTCGCCTGATTTGATGCGGCTGCGAAGGGATTTGATGAAATCCAAGGCTGCTCCGAGCGGCAAGAAGGACGCCGAAGCCGGCGTACCTATCCCGCCTTGCGTACCGCCAGTTTTGTGGCCAGCACTTCCATGCGCTCGGCGAGCGCGCCGAGCGCGCCGGTCAGCGCGGCGTCGTTCTTGTCGGCTTTCACCAGCGCATCGTCGCGCGTCTTGCGCAGCGTGGCGATCTCGCTTTCCAGCCCGCTCACCTTGCGCTGCGTTTCGTTGAGCTCGTCCATGATCATGATGCCGGCCATCACGGTGAGGCGCTGGTCGCCGATCTCGCCGAAGGATTGCTTGAGATGGGTGACGTAGCGGTCGAAGCGGCGGGAAAGCTCGATCAGATGCTCTTCCTGGCCCTCGTCGCACGCCATGCGGTACGCCTTCCCGTCGATGGTGACTGTGACCTGCGCCATCGCGCCTACCTGTCGAGCACTGCGCGGATGGTCTCCATGGCGGTGACCAGTCGGCGCGATACTTCCTTGTTCGCTTCCTCGAGCCGTTCGGCCCGTGCTTCGGAATTGTCGAGCTCCTGCGCCAGCCGGGAACGGTCGGCATTCATGCGCTGCACCTCGGCCTCGGCTTCGGAATAGTCGGCGTCCTGCTCGAGCCGGGCGCCGACCGCGTTTTCCAGCGTGTCGATCGCCTTGCCGAGGCGCGCGATGACCTCCTTCAGCGTTGCTTCTCCGCTCATTGCTCTTTTTCCACGGCCCCACCGCCGCCGAATCGCGCGCATTCATAACGCGTTAGAGCGGGAAGATTACGCGCCGTGTGAAATTCCCGTCAACAAAGCCTTGTCTGCTGTCCACGGCATTCGGTTCGGGGCAGTGCCCGGCCGGGTTTCCATGGTTTGACAGTGATCTGCCAACTGCTATGTGTCCCGAACCCTCTTCCAGCGAGCTGCGCCGATGACCCGCGAACAACATGACCGGATGGCGAATGCGATCCGGTTCCTCTCCATGGATGCCGTCGAAAAGGCCAATTCCGGCCATCCGGGCCTGCCGATGGGCGCCGCCGACATCGCGACCGTGCTGTTCACCCAGTTCCTGAAATACGACCCTGCCGATCCGCATTGGCCCGACCGCGACCGCTTCATCCTGTCGGCCGGGCACGGCTCGATGCTGCTTTACTCGCTGCTCCACCTCACCGGCTATGCCGACATGACGCTGGATGAGATCAAGCATTTCCGCCAGGTCGGCTCGCGCACGGCCGGCCATCCCGAATATGGCCATGCTTCCGGCATCGAGACGACCACCGGCCCGCTCGGCCAGGGGCTCGCCAACAGCGTCGGCTTCGCGCTCGGCGAGCGCATCATGAACGCCGCCTTCGGCGACGGCCTGGTCGACCATTACACCTACGTGCTCGCCGGCGACGGCTGCCTGATGGAAGGCGTCAGCCAGGAGGCGATCGCGCTTGCCGGGCACCTGAAGCTCAACAAGCTGATCGTTTTCTGGGACGACAACGGCATCTCGATCGACGGCAAGGTGTCGCTCGCCGACTCCACCAACCAGCCGGCGCGCTTCGCCGCATCGGGCTGGGCAACCATCGAGATCGACGGCCACAATCCGCAGCAGATCGCCGACGCGATCCGCAAGGCGAAGGGCTCCACCCGGCCGACGCTCATCGCGGCAAAGACCACGATCGGCTATGGCGCGCCGACCAAGGCGGGCACCGCCAAAGCGCACGGCTCGCCGCTCGGTGCCGAGGAAATCGCCGGCGCGCGCAAATTCTTCAACTGGGACTATCCGCCGTTCGAGCTGCCGAACGACATCATCGACGCCTGGCGCAAGGCCGGTGAGAGCGGCGCGCCGAAGCGCGCCGACTGGCAGAAGCGGCTGGCCGAGGCGGAAGCAGGCAAGAAAGCGGAGTTCGAGCGCCGCGTCGCCGGCGCGCTGCCCGCCGGCTTCGACGCCGCGATCGACGACTACAAGAAGAAGCTCGCCGCGGACAAGCCGAAGGTGGCGACGCGCAAATCCTCCGAGATGGCGCTGGAAGTGATCAACGGCGTGGTGCCCGAGACGATCGGCGGCTCGGCCGACCTGACCGGCTCCAACAACACCAAGACCTCGCAGACCAAGCCGATCGCGGCCGGCGAATTTGGCAACCGCTACATCCATTACGGCATCCGCGAGCACGGCATGGCGGCGGCGATGAGCGGGCTCTCGCTGCATGGCGGCATCATCCCGTATGGCGGCACGTTCCTCTGCTTCTCGGATTATGCCCGCCCCTCGATGCGGCTCGCCTCGCTGATGGGGATCCGCTCGATCTATGTGATGACGCACGATTCCATCGGCCTTGGCGAGGACGGCCCGACACATCAGCCGGTCGAGCATCTCGCCGCGCTGCGCGCCATTCCCAACCACCTGGTCCTGCGCCCTGCCGACGCGGTCGAAGCGGCCGAGTGCTGGCAGATCGCGCTGGAGAGCACGAAAACGCCGAGCACGCTGGCGCTCACCCGCCAGAACCTGCCGGCGGTACGCATCGAGCACATGGCGGAAAACCTCTGCCGGCTTGGCGCCTACGAGCTCGCCGCGGCCGACGGCGAGGCCGTGGTGACGATCTTCGCTTCCGGCTCCGAGGTGGAGATCGCGCTGAAGGCGCGCACCGCCTTGCAGGGCCATGGCCACGGCACGCGCGTGGTTTCCGTGCCGAGCTTCGAATTGTTCGAGAAGCAGAGCGATGCCTACAAGACAAGGCTGCTTGGCAGCTCACCGGTCCGCATCGCGATCGAGGCCGGCGTGCGGCTCGGCTGGGACCGCTTCATCGGGCTCGACGGCATTTTCATCGGCATGCACGGTTTCGGCGCGTCCGGCACCATCGAGCAGCTCTACCCGCATTTCGGCATCACCGCCGAAGCCGCCACCGCTGCCGCCGAAGCGCGGCTGCACGACGCAGCCGAATAGCAGGGACTCGCCGGCGCTAATCGATTTAAATTTCGCGCCACGCGGCTGGATTCTTGGCCGCCCCGCCGCTATGAAGCGGGGCCAGTTTGCGGGCCGACAGGCCCATCTCCCGCTCCCAGGAGGATCGAAAATGCCCGTGAGAATCGCCATCAATGGTTTCGGCCGCATCGGCCGCAACATCGTCCGCGCCATCTACGAGTCGGGCCGCAAGGACATCGATGTGGTCGCCGTCAACGATCTCGGCCCGGTCGAGACGAATGCGCACCTGCTGCGCTACGATTCCGTGCATGGCCGCTTCCCGCGCGACGTGGAAGTCCAGAGCGACTCGATCGCGATCGGCAAGGAGAAGTTCAAGGTGCTGGCGGTGAAGGATCCTGCCCAGCTTCCCTGGAAGGACCTCGGCATCGACATCGCCATGGAATGCACCGGCATCTTCACGGCGCGCGACAAGGCGGCGGCGCACCTGACGGCCGGCGCCAAGCGCGTGATCGTTTCGGCGCCTTCGGACGGCGCCGACCTGACCGTGGTCTACGGCATCAACCACGAGAAGCTGACCAAGGACCATGTCGTCATCTCGAATGCGTCGTGCACGACCAACTGCCTGGCGCCGCTTGCGGCCGTGCTGCACGAGGCGGTCGGCATCGAGAAGGGCATGATGACGACCATTCACTCCTACACCGGCGACCAGCCGACGCTCGACACCATGCACAAGGACCTCTACCGCGCCCGCGCCGCGGCGCTGTCGCAGATCCCGACCTCGACCGGTGCGGCCAAGGCGATCGGCCTCGTCATTCCGGAGCTGAAGGGCAAGCTCGACGGCATCTCGATCCGCGTGCCGACCCCGAACGTCTCCGTCGTCGACCTGAAATTCGTGGCCAAGCGCGCCACGACCACGCAGGAGATCAACGATGCCGTGATCGAAGCCTCGAAGCAGAAGCTCAAGGGCATCATGAACTACACCAACCACCCCAACGTCTCGGTCGATTTCAACCACGATCCGCACTCTTCGACCGTGGCGCTCGACCAGACCAAGGTCATGGACGGCAATTTCGTGTCGGTGCTGTCCTGGTACGACAATGAATGGGGTTTTTCGAACCGCATGGCCGACACGGCCGTCGCGTTCGCGAAGACGATCGCTTAGGGGCTGACGCCATACCGCTTCAGTAACCCTCATGGTGAGCTTGTCGAACCACGAGGGTGCTTGGCACTGACCGCACTGCGTTGCCCTCGTCCTTCGACAAGCTCAGGATGAGGGCAAAGGCTATGTCGCTCCAACTTCTGTTTCGGCTCCACATTTCAGCCCAGCCGCCTTGCCTTCGCCGCACTTGGCTTTAAGCCAGGATTCAGGGCGCCTACATGTGCGTCCTGCAGAGGGGACGCTGCTCGATGGAACAGACGATCTATCTCGCGACGCTGGTGGGGACGGCTCTGATCGTCGCCGCGGCGTTTTCGAGCCTGATCGCCTTCCGCTTCGGCGCCCCCTTGCTGTTGCTCTTCCTCGGCATCGGGCTGCTCACCGGCGAGGACGGGCTGGGCATCCATTTCGACAATGCCGAATTCGCCTATTTCGTCGGCGCGCTGGCGCTGGCGATCATCCTGTTCGATTCCGGCTTCGGCACGCCGGCGACCATGCTGCGGCAGGCCGGCCTGCCGGCGCTGTCATTGGCGACGATCGGCGTGGCGGTGACCACGGTCGTGTTCGGGATCGCCGCGCATCACCTCACCGGCCTCTCCTGGCTCGAGAGCTTCCTGCTCGGAGCCGCCGTCGCCTCGACCGATGTCGCGGCCGTCTTCTTTCTGCTGCGTGCCGGCAATGTGCAATTGCGCGACCGCGTGCGCTCCACCCTCGAAATCGAGTCCGGCGCGAACGACCCCATCGCCATCTTCCTCACCATCACGCTGGTCGAGGTGATCGCGATCGGCGCCAATCCCGAAGCCGAAGTGCTTTTTGTCGATCTGGCCGTCGGTTTCTTCCTGCACATGATCCTTGGCGCCGCGGTCGGGCTTGCCGGCGGCTGGGCGATCGTGCGGCTGGTCGACAGGCTGCACCTCGACGCTGGCCTGCTGCCGATCTTCGTGCTGACGCTTTCGCTGATGGTCTTCGCGCTTGGCGGCGCCATTGGCGGTTCAGGTTTTCTGGCAGTGTATCTCGCCGGCTTGGTTGCGGGAAATTCGCAGATTCGTGCCGTCACGACGATAAAACGCTTCCAGGACGGCATGTCCTGGCTGGCCCAGATCATCATGTTCCTCGTGCTCGGCCTGTTCGCGACGCCCTCGCAATTTCCCGCCCTCATCGTGCCGGCGTTGCTGCTCGGCCTCTTCCTGATGCTGGTCGCGCGGCCGATCGCCGTGTGGCTCTGCCTGCTCCCCTTCCGTTTCTCGCGGCAGGAGACCGCCTTCATCTCCTGGGTCGGCCTGCGCGGCGCGGTGTCGATCCTGCTGGCGATCACGCCGTTGCTCGGCGGGCTCGCCGACGGCCGCATGATCTTCAACCTGGCCTTCCTGATCGTCCTCGTCTCGCTCGTGGTGCAAGGCTGGACCATCGGTCCGCTGGCGCGCCGGCTCGGGCTGATCGTGCCGCCGCGGCTCGGGCCGCTCAACAAGGTCGAGCTCGAGCTGCCGGGCTCGGCGCACCACGAGCTGCTGGCCTACACGGTGGTGGCCGGCAGCCCGGTTGCCCGCGGCGAGCGTATACCGCGCTGGGCCAGGCCATCGCTGGTGGTGCGCGACGGGCGCTCGATGCGCTTCCAGGACATGGGCCGGCTGATTGCCGGCGACCATGTCTACATCTTCGTCCCCGACCGCTACCCGCGCCTGCTCGACCGCCTGTTCGCGAGCCGTGCCGAGGTCGATCCCGAGGATGAGGAGTTTTTCGGCGCCTTCCCGCTCGACCCGTCGCGGCCGGCATACGAGCTCGACGGGGCCTACGGCACCGGCCTCGACGCGGAGGAGAAAAAACTCACCATCGGCGAGCTGGTGACGGGGCGGCTCGGCGGCCACGCCGAATACGCCGACCGCGTCACGATCGGCCCGGTCGAGCTGATCGTGCGCGAGCTGGACGAGAAAGGCCGCATCGCCTCTCTCGGCCTCAACATCGAGCCGGTGTCGCCCGCTGCCACCAGGCTGCCGATGTTCCTCAGCGCCGGCGAGCTCAAGGACTGGATCGCCGGGCTCTTCGGGCGCCATGACACGACGCCGCCCAGGCCCGGCGGGTCCGAGGGCTGAGCGTGCGTCGGTTAAGGCGTTGTCTTTTCCCGGCGCCGATCGATAATCGGAGATCATGAAGCAAACGGTGCTCGCGTTCGCCCTGTCCTTGCTGGCCGCTGTCGCTGCCGCCGCGGGTGAGCCGTCCCGCGCGGACGTGGATGCCATCGTCGACCCCAAGGTCGGCAAGGACGCCAACTGACCGGCGGCGGATTTGTTCGACGATCGGCAAGTGGCGCTGGCTCGCAAAACTCGCTATCGAGCGCTGCGAAGTCTTTTCCGAGGAGTAGTGATGGCTGCTTTCAAGACGCTCGACGATATCGGCGACATCCGTGGCAAGCGCGTGCTTGTCCGCGTCGATCTCAACGTGCCCGTGGCCGACGGCAAGGTGACCGACCTGACCCGCATCGAGCGGGTGGCGCCGACCATTCTCGAGCTTTCCGACAAGGGCGCCAAGGTGGTCCTGCTCGCGCATTTCGGCCGGCCGAAAGGCGGGCCTGATCCGGAATTCTCGCTCGAGCCGATCGCGCGCGCGGTCTCCGACGTGGTCGGCCGCCCCGTCGGCTTCGCCAAGGACTGCATTGGCGAGGTCGCGGAAGGTGCCGTCTTCGGCACGCCGTCGGAAGGCATATTGCTGCTCGAGAACACACGCTTCCACAAAGGCGAGGAGAAGAACGACCCTGCCTTCGTCGAGGCGCTGGCGAAGAACGGCGATTTCTACGTCAACGATGCATTCTCGGCCGCGCACCGCGCGCATGCCTCCACGGAAGGGCTCGCGCACAAGCTCCCTGCCTATGCCGGCCGCACCATGCAGGCCGAGCTCGAGGCGCTGGAAAAAGGCCTCGGCAACCCTGAGAAGCCAGTGATCGCGATCGTCGGCGGCGCCAAGGTCTCGACCAAGATCGATCTCCTGATGAACCTGGTGAAGAAGGTCGACGCGCTGGTCATCGGCGGGGGCATGGCCAACACGTTCCTCGCCGCGCGCGGCACCAATGTCGGCAAGTCGCTGGCCGAGCACGATCTTGCCGGCACCGCCAAGCAGATCATGATCGAGGCAGCAGGTGCCGGCTGCGCCATCATCCTGCCGACCGACGGCGTGGTGGCGAAGGAGTTCAAGGCGGGTGCCGCGAACGAGACGGTGCCGGTGGAGAAGGTGCCGGCAGATGGCATGATCCTCGATGTCGGCCCGAAGACGATCGAAGCCGTGAACCAGTGGATCGACCGGGCAAAGACGCTGGTCTGGAACGGCCCGCTCGGCGCCTTCGAGATCGAGCCGTTCGACCGCGCGACGGTCGCCGCGGCAAGGCACGCGGCAAAGCGCACGCAGGACGGCAGGCTGATTTCGGTCGCCGGCGGCGGCGACACGGTCGCAGCCCTCAACCAGGCCGGCGTCGCGGACGATTTTTCCTACGTCTCGACCGCCGGCGGCGCGTTCCTGGAATGGATGGAAGGCAAGGAATTGCCGGGCGTCGTGGCGCTCAAGGCTTGAGGGCGATGCAGGTGGACAAGCGCGGTTGTAGCATTGCGGCGCGGCTTGACATATCCAGGCTGAAATCAGTCGACTTTGGGAGAAAGCAATGAACAAGGACATGGCCACGCAGGCCGCAAGCAAGGACGGCTTCATCGCTGCGCTCGATCAGTCGGGCGGCTCCACGCCGAAGGCGCTCAAGCTCTACGGCGTCGACGAAAGCGCGTGGTCGAATGAAGCGCAGATGTTCGACCTCGTCCACGCGATGCGCGCGCGCATCATCAAGTCGCCTTCCTTCACCGGCGACAAGGTGATGGGCGCGATCCTGTTCGAGCAGACCATGGACCGCGACATCGACGGCACGCCGACGGCTGAGTTCCTGTGGAAGAAGCGCCACGTGGTGCCGTTCCTGAAGGTCGACCAGGGCCTGGCCGACACCACGGACGGCGTCAAGCTGATGAAGCCGATGCCGGCGCTCGACACGCTTTTGAAGCGCGCCGTGGCGAAGGGAATCTTCGGCACCAAGATGCGCTCGGTGATCGATGCGGCGAACCCGAAGGGCATTGCCGCCGTCGTCGATCAGCAATTCGCGATCGGCAAGCAGATCCTGGCGCACGGCCTCGTCCCGATCATCGAGCCGGAGGTTACCATCTCCATTCCGGACAAGGCGGCAGCCGAGGACATCCTTCTCGCCGAGATCACCAGGCATCTCGCCGACGTGCCGGCCGGCAAGCAGATCATGCTCAAGCTGACGCTGCCGACCAAGCCGAACCTCTACAAGCCGCTGATCGACGACAAGCGTGTCATGCGCGTGGTGGCGCTTTCGGGCGGCTATTCGCGCGACGACGCGAACGCCAAGCTGAAGCAGAATGACGGCATGATCGCCAGCTTCTCGCGCGCATTGACGGAGGGTCTGTCGGCGAAGCAGAGCGACGGCGAGTTCAACGCCGCGCTGGGCTCGGCGATCGACAGCATTTTCGAAGCTTCGCGGGCTCGCTGAAGGCGTTCCGCTTTCTGACGCAGCGATCCTTCGCGCAATCGATTCCGGTGTCTGCAGAGCGCTGTAGGCAGCCCCGTGCCCTGCCCTACCCGTAAACCACCAGCAGGTCCTTCGCGTCGATCTGATCGCCGGCCTTGACCAGCACGTCGGTGATCTTGCCGTCGCGCTCGGCGTGCAGCGCGGTCTCCATCTTCATCGCCTCGATGGACAGGAGCACGTCGCCGGCGCTCACTGGCTGGCCGGCAGAAACAGCCACGGTCGAGATCACGCCCGGCATGGGCGCGCCGACATGGTTCTCATTGCCGGCCTCGGCTTTCGGCCGCAGCCGCGATGCGGCGTCGGCGCGCGTCCGGTCCGGCACCTTGGCGCGGCGCGGCTGGCCGTTGAGCTCGAAGAAGACGGTGACCATGCCCTTGTCGTCGGCTTCGCCGATGGCGAGGCAGCGCACGACCAGCGTCTTGCCGCGCTCGATGTCGACGAAAATCTCCTCCTCCGGCTTCATGCCGTAGAAATAGACCGGCGTCGGCAGCGCGCTGACCGGGCCGTAGAGATCCTGCGCCGCGGAGAAGTCGGTGAAGACCTTCGGATACATCAGCCACGACGCGAACTCGAATTCCGACAGCTTGCGTCCCAGCTTCTCCTCGATCTCGGCGCGGCTCTTGTCGAGGTCGGCGGCTTTCAGCAGCGAGCCGGGGCGCACGGCGATCGGCTTCTCGCCCTTCAGCACCTTCTTCTGCAGCTTTTCCGGCCAGCCGCCCGGCGGCTGGCCGAGATCGCCGCGCAGCATCGAGACCACCGAATCCGGGAAGGCGATGTCGCGCGAAGGGTTCTCGACGTCGGCCACCGTCAGCTCCTGGCTGACCATCATCAGCGCCATGTCGCCGACCACCTTGGACGACGGCGTCACCTTCACGATGTCGCCGAACATCAGATTCACATCGTGATAGGCCTGCGCAACCTCGTGCCAGCGGGTCTCCAGACCGAGCGAGCGCGCCTGTTCCTTGAGGTTGGTGAACTGCCCGCCGGGCATTTCGTGCAGATAGACTTCGGATGCCGGCCCCTTCAGGTCGCTCTCGAACGCGACATACTGGTTGCGCACCGCCTCCCAGTAGAAGGAGATGCGCCGGATCCATTCGGTTTCGAGGCCGGGATCGCGTTCGGATCCCTTGAGCGCTTCCACGATCGAGCCGAGGCAAGGCTGCGACGTGTTGCCGGAAAGCGCATCCATCGCTGCGTCGATTGCGTCGACGCCGGAATCCACGGCGGCAAGCACGGTCGCCGCCGAGAGCCCCGACGTGTCATGGGTGTGGAAATGGATCGGCAGGTCGGTCGCCTCGCGCAACGCCTTGAACAGCACGCGCGCGGCACCCGGCTTGAGCAGCCCGGCCATGTCTTTGACCGCGATGATGTGCGCCCCGGCCTTGTCGAGCTGCCTGGCCAGGTCGACGTAATATCTGAGGTCGTATTTGGCACGCGCCGGATCGAGAATATCGCCGGTGTAGCAGATCGCCGCCTCGCACAGCTTGCCTTCCGCACCCACCGCATCCATCGAGACACGCATGTTCTCGATCCAGTTGAGGCAGTCGAAGACGCGGAACAGATCGACGCCGCCGGCCGCAGCCTGGCGCACGAAATGCTGCACGACATTGTCCGGATAGTTCGTATAGCCGACGCCGTTGGCGCCGCGCAGCAGCATCTGCAGCAGCAGATTGGGCGCCGCCTCGCGGATGAGCGACAGGCGCTCCCACGGATCCTCGGTGAGGAAGCGCATGGCGACGTCGAAGGTCGCTCCGCCCCAGCATTCGAGCGAGAGCAGTTGCGGCAGCGCGCGCGCATAGGCGCCCGCAATGCGCGTGATGTCATGCGTGCGCATGCGGGTGGCGAGCAGCGACTGGTGCCCGTCGCGCATGGTCGTATCGGTGACCAGCACACGCTTCTCGCCGCGCATCCAGGCGGCGAATTTTTCCGGGCCGAGGGCGTCGAGCTTCTGCCTGGTGCCGTCGGGGATCGCGCCATTGATGTGCGGCACCTCCGGCGGCGCGGCGTCCGCCTTGGGCATGGAGCGCCCGCGTGCCTCCGGGTGGCCGTTGACCGTGACGTCGCCGAGATAGTTGAGCAGCTTCGTCGCACGGTCCTGGCGCTTGACCTGCTGGAACAGTTCCGGCGTCTCGTCGATGAAGCGTGTCGTGTAGGAATTGTCGCGGAATTTCGGATGGCCGATGATGGCCTCGAGAAAGGTCAGATTGGTGGCGACGCCGCGGATGCGGAACTCGCGGAGCGCGCGGTCCATGCGCTTGATCGCCTCCTGCGGCGACGGCGCCCAGGCGGTGACCTTCTCGAGCAGCGGGTCGTAGTAGCGGGTGATGACGGCGCCCGAATACGCCGTGCCGCCGTCGAGCCGGATGCCGAAGCCGGTCGCGCCGCGATAGGCGGTGATGCGGCCATAGTCCGGAATGAAGTTCTGCTCGGGGTCTTCGGTCGTGATCCGGCATTGCAGCGCGTTGCCGTTGAGCCTGATCTCCGCCTGCGGCGGCACGCCCGACTCCGGCGTGCCGATCGCCTCGCCCTCGAGGATGTGGATCTGCGCCTTGACGATATCGATGCCGGTCACCTGCTCGGTGACGGTGTGCTCGACCTGGATGCGCGGATTGACCTCGATAAAGTAGAATTTGCCGCTGTCGGCATCCATCAGGAATTCGACGGTGCCGGCGCCGACATAGGCGGTGGCGTCCGCAATCTTCAGCGCGTAACCGCAAAGCTCGGCGCGCTGCCGGTCATCGAGGTAGGGCGCGGGCGCCCGCTCCACGACCTTCTGGTTGCGGCGCTGGATCGAGCAGTCGCGCTCGAACAGGTGCACGGTATTGCCGTGCGTGTCGCCGAGCACCTGCACCTCGACATGGCGGGCCCGCTCGACCAGCTTTTCGAGATAGACCTCGTCCTTGCCGAAGGCAGCCTTTGCCTCGCGCTTCGCCTCGGTCACCTCTCGCGCCAGGTCGGCCTCGGCGCGGATGGCGCGCATGCCGCGCCCGCCGCCGCCCCAGGATGCCTTGAGCATTACCGGATAGCCGATTTGCGCGGCCATCTTCTTCACCGCCGCCATGTCGTCGGGCAGCGGCTCGGTCGCCGGCACCACCGGCACGCCAACCTCGACCGCCAGATTGCGCGCCGCGACCTTGTTGCCGAGCCTGCGCATCGTGTCGGGGCTCGGGCCGATGAAGACGATGCCGGCTTCGGCACAGGCTTCGGCGAATTCCGGGCTTTCCGACAGGAGGCCATAGCCCGGATGGATCGCATCGGCGCCGGCAAGCCTGGCGACGCGGATCACTTCCGGGATCGAAAGATAGGCCTCGATCGGTCCGAGCTCGCGCTCGAGATGCGGACCGCGGCCGATCTGGTAGGACTCGTCCGCCTTGAAGCGGTGCAGCGAATATTTGTCCTCTTCCGCCCAGATCGCGACGGTACGGATTCCGAGCTCATTGGCGGCGCGAAAGACGCGGATCGCGATCTCGGATCGATTGGCGACAAGCAGCTTCCTGATCGGCAACGAGACCACCGGCAATTGGAGGAGTTCCGAAACTTAGCTTGAAAATGCTGCAGTGCAAACAAAATCGGCAGCAGCTGCGAAGTCCGGAGGGGCGGCACTCTCCGGAAAAAGAAAACGCCCGGCGCCAAGGCCGGGCGTTTCCGTCAACCAATGTTTGGTCGGCTTACATCTCGACGTAGGTGTACTTGCCGTCGTCGCCCTTCTTCCAGATGTACATGACGTAGTCCGGACGGGTGATGTCGCCCTTGGCGTCGAAGCCCAGCTCGCCGATCGCGGTCGCGAACGGGCCCTTGGCCTTGGCGGCCTCGGCAACGGCCTGCGGGTCGTTGCCGCCGGCGGCAGCAGCGGCAGCAGCGATCACCTGCACGGCAGCGTAGGAGTAGAGCGTGTAGGCTTCCGGCTCGAAGCCGGCGGCGCGGAACTTCTCGACGAGGTCCTTGGCGGCCGGGTTCTTGCGCGGATCCGGAGCGAACGTCATCAGCGTGCCGTCGACGGCGTCGCCGGCGATCGAGGCGAGCTCGTTCGACACGATGCCGTCACCCGACATGAAGGTCGCCTTCAGGCCCTGGTCGGCCAGCTGGCGCATCATCAGGCCGGCTTCGGTGTGCAGGCCGCCGTAATACACGACGGAGACGCCGGCTTCCTTCATCTTGGCGATGAGGGCTGCGAAGTCCTTGTCGCCGATGTTGATGCCTTCATACATGGCTTCGGTCACGCCGGCGGCGTTCATCGCCTTCTTGGTCTCGTCGGCGAGGCCCTGGCCGTACGGGGTCTTGTCGTGGATGACGGCGATCTTGGCGTCCTTGAAGTTGGCCGCCAGGTAAGCGCCTGCAACCGCGCCCTGCTGGTCGTCACGGCCGCAGGTACGGAAGGTGTTCCACAGGCCGCGCTCGGTGAACTTCGGGTTCGTCGAGGCCGGCGTGATCTGGAAGATGCCGTTCTCGGCATAGACTTCCGAAGCCGGGATCGAGACGCCCGAGTTGAAGTGACCGACCACGAACTTCACGCCGTCAGCAACGAACTTGTTGGCGACCGACACGCCCTGCGTCGGGTCCGAAACGTCGTCGCCGACCTGGATCTTGATCTGCTCGCCATTGATGCCGCCGGCGGCGTTGATGTCGGCCGCGGCCTGCTCGGCGCCCTTCTGCAGCTGTGCACCGAAAGCGGCGTTCGGACCGGTGATCGGACCGGCAACGCCGATCAGGATGTCAGCCCACGCGCTGCCGCTGAACGCTACCAGGGCGGTCAGGGCAACTGCGGACAACAGAGATTTTTTCATTGAAACACTCCCATTAGTCGAGTGGGCGTGGATGACGAACTTTCATGCGATGCCCACCCTCTCGCAGAAAGGCTACTTTGCCCATTTTCCGGCACTTGTCACGCCGATTCAGTGCCCAAACGCGGCAAATGGTGAATGCCGGAGGGTCAGCTTGCCCTTGCTTTCCAGGACAGAAGACCGGTGCGCTCATAAAGCCAATAATACTGTGTCACCATCTGATTGGTGCGTGTGTAACGGTAACCGAGGAAGCCCAAGATCAGCAGGATGACCGTATCGACGATATAGTAGTGAATGCTTGCCATCGACCCGTCGAACAGCGCGTGATGGATGAAGCGCACGGCGACGCCGAGCAGCAGCAGGTAGATCACCAGGCTCGAATAGGGACGCCAGGTCTGCGCCGCCGCCCGCCCCGTCGTCCAGGCTGCCCAGCCGCCGAGCAGGATGGTGATGAAAAGGAACTGACCGAGCGTCTCTTCCTCGTGCAGTATGCCGTGGAACCAGGTGACGTTCAGCTCCCGGCGGAAGATGATGACCAGCACCAGCGCGGCCAGCGCTATGGCCGGCCACATGAAGACCGAAAGGCCGGAAGGCTTGGCCTGGCCCTGAGGCCCATGCGATGTCGAAGCCATGTCGTTTCGCGGGCGCCTAGTGCCGCCCGCCCTCCAGATACGCGGCGCGGACTTCCGGATTGGCAAGCAGTTCCTTGCCGCTGCCGCTCATGGTGACGTTGCCGTTGACCATCACGTAGGCGCGGTCGGCAAGTTTCAGCGCGCCGAAGGCATTCTGCTCGACCAGGAAGACGGTCAGTCCCTGCGACTTGTTGAGCTCGCGGATCGCGTCGAAAATCTGCTTCACGATCAGCGGCGCCAGACCGAGCGACGGCTCGTCGAGCAGCAGCAGCTTCGGCCGCGCCATCAGCGCGCGCGCGATCGACAGCATCTGCTGCTCGCCGCCCGATAGCGTGCCGCCGCGCTGCTGGATGCGCTCCTTGAGCCGCGGGAAGAGCGCGAACACACGCTCGGCGTCCTCGTCGAAATGCCTCAGATTGTCGAGGCTGGCCCCCATCTGCAGGTTTTCGAGCACCGTCATGCGCGGGAAGATGCGGCGGCCCTCCGGCGATTGCGCGATGCGCAGCCGCGCGATCTCGTGCGTCGGCAGATTGGTGATGTCGGTGCCGGCGAAATTGATGATGCCGGCGCGCGCACGCGGGCTGCCGAAGATGGTCATCATCAGCGTCGACTTGCCGGCGCCGTTGGCGCCGATCAGCGCGACGATCTCGCCCTCGTTCACCGAAACGGAGACCCCGTTCAGCGCGCGGATGTTGCCGTAATAGGTCTCGACGCCTTCGACCTCGAGGAGCGGACGCGCCATCATTCGCTCCCCTTGCCGGGCTTCGGCTTCACCGGTTCGTCGTGAACCCTGTCGGCTTTGGACGCGCCGCGCTCGACGCGCAGCACCTCGCCCTGCTCGTCGGAATGACCGACCGTATCGCTGACCGGTCCGGCCATCATGGATGCCGAGTCGGACGGTCCGTGCGCCCGGTCGGGCTCACCGTCGAATTCCTCGATCACGCCCTCGTCGCCGACCTCGGAAAGCACGCTGCCCACCTCCTCGTCCTCGACGCCGAGATAGGCGGCGATGACGCGCGGGTCGTTCTTCACAAAGTTCGGATTGCCGTCCGAAATCTTGCGCCCGTACTCGAGCACGACGACGTGGTCGGAGATCTGCATGACCACCGACATGTCGTGCTCGATGAGCAGGATCGAGGTGCCGGTGTTGGCCTTGATGTCGTTGAGCAGCCGGTTGAGCGCCGCGGATTCGCGCGGGTTGAGACCGGCCGCCGGCTCGTCGAGGCAGAGCAGCTCGGGCTGCGTGCACATGGCGCGCGCGATCTCGAGCCGCCGCTGTCCGCCATAGGGCAGGTCGCCCGCCGGATCGTCGGCGCGGTCGACGAGATCGGCCTTCTCCAGCCAGTGTTTTGCGAGCTCGATCGATTCGCGCGAGGCCTTGGCGTAGCCGCCGAGCCCGAACAGGCCGAGCACGGTGAAGCCCGAGGCTCGCATCAGCACGTTGTGCTGCGCAACCAGCAAATTCTCCAGCACCGTCATGCCGGAGAACAGGCGGATGTTCTGGAAGGTGCGCGCCACCTTGGCCAGCGCCGGGATCTGGAAGTCGGGGAGGCGCTCGAGCAGGAACTGCTTGCCGCCCCGGTTGGTCATGGTGATCATGCCTTCCGAGGGCTTGTAGAAACCGGTGATGCAGTTGAACACGGTTGTCTTGCCGGCGCCGTTCGGGCCGATGAGGGCCGTGATCTCCCCGCGCTTGGCTTCGAAGGACAGGTCGCCCACGGCAACCAGTCCGCCGAACTTCATCGACAGGTGATCGACCTTGAGGATGGGGACCGCCGTCGTGGTCATCGGCGCCGCCATCAGCCGTGGCCTTCCTTGGTGAAGGCGCTGGAGATCGCCTTGCGCTCATGCAGGAAGGCGGTGGGCTCGCGGCTGCCGACGAAACCGCGCGGCTTCCAGACCATGACGACCACCATGGCCAGGCCGAACAGCAGCATGCGGTAGAGCTCCGGCGTGAAGTCCGGTCCGAAGATCACTTTCAGGAACTGCATCTCGCGCAGGATTTCCATGCCGCCGATCATCACCAGCGCGGCAATCGCGATGCCGATGAGGGAGCCCATGCCGCCGAGCACGACGATGGCGAGGATGATCGCCGACTGCAGGAAGACGAAGGATTCCGGATTGATGAAGCCTTGCCGCGCGGCAAAGAAGGAACCGGCAAAACCGCCGAACATGGCGCCGATGGCAAAGGCGGTGAGCTTGGTGTTGGTGGTGTTGATGCCGAGCGAGCGGCAGGCGATCTCGTCCTCGCGCAGCGCCTCCCAGGCACGTCCGACGGGCATGCGGCGGAGCCGTATGGTGACGAAGGCGGTGACGAGCGCCAGGCACAGGATCAGATAGTAGAGGAAGATCTTGTAGTAGACGCCGGAGGTCGGCAGATCGAAGATCTTGCCGATGTAGTCGGGCGAGGAAACGTCGAAATTGAACAGGCCGAAGAAGGTGATCTTCGGAATGCCGGATATGCCGGCCGAGCCGTTCGTCACCTCGCGCCAGTTGATCAGCACGAGGCGGATGATCTCGCCAAAGGCAAGCGTGACGATGGCGAGATAGTCGCCCCGCAGCCGGAGCACCGGGAAGCCGAGCAGCACCCCCCAGAAGGCGGCCATGGCGCCGGCTGCCGGCAGCAGGATCCAGAACGACCAGCCGAGTTCGGTGCCGAGCAGGGCGTAGGTGTAGGCGCCGACCGCATAGAAGGCAACGTAGCCGAGGTCGAGCAGGCCGGCGAGCCCGACCACGATGTTCAGGCCCCAGGCGAGCATCACGTAGATCAGGATCTGGATGCCGAAATTGTCGACCCATTTCAGCGAGCCCTGCACGCCCGTCATCATCACGACGCCGACAGGGAACAGGAACAGGAAGGCGACGCCGATCGGCAGCAGGTTGCGCCGCACCCAGGTCGGTTCCGCTGCGGCGACCGGCGCGGCCGCGGCCGCGCGCTCGGCCTTGCGGCGGTTGATCGCGGGCACCACGAAGGCGGAGAAGACGAAGCGGCCGATCATCGTCAGCGCCACGACGATGGCAAGCAGGCCCCAGCGCGAGGTCAGGATCAGCTCGTTGCGGATGTTCTGGTCCGTCTTCAGCCCGATGAGCAGGATGAACAGGCCGAGCGCGATGATGCCGGCCCAGCCGGCTTCCTTGATCGCGTTCGGGATCGGGTTTTCCTTTTCCTCGCGGGCGAGGACGGTTTCGGTCGTCGTCGCCATGTCACACCTTCTCCACTTCGGGCCGGCCCATCAGGCCGGAGGGCAGGAAGATCAGCACGATCGCCAGGATCGAGAAGGCGGCGACGTCCTTGTAGTCGATCGAAAAATACGCCGACCAGAGCGACTCGATCACGCCGATCAGGATGCCGCCAAGCACCGCGCCGGGCAGCGAGCCGATGCCGCCGAGCACGGCCGCGGTGAAGGCCTTCACGCCGGGCACGAAGCCATCGGAGAAGACGACGCCGCCGTAGTACATCAGGAACAGCGTGCCGGCGACCGCCGCCAGTGCGGCGCCCATGATGAAGGTGGTGGAGATGGTGCGATCGACGTCGACGCCCAGCAGTGCCGCCATCTTGCGATCCTGCTCGCAGGCGCGCTGGGCGCGGCCGAGCGGCGTCTTGTTGACGATGTACCAGAAGATCGCCAGCAGCAGCACGGTCACGACCGCGATGACGATCTGCTTCAGCGAGATGTTGATGCCGCCTATCTCGTAGGTCTGCGTCACCAGCGGCGGGATGTACTTGTTGCGCGGGCCCTGCGTGACCTGCACGAAGTTGGACAGCGTGATCGACATGCCGATGGCGGTGATCAGCGGCGCCAGGCGGAAGGAGCCGCGCAGCGGCCGGTAGGCCACCTTCTCGATCGTCCAGTTGTAGAGGCTGGTGAGCAGCATCGCGACGATCATCATGATCAGAAGCGCGACGGCCACCGGCACGGACCAGAGCAGGCTGACAAGGATAAGGTAGACGATGAGGGCGATGAAGGCACCGACCATGAACACGTCGCCATGGGCGAAGTTGATCATGCCGACGATGCCGTAGACCATCGTGTAACCGATGGCGATTAGCCCGTAGATCGCCCCCAGCGTCAGCCCGTTCACAAGCTGCTGGATGAAATACTGCATGTTTACGCGGCTCCCCGAGGAATGTCGCCTTTACGGTCGCATTCCCTTCGTATGTTCCCTTAGTCCTAAAGTTTCGAGCCTGGATTGCAACGGCATTTTCGGCGCTGCCGCCGCGACCTGGGCGATCGCGTCGGTGCCTGTTTTAGCGGCTCCGCCCCTCTGGACCGGCGCGGAAGCTAACACTGGCATAACGCAATGTCTTTGACGAGTCGGCGGAAATTCCGCTGCGTCGACGCAAGAAATCCCGACTGGCCGATCGAACCGCCGCGAAAGCTTGCGCGCATGCGGCGAATAACCTTCCGTGGCATCGATTGCCGCGCGGTCTTCAATTGACGACGAAACCATGCGCGAAGGGATCGCGGTCATCGATGAAGATGGTGTTGTACCCGGTCATCCGCGCCCATCCGCCGATCGAGGGGATGATCGCCGGCTTGTTGCCGACGGCGACCTCCTTTTCGACCTTGCCCTTGAACAGCGAGCCGATGATCGACTCGTGCACGAAGCTGTCGCCTGCCTTGAGCTTGCCCTTGGCATGGAGCTGCGCCATGCGCGCCGAGGTGCCGGTACCGCAAGGGCTGCGATCGATCGCCTTGTCGCCGTAGAAGACGGCGTTGCGGCCATGCGCCTCCGGATGGCGCGGCGCGCCGGTCCACAGCATGTGCGACAGGCCGTTGATGCCCGGATTTTCCGGGTGGACGAAGGTGTATTTCTCGTTGAGACGCCGGCGCACCACGGGACTCCAGGCGATCAGTTCGCCAGCCGAATGGTCGGCCATGTCGCGATAGTTCTTCTGCGGGTCGACGATGGCATAGAAATTGCCGCCATAAGCGACATCGACGACGATCTCGCCGAGCGTCGGGCATTCGACGGTCAGCCCCTCGGCATGGAGGAAGGACGGCACGTTGGTGATGCGCACCTCCTCCACATATTCGCCGTCCTTTTTGTACTCGGCGACGACGAGCCCGGCAGGCGTATCGAGATTGAGCCGGCCGGGCGTCTTCGGTTTCATCAGCCCATGCTCGATCGCCATGGTGACCGTGCCGATCGTGCCGTGGCCGCACATGGGCAGGCAGCCGGAGGTCTCGATGAACAGGATGGCGACGTCGCAATCCTCGCGCGTCGGCGGGTAGAGGATCGACCCGGACATCATGTCGTGACCGCGCGGCTCGAACATCAGGCCGGTGCGAATCCAGTCGAATTCGGCGAGGAAATGCGCCCGCCGCTCCATCATCGTCTTGCCCTCGAGCAGCGGCCCGCCGCCGGCGACGAGCCGCACGGGATTGCCGCAGGTGTGGCCGTCGATGCAGTGGAAGGAATGGCGGGCCATCGTCAGCAGGCCCCTACGCGGCGAGGTCGCGTGCCTTCGCGCCCCCTTCTGTCCTGCCGGACATCTCCCCCACAGGTGGGGAGATGGGCAGGCCGCTTGGGTTTCGCCAACCGTCGAAGCTGCCGATCTCCCCCCTTGTTGTGGGGGAGATGTCCGGCAGGACAGAGAGCAACGTAGAGCACGATCATCTCCGTGTTAGAAACGCTGTGCGCTGAACGGCGACAGGTCGATAGCCGGACTCTTGCCGAGAACCCGGTCGCGGATCAACCGTGCTGTCGCTGCCGCCTGGGTCAGGCCGAGATGGCCATGGCCGAAGGCGTAGTGCACCGCCGGATGGTTTTTCGACCCTCCGATGACGGGAAGCGAATCCGGCAGCGACGGGCGAAAGCCCATCCATTCGCGCCCGCCGGCGGGGTCGAGCCCCGGCAGGAAACGCTGCGCTTTCGTGAGCATCGCCTTCGAGCGGGCAAAGTTGGGCGGCCGGCTGATGCCGCCGAGCTCGACCGCGCCGCCGACGCGGATCGCACCGTCGAGCGGCGTGATGACGAAGCCGTGACCGGAAAAGATGAGCTGCCGCTTTATGTCGAAGGCGGAGGCCGGCAGGGTCGTGTTGTAGCCGCGCTCGGTTTCGAGCGGGATCGCGTCGCCAAGTTCCCTTGCAATGAGATGCGACCACGCGCCGGCGGCGACGAGCAGGGTTCTGGCGCGGATGCTGCGCCCGTCTTCGAGCGTCAGCGCCACGCCTCCGGACGTGGAAGCGGCAGCCGCGACCCTCGCCTGCTCGAAGCGCGCGCCCCTGGTTTCGGCGTAGGCCCAGATCGCCTTGCCGAGGCGTTTTGGGTCGGCCACCGTCTTCCAGCCGGGCACGAACGTGCCGCGCACGAAGTCGGGCGACAGCCCGGGCTGGTAATCGGCAAGCTCGCCTTTCGCGAGGTGGCGATATTCGATGCCGAAACGGTCGCGCGCCGCCCAGCCGGACAGCGAGGCATCGAATTCGGCCTCGCTTGCATAGAGCTCGAGCGAGCCGTCCTCGCGCAACATCGGTCGGGTTCCGGAGCGCTGCATCAGGCCGCTCCATTCCGCTTCGGCGAGCTGCATCAGCCCCGCCTGCGCGGCCAGGCTTGCCTCGAAATGCCTTGCGCTGCCGGCGCGCCAGAAGCGCCACAGCCAGGGCAGCAGCTTTGGCAGATAGGCCGGCGGGATGGCCAGCGGTCCGAGCGGATCTGCCAGCCAGCGCGGCAGGTTCCTCATCATGCCCTTGTGGGCGAGCGGCAGCACCTCGGAAAAGGCGAGTGCGGCGGCGTTTCCGGAGCTCGTCTCCTCGCACACGCCGGTGCGGTCGAGGACAAGAACGTTCTCGCCTGCTTCCGCCAGATAAGCGGCCGCGCAGATGCCGACAATGCCGGCGCCGATGATGACGATCCCTTCTCCCCGTTCATGGGGGGAAGGTGCCCGAAGGGCGGATGCGGGGCGGCGCCCCTCGTTGCCGGATTTTTCTGTCACCTCGGCGCTGCCCCTCATCTGGCTGCCGCCATCTTCTCCCGTGAACGGGGAGAAGAGACCTAGAAGCTCGGCAGCGTCGGCCGCTTCTTCAATGCGTCCTTGATGATCTTCTCCGCCGCCTTGCGGCGGGCGCCGGCGAGCGGCTGGCGCGGCATGCGCACGCGCTCGTTCGAGCCGATGGCGTGCACCTCGGCGAGCTTGATGTTCTGCACGAGATAGGTGGAGACGTCGAGGTCGAGCAGCGGCCGGAACCAGCGATAGATGGCAAGCGCTTCCTCGCGGCGGCCCTGCTGCATCAGCCGATAGATGGCGACGGTCTCGCGCGGGAAGGCGGTGACGAGGCCGGCGACCCAGCCGACGGCACCGACCGCAAGCGCCTCGAAGGCGAGATTGTCGACACCGGTGAAAAGGTCGAAACGGTCGCCGAAGCGATTGATGATCTCGGTCGAGCGACGGATGTCGTCGGAGGATTCTTTCACCGCCACGAAGCGCTTGTCGGAGGCGAGCTCCGCCATGATCTCGACGGTCACGTCGACGCGATAGGCGAGCCGGTTGGAATAGATCATCACCGGCAGGTCGCCGGCCTCGGCCACCGCCTTCAGCGTCGCGACCGTCTCTTCCGGATTGGTGTGGTAGATCGGGCTCGGCACCACCATCAGCCCGTCGGCGCCAGCCTTGGCGGCGCGTTTGGCGAGTGCCGCCGCATCGCGCGTCGCCGGCTCGTTGATGGTGAGCAGGACAGGCCGCTTCCGGCCCGCGACCTTGCGCGCCGTCTTGAAGACTTCGAGCTTCTCCTCATGGGTCAGCATCGGGCCTTCGCCCAGCGATCCGCAGACGATCAGCCCGTCGCAGCCGGCATCGGTCAGGAGGCCGAAGCAGCGCTCCATCTCCTTGTGGTCGAGGCGGTCAGCCTCGGTGAATTTTGTCGTGACCGCCGGAAAAACGCCGCTCCACATGCCTGCCTCCATCTGATATATCAGGCGTATATCTCTCCGCGGCGGTTCTGTCAACTGCTGCGGCATTGTGATATATTCCCCGTATATCAACGGAGCGCGGACTCTTGCAGACCCAGGCCGCAGCGCAATCGGAGCCAGCCGCCGCCCGCGCCTACCGGGCGCTGGAACGAATGATCGTGACGCTTGAGCTGGCGCCCGGCAGCGTCGCGACCGAGGGGACGCTGATCGAGCGGGTCGGCCTCGGCCGCACGCCGGTGCGCGAGGCGATCCAGCGCCTGGCGTGGGAAGGCCTGCTCGATGTCAGGCCGCGGGCCGGGCTCGCCATTGCGCCGCTCAACCCGACCGACTGGTTGCGTGTGATCGATGCGCGCCGCGGCGTGGAAGCCGTGCTGGCTCGGTCAGCCGCCCGTTTCGTCACGCGCGAGGCGGCAACGCGTTTTCAGGAGGCGGCGCTCGCCATGCAGAAGGCGGTGATTGCGAGCAACGTGCTTGCCTTCCTGGAGGCCGACAAGGCTTTCGATGAGGCGCTGGCGCTGGCGGCCGACAATCCGTTCGCGGCGCGGCTGGCAGCACCCTTGCAGACGCATAGCCGGCGCTTCTGGTTCCGCTACCAGGCCGATACGGGCTTGGCCGAAGCGGCCGACCACCATATCGCGCTGATCCGCACCGTCCTCGACGGGGACGAGGCGGCGGCGGCCGAAACCGCCGACCGGTTGATGACGCTGCTCAGGCGCCGCGCCGAGGCGGCCGCGCGCGGCTAAGCGCGGCACCTCCCCAAAGCATGTCTCCCGAAAGTGTGCGCGCGGTTTCGGGATAAACGAATCCTTTTTCACGCGACACGCTTAGGCGTTCACACGCCGTCGCCCGCGGGAGGCAGGCCTTCCCAGCCGGTTCCGGCCACCAGCACGCAGCTCACGCCGTCCGTGCCGGTGACGACGATCGTGAAGCTGCCGCTGTCGGAGACGAACAGTTCAAGCAGCATCGCCGGGCCGAGGAAGCCGAAGGCTTGCTGGCTCTCCTGGAAGTTCCCGTTGAGTATGGAAACCATCGCCTCGCGCTGTGCGCAGCGTGGCATCTGTGCTGCAGCCTGCCCGGCACTCGTAAGCAGGACGACGCCGCAGAGCAGGCCGACAATCAGGTTCAGAAACGCGCGTACCATGACGCACCTCCTTTGCCGACGCTCCGGCAAAGGGATGCGTTGCCCGACCTATCTTGCCGGAGCGATCGGCCACGGGTTCGACGTTCTCATTGCGTCGCTCCTTTCCGTGATCCGCTTTTGCATGCGGGGGAACATGAAAGGACGTTCCCTATGCAAATCATGTGGTACGCGGATGAGCCGCGTACAAGCCCGCCGTCACGCGCCGTGCAGTGCGGTCGTCAGCGCTTCGTTGCCGTCCCAGCCCTCACCGCTGGCGAGAATGCAGCTGCCGCCATCCGTGCCGGTGACGAGAATGGTCCAGGTGCCCTGATCGGATACGTAAACCTCGATCACGGACTGCTGGTCCACCTGTCCGACGGCAGCCGGCTTTTCGCCGTACTGGGCGTCCAGTTGCCGGACCAGATCCTTGCGTGCGGCGCACTGGTTCTGCGCGGGCGCCGATGAGGCCGAGGCGAGAAGGCCCGAGACCACGATCGCAGCGACCGGCATGATGCCGAGAAACAGCTTGTGTCGCATTGTCCGTCTCCTTGCGGACGCCCCGAAGCGCCCATCCGTCGCCGCATGTCGGTGCGGCCCTGTGCGGACAAATCGTTTTCGACAGCGCGGCGTTCCATCACCAATTGGTTACGCCGCAAGGCGCGGTGTGACAGGATGTGATGGAACTAGTCAGCGAGGAGCGAGGCCAGCATCGGGTGACGTCTCTCGGCGAAGGGATTGACCACCGTCACGCCGAGCCACGTAAAACCCTCATGCATGTCTTCCGAAAGCAGCACCCTGCAGCCGGCAGACGATGCCGCGCAGACGATCACCGCGTCCCAGATGTTTAGTTGATGATCGACGGCGAGGTCCACCGCGTCGGCAAAGATATCGGGGGTCGTTGCGACGACTTCGAAGACGCTGCGCCATTCAGATACCGCAGCGCGAGCCTTTGCTGGCGCATAATTCGCCTTCCGCCGAAGGACATGGAACAGCTCGCCCAGAGCCTGCACCGCGACGACGGCTCCAACTTGAGTGATCCGATCCAACACGCCCTTGGCGATCGCCTGACGCTCGGGATCATCGACCCCCTCGGCGTAGGCGAGGATGTTGGTATCGACGGCAACTTTCACCGATCTCGCTCGTAGAGCTCGTCCCGCGTCCATTTTCCGGCATTCAGAGCAGGTTGTTTCTCCAACCTGTCACGCAGGCGGAGCCAGGCTTGCCTGCGCGCCTCCTTGTCTTGGGAGACCGGAACCAGCCTCGCCACCGGGCGACCATGGCTGGTTACGATAAAGCTGCTGCCCTGCCGCACTTCGCGCAGGAGACGCGAGAATTCGCGGTTCGCGTCAGCGGCAGATATGATCTCGTCCATGGCGGCATCCACAACAGTAGTTATTTGCACTACTCTAGTGCCTTGATGGGGCCCGAGCAACCCTGCCGAACCGATGGCATTGTTGGCGCCATCCAAAAATCCAGGAGAAGCGGACACCGGTTTCCTGGATGATCGAGACTAAACGTCCAACGGGCGCCACGAGGCGCCCGTTCGATCATGCTGAATCTGCGGCGGCAGTCAGTTCATCGTCGGGATGACGAACTCTGCGCCGTCCTTGATGCCGGACGGCCAGCGCGAGGTGACGGTCTTCGTCTTCGTATAGAAGCGGAAGGCGTCCGGACCATGCTGGTTCAGGTCGCCGAAGCTCGACGCCTTCCAGCCGCCAAACGTGTAGTAGGCGATCGGCACCGGGATCGGCACGTTGACGCCGACCATGCCGACCTGGACGCGCGCGGCGAAATCGCGGGCCGCATCGCCGTCACGGGTGAAGATGGCGACGCCGTTGCCGTATTCGTGGTCGTTGGCGAGCTTGATGGCTTCCTCATAACCCTTGGCGCGGACGACCGAGAGCACCGGCCCAAAGATCTCTTCCTTGTATATCTTCATCTCCGGCGTCACCTCGTCGAACAGGCAGCCGCTCATGTAGTAGCCGTTCTCATAGCCCTGCATCTTGAAGCCGCGGCCGTCGACCAGGAGCTTGGCGCCCTCCTTGACGCCGGCATCGACATACCCCTTCACGCGCTCGAGCGCCTGCTTGGTGACCAGCGGGCCGAAATCGGCGGAGGAATCCGTCGAAGGCCCGACCTTCAGGCTTTCCACGCGCGGAATCAGTTTTGCGACCAGCCTGTCGGCGGTCTCCTTGCCGACCGGCACGGCGACCGACACCGCCATGCAGCGCTCTCCGGCCGAGCCGTAGCCGGCGCCGATCAGCGCATCGACGGTCTGGTCCATGTCGGCGTCGGGCATGATGATGGCGTGGTTCTTGGCGCCGCCAAAGCACTGGGCGCGCTTGCCCGCTGCGGTCGCGCGCGAATAGATGTAGTGCGCGATCGGGGTCGAGCCGACGAAGCCGACTGCCTTGATGTCGGGATCGTCGAGGATGGCGTCGACCGCCTCCTTGTCGCCGTTGACGACATTGAGGATGCCTGCCGGCAGGCCGGCTTCCAGGAACAGCTCGGCGATGCGCATCGGCACGCCAGGGTCGCGCTCCGACGGCTTCAGGATGAAGGCGTTGCCGACGGCGATCGCCGGCGCGATCTTCCACAGCGGGATCATCGCCGGGAAGTTGAACGGCGTGATGCCGGCGACGACGCCGAGCGGCTGGCGCATCGAATAGACGTCGATGCCGGGACCGGCGCCGTCGGTGAACTCGCCCTTCATCATGTGCGGCGCGCCGATGCAGACCTCGACCACCTCCAGCCCGCGCTGCAGGTCGCCCTTGGCGTCGGCGATCGTCTTGCCGTGCTCGCGCGCCAGGATTTCGGCGAGCGCGTCGTTCTCGCGCGCGGCGAGCTCGAGGAACTTCATCAGCACGCGCACGCGGCGCTGCGGGTGGGTCGATGCCCAGGCCGGCTGCGCCGCCTTGG
>Ga0164290_1000708_pt1 | contig 89325 bp, 83 predicted proteins | sample Micstemetagenome_FD_108782 | JGI IMG/M metagenome (GOLD analysis project Ga0164290, IMG submission 108782) | Contaminated culture microbial community from soil near Moab, Utah, USA - Microcoleus steenstrupii SON62 (Illumina Assembly) | ecosystem: Environmental > Terrestrial > Soil > Soil crust... | reverse complement strand
GTGGATGCGACGGTAGCCGTAGCGAGGCCGCTCGCACGCGAGCTCGCGGATGCGCGCGATGAGCTCGACGTCGTCCTCGCGGACGGACTCGTACTGGCACGTCGAGCGATGCATGCCCACGAGCGCGCACGCGGCGCGCTCATTCAGCTCATACGGTTCCGAATTGAAGAACTCGACGACCTCCATGCCGCTTGGAGACCGTCACCACTTTTTTCCCAGCGCATCCTTCACGGCCTGCAACTCGAGCGCGTACTTCGCGACAAGGTCGCGCAGTCGCCGATTCTCATCCTCGAGCCGCCGCTTCTCCTGCGCCTCGCTCACGTCCATGCCGCCGAACTTCGCCCGCCAGCGGCCCATCGTCTCGCTGCTCACGCCCCTCTTGCGGGCGACGTCCTTCGCCGCCGCTCCGGCCTCGACTTCCTCGATCGCGGCGATGATCTGCGCGTCCGAAAACTTGCTCTTGCGACCTATCGTGTGCCTCCCTATCAGGCAGCCATTCGATGGCCCAATTTCTGGGGGTCAGATCAGCCACTCAGAGACGCGTGACGTTCACGCCGAGCTGCTCGGCTTCGCGCAGCACGGTGGAGAGGCCCTCGGCCTGCGATGCGTGCACGACCTCGTCGGCCGCGCTGATCCACGAGAGCGCTTCACCGCGCGGCGTCGTTCCGAGAAAGCGCGCGTCGATCCGCCAGCGCGAGGCGAGCTCCTCGAGGTGCGCGCGGAGCGGCCCATCGCCGAGAACGACCAGCACGGGCGCGTGCTGGCGGCCGGTGCTCGCGACGTAGTCGATGACCTTGTCGACGCGCTTGCTCGGCACGAGCCTCCCGGCACACACGTAGAGGCGACGACCGCCGAGCGCGGCGCGTCGTCGGCGCACGACGTCGGCGTCGACCGTCATGTCGCCGAGGGGGCTCGCTTGGATGACGGCGACGCGTTCGACCGCCGCGCGTGCTTCTCCGTCCAGGGTCGCCGAAAGCTCGGCGAGGAGCGCGTGCGAGACGAAGCGCCACTGCGATGCGCGCGCAGCCACCAACGTGACGAAGCGCGTGCGCGCCGCCGCCGGCAGCGCGCAGAGAAGCCTCACGTCGGCGCCGTGGGAGACCGCCTCGAGCGGGATCTCGCGAAGGCCTCGCGCGCACGCGATCGGCCACACCGACGGAAGCGTCCAGTGCGCGAGGATGCGGCTCGGTCGTGCCGCCCGGACCTCGCTCGCCGCACGCGCGCTCCACGCGACCGCCTCGACCGCGCGCCACGGCCGCTCCCGCAGACGCGCCGCGACGCCGGGCCATCCGAAGGCGCCGCCAGGCGAGGGCTTCACCACCGTGACGTGGGCGCCACCTCGCTCGAGCTCGCGGGCCTCGGCCGCGACGAAGTGCCCCGCCGGGTCGCCGGGCGCGCACGGATAGCTCGTCGTGATGATGCAGACGCGCGATGCGTCGCCAGCAAGGCGCATGAGCGGGGAGGGTTTACTCCGAAGAGACGTCCCCGCGCCATCGGAACTGCCGCTCCCGTGGTAGAACCTCGCGTGATGGACAACGCCCAGGCCACCCCGCGTTCCGTTCGAATCGGAGGACGCATCCTCTACATCACCGAGGATCAGGAGCTGCTCGCGAAGCAGCTCGCGGGAGAAGACCTGCCGTTCGATGCGGAGCGGCCGCTCGTCTCGAACATCTCCACGGACGAGCTCACGCCCGGCTGGGTTTGCTACTACTACGACGAGACGCTCGCGCGTTACTGCCTGGTCGGCCTCCGGGGCGGCAAGGTCGCCAAAGACAGCATCAAGAACGGCGGCTTCGGCGTCATCGTCAGCGGCATCTCGAAGGGCTGCGGCTCGAGCCGCGAGACCGCGCCGTACAGCGAGCTCAAGTCTGGCGTGCAGCTCGTGATCGCGAAGAGCATCGAGAAGATCTACCGCCAGAACGCGCAGAACATCGGCCTCCTCACGTCGACCGACTTCGGGCTCATCGAGCGCATCCAGCGCGGGGAGGAGATCCCGATCGCGGAGTTCACGCGTGGGCTCGACCCCATCAGCGCGGCCATCGTCGAGCACGGCGGCCTCTTTGCCTACAATCGCGCGCGGCTCGCGGGCGAGACGACGCCGCCGGCCATCACGACGCCGGCGCGTCCGATGACTCTTTGCGAGAAGATCCTCGCGGCGCACGTGATCACAGACGCGAAGAGCGGCGCGACGGGCGTGATCGCAGTGAAGCCGGGCGACGCGTTCTTCGCGCGCACCGACGTCCGCTTCTCGCACGAGTACGTGACGCCGATGGCGGAGTCGCTCTTCACCGCGGAGATGGGCGCCGGCGCGAAGGTCACGGACCCGGCCACCGTCTGGGCCTTCCGCGACCACCTCACGTTCCTCGACCTCGTCATGCCGAAGGCCCACCGCGACATGGGGCTGAAGGAGCAGGCCGAGAAGCTCGCCACGGTGCAGGAAGACTTCACGCAGCGGCAGGGCGTGAAGCTCTACGGCGAGGTGCATCGCGACGGGAAGCTCGTGGGCTCGGAAGCGATCTGCCACAACAAGGTCATCGAAGAGATCGCGCTCCCCGGTCAGCTCGTCGCCGGTACGGACTCGCACACGTGCATGGCGGGCGCGCTCGGCTGCTTCGCGTTCGGCGTCGGCTCCACCGACATGGCGAACGCCTGGTACACGAAGGACGTCCGCGTCACCGTTCCGGAGACCGCGCGCTTCGTGCTCACCGGCCGGCTGCGTCCGGGCGTCTGCGCGAAGGACGTCATGCTCCACATCCTCTCGCAGGAGTTCTTCAAGTCGGGGCAGGGCATCGGCAAGGTGCTCGAGTTCGCGGGTGACGGCGTCCGCGGCCTCTCGCTCGACGAGCGCGCCACGCTCACGAACATGGCGGTCGAGGCCGGCGGGTTCACCGGCATCATCGAGGCGGACGAGGTCATCGTCGAATACCTCGCGGCGCAGCGCGGGCTCGACCGCGAAGAGGTGCGCCGCCGGATCGTCCGCGCCGACGAGGGCGCCACGTACCTCGCGACGTTCGAGATCGACCTCGGGGCCGTCGAGCCGATGGTCGCCACGCCCGGCGATCCGCGGAACGGCGTGCCGCTCCGTGCGCTCGAGCCGGTGAAGATCGACATCGCGTACGGCGGCTCCTGCACCGGCGGCAAGAAGGCCGACATGGACATGTACGCCGCGGTGCTCGACGACGCCGTCAAGAAGGGCAAGAAGGTGAAGGACGGCGTTCACCTCTACATCCAGTTCGGCTCGCAAGACATCCGCCGGTACGCGGAGTCGAAGGGCTATCTCGAGGTGTTCCGCGCGGCGGGCGCCGAGCTCGTCGATCCCTCGTGCGGCGCGTGCATCAAGGCCGGGCCGGGCGTCAGCGACTCGCCGGAGCAGGTGACGGTCAGCGCCATCAATCGCAATTTCCCGGGACGCAGCGGGCCCGGAAAGGTGTATCTGGCGAGCCCGCTCGTCATCGCGGCGAGCGCCATCGCCGGCCACATCGCCGGACCGGACGCGGTCTGACGCACCTCGAGGAACATCGAACATGAAGAGCATCCAGGCCAACGCGCGCGTCGTCCTCGACTACACGCTGAAGGACGAGAAGGGCGCCGTGCTCGACGCGAGCGACGCCGAAGACGGCGAGCCCATCGTCTACGTGCATGGCTACGGGATGCTCGTCCCGGGCCTCGAGGCGGCGCTCGTCGGGCTCGAAGCCGGCGCCGAGAAAGACGTCGTCGTGAAGCCGGAAGAAGGTTTCGGCGATCGCGACGAGGAGCTCGTCTTCGAGGTCGACCGCACCGACTTCCCGGAGCCGGAGAAGGTCGAAATCGGCGACGAGGTCGTGGCCGAGTCGCCGGACGGCGACGAGGTCCCGATGCGCGTCGTCGAGGTGAAGGCCGACAGCGTCGTCGTCGACGCGAACCATCCGCTCGCGGGCGTGACGCTGCACTACGCCGTGAAGGTCCGCGAAGTTGCGGAGGCCTCGGCCGAGGAGCTCGAGGAGGCGGCGCAGGAGTTCGAGGAAGCCGGCTACGGCGGCTGCGACGATCCCACGCACGACCACTCGCACGATCACGGGCATGGGCACGGGCATGGGCACGACCACGGGCCGGGCGGCCACACGCACGAGCACGGCGCAAACGGCGAGCTCGTGCAGCTGAAGTCCAAGAAAACCCCGCAGAGTTAGGTCCTTGCCGCGCGCGGCGGCAGGGGGTAGACGGGAGGCGGGCATACGAGGCCCGTGTGGACGGTTCACGTCTACGCGGGTCGATGTTCCTTCCGAGGTGACCCTCCCATGACGCAGCAGAAGAACAACCCCTGGACCTTCGACGTTCGCGTGCGCGAGCGCAACCTCAAGAGCGGCTCGGTCACCGACAAGGACGTCGAGAAGTACCTGGGCGGCCTCCCGGACCTCGCTGATCAGGCCGAGCCGTTCGCGACCGCGCAGCCGGCGCTCGCGCAGCCGCCCGCAGCGGCCGTCGCCGATGACCTCGACGACGAGGACGACGAGGACGACGACGCGGAAGACGCCGACGACGTCGCTCCCGCGGCGGACGGCGCGGGGAACGAAGGCGGCGACGGCTCGCCTTCCTGAGTCGGAGCGCACCGTCATGAGCGACGAGACGCTTCCTCAGATCGACTTCGCGACGTTCATCCTCTCGCTGAGCCACTCGGCGCTGATGCACCTCGGCGAAGCGCCGGACCCCGAGACGAACAAGCTCGAGGTGAGCCTCCCGCTCGCCAAGCAGAACATCGATCTGCTCGGCCTCCTCGAGGAGAAGACGAAGGGGAATCTCACCGGCGACGAGGAGCGTCTCCTCGCGCAGGTCCTCTTCGACCTTCGCATGCGTTTCGTGGAGAAGTCGAAGACGTAACCTTCGCAACCGCTCGAAAGAGGTCCATGCAGTACAAGGCGCCGTTCGTCCTCGCCGTCGCTCTCGCGCTCCCGCTCGCGGCTGGTGCCTGTAAGACCAAGGGAGAGGGCGGCGGCTCCTCGGCTCTGCCGCCGGGGGCCGTGCCCGTCGCGAGCACCGCGCTTCCGCCGCCGGTGCTGCCGACGCCGGCCGCCACTCCGCAGACCACGCCCGCCGACCTCAAGATCGCGCCGCTCAGCTTCGCGCCGATCGCGAAAAAGGCGGACGCGAGCGTCGTCACCATCTACACGGTGGGCGAAGAAGAGGGGCGCGGCATGTTCGGCCGTCGCGGCCGGAGCCGCGCGGCGAAGGGGCTCGGCACCGGCTTCGTCGTCGACGCCGCGGGCGTCATCATCACGAACAACCACGTCATCGAAGGCGCCGACGAGATCATCGTGCAGCTCTCGGACGAGCGGCGCTTCCCGGCCAAGGTCGCCGGCCGCGACGCGCGCACGGACATCGCGGTCGTCCGCATCGAGGGCGCCAAAGACCTTCCCGCGATCCCGCTCGGCGACTCCGACGGCCTCGAGGTCGGCGACTGGGTCGTCGCGATCGGAAATCCGTTCGGCCTCTCGCACACGGTCAGCGCCGGCATCGTCAGCGCGAAGGGGCGCGGCCGCGAAGACGTGCCGCTCGATCCGACCGGCTACTACAACTTCCTCCAGACCGACGCGTCGATCAATCCGGGGAACTCCGGCGGGCCGCTCCTGAACCTCAAGGGCGAGGTGGTCGGCATGAACACGGCCGTTCGCGGCGGCGGCGCGCAAGGCATCGGCTTCGCGATCCCGATCAACATGGTGAAGCAGCTCGTGCCCACGCTTCTCGAGAAGGGGCACTTCACGCGTAGCGCCCTCGGCGTACGCATCCGCGACGTGCGCGACCTCTCGGACGAAGATCGCGCGCAGCTCAAGATCGCGAGCGACGGCGCGCCGCGCGGCCTCGAGAAGGGCGCGGTGATCGAGTTCGTCGATCCGGGCGGTCCCGCCGACAAAGCGAAGCTCGAGGTGGGCGACGTCATCGTGGGCTTCGACGGGCAGGCGGTAGAGCGCGGCTCGCTGCTCCAGTGGCTCGCGAGCACCGCGGGCGTCGGAAAGAACGTGACGGTCCGCGTGATCCGCGCGGGCAAACCTTTCGACATCAAGGTCACGCTCGGCGAGCTGAAAGAGCCGAAGACGAAGCCGGCAGCGATGCGTCCGCGCGGGGCCGCACCGGACGAAGAAGACGCGCCGTTCGGGACGCCATGACGACGCCGACGCGCGAGCCGCTCATCCAACGGCGCACCGTCGCGGTCGTCGGAACGGGCAGCGTCGGTCGCGCCGCGGCGTACGCGATGTTCGTGCGTCGCAGCGCATCGGAGATCCTCCTCGTCGACGCGAACGAAGCAAGCGCGCGTGGCGAGGCGATGGACCTCATGCACGCGCAGGCGCTCGTCGGCCGCGTGGATGTCCGCGCGGTGCCCGTGGATGCGATCGGCGCCGCGCAGGTCGTCGTCATCACCGCCGGGCGCAGCCAGAAGCCCGGGCAGACGCGCCTCGATCTGCTGGCGGCGAACGCGGAGATCATCCGCGAGGTGGTGTCGGTGGTCGACCGCGCGGCGCCGGATGCCGTGCTCCTCCTCGCGACGAACCCGGTGGACGTGCTGACGCAGATCGCGGCGGCCGAGAGCAAGCGCCCGGACGGTCGCGTGATCGGCACGGGCACGACGCTCGACAGCGCACGGCTTCGCGCGCTCGTCGGCGAGACGTACGAGGTGAGCCCGCGCTCCGTGCACGCGTACATCCTCGGCGAGCACGGCGACTCGCAGGTGCCGATCTGGAGCCAGGCCGCCATCGGCGGCGCGAAGCTCGCGGCCGGGCCGGTGCTGGGGCGCGTGCTCGACGACGCCACGCGCGCGTCGCTCGCATCGCGCGCGCGTGATGCCGCGCGCGACATCATCGCGTGCAAAGGCCGCACGGACTCCGCCATCGGCGTCGTCATCGCGCATCTCGTCGAGGCCATCCTCGGCGACGAGCACGGCGTGCACCCGCTCAGCGTTCCGCTCCGCGGCGAGTACGGGATCGAGGGCGTCGCCGCGAGCATCCCGTGCGTCGTGGGTCGCAGTGGGATCGCCGCGCGTATGACGCCCGACCTCGATGCCGGCGAGATCGCTGCACTGCGCCGCTCCGCAGACGTGCTCGGGCAAGCGCTACGCGCGCTCGGGTGAGGACCGTGCGCGGCGCCGGATTCGCGCTCTGCGCGTGCGCGTGCGTCGCGGTGGGGGGGTGCGACTCTCCCGCAACGTCGGCGCCCGACGCGCGAGCAACGGCCGCGGCGCCGAGCGTTCCCGCGTACGTCCCGCCACCGCCGGAGGGCTGCGCGCGCACCGGGTCGCTCGAGGCGGTGGAATCCGATCCCGCGTGCGTCGTCACGCGCGTCGAAGACGACCTGATGCGCGAGACGATGAAGCACGTCGCGCTGGAGCTCGCGTGCGACGCGAAGGAAGTCCTCGCCGGCAGCACGGCGCTGCTCCGGCTCGCCATCGTCAACAAAGGGTCGTCGGAGATCCCCGTGGTCCTCGACGCGCAGCCGCCGGGCGCGATCGCCCGACCCGACTGGTCGCGGCTCGCCGGTGTGCCCGAGCCGAAAGCAGTGGGGTCGGCCGCGCCTCCCGTCGAGGGCTTTCACCTCTTCCTCGGTGTACGCACGCTCGACGCGCACGAGAGACCCGTCGATGGCCTCCCATGGTCACCGCCCGCGGCGGCGCAGACGACGCCACGGCTCCTCCGGGTGCGGCTTCGGCCCGGAGGACGCCTCACGTCGACCATGCAGTGGTGGGCGCTCCGCATCCCGACGCCGGCGCCGATCACGCGCGACGACGCAGGTCATCGGTTCGTCCCGAAGACGATGCCGGTCCCGCTCACGCCCGGGGAGTACGTCGTCGCGGTCGACCTCCCGCTCCACGGGGTCGCGCCTCCCGAATCCACGACGACGACGCGCATTCGCGTCGAGCGCGTCGAGCGCGACGCCGGCCCGCACTGAAGCGGCGTTCACGGCGACCCGCCAACGGGCGTTCACGAGGACCGGCCGTGCGTGCAGGAAAGTGGTTGAACCAGTGAACCATACGACGTGTAGACGAGGCGGCCCGGCCCTTGCTCGTACCCCGGTACATGAGAGCCGCTGCCGTCGCGCTGTCCGTCCTCGCCGTCGTCTGCACGAGCGCCGCTGCGCGCGCGGCGGAGCCCGACGAGATCGTCCTCGAAGAAGCGCCGGCGCCGCCGCCATCGCCTCCCGCCGGCGTCGCGGTCGCGAACGTGCCGCCGGAAGAGGAGACGGAGGTGCGCTGGTATGGCTGGCAGACGCTCGCGTCCGACGGCGCCAGCATCCTCACGGCGCCGATCGTCGTCGGCATCCCGCTCTTCTTCGTCGGCACGCCGCTCGTGCACGCATGGCACGGCAACCTTGCTGCTGCGGGGATCAGCTTCGCGGTCCGTGGGAGCGCTGCCGCGGTGATCCTCGCAGGCGCGACGCGTAGCAGCGGCGGCGACATGGCCGGGCTCGCCTTGATGCCGTACCTCGCCGTGAGCGCGGTGATCGGCTCGGCGGCGATCGCGATCGATGCTGCCGCGCTCGCCTACGAGACGAAGCCCGTCGCGCCGCGCTGGATTCGCGTCACGCCTTCGGCGTCGCTACCCGCAGGAGGCGGTCTCGTCGTCGGCTTCGACGCCGCGATGTGAGCGAGGTCTCAGACGAGCGGCGTGCGCACGACGAGCACGGAGCGGTCGCAGTGATTCACGACCTTCGCAGCCGTCGTGCCCAAGATCTTGTCGAGGCCCGAGTACCCGTGCGAGCCGATGATGACGAGGTCGACGTTCGACGCCTTGGCCTCCTCGCAGATCGCATTCCACGGCACGCCGATGCGCACGTGGGTTCCCTCGACGAGCTCGGGCGGCACGTTCGCGGTCATCTGCGCGATCTCGGCCGTCGCACGCTTCGTCATCGCGTCGATCACCGTATCGACCGAGTGCGTGAGCACCTCCTGATCGACCTCGGGCGGAAGACCGATCGATCGGAACAGCGCCAGCTTCGCGCCGGTCCGGCGCGCGAGATCGACGGCGGTGGCGAGCACGAGCGCGGCGCGAGGAGAGCTGTCCAACCCGACGAGGATTCGCTGCATGGACGGCATTGACGCCGACCGAGCGGCAAACGTCAACGCCTGGAAGACGAGCGCCACGAACCGCGATGCGTCGCGTGAGAATCACCCGGGCGTCCCGTACCTGGGACCGTGCACCGCGGCTGACCGCGTCACCGCGTCGGACAGCAGTGATGCTCGAGACCGGGGATGGGCAGCGGCGATCCGATGCCGAGCTGCGCGGCCACGGTTGCGGTCGACAGGAGACCGAACGACAGCACGAGCGCGCCCGCCGCGCGCCTCACCCACGCGCGCGCCAGCCAGCGGGTCGTCGCCTGCGCGAGCGCGCTCATCGTCACCATCACGGGCAGGGTGCCGATGCCGAAACCTGCCATCGTGAGCGCGCCGAGCGTCGGCGACTCGGTCGAGGCGGCGAGCGCCATGGCGCCGTAGAGCAGGCCGCACGGCATGAGGCCCCACACGGCGCCGAGGGCGAACGCGTGACTGGGCGTGCGGAGCGGCAGGAGCCGCTTCGTCAATGGAGAGAGACGCCGCCAGAGCGGCGCGCCTAGCGCCTCGACGCCGTTCATCACCGACGGCAGCCCCATCAGGTGGAGCCCGACGGAGAGCATGCAGAGAGCGGCGAGCGCGCGCAGGAAGAAGCGCAGCCCGTCGAGCGGAAAGGCGCCGGTCGACAGCGTGCCGAGCGAGCCGAAGAGGAGCCCGAGCAACGTGTAGGACCCGATGCGCCCGGCATTGTACGCGAGCCAGTACGGCGCACGCGCGAGCTCCGCCGCACCGTCCTCGCGACGCGACGGGCAGCGCGGCGCCGCCGAGCAGAGAACGCTCACGACGCCTCCGCACATCGCGACGCAATGCAGGCCGCCGAAGAGGCCCATCATGATCGCGGAGACGACGACGGGGTGGAGGAGCGACGTCATTGCCGTGCTCCGAGGAACGTGGCGGTCACGTGGCGCTCGGCAGCGGTCGCCGCGCCGTTCGTGCGGGAGCGCACGACGACCTCGAACGGCCGATCGGCGGTGAACTCCGCAGCGGGCATGGTCACGAACACGGGGACGCGGCGGCTGCCGAGTGGCTCGATCTCGACGTTCGTGATCGGCACGATGAACGAGAGGCCGCTCGCAGCCGACGGGGCGATCTCGAACGTGGCGGGCGCGGACGTCTTGTTGACGAGGTGGAGCTCGAACGAGTTCCGCAAGACCCCGCCCTCGCGCGCATACGGTAGGCCGGCGAGGCGAACGACGTTGGCCTCGAACGGCTCGCGGGTGCGGAACGCGAACGAAGCGACCACGCCGCCGAGCACGAGGACGGCGGTGTACACGTAGACGCGCGGACGCAGCACGGTGCGGCGCTCGCCACGAAGGCCGCGGAGCGAGTCGTAGCGGATCAGGCCCGGCTCGCGACCGAGCTTGAGCATCACGTCGTCGCATGCGTCGATGCAGGCGGTGCACGCGATGCAATCGAGCTGGAGCCCGTCGCGGATGTCGATTCCGGTCGGGCACACGACGACGCAGCGGTTGCAGTCGACGCAATCGCCCGTGGTCTTCGTCCTCTCTGCGGCCGCTACGTCGAGCCGCACCGGAACCGCCGCCGCCGCCGTTCGCTTCGTGGCGGCCTTGCCGCGCGGCTCTCCGCGCTTCTCGTCGTAGCCAACGACGAGCGAGTCGTCGTCGATGAGCACCGACTGCAGGCGACCGTACGGGCAGACGACGACGCAGAGCTGCTCGCGGAAGAACGCGAAGTTGCCGTAGAAGGCGGCCGTTGCAAAGGCCGTCCAGCCGAAGGCCTCGGGGTGCAGCCCCGGCCGCGCCCTCACCATCGAGAACAGGCGCGGGAGCGAGACGAAGTAGGCGAGGAACACGTGCGCCACGAGGAGCGCAGCCACGAGATAGGCGCCGTGCTTCACGACCATTCGCCACGCGCGATCGAAGGTCAGGCCTCCCTTCGCGCGGCGCAGCGCGACGTTGCGCGGTCCCTCGATGAGCCGCTCGATCGGGCGGAACAGAGCTTCGAGGAAGACGGTCTGCGGGCATGCCCATCCGCACCACACGCGTCCGAGCAGCGTCGTCGCCCACACGAGCCCGAAGCCCATGCCCGACAGCGCGAAGAACAGCAGCCACGAATCCTGCGCGTTGAACGTGAGGCCGAACAGGAAGAACTGCCGGCGATCGATGTCGAGGAATACGGCCGGGTGGCCACCGACGGGAATCCACGGAAGCGCCGCCCAGATTGCGATGAGCAGCGCGTACACGACGCGGCGCGCGCGAACGAACCGGCCCGACACGTCCGCCGGATAAGGGCGGAGCCTTCGTCCGTCGCGCCCGAGCGACCCCGGTCCCATCGAGGGACGCGGGCCGGACGCATCGGCGTCGCTACCGGGCTGGAGGACGGGCAGTCGTTTGAGATTCGCCATGTTCGTGTCTCGCGGCGCGGCGTCGGCGCTCAGCGCATCGAGAGGCTCTCGCGCTCGCCTTGCGGCGCTTTCCCGCCCGCGACGTTCGTGCCTCGGATGCTGATGACGTAGGCAGTGACCGCCTGCGAGCGTTCGCGCCCGAGCTGCGCGCCCCATGCCGGCATGCCCTTCTCGGGCACGCCCTGCGTGATCGTTTTGTAGATCTTCTCCGGCGCGGCACCGTGCAGCCAGAACTCGTCGGTGAGGTTCGGTCCGACGACCCCGCCGCCGTCTTGCCGATGGCACGCGGCGCACGTCTGCGCGAAGACGTGACGTCCTTGCTCGACCGTGCCCTTGTCGCGCGCGAGGGAGGCGAGGGCCTCCGGCGTCATCACGCCCGCAGCCTTGATCTTCACGGCCTCGATCGCGGCGGCCTTGTCGAGCTCCGCCTGGTACTCGGCGGACTGCGAGTCGCCGAAGGAAGCGACGTGGTAGTGGAACCAGTAGCCGACGGAGAAGAGGATCGCTCCGTACAGCGTGTAGAGCCACCAATTCGGGAGCTTGTTGTCGTACTCCTGGATGCCATCCACCTCGTGGATGACTTTGTTCTCGGTGTCTTTGTCGTCGGCGCTCATCACGAGCCTCCTTGATCGGCCGCATCCGCTGGGTCGCTGTCGTCGTCGAGCGGCAGTCGCGCGAGCGGGTCGTACGCCGGCGCGCGCTTCTTCATGGTGACGACGAGCACCACCGCGAAGACTGCGAGGAAGAGGAAGAGCGCAACGAGCGGCAGCGCCAACATCGGGCTCTTGGAGAGCAGCTCGGACTTCACTGCGCACCTCCGTGATTGGGGGCCTCGGCCGCCGCCACGGGGCTCGCCGGCTTCGGCGCTTCCGGCTTCTTGCCGAGACGCTGGAGGTACGCGATGACCGCGACCATCTGCGTGTCGGGCTCGACCTGCACGCCTTCGCCGGCGAGGTCCTTCGCGATGGCGGCGCCTTGCTCACGCGCATCGCGCTCGGCTGCCGCGATCTCGGCTTCTTTGTACGGCACGCCGATCGACTTCAGCGCGCTCATCTTCTCGTTCGTGCGCGTGAGGTCGACCTTCTCCTGACCGAGGTGCGCGTACGGCGGCATGTTCGAGCCCGGGGTGATCGCGCGCGGGTCGACGAGATGACGGTAGTGCCAGAGGTTCGGGTACTTGCCGCCCTCCCGCGCGAGGTCCGGACCGGTGCGCTTGCTACCCCACTGGAACGGGTGGTCGAGCGCAGATTCGGCAAGCGTCGAAGGGTCGCCGTAGCGCAGCGTCTCGAACCGCATGGGCCGAATCATCTGCGAGTGGCAGGTGTAACAACCCTCCGTCAGGTACACGTCGCGACCCTCGAGCTCGAGGGCTCGGTAGGGGCGAACGTCGCTCTTCGACACGGCTTCGGCCGGTCGCACCACGAGCGCCGGGACGAGCTCGGCGACTCCGCCGACGAGCACGGCGAGCGTGGCGAGGACGGTGAAGACGAGCGCCCGGCCTTCGAGGACGCGGTGCCATGCCGGCGCGCCATTGCGCTTCGCCGCCTGGAACGCGATGGCGCCTGCGACGCCGACCGCGAAGGCGGCGAGCATGAACACCGGCGAGGCGAACGCGTTCACCACCATGCCGATGCCGGCGAGGCCGAGGACGGAGGCGGTGACGAGGATCGGACGCGAGAAGACGATCTCGGTCCAGGGCACGTCGGCCGTCTTCGGCGGGGCCACGACCATGACCTCGGTGACGACCGGCTTCGCGCCGCGCATCGTCATGAGGAGGTTCCACCCCATCATGATCATGCCGACCAAGTACAGGGTGCCGCCGACGAGACGCATCCAGTACATCGGCTTCAGCGCGATGAGCGTCTCCACGAACGTCGGGTACATCAGCGACCCGTCCGCATTCGTCGCGCGCCACATCAAGCCCTGCGTGACGCCGCTCGTCCACATCGCGATGACGTAGAGGAGGATGCCGAGCGTCCCCATCCAGAAGTGCGCATCGGCCATGCGCTTCGAGTGGAGCTCCTTGCCGTAGAGCTTCGGGATCATCCAGTAGAACATCCCGGCGGCCATGAAGCCGTTCCAGCCGAGCGCGCCGGCGTGCACGTGGCCGATGATCCAGTCGGTGTAGTGTGCAAGCGAGGAGACGCTCTTGATCGAGAGGAGCGGCCCCTCGAACGTCGCCATGCCGTAGAACGTGACGCCCGCGGCGAAGAACTTGAGCACCGGATCGGTGCGGAGCTTGTCCCAGCCGCCGCGCAGCGTGAGCAGGCCGTTCAGCATTCCGCCCCACGACGGCGCCCAGAGCATGAGCGAGAAGATCATGCCGAGCGTCTGCGCCCAGTCGGGCAGCGCCGTGTTGAGCAGGTGGTGCGGGCCCGCCCAGATGTAGACGAAGATCAGCGCCCAGAAGTGGATGATGCTGAGCCGGTACGAGTAGACCGGGCGGCCTGCCGCCTTCGGCAGGTAGTAGTACATGATGCCGAGCACCGGGGTCGTCAGGAAGAACGCGACCGCGTTGTGCCCGTACCACCACTGCACGAGCGCGTCCTGCGCGCCGCCGTACGCCGAGTAGCTCTTCAGCGCGAAGACGGGGATCGCGATGCTGTTGACGACGTGGAGGATGGCGACGGTGACGATGCTCGCGATGTAAAACCAGATCGCGACGTAGAGATGCTTCTCGTTGCGCTTCGCGAGCGTCCAGAAGAAGTTCACCGCGAAGACGACCCACACGAGGGTGATCGCGATGTCGATCGGCCACTCGAGCTCCGCGTACTCCTTGCCCTGCGTGAAGCCGAACGGGAGGGTGATCGCGGCGGCGACGATGATCGCTTGCCAGCCCCAGAAGTGGACCTTCGAGAGCACGTCGCTCGCCGTGCGCGTGCGGAGCAGGCGCTGCGTCGAGTGGTAGATGCCGGCGAACACCATGTTGCCGACGAACGCGAAGATGACCGCGTTCGTGTGCAGCGGGCGAAGCCGTCCGAAGCTGAGCATCGCGTGCACGTTCGCGGGCCACCAGGCCATCTGCAGCGCAGCGACGGCGCCGACGAGCATGCCGACGATGCCCCAGACGACGGAGGCGATGACGAACAGGCGGGGCGTCTCGTCCTCGTAGACGACCTTCACGCGTTCGCCCGCCGGCTCGAACGTCGTGGCCGAGCTCTCGGCCGACGCTGTGGTGCTCATGACTTGTTTCCTTCGTTCTCGGTGGAGGCAGTGCCGTCACTGTCGACGGGCAAGAGGGCGAGGCGATCGGCGTGGTCGAAGCTGCGATGACGGCAGGTGACCAAGAAGAGGATCACGGAGCCGACGACGAGCAGGAGGCTCACGAACACCTGCAGGATCAGGACATCCATCGTTGTTTCTTTCCGGCGAGCTGCGCAGTGGTCGCGAGGACCGTCGAGAGCGAGCTGACCGGCATGAGGACTGCGCACCAGAGCGGCGTCATGTGCCCGGCGACGGCCAGCCCGACGGTGATCGCGTTGTAGAAGATCGCGATCGCCAGGTTCGTACGCACGACTCGGGCCAAGCGCTTCGCCGTCCGCAGCGCCGCGCGGATCGGACGGAGACCGGGCGCCACGAAGTAGAAGTCCGAGCGCGCCGCCATGAACGGGCGGTCGATCGCCGGGGTTCCCGCGCAGTACGCCTCTTCGGCGACGAGGCTGTCGTTGATGCCGTCACCGACGAAGAGCGTCTTCGCGGGTCCGAGCTCTCGCAGCCACGCCGCCTTGCCTTCCGGGGTACGCGCACCGAATGCGTGATCCGCGCAAACCCCGCAGGCAGCGGCCATCGCGCGCGTCGCCTCCGGCGAATCGCCCGAGAGTACGTACGGCTCGTACCCTTCGCGCGCGAGCGCAACGACCTCGGCCGCAGCGTCGGAGCGGAGCTCTTCGCCCGTGACGATGGCGGCGAGAACGCGCCCGTCCTCTGCGAGCACCACGTCTGCCGGCACCGCGGCGTCGCGCGCCTTGGCCGCCCACGAGGGCGCGCCGAGGCGATACGTGTGACCGCCGACCGTGACCTCCAGGCCTTTGCCGGCGAGCTCGCGCACGGCAAGCGTCGCATCGAACGCGCCGCCCGCGCCGAGACGCTCGAGCGAGGTGGCGACCGCGCGACTCTTCGGATGCGAGCTGCGGACCGCGAGGTCGTACGCGATGTGTCGTTCGCGCGGGGAGAGCGCCGAGAGGGCCTCTTCGTTCGTCACCACGAGCGCGCCCGTCGTGAGCGTGCCGGTCTTGTCGAACACGACGCGCTCGACCTCGGCTGCACGGTCGAGGAAGCCCGGCGTCCGGACGAAGAGGCCGACGCGTCGGAGCGCAGCCTGCGCGAGCTCGTACGCCAGCGGCGTCGCAATGCCGAAGGCGCACGGGCACGTGACGATGAGCACCGCGGCGACGACGTCCAGGGTGCGCGCGACGTCGTGCGTCGCGAGCATCCAGCCCGCCGCGGTGGCCGCGGCGACCGCGAGGACGGAGAGAACGTAAATCCGCGTCAGCCGCTTCCACCACCGCGTGGAGCGCGCGAGGTCTTCGTCGCGCCGCGTGGAGGTGCGAAGGAGCGACACGATGCTCGAGGCATCGAAGGCGGCAGCGGCACGGACCGTCGCCGCGCGCGCATCCTGGCAGAACGCGCCGGCAGGGACGAGCTCGCCCGGAGCGAACGCCCGCGGAGCGCTCTCGCCATTGATCCAGTCGAGCGAGAAGACCGAGGTCTCCGTGCCGAGGAGCTCGGACTCGACCGGCACGAGGTCTTGGTGGCCGACGAGGAGCACGTCGCCGGCCTCGATGTCGGTGCAGCGCACCAACGTCACGGCGCCTTCTCGGACGCGTCGCGCGTACAGCCCTTCCGCGCCGTCGCTCGCGAGCACGTACGCGCGATTCTTCGCGAGCACGCGCTCCTGCAAGAAGCGCCCGACGAGCATCAGCGCGATGAAGACGTTGAGCGTGTCGAAGTACGAGGTAGCGCCGCCGCGCGATGCGTACGTGTACGTCGAGCTCGCGAAGGCGAGGAGGATGCCGAGCGCAATCGGCAGGTCGAGATGCAGCACGCGCCTTCGAAGCGCCTGCCACGCGGACCGGAAGAACACCGTTCCGCCCACGAGCACGCTGACGACGGACAGCCCGAAGTCGAGCGCGTGGAAGAGCTGGTACACGCGGCCCTCTTCGAGGCCGCAGTAGATGGCGACGCCGAAGATCATCGTGTTCATCGCGATCGCGATGCACACGCCCATGCGCCAGACGATGGCCGACGTCGTCCCGCGCTCCGCCGCGCCCTTCAGCGCGGGACCGAAGCGGTAACCGAACGCCTCGATTTCGGCGATGTACGCGGCGAGCGGGAACTCCGGGCCGACGGTGAGCTCGACCGTTCCCACGGCGGGATTGACCACGAGGCCCGCGCCGCCCGGCGCGCGGCGAAACATCTCCTCGAACAGCCACACGCACGCGGCGCAGTGGACGCCCTGGACGTCGAGGACGAGGCGAGAGAGCCCCGGCTGCGTCGCGAGCCGTGCGGCGAGCGGCTCGAGCCACTTGTGATCGGCGTTCGCGCGCGTGACCGGATGACCTTCGCCGCCGCCGAGCTCGTAGTAGCGGCCGAGCCCCGCGCCCGCGAGAAGGTGATGGACCTCTTCGCAACCGCGGCAGCAGAAGTCTCCCTTCGAGCCGACGGGGACGGGCAAGCGGCAGTGCAAACAAGCGAGCGGTTCGGCGCTCGCACCTTCGGAGACGTCGGTGCGCGGAGAGACGGCGGCAGCCATGGAGGATCGCGTGCCTCATTGGCAAGGCGCGTTCCTACGCGAGCTCGCGCGGAGAAGGCGGTGGCGCGGGCCGATCCACGCGCGGAGTGCGCGGAGACGCAAACGGTGCGCAGCAGGAAACGGCGTGGTCCGCGCACACGCCTTTGCACGACCCTTGCGACTGCTGCGAGAGTGGAAAGGGAGATGACGCCATGACGACCGCACCGAAGACGATCCTCGTCGCCACCGACTTCGCGCCCTGCTCGGACGCAGCGCTCGACTACGCCGTGCCGCTCGCACGCGCGCTCGGCGCGAAGATTCACCTGTTCCACGCGTACGAGCTGCCCGTCGTCGGTTTGCCCGACGGCGTGGTGCTCGGAAACGAGGAGCTCGAGCAGCGCGTAGTGACGGCGACGCGCACCGCGCTCGCGAAAGCGATCGCGAAGCACGAGGGCTCCGGCGTCACCATCGAGCCTCATCTCCGCGAGGCCGACCCGCGCGAAGGCATCCTCGCCGCCGCGAAGGAGCTCGCGGCGGACCTCATCGTCGTCGGCACGCACGGGCGGAAAGGCTTCGTGCGCGCGCTGGTCGGCAGCGTCGCCGAGCTGATCGTTCGCGCGGCGGTCGTGCCGGTGACGATCGTGCGCCTACGCGCCTGAGAGAACGACGGCGAGGGCGGAGTCGTGGCCGGCCGCTTGCACGCGCTTCCTCCGAACGTTCGGGCCGCGAAGCCGAACGAAGGAGGTCGTCATGGCCAAGAAGACGAATGCCCATCGCCCGAAGACGCTGCGAGCCCGTGCGCATCACGCACCGATGGACGATGGCCGCGCCTTCGTGTCGGATCCGCGCGACGGTTTCGTCGAGCTGCCCGACGGTGACGCCGAGGCCCTCGGTGAGGAGTTCATCGCGGCGGCCACGTCCGCGGAAGCCATCGGTGAGGATGCGCGCGACGAGGTGAGCACCGACGAGCTCGACGGTCTGCACGTCACGTGTGCCGTCGACGACGAACCCGACGATCTTCTTGCGGTCGAGCGCGTCTGACCCGCGCTGCGAAGCGCTTGCGTCTTTCACGCGCGGCTTGCGTCGCGGCGAAGACGCCATCGCGCGTCCGAAGAAGGGAGACCGTCGTGCGCTTCAACATGAGTGTCCTCGCGATGGCGTTCGGCCTCGGAGTCTCGGCGGCGCCTTCGCGCGCGCTCGCTCAGCCGGCGCCGCCGATCGCCGGGCGAGATAGCCCGGCCTCGCGTCTCTCGCTCGACGTCGGGTGGGACCCGACATGGCTCTTTGCCCTCGGCTACTCGCATCGGCTCGCGCGCCCTACGGCGCAGTCGAGTCTCTGGCTCGATGCTGGTTTTCGGGCGCCGCTCACACGGGTGCCGCTGGTCGAGGCGGCGAGCTTCGTGGGCGGCTTCACGTTCGTCGCGACGACGCGGTCCGGGTGGGGGACCGCTGTCGCTTGCCACACGTCCGTGATGACGGCCGACGACTCGACCGGCACGAAGCTCGGGTTCGCGCTCGCGACGAGCCTTCGTCCGGGCTGGTACGCGCCGCGCTGGAGCGTTGCGCTCGACCTGCTCGCGAAGACGACGATCGCTTCGTACATGCATCACTCCGATGCCGTGCGCGATCTCTTCACCGATCGCTACCCGGACGGTCGGGCGACCGCGAGCGGACCCAGAGACGGAATCTACGCCCTTGCCGCGCGGCGCTACCGCCTCGGGCTCGCGGTGGCGTGGGCTCCGTCCGCATCCGTCGGTCTCCACGCCGTAGGAGGCATGTCGCACGATCGGCAGCTCTCGGGCATCACGGCAAACCCGCCGGTGGGGCCCCTGCCGTTCTACGTCGAAGCAGGGGGCGCATACCGATGGTGAACGGCGGCCTCCGGATCGCTGCAGTGCTGCTCGCGCTCATCGCGTCGGCCGCGAGTTGCATTGCCGTGACGGAGCCGCACGCGCTCGTGCCGGCGACGGCAGACCAGGATCCCGCGCTGCCGCAAATCCGATTGCGCGTCGCGGGGCACTCGCGTGCCGTCCACGTGGAGACGTACGGCGACGAGGCCGCGCCCGTCATCCTCGTCCTTCACGGCTCGCTCGGTGACTTTCGCGCGCTGCGGATGATGAAGGCGCTCGCGGACCGGTACCGCGTCATCCTCTGGGACCAGCGAGGCAACGGGCTCTCCGAGCGCATCTCCGCGGACGAGTACACGTGGGACTCCGTGGTCGAAGAGATCGACGCGATTGCGTTCCGGTACGCGCCCGGCCGTAAGGTGACGCTGATCGGTCACTCGTTCGGCGCGATGTACGCAGCCCTCTTCACGGCGCGCCACCCCGAGCGCGTGGAGCAGCTCGTGCTCCTCGAGCCGGGCGGTCTGAACGGCCGCATCTTCCAGGAGACGTTCGATAGCGTGATCAGCGTCGACCTCCTCGACCCCGCGATGAATGCGATGTTCTGGCAGAACGAGCTCCTCTCACCTGGCGCGCACGAGACGATGGACCATCGCGCGCTCATGATTCTGCTGAATGGCCAGCAGACGAACTACTTCTGCGACCCGGACCATCCGCCGGCGTACCCGGTGTGGCGACCCGGAGCCTACGTCGAGTACGTGCGAGGTCTCCGAATGGGCACGGGCGGCGGCTTCGGCACGCCTCACTTCGACTTCGACTTCTCGACCGGGCTCGAGCGCTTCGAAGCGAAGACGCTCATCGTCGCCGGCACGTGCAGCGCCCTTGGCCCCGACTTTCAGCGTCGCTACCACGTGCCTCTCTTCGCGCGCGCCGAGCTCGCGACCATCGAAGGCGCGGGCCACCGGATGTTCGTCGAGAAGCCGGACGCCGTGCTCTCGGCGGTGCGGAGCTATCTCCGCCAGTACGCGCCCTAGTCGCCGCGCGATTCGTGCACCGTGCGCGCAAAGCGTGCGGTCGCCGAGCTCGCGCCGAAGGCGTGCACCGCGCCGGGCGATAGCCGCACGCAGGCATGGCGCTCGCATCGCCCGCTGCGCCCCGGGCGCATCCGGGTTCGATCGGAGGCTCGTCATGCTTTGCCAGGAGATCATGAAGCGCGACGTGAGGTCGGTCGCGGAGCTCGACGTCGTGCTCGTCGCGGCGCGGCTGATGCGAGACCACGATCTCGGGTTTCTCCCGGTGTGCGACGAGGCTCAGCGCGTCGTGGGCATCGTCACGGATCGGGACCTCGCCGTTCGAGTCTGCGCAATGAACGCGCGGCCGGCCGCCGTCGCGGTCACGAGCATCATGAGCCGCGGCGTCGTCGCGTGCCGTACGACGCATTCCGTCGCTCACGCGGAGGCGATCATGCGCAGACATCGCGTCACGCGTCTCGTCGTGCTCGACGAAGACGGTCGCCTCGCCGGCGTCCTCAGTCTGTCGGACATTGCGCAGTACGAGCGGCCGGCGCTGCTCGGGCGCACGCTGCGCGTCATCGCGGAGCGGAAGTATGCGCCGGAGCGCCCGTAGGAGGCCACGATGCAAGCTGTGAAGGTGGACGTGCTTGCGGCGGGTGACGTGCCGGCGGCGATCCCGTCTGCGAGAACGCCGTGACGAGCTCGCGGCTGAGCCACCGCATCTTGCGTCTCGACATCGTCGCGGGCGACGGTGACGCGCCGGCGGAATATCGCGTGTTCTGCCGAGTCCAGCGCCGCGGTGTGCGTGTCGACAGCTGCGCCTCGTGCGTGCACTGCGACGAGATCCGGGACGGCGACGTGCCATCCGTGGAGTGCACGAGCCCGGTCTCGATCACCCCGGCCACGCCAATCGAGGAACGACCCGACGGCGAAGGTCCCGAGGTCGGCAGTGTCCTCGAACAAGGCACCGTCGCCGTCCTCGAGTCGACGACCATCGCCCGTGCGCGCGCCGTCATGCGGGCCGAATCACGCCGGGCGCTGCCAATCGTCGACGAGAATCACGCGCTGGTCGGCCTCGTACACGACACGGGTTTCCTCGGCTATCACGCCGCTTCGCGCGGAGGACCCGTGGCGCTCGTCATGTCGAACGCGCTCGCGATCGACGAGCGTACCCCGCTGCGTACCGCACTGCGCATGTTGGCCGGCAATCACCTGCGCGAAGCGACCGTGATCTCGCGTGACCGCGTGCCGCTCGGAGTGTTCCGCGATGTCGATGGACTCCGTTGGCTCGCGCGCGCCCGTGAGCGGTCCGCGAAATAGGTGAGAGCTCGCCTGCGCCGATCGCTCGCGCGCTGCGCAGCGATTGCGCATCGCACGCGTGCGGTGCGCGCGGTGCGTGCGGTAGTGACCGTGCCGCTCGGCCCTTTCCGTGGAGCGCTGCATGGCACGTGCGATGCGAGCACGGGCGGCAATGAAGGCGGTTCTCGTGGCCCTCCTCGCGCTGCACGGCGCCATTCACCTCATGGGTTTCGCGAAGGCGTTCGGCCTTGCGAACCTCGCGGCGCTGCGTCTGCCCATCAGCCGGCCCGTGGGGATGCTCTGGCTCGTCGCTGCCCTCGCCTTCGTCGTGAGCGCGGGGACGGTGCACGCCGGATGGCGGTACTGGGCTGCGGTGGCCGCGCCCGCGATCGTGCTATCGCAGGTGCTGGTCGTGCTCGCCTGGTCGGACGCGAAGGTAGGGACGGTCGCCAACCTGCTGCTGCTCGCGCCGACGGTGCTCGGGCTGCTGGACCTGCGCGGCTCGAGCTTCCGCTCGCGGTTCGAGCGCGATGCCGCAGCGGCGCAGGAACGAGTCCGCCCGGCTCGCATCGTGACCGAGGCGGACCTAGCGGGGCTCCCTCCGCAGGTGCAGCGCTACGTTCGCCGTACGAACGCGGTCGGTCGAGAGCGGGTGAGCGCGGTCCACGTTCGCTTCCGGGGGACGATGAGGCCTTCGCCCGAAGCCGACTGGATGACGATCCGGGCCGAGCAGCTCGACACGTTCGCCGTCCCCGAGCGCCTCTTCCTCATGGACGCGAGGCGGTCGGGCGTGCCGTTCCAGGCGCTGCACGTCTATCGCGGCGAGACGGCGACGATGCAGGTACGCGTCGCGTCCATGTTCGACGTCGTCGACGCGCGTGGCGCGAAACTGGACCAGAGCGAGACCGTCACGTTCTTCAACGACATCTGCCTGCTCGCGCCCGCAGCCCTGGTCGACGCAGACGTCGAGTGGCGAGACCTCGACCCTCACCACGTGCTCGCGACGTTCAGGAACGGCGGCCAGACCATCCGTGCGACGTTGACCTTCGACGCGGAGGGCGACCTCGTCGACTTCGTTTCGAACGACCGGTACATGTCGGCCGACGGCAAGACCTACGAGCAGCACCCGTGGTCGACGCCGGTGCACGAGTACCGCGAGCTCGGCGGCGCGCGCCTCCCGTCGCGAGTGGAGGCGCTCTGGAAGCGACCGGGCGGCGACTTCGTCTACGCGCGGTTCGTCGTCGAGGACGTTCGCTACCAACTTGGCGGTGGACCGGACGCCGCCCGGAAGTTCGCAGCGGACGCGCGCGCGCCGACGCTGCCCTGACGCCGCGGGAGATGCTCCATGGCACTCGACGGTTTCGCACTCGAAAGCAAGGACGCGTTCGTCGGCTACGACGCGAGCATCGCGACCGCCTTCTTCGGCGCGGTCGATGGTTTCGCGCGGCGGCTACGGCTCGACGTCGACGGCATCGAACGCCTCCCGCGTGGGCGCGCTCTCCTCGTCGCGAACCACGCGTTCGGCTTCGACGTGGTCTTCGCCATGGCGCGCATCCACGCGGTCACGAAGCGTCGCGTCTGGGTGCTCGGGGAGCACGCCTGGTGGACGATCCCCGGGGTCCGACGCCTCGCGGCCGCGGTCGGCACCGTAGACGGGACGCCGGAGAACGTGGATGCGCTACTTTCGCGCGACGAGCTCGTCCTGGTGCTGCCCGGCGGTCTCCGCGAGGCGATGAAGCCACGCGACCTGCGCTACCGGCTGGTCTGGGGACATCGGTACGGTTTCGTTCGCGCCGCGATGCGGAATGCGGCTCCGCTCGTACCTCTCGCGGCGCTCGGCGCCGACGACGTGTTCGACCTCGTGGGGGACGCATTCGCGCGCTCACGTCGGCTCCGTCTGCCGTTCCCGTTGCCGCGGCCTGCGCACGGGCTACCCATCCCGCACCTGCGGCGACTCCGCTTCGTGGTCGGCGAGCCGATCCCGGTCGGTCTCCCGAGCGAGGATCCGGACGCGCGCGGGCACGTGGAGCGCCGCTTGCGACGCGAGGTCGAGGGAGCGCTCCACGAGATCTTCGAGGAGGAGCTCGCGCGGCGCGCGCGCTTCGCGTGCTGACCGGCGCGATGCGCGCACGGCGTGTAGTTTGCATCTCTCGACGGCCATGTCTCCCACGTCATTCGTGCTCGTCACTGGTGCGACCGGAAACGTAGGTCGCGAGGTCGTTCGCGCTCTCCGTGCGCGCGGCATTCCCGCGAAGTCGGCCGTGCGTGATGCGCGCGATCGCGTCGTCGGTGAGGCCGTCGCGCTCGACTATCGCGACCCTCGCTCGTTCGCTTGCACGGAGGGCGCACGGGCTCTGTTCCTGCTCCGGCCACCGGCGATCGCGGACGTCGAATCCACCCTCATCCCGTTCATCGACGAGGCGCGGCGGCGTGGCGTCCGGCACATCGTCTTCCTTTCGGTCGCGGGTGCAGACACGAACCGCTTCATCCCGCACCACGCGGTGGAGCGGCACCTCGTCGGCACGGCCGGCTACACGATCTTGCGGCCGGGTTTTTTTGCGCAGAACTTCGGCGACGCGTACCGACGCGACATCCTCGAAGACTCCCGCGTCTACGTTCCCGCGGGAGGCGGACGCGTCGCCTTCGTCGACGTGCGGGATGTCGCCGAGGTCGCGGCGGCCGCCTTCGCGGCGCCCGACGAGCACGACGGGCGCGCGTACACGCTCACGGGCGGCGAGGCCGTGGACTTCACGACGGCGGCGGAGCTCCTGACGGAGACCCTCGGCCGCCCCATTCGCTACGAGGCAGCTTCCATCCCGGGGTACCTCCTACACCTTCACCGCCGCGCGCTGCCGTGGCAGCAGGCGGCCGTGCAGACCGTGCTGCACGTCGGACTACGCTTCGGTCAGGCGGAGCGCGTCGACCGGACGACGGAGCGCCTCCTGGGCCGCGCTCCCGGCACGCTCGCCGAGTACTTCGCGGCGCATCGCGACCTCTGGAGCATCGCGAGCACGCCTACGCCGCCGCGCACGTGAGCGACGGGGCGCGACACGGCATATCACGCACGGAGCGCCCAGCGGTAGAGACCCTCGTTCTCGCGCGCGGCGTGCGCCCGGAGGCCATCGAGGAACGTACGAACGGCGTCGAGGCGCAGGAGGTGCAGGTCGGTCGCCACGTCGAGCTCCGCGAGCGCTCGCTCGAATGCTGCGTGCTCCGCGAGGATCGACGCCGCATCCTCGGGCGCGTGCTCGGCGTACGCGGGGAGGAGCTCGCGCTCCTCGTCTGCGAGGTGCTCGTGGACGCGTGCCTGCAGCTCGGTGATGGCGGCGGCAACGTCTTCCCGATCGTTCGTTGCGATCATCTCGAGGACCCGTTGCGCCATCGCTTCGAGCACGTCGTGGTCGGCACGCAGGAACGTCGCTGCACCCGGCACGTCGACGAACGTGAGCGGCGCGCCGAGGCCGATCGCGCCCGCTGTCACGCCGATCGCATCGTCCAGCTCGCGATCGTGTTGCGTGTGCGCGACGTCGTGGTGGTGAATGGCACTGCCCGCGGCCTCACCGACGATCGTGCCGAGCGTCGCGCCCACGATCGCGCCGATGGGACCGGCGATCGCCCCGGCGGCGGCGCCGGTGAGGAACCCTAGACCGGCGCCGACATCGGGCTCCGTACCGCGCTCGTCCACGCGCGGGAGGCCTGCCGCCTTGCGCTCCGCGTCGTCTTGCTCTCGGTCCTGCTTCATCGTCGTCGTCATGAGATTGCTCCTTGCTTCGTCATCCTCGTGCTGCAGCTGCGGTCCGCCGGCGCGCGAAGGACCTCGGGCGGCGTCGCCGGCGCGCAGCCTCGGCGCGCTCCTTGATGCCGAGGAGCATGCGCCGGTCCATCGCGAACCCGAGCGGCTCGACGACGACCGGCCCCAGAGAGAGGCGCGTCGCGAGGTCACTCGAGAGATCGCAGCGATAGCGGCTGATGAGCCTCGAACGTCCGCCGTCGAGAGATTCGACGATGAACGCCCAGCTCACGTTCGCCCACGGCTTCCCCGCCGCGCGTGCGTCCTCGTCGGCAGCCGCGTGCGCGACGAGCCAGTGGGGGCGCGCCACGTTCACGATCGTCATCGGTGGCGTCTTCGGATGCAGGACGAGTCGGTCGCCGGCATGGGCCTGCCACTCGGGATGGATCGCCTCGCTGAGCACGTCGCGCCAGTCGTCGCGCGCGAGGCGGCCCTCGACGCGTGCAGCGAGGTGGCGGAGCTGGGTTGCCTGCACGAGAACATGCACGGGGCGAATCCAACCGAAGTGCAGCTTCTCGGCGGGCGACCACGCTGCGCGCGCGCGGACGTGGAGGTGCGTCGTCGTCGCATCGAGCGGTTCGAGGATGAAGGCCCAAGTCGTCGCCCAGAAGTGCGTGGGGCGGTCGGTGCCGAACGGAAGCTGCCGTCGTGCATCCGCATCGTAGAGCGTGCCCAGCACGAGTGAATGCTCCGGCTCGACGGCGAGCACCTCGAAACCGTCGCCCATCTGGGCGAGCCACGGCCAGATCTGCGCGGGTGTCGCTCGAATCGTGATCCCCTGCGTCAGCTGCCCGCCGGCGTCGCACAGGAGCTCGTCGCCCGCGAGCGCGCGCTCCGAATCGGCGACCGCAGGGCCGGACGCGAGTGACGCGAGCAGCAGGTGGCGGACGAGCCGTGAAGCCGGCGCGATCACCCCGTAGTAGCGCCGCACCTTTTTCCACGATTCGCCGTCGGTCGCATCGACGCGCAGCTCGAGTGTCACGAGCGATCGACGCTCGCCGTGCTCCGTGATGCGCAACGCCCACGCGACCTTCGCGTACCCGTGGTCGGCGAATCGGACGTAAGCCTCCGCGTCGTCGGCGTGTACGAACGGGATTTCGAGGTGCCAGACCTTGCCGATCGCGCCGATGACGACTTCGTGAGCGTCTTCGGCGAGGATCTGGAAACCCGGTTGCGCCGCCGTAGAACGCAGGTCGTCGAGGCGCAGCGCGGACGGGCGCTGCCGCGGCCCGGAGATGCGCGCCGGTAGGTCTCGGATCGCGAAGATGAGCCGCGCGAGCGCAGACGCACCGAGGTCAGCGTGGCGAACGATCGGCCACGCCTCCGTGGGCGGGAGGTCCACGACGATTTCGCTCGTCTCCACGAGGCCCGGAGTCGGAACGATCCGCTCGATGAGGGTCACGCGAGCCCAACGAGCAAGCCGTACGCCAGTGCGGCAACTTCCTGTTTGGCGGATCCGCGCGCGCAGCAGGCGCGCACGCCCTTCGCGACGAACGCAGCGGCTGCGCAGCTAGGGTCGCCCCTTCTCCTTCGTCCCGGCGAGTCCGTACTCGTGGAGCCGGTACTGAATGGTTCGTACGCTGATGTCGAGCAGCTCTGCGGCCTTCGTCGTCGAGCCCCCCGTTGCTTCGAGCGAAGCGAGGATCGCCCATCGCTCGATCTCCGCCATCGTCGCCCCGGGGACGCGGACGGGCCCTCTCATGGGCTGAGCGGCCTCGAACGGCAAGTCGTCGGCCTCGATGCGCGAGCCCTCGCACAGCACGACGGCGCGCTCGATCGCGTTCTCGAGCTCGCGCACGTTGCCCGGCCAGCGGTGCGCGAGGACCTTCGTCCGTGCCTCCTCGCTCAGCTCCTCGACCGGCTTCTTGTTGTCCTCGGCGAATCGCCGCAGGAACGCGTTGGCAAGCACCAGCACGTCGCTCCCGCGAAGGCGCAGCGGCGGCATCTCGAGGTGCACGACGTTGAGCCGGTAGTAGAGGTCTTCACGGAACCGCCCTTCACGGACCTCGGTCTGGAGATCGCGGTTCGTCGCTGCGATGACCCGCACGTCGACGTGGATCGTCTCGTTGCCACCGACGCGTTCGAGGTTTCGCTCTTGGAGCACCCGGAGCAGCTTCGTCTGCACGAGCGGAGAGATCTCGCCAATCTCGTCGAGGAACAGCGTCCCCCCGTTTGCCTGCTCGAACCGGCCGAGGCGGCGCTTGTCGGCGCCCGTGAAGGCGCCCTTCTCGTGACCGAACATCTCGCTCTCGAGGAGCGTTTCTGGGACCGCCGCGCAATGTAGCGATACGAACGGCTGCTTCGCGCGAGGGCTGAGCGCGTGAATTGCGCGCGCGAGCTCGCCCTTGCCCGTTCCGCTCTCGCCGGTGACGAGGACCGTCGCGCGCGAGGCCGCGACCTGTCGCGCCGTCCGGTAGACCTTCTGCATCGCCGGGCTCGCTCCGATGAGTCCCTGCAGACCCTCGGCGTCGCGCTCACGAAGCTGGCGTCGCAGGTTCTCCGCTTCGACCCGGAGCGCGCGGCGCTCCCGTGCGCGGTCGATCGCCACCAGCAACGCATCGAAGTCGATGGGCTTCGTGAGGTAGTCCGCAGCGCCGGCGCGCATCGCGGTCACGGCCGACGAGACGTCACCGAAGGCGGTCGCGACGATCACCGGGATGTCGCCGTCGAGCTCGCGCAGCTTCGCGAGCAGCGTCATGCCGTCCATCTCCGGCATCTTCAGGTCGGTGACGACGACCTCCGGCGGGCGGTCCGTCGCGATCGCGAGCGCTTCGACACCGTCCTTCGCCGTATCGACGACGTAACCCGACTGCTGCAGCAGCTTGGCGAGACCGCTGCGTGCGCTTGCCTCGTCGTCGACCACCAGGATCCGTGTCTCGCTCATCGTGTCCTCTACCGATCGGGGTTCAGTTCGCGCGTGATGGGGATCAGGAATCTGAAGGTCGTCTTACCCGAGCCGCTCTCGAAGTCGATCGACCCGCCGTGGTCCGTCACGATGCGATGCGTGATCGCGAGGCCCAGGCCCGTGCCGCCGGGCTTCGTCGAATAGAATGCGTCGAACACGGCAGCTTCCGGATCGTCGAGCCCCGGACCATCATCCACGACCTCGAAGAGGACGTCGCGCGGACGACGGCGCGCGCGCACGACGATCTTACCAGCGCCGGACGGGGCGAGCGCTTCGATGGCGTTCTGAACGAGGTTGAGCAGGACTTGCTCGAGCTTCGCGGCGTCCGCGTGGAGCACGATATCTGCCGGCGGCACGTCGACTTCGATGGTGACGCCGGACGCCTCCGCGCACGGACGCGTCAGCTCGACTGCGCGCGCAAGGATGGCTTGTGCGACGACCGCCCGCCGATTCGGGACGGAAGGCCGCGCAAAATCCAGGAACTCGGTGACGAGCGCACTGAGACGCTTGATCTCGTCGGCGACGACGCCCGCTGCTTCACGGAGATCTTCGGAGCCGCCGTTCTTCTCGAGCCCGCGCTGCAGGTACGCGAGGTGGAGCTGTGCGCCGTTCAGCGGATTGCGGATCTCGTGCGCGAGCCCGGCAGCGAGCGTGCCGACAGCGGCGAGCTTTTCGTGCTGCCGAACACGCCGAGCCGCCGCGCGCACGTCCGTGACGTCGTTGCCCGTCGCGAAGAGCGCGACGTCCGCATCATCGATATGCCGGAGCTGCCACGTGACGTCGCGGACGCGTCCCGAGCGCGTTCGGTACAATGTTTCCATGGTCTGCTCGGTCTGCTGCGCCGCGAGCACGGTGTCGACGACCTCCGCATCGGAGGCGCGCACCTCGTCCGGGACGAGCACGTCGACGAACCGCGCGCCGTAGACGTCTTCGAGCGCCCATCCCGTCGCAACCTGTGCGGCGCGGTTGAAGAGGCGGATGCGGCCTTCGCGATCGAGACCGACGACGAGGCTCGGAGAAGCGTCGACGGCCGCCTGGTACAAGCGAACGCTTCGCGCAAGGTCGCCCCTGAGCGACTGCGCCTCGATTTCGTCGCGTCGCCTGAGCTGCGCCGTCAGGTCGTCGGCGTAGCTCTCGGCCATGATCGCGAGCTCGACGTCGAGGAGGCGCATGAGCGCGGAGCGCGCGGCCGGAGCTTGGTCGCCGAGCTCTCGCGCGGCGATATCGTCGAGCGTGACGCGGATCAGCGCCATCGCGGTGAACACGAAAGGCTGCGGGAGGCCGACCTGCACGTGGACACGCCCGATCTTGCGCGTCTCCTCGAAGTACGCGTCGTCGTACGTGCCGGAGAGGAGGCGCTCCAGCCAGCGCACGAGGGAGCGCTGGAGCCGCTCGATCTGCGCTTCACCCGTGAACACGGCGTGCGCGTCTTCGTGCTCGCGGATGCGATCGTAGAACTCGCGCGCGATCCGGGTGAAGTGCGGAGCCGCTTTCGCGCGTAAGGCCACGAGGCTCTTCGCGTCGTTCGCGTCGAACCGGACGTATCGCTTGAGCTCATCGACGCGCGGGGTCATGAGGGACGCGGTCCTCTGCGCACCGAATGCGCGCGTGCGCAGATTCTGCACGTCACCGTTCAGCCTGCAAGGATGGCGAAACCCAAGCGGCTGCCGGTCTGGAGGCGGCGAGAAGCGCGCGATCGATCATCCCAGCGGAGCCTTTCACGGCGCGTGCCTGCGGGAGGACTCGTTCCTACGAGCTGGCGGATGCCGTCAGCGTAGGACGGCGACGAGGACATCGTCGTTGTCACGCGCGAATCGCACGACGAGCTGGTGCGCGATCACGATCGGGTGCTCGCGCAGGAGCGTCAGGTCGTCGGCGATCGACGCGCGAGACGTTATCCCGTCCGAATACGCGAGGAGGACGTCGCCAGCGTCGAGGTCGACGCTCTCCACGTGCGCGCGCCACTGTTTCTGAGGGGACCCGACGACGAAGGAGCTCGCGCCCATGCGGCGCGCGCGGCGCCCGCCAATGCGTTCGACGGTGATATTTCCGACGGACGCGAGCTCGAGCTGCGGAGACGCGCGTCCTTCGTGCACGGCGAGAACGGCCATCACGGCACCCCGCGTTGGACCCAGGCTCGCGTGACACGCTTCCACGATTCGCTTCGGCGTTTCGTTCGCGTGCGCGGTGAGCACGCGCATCGCTGCGGTCGCGGCGTCACGCGCAGGCTCGCCGTGGCCGAGCCCGTCGCAGACGCCGAGCACGAGGCGGTCGTCGCTGCGGCGGACGCACGCGTGGTCGCCGCTGCGCGGCTCGCCAGGGTAGGGGCGACCGTACACGCCGACCTCGCGCCGGCGCTCGGGCGGAGAAGCGAAGAGCCGGGCTCGTAGGCACGTACCCTCGAGCACGCGAACGTCGACGTCGAGCTCGTGCGCGTGCTCGCGCACCGCCGCGAGGCCCACACCCAGGCTCCCCGAGGCGCGGGGGCGCCCCTGAAAGGCAGCGGTCGGGTCGGTAATCCCGGCGCCCTCGTCGGCGGCGGCAATCTCGACGCCCTTCACTCCCGCGCGGTCGATCGGTCGCACCGCGACGTGCCCGCGGCGAGCGTGCGCGAGCTGGTTGTGTGCGAGCTCGCTCGCGACTGTCGCTGCACGCTCGCGCGCGACGAGGTCGAGGCCCTGCGCGGCCGCCGCGTCGCGCGTCGCCTGCCGCGCGACCGCAACGGATGCTTCGTCATGGATGCGCAGCGCGAGCTCCGAGCGATCGCCGAGCCACTCCTCGATCAGAAACGCTTCCACTTGGTCACGACCACCTTCGTGCCTGTCGCCTGCGAAGATTCGAGCTCGAACTCGTCGACGAGGCGCTTGCTTCCCGAGAGGCCGAGTCCCATCGACCGCGCCGTCGAGTAGCCGCCCGCGAGCGCCCGCGACACGTCGGCTATCCCGGGGCCGCGATCGATGAAGGCGATGCGCAGCCCGAGCCGCACGCCGTCCGTGATCTCCTCGATGCGCGCGCTTCCCATGCCGCCGTGAACGAGCACATTGCGGGCCAGCTCCGAAGTCGCCGTGGTGATCGCGGCCGTCGCGAAGGAATCGAACTTCCTGAGCTCGGCGATGTCGCGGACGCGCCGCCGAACCGCGATGATGTCCTCCTCGCGTTCGATGGACATTTCGTGCGTCGCCGTCACCTGGAGCATCCCGCTTCCTCAGATCTCCGGGATGACGTGACCGAGGATCCGCAAGCCTGCGTCGAGGTCGAGCGCCGTCTGGACACCCTCCATGCCGTAGCCCATGCGGACGAGCGTCGAGGCAACCTCTGGACGCATGCCGACGAGGACCGTCCGCGTTCCCATGAGCTTCGCCATTCGTCCCGTCTCCGCGAGGATGCGCGCGACGTACGTGTCGACCATATCGAGTCCGCTGATGTCGACCACGAGCCCTGTCGTGGATCGCTTCTCGATCGCCGTGAGCACGTCAGCCTGGAACGCTTCGGCAACGGCGTCGCGGAGCTCGACCTGGATGCTGACGAGCAGCGTGGGGCCGATGCGCAGGATAGGGATCTGCCCGGTCATTGCGCCGTCGCCCTGTCGGTGATCGCCTTGCCGACCATGCCGAGCGCGAGCTCGATGCCGTCGCTGAGCCGGCTGACGGTATGCATCGAAGAGACGTCCACGCCGAGCTGCACCATCGTGCGCGCCACCTGCGCGGTGATCCCGGTGAGGATTGTCTCCGCGCCGAGGAGTCGAACAGCGGCCGTCGTTTTGAGGAGATGGTCGGCGACTCGCGTGTCGACGACAGGAACGCCTGCGATGTCCACGATGATGCAGCGCGCCTGCGCCTCGACGACGTTCAGGAGCACGCTTTCCATGATCTGGTGCGCGCGATGGCTGTCCACGGCACCCACGAGCGGCAGCAGGAGGACACGCTCGTAGACCCGGATCACGGGGGTCGACAGCTCGCGAATCGCGGCTTGGTGGCGGCCGAGCGCTTCCAGGTTCGCGGCGATGTACGTGTCGATCGCGAGCGCCACGTCGAAGAACACGATTCTCTGTACGCTGAGGAACGCGTCGCGCGCCTGGCGTGCGTCGGGCATCGCGTCGTCGAAGCTCCGTCGGATGAGCTCCAGGTATTGGCGGTACGAGCCCAGGTACCACTTCGGCGCGAGGCCGATCCGTTCGTGCACCGCTCCGACGCGAAGGCGGTCCTCGACATAGGCGAGATCGCAGCGCCCCGCGAAGAGGCCCATGAAGTACTCGCGCTGATTGCGCTTCACGCGTCGAATCGTCGCTTCGTCGCCGAAGAACTTCCGGGTCTCGGGGTGCCCCAGAAGCAGCCGGTAGAAGTCCTCGACGATGGCGTCGGTGATCCTTTCGGCGAGAGGCCGCAGCGAAGCGAGACGAGCGAGGTCGTCGTCGCCCAGCGAGAAGAACGCCCGCCGGCTCGCGATCTCCGTCTCGTCGAGCTTCAGGATCGCCATGTACTTGCGGTGGTCCATGTCCCTCATGCCTTGACTGATGCGACGCCTTTTCCAATAACATGCCCATCGCTGCCGATGGAGCGTGACCGCGCGATCGAAGCGCTCGTGGAATACGCGCGTCTCGTCTCCGACGCGACCGCGTCGAGCGAGATCCTCCGGCAGCTCGCGCATGCCCTCTGCGCGCACGCAGGCGCCGACGGCGCGTGCATCGTCGAAGTCGCGAGCACGGGAGAGCTGCGCGTCGCCGCGGTCGCGGGTCTGCCGGAGAGCGCGATGCAGGTCGTACTGGACCGCGACGCGATGGGCGAAGAGCTCGGCCGTGCGGTGACGGCGGCGTGCCCCGGGTACACGCGCGTCGAGACCCGTCTGCTCGTGGCGTCGGGCAATCTGTTCGGAGCGGCGGTCCTGCTCTACGCCTCGTCGAGTAGCCCCGCGGAAGTTTCGCGGGTCGCGCAGGGCCTCATCGACCTCGCGGCGATCGCTCTCGCCGATGCAGCGCAGGTCGCGCGGCTCGAGGCGTCGAACGCGGAGCTTCGCGCGTCGCATGCGGTGCTCGCGAGGACCGAGAAGGTGCGTGCGCTCGGCCAGATGGCGGCCGGCGTCTCGCACGATCTGAAGAACATCCTGAATCCACTCTCGCTGCACCTGCAGGTTGCCGAGCGCGCGCTCGCCCGCGGGAACGTCGACGACGTGAAGGAGAGTCTCGCCGAGATGAAGCAGGTGGTCCGGCGCGGCGTGGAGACCGTCGAGCGGCTCCGCGCGTACAGTCGGCAGTCCGCGGAAGCGAAAGCCGAGCTCGTCGACCTGGATGCGCTCGTACGCGAGGCCGCGGGGATCGCGAAGCCGCGGATGGCTTCGACCGGTCGCGTGCTGCGCTTCGTCGAAGATCTCCATGCCCCACCGCGGGTGCTCGCCGCGGCGGGCGAGCTCATCAGCGCGCTCGTGAACCTGATCGTGAACGCGATCGACGCGTCGAAGGACGCCGGCAAGACGATCACCCTGCGGAGCGGTACGACGGGCAATCAGAGCTTCGTCGAAGTGGAGGACGACGGCGCCGGCATGACTCCCGAGGTGGAGCGGCGCGTGTTCGAGCCCTTCTTTACGACGAAGGGCCAGGAAGGGACCGGTCTTGGTCTCGCGATGGTGTACGCGACCGTGCAGCGTCTCGGCGGGTCGATCTCGCTCCACACCGAAGTCGGCAGAGGCACGCGGTTTCGTCTGACGTTCCCGGCCGCGTAGGCGCAAGCGCTGCACGGCCGCGCACGGCGTGCGCGCGGCGAGAGCGTTGGCCCGTCCACGCGGACCGCGTCGGTCCAGTCAATGCTGCATCGGCGGCCGACTTGCACGTGTCGGCAGAGTTCGTGCTGCAGCCGCGAGGTCACCGCTCATGAATCACGCCATCCGCATCCCGCAGCGATTCGACGACCTGACCGACGTGCTCGGTCACATCGTCGATGCGCATCACACCTTCACGCGCGCGGAGCTCGCCCGCCTGTTCACGCTCGCCGACCGCGCCGTCATCCAGGACGGGAGCGCGCGTCCCGAGCTTCCGCGCGTCCACGAGTTGGTCGCCGCTCTCGCGGACGAGCTGCTCCCGCATCTCGAGCGCGAGGAGCGCATCGTGTTCCCGCGCGTCATTGCGTTGGAAGCCGCGGCGAACGGCGCGCGTCCGCCCTGTCCACCGCTCGCGACGCTTCACCGTCCGATCCGAGCGCTGCTCGCCGGACACGAGCGTGTGCGAGACATCTTCGTGGAGCTTCACCGCATGACCGGGGACCTCACCGTTCCCACCGATGCGTCGGGTGCGCTCGCATCCCTTTACGTCGGCTTGGCGACGCTCGAGCGTGATCTCCGCGAGCACACCCGGCTAGAGAGCGACGTCGTCTTTCCCCTGGCGCTCGACCTCGAGCGCCGTGTCGGCGCGCACGCCGCGGAGGATGGCCGATCGGCGCCACCGGCGTGAGCCGGGCGACGCGCGCGTTGCACGTCGGCGCAAGTGCAGCGCTGCACGGCTTGGGAGAGCGCCACTTTCTGCGAGCAGCGCACGTGTCCGCGGCTGGCGCGAGGCTTGCGAGAAAAGGCGACGCAACGAAAGGTCCGCCGGGTTCGTTCGGCGGCGGAAGGTGAGGACCATCATGACGCACGCAGAGCACACGAACGCAGTCGTCTACCTCGTGGCGGTGGACGCGAGCGAAGCAAGCGATCACGTCGTCGAAGTCGCGTGCGGGCTCGCCGGCGGGCTCGCCGGAGCCGCCGAGCTGCACCTCGTCCACGTCGTCGGCCTCAGCCTCGCCGACGTACCGGTCGCGGGGCCGGGGCTCGTGTCGCTCGCGGATCTGCGCGAGGGCGGTCGCGCGGTGCTCGACCGTGCGACGAGCATCGCGCAGTCGAAGTTCGCGGGATGCGTGAAGGGCCACCTCGCCGCCGGCGAGCCGTGGCGCGAGATCACCGCCGTCGCGGCCTCGCTGTACGCCGACCTCGTCATCGTAGGAACCGCCGGCCGGACGGGTCTCGCGCGGCTCGCGCTAGGCTCCGTCGCCGAGCACGTCGTTCGCCACGCAGGCTGTCCCGTGTTGGTCGTGCGTCCAAAGCAATACCAGCCGCACGTTGCACCTGCGGCAGACGCCATCGCGCCGCCCTGCCCAGATTGCGTCGCCGTTCAGACGACGACAGCGGGCGCGTCGCTGTGGTGTGAGCGCCACGCGGCGCATCATCCGCACGGCCGCCTGCACTACGAGACGCCTGCTCCGTTCGCGATGGGCTCGATGCTCGTACGGCCTTGAGCCGCGGTGCCCGCGAACGCCCGAGGACGACCGTCAGCGTCACGCTCCGAGAGCACGAGAAGGCCGGTCGAGCGCACGTTCCTCGACCTCAGCACGTGAGCACGTCGCCGCGGGCGGGGATCGCGACCTCGCGTATCCCGTCCGCGGCGAGCTTTGCGCGGAGCGCGTCCTGCGCCTGTCGTTCGCCATGTACGAGGATGACGCGTTCGAGCGCGCCGCGGTCACGCACAGCTCGCGCGTACGCAACGAGGTCGTCCTGGTCGGCATGCGCGCTGAAGCCGTCGAGCACGGCGACCTCGGCGCGCAGCTCCCGTTCGACGCCGAAGATGGGACGCGCGGTCGCCGCTCGGCGATGCGCCGGCCGAGCGTGTGCTGCGCCTGGAAACCGACGATGACAATCGCGTTCCGGTCGCTCTCCACGGTCGCCTTCAGGTGATGCACCACGCGGCCGGCTTCGCACATGCCGCTGGCGGACAGGATGACGGCCGGGTCCGCGGATGCGTCGAGAGCTTTGGACTCCTCAGCGTCGGAGACGTAGTGGAGATCGTCGAAGTCGAACGGCGAATCGCGACCTGCGAGGAGGGCGCGCGCGTCTTCGTCGTAGCAGTCGGGATGCAACTTGAAGACGTCGGTGATCTTCGCGGTGAGCGGTGAGTCGACGTAGACGCGCATCGGCGGCATACGGCGCGACGCGCGCAGCCGCTTCAGCGCGTAGAGGATCTCCTGCGCGCGCTCGAGCGCGAACGTCGGGATGATGACCTTGCCGCCTCGCTCGAATGCGCGGCGCAGGACGCCGCTCAGTGCATCGTCCATCGCGGTGATCGGCGCGTGACGTCGATCTCCGTACGTGCTCTCGATGACCAGGACCTGTCCGCCCGTGGGGATCTCCGGATCGCGCAGGATCGGCATGCCCTTGCGCCCGAGATCGCCCGTGTAGACGAGGCGCTTCGTCATGTCTCCGTCCCTTACGTCGAGGACCGAAATCGCGCTGCCGAGCACGTGTCCGGCGTCGAGGAACGTGAGCTGGACCCCCGGTGCAAGGGAGTGGGGTCGGTGGTACGGCACCGAGACCATCTGGCCGAGCGCACGGGCCACGTCCGCCGGCTCGAACAGCGGCGTCACGCGGTCCATCGTCGCTCCGTCGCGCTCGATGGCTCTATTGATGTACCGAGCGTCGGCCGCCTGGATAAGCGCGGCGTCTTCGAGCATCACGGCACAGAGGTCGCGCGTCGCCGGCGTCGTGTAGATGGGGCCGCGGTAGCCGTTCTTCACGAGGCATGGCAACGCGCCCGCGTGATCGATGTGCGCGTGGGAGAGGACGACCGCGTCCAGCTCCGACGCGTCGACGCCGAGCGAACGGTTCACCTCCTGTGACTCGCGGCGCCGGCCCTGGAAGAGCCCGCAGTCGAGAAGGACGGTGGACTGCTCGGCACGGAGGACGTGCTTGGAGCCGGTGACCGTCTGCGCGGCACCGACCAGCTCGATCTTCATCGCTCTTCCCGCTCCATGTCCGCCGGACAGCAATGCACGTGCCCGTCGCGCGCGCAGGCGGTCAGGCGCATCGAACGGAGCCTCGCGTCGCGACCGCGCCAATCTTGCGTGCGACCGCACGCGTTGCGTCCACGCACGGGCTGCGCCGTGTTCGCGGTCGGTCGGACCCGACCGTCACTCCTTTTCGCCCGTCACCTTCTCCCTAACGCGCAGGTCGCGCGCTACGACGAGCAGGAACAGGACGAACGACACCGTGCCGATTGCCTGCCCCAACGAGAGGGCGGCGAGCACGGGCCACACGCGCGGATCGAAGACCGACCAGACCATCAGCGGCAGAGCGATGAGCGCCAAGATGCACGCGGCGCGCAGAAGTTTCTCGTTGGAAGGAAGGCGAAGCTTCACGGGCGCGCGTCGTTCCCAACGGCTCCACCGGCGGGCTGGAGCTCCTTACCCAGCTTCGTCATCGGGTGCGCGAAGCCGTGGCATCCGGGGCTCGCGCAAGACATCTTGCCCTCGCGAACGAGGCCGAGCGACGAGGCGTGGTCACCGATTTGCAACCACCGCGGCGCCGTCGTCGTGTGGCACTGCATGCAGTTCTCGTTCGGGAAGGGCTTCAGGATGCGAATGTCGTGCTTCGCCTCCTCGAGCGGCATCGTCCTGTACTCGGTCAGGTACAGGTAGACGTGCCGCATGCCGCCCATCTTGGTGAGCACGTAGCCGTACATGCCGTAGTCCTTGTGGCACGTGTAACAGTTGTCCTCGCCGAACGCTTGGTTCCTCGCATGGATCGCCGCGAGCGACTTACTCTGCGGATCTCCGGAGTCGCTCGCGTGAGGGATCATGACGTGACACGAGCCGCAGAAGGTGCGGGACTGCGTCGCCTTGAAGCCGGCGATGTTCGCGCTGCCGGCGGTCACTGCCGGCAAGATGGCGAGGCCGAGCAGCATCCAGAGCTTCGTGCTGCCGTGCACGCGTGGACGGCGTACGAGATGGACGGCAAGGATCGCGGCGCTACCAGCAGCGCTCGCGATGGCGAGCCATCCCATGAAGTCGATGCCGTGACTCGTGCTCATTCCGACGCCGCCGCGGCGTCATGAGAGCGCTCGCCGGGCGTCGGAGCAAGAGGCTGTGCTGGGCGGCAACGGCGGTGCTCGCGTCTGCGTCCTCGGTCGCGTACGCCGAGCCGCTGCGGCTGCGCAGCGATGCGCTCGTGCAGACGCGAACGCCTGCGCCCGTAGGTCTCCTCGTCCTTCGCGGTGAGAACCACGTGGCGGCGACGGTCGACGCCGAGACCGTCACGTGGGTCGGCGTCACGAGTGATCCGACGGGGACCGGCGACGTGCTCACGCTGTCCGTGCGCGTGCGTGACCCCGAGAGCGGCTCGGAGGTGCGCGCGGGCCGCTTGCTCGTGTCGATGGGCGCGATTCGCCCGCTGCACCTCGACGGCGCGCGCGGCCTCGTACGAGTATTCGGCGGAACGACGGTGGAAGCCTTCGCTGGGTTCCCGGTCGTGCGTCGCTTCGACTATGCGACGTTCGACGTGGCTGCGGGAGGACGGATTGGACAGGCGGTCGGCGACACCGTTGCGGTCGGTGCGTCGTACCTCCAGCGGCGCCGGGACGGACTTCGCGCCGACGAAGAGGTCGGCGCCGATTTCGCGCTCACCCCGCGCCCATGGCTCACGGCGGCAGGCCGCGCAGCTTTCGACGTCGGCACGTCTGGTCCGACCGACGCGCTGGTTTCGGTGAGCATCCAGAACGCCACGACGCGCGCGGAGCTGTTCTCGTTTCATCGCTCACCGGGCCGACTTCTGCCGAGCACGTCGCTCTTCTCGATGCTGGGTGACTTCGCGTCCACGAACGTCGGCGCTACCGGACGGTGGCGGATGTTCCCGCGGCTCGAGCTGGTTGCGACCGGTAGCGCTCAAGTCCAGGCCGAGGAGTGGGGAGGGCAGGGCCTTGGCCGTGCGACCCTCGCGCTCGACGACGATTGGGACGCGACCGTGGGGGTGGAGTTGCGGCGTGTCGACGTCGGAACCACGCGTTGGTCCGGCGCACGCGTCCTCGCGGGGATGCCCCTCACTGCACGCGTTCGAATTGCGACGGAGATCGAGATGGTGGTGCCCGATCGCCCGCGGGGGGCGCCATGGCTCTGGCCTTGGGCGCTCGGCGCCGTCTCGTATCGCATCGCCGATGCGTGGGACGTCGCGGCCGGAGTGGAGGCCTCGAGCGGACCTACGGATCGCGCCGCCGTGCACGGGCTCGCGCGCGCGACGTACGTGTTCGATCGCCGCGAGGCACGACGATGACGCGGCTCCTCGCGTTGGTCGTGCTCTCCGCAGCACTCGCTGCGTGCGCCAGCGTGCTCGGGATCAAACCGAAGGAAGTGCAGCGCCCGTTCGAGCATCGCGTGCACTCGCTTCGGGGGATCGCGTGCGTCGAGTGTCATCAGGCCATGGGCCGCGCAGGTGACGACGGCCAGCTCCACGTCCCGGAGCCCGCGAAGTGCGTGACGTGTCACGAGAAGCCCCACGACGCCCGAGCGTGCGGCACCTGCCATGGCCAGGAGCACGCGCGCGACGGCGCCGAGCTCGCGAAGAGGCATCTGCGCTTCTCGCACGAGAAGCACCTCCCCACATTGGCTGGGCAGTGCGTGCCCTGCCACATGGCCGCGGGAGCCGCCGACCAAGCTTCGATGAGACCGGGGATGGCGCAGTGCTTCGCATGTCACCAGCACAAGGAGCAGTGGAAGACGCGCGAGTGCGAAGGCTGCCACGTCGCCCTTCCGGCGGAGCTCGTCCGGCCGAGCAGCCACGTCGTGCACGAGGGAGACTTCCTCCGCGAGCATGGCGTGCGCGCCGCGAGCGGACGTGACCTCTGCGCGACGTGCCATTCCGAATCTCAATGCGCCGCGTGCCACGGAATGACGGTGCCGGCGCTCCCTTGGCGCCTCGACATCGCTCGTCCGCAGCTCACGGGCACGACGAACCTTCATCGCGCCGGCTTCTTCCAGCGGCATGCGGACGAGTCGCGCGCCAACCCCGGGCTCTGCATCACCTGTCACGGCGAGGGAAGCTACTGCACGGAGTGCCATCAGAAGCGCCGGGTCGGTGCTGCAGGAATCGGTGCGTTCGCAAGCCCGCATCCGACCGGCTGGGTGCGTGCGCGCGGCGGTGAGCACGGTCGCGCTGCCCGCATCGATCCCGGTTCGTGCGCGACGTGCCACGGTGGCCGCGGAGAGGCGCTCTGCGTGGGATGTCACAAGGTCGGCGGGCCGGGCGGCAACCCCCACGGGCGCGGCTTCGCGAGTCCGCTCGACCGGCTGCGCGACGAGCCGTGCCGGCAGTGTCACGCGCCATGAAGCGCTTCACGCGGAACGCCGCGCTCGTCGTTGCTGCCCTCGCCGTCATCGCGACGGTCGCGTGGCTCGCCGTCAGACGGCGCGAGGCGCCCGTCACACCGACGGAGCTGGTTCCTCCTCGATGGGAAGCTGCGCGCGCCTCGCCCATGCATCTGGCGCACGTGGGCAGGGAGAGGGTCGCGTGTGCCGAGTGCCACGGCGCCGGTGAGCCGTTCGAGGCTCGGCCCGGAGAAGCTTCGTGCGCCCGCTGTCACGCCGAGGCCGCGCGGCATGCGCACCGCGGTTCGACGACGACGCCCACGACATGTTTGACGTGTCACGTGTTCGCGGCCGGGAAGGAGCCGACCGCGTGCGCGACGTGCCATGGCGGTGAGCGGACCGGGACGGACGGCGGGAGAGCGTCGCACGCGCTCGCGCAGCACGCCTCCGGCGATGCGACGTGTGGATCGTGCCACCGGGTCCACCGTGACAAAGCCGCCGGGACACACGTGGTCATGGCGAGCTGCACGTCGTGCCACGATCGAACCGCCGCGCACGGGCAGTTCCGTGCCGGCAGTGACGCTGGCGCTCGCGCAGTCGGCAACGCCGCCGAGGTGTGCACCGCGTGCCACGCTCCGCACCGCGAGGCTTCGGCGGCGCGCGATGCGTGCGCCGGATGTCACGCCGTCGACGTCGCCCGCGCGCACGGAGCGCATCCGCCCGTTGGGGTCGATGCGGGCGCGGCCGCCGTGCGTGCATTCTTCACGTCGATGACGGCTCCGCACGTGACTCCCCGCGGTCCTCGTGTCGCCGGCCACGAAGCTTGCGTGACGTGCCACGCTCCTCATGATGCCGTGAAAGCGGACGTGCGCGCGTGCGAGGGGTGTCACGGCGATCGTCGTCCGGCTGCAGAGACGAAGGCCCACGAGCGCTGCACGGGCTGCCATGCGCCGCACGCGCCCGGCGAGGCGAGCTCGTCGTGCAGCTCGTGCCATGCAGGACGATCGGCGCTCGCCTCGGAGCGTGTCGCCGCGCACGCCGCGTGCACCAGCTGCCACGATCCTCACGCGCGCAAGGCGTCGCCCGCGCTCGCCTGCGTGAACTGCCACACGAACATCGAGGCCAAGCATCCGCCGTTCACGTCGAAGACCGCGGCTGCCAGTGGGTGCGTGGGTTGTCACGCGCCCCATCCGTCGTCGCGCATCGGCGCCGGCGACGGCCCTCCGCGCTCTGCGACCGTTGCGGACGTGCACGCGTCTACGTCTCCGCATGCCACTTCGGCGGCGTGCTCCTCTTGCCATACGGAGGCGAAGACGGAGCGCGGGCTTCATGCGGGCGGCATCACGTGCACGAAGTGCCACGTTCCGCACGATTTCGCGCCCGCAGCTCCCGGCGGAACGGCCCTTTGCGCGAAGTGTCACCGAGCCGAGAGCGACGCCGTCGCGGCTCGTGCAGGACACGCGCCCTGCGGCGCCTGCCATGGAGCGGCGCATACGCCGAAGAAGAAGCCGTCGTGCGGCAGCTGCCACGCGCAGGAGACGGCGACGTCCACCCATGGATCGAACGCATGCACGCAGTGCCACGAGCCGCACTCGGGGTCACTCGGAACGCACGCGTCATGCACGAGCTGCCACGGCGAGAAGGCGAAGGCTCTCCACGGCAACCTCGCGAACGGTTGCGCCTCGTGCCATCGGCCTCACGGCCCGAAGGGCGTCGCGACGCCGCCCGCGTGCGGGAGCTGCCATGACCGCGCGAAGCTGCCTGGCCTACACGGCGTGGACGCGCATGGCTCGCAGTGCGCGTCGTGCCACACGCCGCACGCGCCGCCGAGGTCGGACCGCGCGACATGCACGGGGGCGTGCCACGTCGACCGCCGAAACCACCAACCCGCCGCGCAGCTCTGCAAGGGCTGTCACATGTTCCGCCGCTGACGCGCGTTTCAGGGCACGTCGCGATCAATGCGACCATTGACGTGCGCCGCACGCCCCTCCGGAGTGAGTATGGCGGCCCCCGTGGCGCTGCCGCGATGACACGAGACCGTTCCGCAAGACGCATCCTGCGGGTGCGGCGGCGGAGGAGGAGCCGAGTGACATGCGCCGCAGGCGCGCGCAGATGCGCCTTCTGTCCACGCCGGCGCGGGCCGCGTCGCGCCGCGTCCCTCATGGCAGTACGTGCCCGCGCATGTCTTCGTCGCCGCATCGTATCGCGGTGAGCGGGCGCCGCTGCGCGCCAGCCCAGCGAGGACGATGCTGGGCGCTCCTCCGTGCGTCGGGTGCGGCTCGCCGGGACCCGGAACGGCGTGGCACGTCTCGCACGCGACAGGAGCCGCGCCGACCGGCGCACGGTGAGCTCCGTGCGCGCCGGTCTTCGGCCAAGGGCTGTCTCCGTCGCCGTGGCACGCGCCGCACTTGCCGCTGCCGTCGCCGAGGTCGACGCGCCCGTTTGCGTGCAACGTCGCACGCGCGAGGGATGTGCCGCTCGCGTTCGCGTCATGGTGACACGAGCTGCACGGGCCCGGGTAGTGGGCGAGCGGCGGCGACGTGTGGCAATCGTTGCAGCCGAGCGGCGCGTCCGTCTTTTGCCACGTGGGGTTCGGCCGCGCGCCTCCGCGCGCGTGGCAAGTCCCCGTGCACCGCTTCGCGCCGGGGTCGAACGCCGCGGCGTTGCCCGCACGTGCGTGGTCGAACCAGACCTCGACGTGCGCGTCCCCGTGCGGTCCGTCGAAAACGTCCCGTACATCGCGCGCGAGCGGCTTGGGGTGGCACGCGCTGCAATCGATTGGCTGCTCGTGCAACGGCGTAGGAGCGACGTGGGCGGCATGCACGTCACTCGCATCGATCGGGAAGAAGCACGGGTCACGTGGCGGAAACGGGCGCCCCGGCGCTCCATGGCAAGTCGCGCATGCGGCGACGCCGCCAGGCTCCGTGTGACACGACGTGCATGGAGTTGCGCCAGGCGCCTCGTGCGTCACGCCCGCCGGCCGGGGCCCCGCGCCTTCGTGGCAGCGCGCGCAGTAGTCGCGATCGCTCACGTCGCGGAGGGGCGCGTGCCTCCGATCGCGCAGGAGCTGCGCGTGGTTGCTCGGCGCTCGAGGATCCGCGAACCGCGACGCATGAACCCCCGCGCGCGTGCTCGGCGCACCCGCCGCGACCCAAGCTGCCAGGGCGGCCTGGTCGGCCGCGTTCAGCACGCCGGCGTGGTCCGGCCGGGCGAGCACTCCGAGGATCGGGGCGGTGCTCGCCGGGAGAACGGCCGCGCGCCCATCGGCCGTGCACCCGATGGCGCCACGATACGAGTCGAGCGACAGGCCGGCCGCCGCCGCGGCGCCGGAATGGCAGCGCGCACACCTTGCGTCGAGCAGCGCGCCGATTGCGCCGCCGTAGGTCGGCGCGAGGCGCGACGCGTCGTCGTCCGCCGCGTCGGTCACGCAGCTCGACGGCGCCAGCAGCGCGACGAAAGCGCTTGCGACCAAGACTCCGCCGAAGGCCGCTCCGCGCGGGCTGAAGCGTCGATGAACGTTGTGGAGCCGAGCTTGCAACTGCCTCGAGAGGTGGAGCCGCTTGCGAACTGCACGCCGCCCCTTTGGACCCGACGGAGAGGCGTCATGGAGAGCACCACGAAGATGCGCAGAACCGTAGCTGTCGCGAGTATCGCACTGATCTCCAGCGGCGCTTTCATCGGTGCCGCGTGCGGCGGCGGCGACGGTGCGGACGGAGCCACTGGCCTACCTGGCGTGCCAGGGCCGCAAGGCGCTCCCGGTCCCGCAGGACCTGGTGGACCGCCCGGCCCTGACGCTGGCGCGGCGCTCAGCGGCGCGTGCACACAGCCGTGCCATACGTTCGGCGGCGTCGTCGATCAGTGGCGCTTCAGCAACCACTCGCACCCGCAGAACACGGAAATCGGAGCAGGATCGTGCGGGAACTGTCACGCGCTGGACGGCGTTCAGCAGCGCGTGGCCGGCACGTACGTCACCGTCCCCGATGCGGGCGCCGCGACGAAGGTTCAGACCGGTCACCTCAATTACCGGACGCCGAGTGGGTCGCTTGCGGAAGTCAGCTACGGCGGGGCCTCGAGCATCGGCCGCATTCACTGCACGACGTGTCACGATTTCAATGCGACGAACGACCCTCACGTCACCGGCAGGTACGTAGCGCAGCAAGCGCCCGTTCGCGTGCCCGGAGGCGTCGGCGCGGTCGCTACGCTCGAGAAGAGCCCCGCGCTGTCGACGGCACCGGTGGGGACCGACCTCTCGTATGGCCGGGGAAACGTGTGCGTGTTCTGTCACAAGTCGCGTAAGGACGTGACGTTCTACGTTGGCGCGTCGAACGCGCTGTCGATTCGCTGGGGCCCGCATGATGGCCCGCAGAGCGATGTGTACAGCGCGAAGGGCGGCTATCAGTTCGCGGGGCAGACGTACGGGAGCTCGGCCCACGCCACGCTCGCGGACGCGTGCGTCTCTTGCCACATGCGCCCGGTCGCGGGGAACGCCAACGTCCCCGACCACACGATGAAGCCTGCGCTCGCGTACTGCAAGACGTGCCACACGCAGTACACCGGAACCAGCTTCGACATCCAGGGTGGGCAGTCCGCCGTGCGCGACGCGCTTCGCGAGCTCGAGACGGCGCTGAACAACGCCGGTGTGCTCACCCGGTCGGTGGGCGCTCCGTACGTCGCGCTCAGCGACGAAGAGCTCGGCGACAACCAGTTCCACCTCGACAAAGCGCGCCCGGGGAACGTGCTCGACGAGGCGACGGCGGGCGCGCTCTACGACTACCTGATCGTCGCGCGCAGCAAAGACATGGGAGTCCACAATCCGACGTACGCGAAGCAGCTCCTCTGGGACTCGATCAAGCACGTCACGGGCGCGAATCCGACGAGCCTCCCGGCGCGTCCGCAGTAGCGACCGCGGGCGGTCTCCGACTCTCCCCCCGCGCACGCCTTGCGTGAAGCCGCACGCGATGCGCCGCGTAGCTCTGCCGGTACGAGGAGTTTCCTTCGTTTGCGGCGGCAGCCGAATTGCAATGGATGGAGCTGAAGGCGCGCGACGAAGCGCCGAGGAGAGGTCATGAACGGTACCCACCGAGAGCCGCGGTCGCTGCCGCGTACGTCGCCCGCATCGACACCGCCGCGCGTCATCGCCGACGTGATGACGGATTGCCCGCACACGATCGGCGCCGAGCAGCGCCTTGCCGTCGCGTTCGACTGCATGCGGAAGCACGGCGTACGGCATCTGCCCGTGCTCGAGGGGCGGCGGCTCGTCGGTGTGCTCTCGCAGCGCGACCTCTACTTCGTGGAGTCGATCGCGGGAGTGGATCGCCGCGTCGACAAGGTCGCGGAAGCGATGACGGCCGACGTGTACACGGTCGCGCCAGGCGACCTCCTCGTCGACGTCGCCGAGATGATGGCGAAGCACAAGTACGGGTGCGCGGTCGTCGTCGACCGCGAGCACGTCGTCGGGATCTTCACGGCGACGGACGCGCTCCGTGTGCTCGCCGAGCTCACCTGAGAGCGCTTGCTCGCGGCCGGAACGCGGAGTGCAAGGCCATCTCGCATGAACCGGTGCTCGTCCGCGGCCGAAGTCGTCGCGCAACTCAGGAATGGTGACAACGTCTTCGTCCACGGAGCGTCCGCGACGCCGACGACGCTGCTCGACGCGATGTGCGCGCGGAAGGACCTCGAAGGAGTCACGCTCTACCATCTGCACACCGCGGGGTCGTGCGCGTTCGCCGCTCCCGAGAACGCCGGGCGCTTCCGCTCCGTGTCGCTGTTCGTCGGCGCGCCTTTGCGGAATGCGGTAGCGGAGGGGCGCGCCGACTTCGTCCCGATCTTCCTCTCCGACATCCCGCAGCTGTTCTTGTCCGGAAGCATCCGGCTCGATGCCGCGCTCGTGCAGCTCTCGCGGCCGAATCGTCACGGGCAGTGCACGCTCGGTACGTCCGTCGACGCGGCGCTCGCCGCGGTGGTGTGCGCGGACCGCGTGCTCGCCGAGATCAATGCGCAGATGCCGCGGACGCTCGGGAGGACCATCGTGCCGCTCTCACGGCTCGCGGCGTTCACCGAGACCGACCGGCCGCTCCTCGAGCACGCGCCTTCGCCTCCCGATGCCGTCGAGACGCGTATCGGAGAGATCATCGCCGACCTCGTCGAAGACGGCGCGTGCCTGCAGATGGGGATCGGCGCGATCCCGGACGCAGTGCTCGCGCGGCTCGGGAACAAGCACGAGCTCGGCGTGCACACCGAGATGTTCTCCGACGGGCTGGTGCCGCTCGTCGAAGGCGGCGTCGTGACGAACACGAGGAAGAAGGTCCATCAGGGCCGCATCGTCACGAGCTTCGTGACGGGTACCAAGAAGGTCTTCGACTTCCTCGACGACAACCAGCTCGTCGAGATGCATCCGTGCGACCGCACGAACGACACGGCGCTCATCGCCAAGAACGACAAGGTCGTCGCGATCAACTCCGCGATCGAGATCGACCTCACCGGACAGGTCTGCGCCGACTCGATCGGCCATCGCATCTATTCGGGCATCGGCGGCCAGATGGACTTCATCCGCGGCGCCTCGCGTTCGGCGGGCGGCAAGCCGATCATCGCGCTGCCGTCGACCGCGGCACGCGGGACCGTCTCGCGGATCTCGGCGCAGCTGAAGCCGGGCGCGGGCGTCGTGACGACGCGCGGCCACGTGCGCTGGGTCGTGACCGAGTACGGCGCCGTCGACCTCCACGGCAAAACGCTCCGCCAACGCGGCGAAGCGCTCGCCTCCATCGCGCATCCCGACTTCCGCGCCGAGCTCCTCCGCGACCTCGCCGCCATCCGCCACTTCGATCTCGGCGGGTAAATATCCCTAACGGGATAGATAAACGAACCCCGGAGCGGTGGTGTCAAGTTGACACCATCGCTGTCAGGTTGTGTTCGGTGGGCGGTCAGGCCGGGGTGGGGCGCGCGACGAGGACCGAGCGGTCGCAGTGGTTCACGACCTTCGCGGCGGTGGTGCCGAGGATGCGGTCGAAGCCCGAGTAGCCGTGCGAGCCGAGGACGACGAGGTCGCAGTGGAGGTCCCGCGCTTCGCGGCAGATCACGTCCCACGGCGTGCCGACGTGGACGTGGAAGCCCTCGATCACGTCGCCGCCCACCTTCGCCGCATGCTCCTCGAGCTCGCGGCGCGCGCGGGAGGTCAGTGCGCCGAGGAGGTCGGCCGCGCGGACGACGCTCTCCTGATCGAGCTCCGGCGGCAGGCCGACGGCGCGGAGTAGGCAAAGCCGCGCGCCCGTGCGGGCAGCGAGGTCCGCCGCGGTCGCGAGGACGAAGGGCGCGCGCGCCGACGAGTCGAGGCAAACGAGGATACGCTTCATGCCGAGCTCGCGTAGCGGGCCGTGTGCCACGGCGCCCCGGCCGCGCAGCCGCCGCTTTTTCCGCCCTCGGCCTGCGCGAAGCCCGCTCGCCACGGCCTTTTCGGGGCGCAGGCCATTCGCGGCGACGCACGCCCTGCATCGCGCCGCGTCGCGCGCGACCCCCGCGCGAGTAGCCTCGGCCGGGCGGCGTGTACTACCCTGGGCCGCCGAATGGCCGTCGCCGGGAGAGAGCCCTCGAAGCCCGAGGACGTCGCGTCTGCTCTGCCCGACGGCGAGGCGGTCGACGCGCCGTCGCCTGCGTCTTTCGCCGCTCCGGACGAAGCCGCCGAGGCGCCGCCGCCGTCTTCCGCGGCCTACGCGGACCTGCACGAGCGTTCCCCCTCGGTCGCGCCGCGCAAGCTCCCCGCCGCCAGCGTGAATACACGCATTTCGGACGCGTCCAACGCGAAGCAAGCACGTATCCGCGAAGCGGAGGAGGACCGTGGGCTCATTGCAAGGGCGCAGCAGGGCGACACGGCGGCTTTCAGGTCGCTCGTGGAACGCCATCAGCGTCGCGCCTTTGCCATCGCCCTCGCCCTCGTCCGAGACGAGAACGACGCTCGCGAGCTTGTTCAGGACGCCTTTCTTCGGGTCTACAAGGGCCTCGAAAACTTCCAGGGTGGCTCGAGCTTCTTCACCTGGCTCTACCGGATCATCACGAACCTCAGCATCGACCTCATCCGGAAGCCCGGGCGACAGCTCGTGGACATCGACGAGTCCCGTTTCGACTCCGACGAAGCCTCAGAGGCTGACTTTCCACTTATCAGCCGCGTCGACGGGGCCGACCCCGCCGACGTCGTCCGACGACGAGAGATTGCTCGTCGCCTGCAGGTCGCGCTCGACGCGCTACCGCCTTACCACCGCGGCGTCATCGTCATGCGAGAGATCGAAGGGCTCAGTTACGAGGAGATGGCACAGGCCATGGGGGTCTCGAAGGGGACCATCATGAGCCGTCTCTTCCACGCCCGTCAGAAGCTGCAGAAGGCGCTCGCCGACTGCTACGTCGAGCAGATTGGCCCCGTCCCGGACTCTCACGCCGGCGCGAAGGCAGACGACTCGGGAGGTGAATCGTGAGCCTCTCGTCCGAGACGATGCTGAAGCTGATGGCGTATGCAGATGGCGAGCTCGAAGGCGACGAGCGCCGCGCGGCCGAGTCGCTCCTCGCGAGCGACGCGGAGGCGGCCGAGTTCGTCGAACAGCTCGCGGGTCTCGGTACCATCGTGCAGGCCGGCCACGGTGACCGCCATGCGCACGCCATCGCGCTCTTCGACGTCGCCGACGCGGTGATGGCAAAGGCCGCCGCCGAAGCGACGAAGACGACGACGACGAAAGCCGACGCACCCGCGCGCGTGACGGAGGCAGCAACCGTTCACGGGATCGACGTCGCGCGCGCGAAGCGTGCGCAGCGCCTCAAGCTGGGCGGCGGCATCGTCGCGGCGCTCGCGTTCGCGGCGGCCGTCTTCGTGTACGCGCGTCCGAACGAGACGCCGATGGCGAAGGGGCCGAGCACGGTCGCATCTTCCGATCCGAATACCGCGCAGCAGACTGCGTCGAACGGAGCCCCGGGCAACGGCGGCGCCGGCGTCGAGGTCAGCGCCGTCGAATCTCCGGGACATTCCGTGAGCGTGTTCTATCTTCCGACCGCCAACGAGCTGTCGACGAGCGTGGTCGTGTGGGTCGACGAGACAGGAGAGAAATGATGCGCGAAAGCTTTCGGAGCTCGCGTCGGAGCATCGCCCTCGCAGGGCTCGTCGCCGCGTGCGGTCTCTTCGCTCACGTGCCGGCTGCCGAAGCGCAGCCCGCACCGAAGGCGGAGGTGCTCGTCATCCACGGCACCGAGTGCGACAAGCCGAGCGTGGATCCGCAGATCGGCGAGGTCCCGGCGCTCAAGTACAAGTGCTACAAGCTGCTCGACAAGAAGCTCCTGCCGCTGACGCAGGGCGCGGCGAGCACGATGCCGCTCGCGAACGGGCGCACGTTCCAGGTGGTGTACGGCGGTCAGGCTGGCGACAAGCCTCCGCGCTTCAAGGTCGCGACGTCGATCAGCAAGCCCGAAGGCGGCGGCTTCAACCCGCTCGCGGAGATCACTGCCGAGGCCGGCAAGAAGTTCCACGTCGGAGGCTTCGCCTACCAGGGCGGCTCGCTGCTCCTCGCGATCCGCATCGTTCCCTGATCCCCTGATCGGTCCATCGCCGCCGACGCGGCACGTCGCGCCAGACGGAGCGCCGCGGCAGCGAACGCCGGGAATCGCGCGAGCGGCTCCCGGCGTTTTCTCGTTTCGAACATCGTCACGGGTATTTCGCCCGCCGCCCGGTGGTTTGGTAAGAAGGTGCCGATGCGCAAAGACGCGCCGCTCGCCGTCGACGTGCCTGGCCCCGATCGCGACAGCCCTGGTTGGGTGAAGGTCGGCGTCATCGCCGCCGTCGGCTTCGTCATCGGAGTCGCTTGGCCGCGCGTGATGGGCGTGAAGCTCGGACCGTCCGCGCCCGGTGAGTCGTCGGCCAGCGCGAGCGCCAGCGGCAAGGGGGCCGGACGTGCGCCCGACGCGCCTCCGGCCACTGTCGCAACGAGCCTCGCGTCCGCGGGGCACGCCAGCTCCGCGGCGCCGCCTGCAGCGTCTTCACCGCCGCCCCCCGCAACGCATGTCGCGGCTGGCGCGAGCGCACCGCAGATCACCGTGCAGAAGGGCAACGTCCTTTCCTGCAAGACCGAAGGCGGCGACACGAAGAAGGGCAAAGAGTGCGGCGCCGCTCCTGGGCTCGACCTCCTCGTTGCGCCGCGCGTGCGGAAGATCGCCGGCACGTGCCCCGCGGCCGAGGGCCAGACCGGCAAGCTTTCGCTCGTCGTGACCGCCGACTTCGCTGGTCAGCGCCTCAACTGGGACATCGGCAAGTCGTCGACCGTGGGGAACGTCGAGGGCATCAGCGCATGCCTGAAGAGCCAGTTCCAAGGCGTCTCCACCGCGGGCGTCGCGCACGAGCACGCGCGCTACACCGTCGCATACGTCGCGACGTTCGCACCCGGCGCGGGTGAGGGAGCGCGAGAGAAGCTCGACATCGCGAAGAAGGGCGACGCAGAGCCCGCTTCCGAGAAGGGCGCCAAGGAAGACCGCGGCGACAAGCCGGAGGCGCCCGCGCCGACCCCGGGCGAGGCGACCATCGGCTGGGACGTCGCTCTCGTGCGCGACATCCCGAAGACCGGCGGCGTCGTTGCGCGTCTCCCGCGCGGCACCAAGGTGAAGATCGGGCCGGCGAAGGACGGCTGGTACTCGATCAAGTACGGCGACGCGTTCGGCAGCGAAGGCTGGGTGCATCGAGGCGCGCTCGGTCGCTGACGGCCGGCGCCCGCCGCTCCGCGGGCGCGCGCGGAGAACGGCCGTTCACGCGCCGCGACACCGACGTCAGAGCCGCGCTGACGCACGCGCGGCGTAGCCGCTGCAGGTGATGCGCGTACGCAGGGGCACGTCGGTTGCAGTCGCGCGCGCATGCGCTCTTCCTTCTTCTCTTCTTTCCTTCTCGCGCCCGCGTTCGCACTGGCGGCCTGCTCGTCCACCGCCGAGGGGACCGGTCGTGAGCCGATCGAGCCCGCGGCCCCGGCCGTCGCGCCGTCGAGCTGCACGGCGCGGAACGTCTCCGAGTGCCCTGCGTCCGCGGAGCCCGCCGTTGGCGATCCCCCCTCGAGCGGCGCCGTTCTCTACTTCTCGCAGCCGATGTTGATGGAGCCGACGAAGCGTGTCGCGGTCTACGAAGACGGTACGGTTCGTCGGACGCCCGTGAAGCGATGGCTCTCCGTCCCGGCGCCGCGCGGGCAGATCGTGGCGACGCTCGCGCCGAGCGACTTCGCGAGACTCCGCGACGTCGCCGGGGCGATCACGGTCGCCGACACGCGCGCGTACTTCGAGCGGGGCGTGTCGAGCGCAGACGCCGACTTCGCGAGCGTCCTCGACGTGCGGAGCGGGCGTTCGTGCTTCTTGCTCCACGCCGACCGCGCCTGCGTCCCATCTTCACTCGACCGTGTGCGCGCGGCGAGCAACGCCTTGCTCGAAGCGACCGAGCGGAAGTGGCGCGACGCGCAGATCGGCACCGTGTCGATCGGGGACGAGCTCCGCGTCGCCGGCAAATGGCCTCTCACCGACGCAGTCGAGAAGGACGGGATGCGCAGGCTCGATGCCGCGCAGCACGGCGCCCTCGGCGGCGGGGCGCTGTTCGCGCTCGACGGCGGAGATTTCGTGCGCGTCGACGCGGTGGTGAGGTCGGGACCCGACTACGACGTGTACCTTACACGTGTTCGGGCGGCGTCTCTCGACGCCGGGGACTCCGCGCTGCGCGACGAGCTCTTCGCCACGGCCGGGAAGTTCCGCGCGACGGACGGCGTGTGGCTCGGCCTCGAGCTCGACGCCGCTCGTTTCCCGCGTTTCAAGAATCGCGAGCTCCTCGTGCTCCGCGACGAGGGCGCCGCCCCGCGTGTGTTCACGCTGTACGCGATCGAGCAGCTCGATGTTCGTGGTGACGGCCCGCTCGTCGTGACGATGCCCTGAGGGCGCGCGGCCTCACGCGTGCCGAATCGGAAACGGCGTCGTTCCACGCGGCAACGTACCGCCGCGCGGAATCGCGAGTAGTACGTGCCGCGCCATGAAGCTCTTCTTCGCGCGCGCGCGCTCCCTCCACCTCGTCTCCATCGTCCTTGCCGTCTCCTGCGCTGCGACGACCGCGGCGTGCAGTGGAAGCAGCGAGGGCGGCATCCAAGAAGGCCCGAAGCCGGCGCCCACCGACACGACGCCGACGGAGCCTCCGACGGGACAGACCTCTTCGGGCGAGCCCGGCAAGCCCACGCCGCCCCCGGCGCCGCCGCCGAAGAAGACGTCCGCGACACCGCCGCTGCGAGCGGGCATCGACCCTGCCGTGCTCGCGACGCTCACGGCCGCGGGGTTCGATCTCGCGCAGCTCCCCGACACGCTCGAAGGCGCGCTCACCAGCCGCGCGAAGGTCGACGCGGTCATGAAGAGCTTCACGCAGTCGCTCGGCGTCGGTTGCGACGGCTGCCATGCGAAGTCCGGCACCGCCGTCGACTTCCGTGCCGAAACCCCGAACAAGAACGTCGCCCGCAAGATGTGGACGGACTTCGTGCGTGCGCTGCAGCAGGCCGACGGCACGGCGCTCTATTGCGATTCGTGCCACCAGGGCAAAGCCAAGTTCCTCGATCGCAGCGACGCGGACGCGCTCTCCACGTGGATGGGAGAGAACTTCGTCGCGAAGCTGACGCGACGCGATGGCAGCAAGCAGGCGTGCGCCTCGTGCCATGGCACGCCGTTCGACGGCGACATCCTCGCGACTTGGGCGAAGTAGCCGCAGCGGCCGCGCCGGGCTCCGGCAGCAGCGGACGTGGCGTGACGCTCCGGTCAACGTGAGTCGCTGCGCAAAATCGGATGCACCGGCCTTCCGATTTGCTAGCGGCGCGGACCGCCCTACCTAGCTTGCTCGGCGTCCCCAACAAGGAGGCTCGCCGTGCGTCGTTTCCGGCTTACGGCGACCGCGAAGGCGTTCAGCGCCGCGGTCGTCACGGGCGTCGTGTGTCTCACGTTCTATACGAATCCTGGTCTCCTGAAGAAGGTCGCTCCGGGAGCGAGTGGGTCGAGCCACAGCAACGTCCCGCCGACCGCCGCGCTCCCTGACGAAGCGAGCGTCGGCACGTTTCCCACCGTGACGGAGGGTGCTGCTGGTTGCAGCGACAAGCCCGAGGTGCGGTTCCTCCACTGGGCGTGGAACTCGCAGATGGGCATGATGCTCGCGACGGGCGGGAAGCAGGCGCAGAAGGACAGCCTGATGTGCCAGCACGGCGTGAACCTCGTGCTCGTTCGCGAGGACAACACCGACCAGATGCAGAACCAGCTCGTCACGTTCGCCGAAGGGCTGAAGCGCGGCGAGAGCAACCCGAAGGCCGGCGCGCACTTCGTCGCCATCATGGGCGACGGCTCCGCGCAGTTCCTGAAGGGCGTCGACGACCGGCTCGCCAAGCTCGGTCCGGACTATGTCGCCGTCGTCGTCGGCAGCGCGGGCTACTCGCGCGGCGAGGACAAGTTCATGGGCCCGGAGACGTGGCGCAAGGACCCGCAGCGCGCGCGTGGCGGCGTGGTCGCCGGCGTTCTCCGCGACGGCGACTGGAACATCGCGCTCAAGTGGTTGGGCGACAACAAAATCCCCAACAACCCGGACGAGAAGTCCTACGACCCCGACGCGCTGAATTGGGTCAACGCGTCCGACTATGTGGATGCTGCACAGAAGTACGTGAGCGGCTTCTGCACGGACATGAGGAACGTGAAGACCGGCAAGGTCGAGAAGCACTGCGTCGACGGCGTCGTCACGTGGACTCCGGGTGACGTCACCGTCGCGCAGCAGAAGGGCGGACTCGTCTCCATCGTGTCCACCCGCGAGTACCGCTCGCAGATGCCGAACGCGATCATCGGCAACAAGAAGTGGATGAACGAGCACCGCGAGATCACGAAGGGCATGCTGTCGGCGATCTTCGAGGCGGGGGACCGCATCAAGACCGACGACGCTGCGCTCCGGCGTGCCGCCGCGGTCAGCGCGCTCGTCTACAACGAGCGCGACGCCGCGTACTGGTACCGCTACTTTAAGGTGCAGAAGGAAACGGACAAGAAAGGCATCGAGGTCGAGCTCGGCGGGTCCAGCGTGAACAACCTCGCCGACAACGCGCAGCTCTTCGGCCTCGCCCCCGGCTCTGCCGACGTGTTCGGAGCGACGTACACGGTCTTCGGCAACATCGCAAAATCGCAGTACCCCGCTCTGCTTTCGGGCTTCTACCCGGTCGAGAAGGTCACCGACCTCTCGTACGTGAAGGAGCTCTATGCGCAGGGCACGAAGACGGCGGCCGAATCGGCGGCGTTCTCGAGCGACGCGAAGATGAAGCAGGTCGTCAGCAAGAGGGCCTGGGACATCCAGTTCCAAGCCGGCGCGGCGTCGTTCACGCCGGAGACGCAGAAGCAGCTCGCCGAGCTTCGTGACGACCTCGTCGTCGCGAGCGGCACGGTCGTCGAGATCCACGGACACACCGATGGGAGCGGCAGCCCCGACGGGAACATGCGGCTCTCCGAGGACCGCGCCTTCGCGGTGAAGCGTTGGCTCGAAGCGAGCGCGCCCGCGAGCTTCCCCGAGGGGCGCATCAAGGTCGTTGCCCACGGCCAGAACGAACCGGTCGCTCCGAACAGCACGGCCGAGGGCCGCGCGAAGAACCGTCGCGTCGTCATCGTGCTCGGTACGTCCGAAGCCATCTGAAGTCGTCCAACCCGAAAGCACGAAGCCCATGTCCCTCTCACGGGTCGTGGCGCCGAACCGTGCGGTCTCCACGAGGACGAGCACGTTGCTCGTCCTCGCGTGGGCGGCCGCCGCGTTCGGCGCCTGGGCAGCGTCGCCCATCGCGACGCTGCCCGCTCCGCGGGAGGTCGGCCACGCGCTGACCTCTCTCTGGTGGGAAGGGGGCCTCGGCCCCGAGCTCTTCACCACGCTGCGCCTCATCGCGCTGTCTCTCGTGTGCAGCGTCTGCATCGCTTTGGCGCTCGCCTGGGCGAGCGTCATCCCTGCCGTTCGGCCCCTCACGAGCGCCGCCTCGAAGCTGCGGTTCCTCGGGCTCACCGGCCTCGTCTTTCCGTTCACGCTCGCGACCGGCGGCGGCTTCGCGCTGAAGGTCGCGCTCCTCTCGTTCGGCATGACGACGTTCCTCGTCACTGCCGTTGCGAGGATCGTGGCGGAGGTGCCGCGTTCGCAGCTCGATTACGTGCGCTCGCTCGGTGCGAGCGAAGCACGCGTCGTCTGGGAATGCGTCGTTCGCGGCACACTCGACCGCACGCTCGATGCGGTACGCCAAAACGTGGCGATGGGCTGGTCGATGATCACGATGGTGGAGGGCATCGCGCGGTCCGACGGTGGCGTCGGAGCGTTGCTCCTCGACGAGAACAAGCACTTCCGCCTCGCGGAGGTCTACGCCGTCCTCTTCGTGGTCCTCGTCGTCGGTCTCCTCATCGATGTCGGTATGGGCGCGCTCGCGGGCCTGGTTTGCCCGCATACCCGCGCCGAGCACGAAGCAAACAGGAGTGAATCATGATCCCGGGTGCAAGCTGCGGTGAAGTCGTGCTGTCCGTACGTGACGTCTCCGTGGCGCGAGGCGCCACGAAGGTGCTCGAGCGCGTCACGTTCGACGTCGTCGACCGCATTCGCGAAGGCCGCATCACGGGGCAGGTGGTCTCGCTGCTCGGCCCCTCCGGCATCGGCAAGACCACGCTGCTTCGGGTGCTCGCGGGGCTGGAAAAGGCGCAGCGCGGCGTCGTCTCCGGCCCGGGCGGAGCACCGCTCGACGCGCGCAGCGTCGGCATCGTTTTCCAGCACTACCCGCTGCTCGCGCACCGCACGGTCGAGGAGAACCTCGTGGTCGCCGGCCGCATCGGCGGCCTCGACGAGGCGAAGAGCAAGCGCCGCGCGCGCGAGCTGCTCGAGCGGCTGGGCATCGACGACCGCGGCGCGTTCTATCCCGCGCAGCTCTCGGGCGGGCAGCGGCAGCGTGCGGCCATTGCTCAGCAGCTCGTTCTGCCCAGGCGGGTGCTGCTCCTCGACGAGCCGTTCAGCGGGCTCGACCCCGCGGCCCTCGGCGACGTCGCGCAGATGATTTCGGAGGTCGCGAACGACCACGAGCTCAACACGGTCGTCGTCGTCACGCACGACGTTCGTGCCGCGCTCCGGGTGAGCGACACCGTCATCCTCGTGGGGCGGCGCGATCGACAGGGCGGCGCGCGCGTCACGAAAACGTACGACCTCGTCGCGCTAGGGCTCGCGTGGGAGCACGCGGAGGCAGCGCCGCTCGCGGTCGCCGAGCTCGAACGCGAGATCGAAGGCCGCTTCCGCGAGCTCGGTTGAAGGGATGAAGCACGATGACAATGGCGAACACGAAGACGAAGCGTCGCGTCCGCGACCACGAGCCGCCTTACGCGCGCTGTGCGTTCCTGAACCCGTACAACCTTTCGCTCTTCGTCGGCGGAGTCGCGCTCGGCGTTCTCTCCGGACACACGTGGCTCGTCGTCGTGACGTGCGCGGCGGAGGTCCTCTGGATGATCTTCGCGCCGGATTCGCGCGTGTTGCAGCGCCTCTGGTTCGACCCGGCGTTCGCCGCTTCGGCGCGGGCAGACGCGGAGGAGAGGCGCCGCGAACGCATCGGGCAGCTCGCGCCGAACGACTCTCTCCGCCTCGGCCACCTCTGCGGGCAGAAGCAGGTCATCGAGCGGCTCGCGAAGGAGAACCCTTCGCTCACGGTCGACCTCCTCCACGACGAGCTCGCGAAGCTCGAGGGGCTGCTCGACGAGTTCATCGCGCTCGGGGTCGCGGCGGCGCGTGCCGAGCAGCACGCGTCGACGTTCGACTTCGCGACGATGCGGAGAAGCTATCAAGCCTACGAGGAGCAGCTCCGCGCGTTCGGCCCTCGTGAGCCACGCGGTGAGATCGCGTCGAAGAATCTCGACGTCCTACGTCAGCGGCGCCGCCGCTACGACGACCTTTGCCGCGTCGTGCAGGTTGCGCGCGGTCAGATGGATCTCATCGAGCAGACGTTTCGCCTGCTCGCCGACGAGATCATGTCGATGGCTAGCCCGAACGAGCTGGGCGGCCGGATCGAGGAGCTGCGCGTCGCCGTCGAGGCGGTGCGCGAAACCGCGGACGACGCTTTCGCCGACGCGGATGCAGATGCGGACCTGTGGAAGATGGAGAACGGAGCACGGTCATGAAGAAGGGTATCGGCGACAAACTGCTCGGGCTGTTCATCGTGGCGGAAGACGAAGACGCGGGCGCATCGGCCTCGCCTCGCCACGGCGAGGACGCGACGGAGAACGACGTCGAAGCGCCGGCGATCCCGGTCACGACGCCGCCCCGCGCGAAGCCGGCGGGCGCACGCGCAGCGGTCGTCGCGCCCGGTGCTCCCCACGATACCGCCGCGTTCGCCGCGGTGTACCGGGCCGCCGGCCTTCCGGACGAAGACCGTGAGCGGCTCGCGAAGGTGATCGGCCTCGTCGGGTCCCTTCCTCCGGAGGCGACACCCGAGGTGAGGCGCGCGATTGTGGGAGCGTCGCTCGCCGCCTTCGGCGTTCCCATCGATCGCATCGTCGCAACGGCGGATGCTGCAGCGGCGGCGCTCGACGGCTACGTCGTCGAAGGACAGCGTCGTACGAAAGAGGTGCTTGCCCAGGCGGAGAGCCGTATCGCGCGTCTCGAAGCGGAGATCGAGGAGGTGCGGCAACTCATGGCCCTCCAGGTGGAAAGCGAACGCGAGCTCGTGCGGGCGACGACGGCGGAGAAGGCGCGCGTACGAATCGCGAGCGAGTTCTTCGCGAGCAAGTCGACGCCCCGGCCGGATGAGCACGACTCGCCGCGCCTTCGCCGCGTGCAGTGAACGCTCGCTCGCGCCGCTCTCCGCACCGACTTCGATTATCGTGGCCGGCGTGGCAGCACGACCCGCAGCCTTCGCCCGCCGCGCACGTGCGGCAGCAATCGCTGCGTCGGCGGGTATCGTCGCCTTTTCTGCCGCCGGAACCGCACGTGCGCAGGGGAACTATCGCCTCGCGCCGGTCGGCGGGCGCACCACCCTCGTGGGCGGGACGGGGCTCGCATACGGGCACGATGGCGCCTCCGCGTTCCTGAACCCGGCGACGGCGGTGCGCATCGACGACGCCCGCCTGTCGTTCTCCGTCAATTTCTACACGATGACCTTCATGTTCGCGCCCGCCTGGTACCGCGCGGGCGGCGTCGACCCGGCGCGCTTCGGTCAGCTCGACGTAGGGAGTGCGTCGACGTCGGACTTCGAGTTCAACGTCCTGCCTTCGAGCCTCTGCTTCTTCTTCCGCATCGGCGACGTGCCCTGGCTCGCGGGACGCGCATCGGAAGAGACGCGCCTCCGCGCCGCGCGCCTCGGCCTCTGCTTCGCCAGCGTCCAGAGCCACACGTTCAACTTCGCGGCCGATCAGTACTCGCACGCGTCGGCCGCCGGCGTGACGCGCCAAGCGCAGTCCGTCACGCAGAGCTTCACGCGCTTCGCCGCCGGGCCGACCTATGCGATGAACATCACCGACGAGCTCGCGTTCGGCGCCTCGCTGCATGGGAGCATCGCGAGCCATCGCAGCCTGTTCTCGGCGGCGGCGACCTCCTACGGGTCGACGCCGGAGGCGGTGCAATCGACGTTCTACAACGGCGCACGCGGCGACTCCGTCCAGCTGACGGCGACCGCCGGGATGACGCTGCGGCTCGGCCGGACGACGATCGCCGCGGCCCTCGAATCGCCGTCGGTTCACGTCTACGGCGTCGGCGCGGTCAACCGTGCAACGCACTTCGAGGGAAGCGGGCAGGGGACGAGCACGACCGCGGCGACCGGCAGCTTCATCTCGCGCACCCCGCTCCGCATCGCGCTCGGCGCGGGCATCGAGCGGCAGTGGGGCAGCGTCGAGGTCAACGCGAGCTACCACGCGCCGCTCGGCACCGCGTACAGCGCCGAGCTCGAGGGCCGGCAGATCGACCGGACCGGCGCGGCCGTGACCGACCTGCCCGCGAAGCTGACGCTCGCGCAACGTGCACGCGGCGTCTTCAACGTCGGCATCGGCGGCGAAGTGTTCGTTCTCCCGAAGGTCAGCTTGCTCGGCGGAGCGAGCACCGACATCAGCGCGGTCTCGGACGGTAGCTTCCGCGGCACGCTGATGAACTACTACGCGTCACGCACCCACCGCGTCGCCGGCTCGTTCGGCATCGGCTCCCACGGAGACGGAGGCGACCTCCTCTTCGGCGGCGAGGCGTCGTTCGGCTGGGGCGAGCGCCTTGCCGTCAGCTCGTACCAGCTGCCGCCGGACATCGCGACGACGACGCACGGCACGTGGCAGATCCTGTTCGTCATCGCGGGGTCGACGAGCCTCAAATCGATCACGCGCGCGGTGCGCGACGTGAAGGAGCTCACCGAGGACACGACAAAGTCGAAGTGAGGAGCCGGGCAACGGAGCGGACGAGCGGTAGCCCGGTGCACGGGCGCGCCCACCGCCGGCGGCGAATCGACTAGAGTGCCCCCGAAGATGCCCCAGGTGCGCGCACTCCTCGGCTCTGCTCTCTTTGCGGCATTGGCTCTCCTCGCGCCGGCCGAAGCCGCTGCGCAGTCGAGCTACCGCATGTCTCCGGTCGGCGGCCGTACGACGCTCGTGGGCGGCACGGGTCTCGTCTACGGCCACGACAGCGCAAGCGCGTTCCTGAACCCCGGCACGGTCGTGCGTGTCGACTCCAACCGGCTCTCGTTCTCCGTCGACTTCTATTACCTGTCGCTGCTCCAGTCTTCGTCCTGGTACCAGCCCGGCACGATCGATCGCGCGACGTTCGGCGACGTGCGCCGCGAGGACAACACCGCGGTCTCCGCGTTCGACTTCGATTCGCTGCCCGGCAGCATCTGCCTGTACTTCCGAATCGCGGATCTCCCGTTCCTCGTCCGCGAAGCGAAGAAGGAGCTCCGGGAGCGGCAGGCGCGGCTCGGCGTATGCCTGGCGAGCGTGCAGTGGGGATCGTTCGCGTTCAACGCCGAAGACTACGAGCAGAAGACCCCGACCGGGGTGAGCCGCCAGGCGCACAACGTCCGGCAGACGTTCCGCCGCCTCGCGTTCGGGCCGACGTACTCGATGTACGTGAGCAATGCGCTCGCCATCGGCGCTTCGCTCCACTTCACGCGCTCGAGCCACCGCAGCTTGTTCGGCGCGACGGCGACGACGTTCGGTGGCCCGCGGGGCCCCATCGACTCGCAGTTCTACGAGTTCGCGCGCGGCGACTCGCACGACCTCACCGCCACCTTCGGCGCGTTCTACCGCCTCGGCAGTCACCAGACGGTGGCGCTCGCGCTCGAGCTGCCTTCGGTGCACCTCTTCGGGAGCGGCGGTCTGAACTACCGCACGCAGTACAGCGGTGGCGCCGGCTCGGCGTCGTCGACGCTCGTTGCCGACGGGAGCTTCGCGACCCAGACGCCGCTGCGTATCGGGCTCGGCACCGGCATCGAGCAAGACTGGGGCACCGCGGAGCTCAACGTCGGCATGTACCTCCCCGTAGGCAGCGCGTATGCCGCGGAGTTCGACGGCCGCAGCTTCGACAGCGCCGCTGGCGCCGCGCCGGTCGATGCCACGCGCTCGCTCTCGCTCTCCACGCGCGCCCGCGGCGCCGTGAACGTAGGCGTCGGCGGCGAGGTGTTCCTCACGCCGCGCATCAGCCTCCTCGGCGGGCTCAGCTCGGACATGACGATCGTGCCGAAGGGCACGCTGAAGAACGATCTCTTGAACTTCTACCCGTCGCGAATGCATCGCGTCGCGCTGTCGTTCGGCGTCGGCTCGCACGGAGAAGGCGGCGACCTCCTCATCGGCAGCGAGATGTCGTACGGCTGGGGCGAGCGCCTGACGCCGAACATGTACCAGCTGCCGCCGGGTCTCGACGTGACCGATCAGAAGATGTTCGGCTTCTTGTTCGTGCTCGCCGGCTCGACCAGCTTCAAGTCGATCAAGCGCGCCGTCGAGGACGTGACGAAGGCGCTCGACACCAAAGAGAAGCCGACGCCCGACAAGACGACGGGACCCGCGACGACGTACGAGCAACCCGCGCCGGAGCCGGAGAAGTCGACTCCGGCGAACAAGTAGCGGCGCCGGTCAGTCGTCGGCTTTGCCGCGCATCTCGAAGTCGCGCGTGCGCGGCTTGCCATCACGCTCGAAGCCGAGGAGCTCCTCGACGCGCTTCTGCGCGGAGTCGAGCTTCTCCTGCGAGGCGCGGGAAAGGCTGACGCCCTCCTCGAAGAGCCGCAGCGACTCCTCGAGCGGGAGATCGCCGCGCTCGAGGGTCTGGACGATCTCCGAAAGGCGCTTGATGCCGTCCTCGAACGACGTGCTCGACGGGGGCGAGCTGCCCGGCTTCTTCGGCTCGTTCATGGAGCGGGAGCCTCGTACGACGGAAGCCGCGGCGCAAGCACGAGCCGTGCTTCGCCAGGCGGCATCGCCGGGACGATGGCAAAGCCGTCGTCGTCGAATGCGATCGGCACCGCCGTGCCGTCGGCGCGCAGCACGGCTGCGACGAACGCCGTCGACGTCGGCTTCGTGCCGTTCGGCGCGATGCGGAGCCATGCGGCCTCGCCGCCACCGGGGACTCGCGGAAAGGGGAGCGCCTCTTCCGTCGCCGCACCGACCGTGGCCAGCGCGCGCCGAGCTGCCGCCCGAGTCGGGCCATCCGGGTCGAGCTGTGCCGCGAGCTCGAGCGTGTTCTTCCGCGCGGGCGCCGTCGTGTCGCGCGTGCGCGCGGCGAGAGCCTCGACGATCGCGCGGCGCACGCCTGCATCGGTCTCGTACGCGTACGCATCGGCCAGGCGTCCCGACGCATCGGCGAGCGCAGCGTTCGCGAGCCCTCGCGCGGCGTGCGCGCGAATGACCGCGTCCTTCGAGCCGAGGAGCTGCCCGACGCGTCTTTCGCTCGCTTCATCGGCGCGTCGGGCCAGCGCGAGAGCGCCGAGCGGCGCATCGACACCGCCGGACTCGGCGCGATCGACGAGCGTCGTCGTCGTGACGTGACCCTCCGGGTCGCCGCCGAGGAGGCCGATCGCGAGGACCTGCCGCGTCGCGAGGTCTCGCTCCTTCACCATGCGCGCGAGGAGCGCGCGCGACGACCGCGCCGACGGCTTCGCGAGCGAGCCCATCGCGGCGGCACGACGAACGCGAGCATCCGGGTCGGCGAGAAACGCCTCCGCGTCGTCCATGCCGAGCGCGACGCGACCGAGGACGCCGAGAGCGCGCTGTCGCCCATCCGGCGACGCCGCGAGCTGCGCGAGCGCTTTGTCTCCCGTGGCGCTGCGCTCGCTGCGCGCGAGAGCTCGGACGATGTACGCGCGCACACCGAGCGCCGCGTGCTTTCCGCCCACGAGGTCGGTCAGGAGGTCGTTCGCATTCGGCGCGGGCGATCGCGCGAGCGCAACGGCGGCGTGGTAGCCGAGCGTCGGATCGCCGAGCAGCGCCGGACGGACGAGCGCGGCCGCCGCTGCCGGTTCCGGCGACCGACCGAGCGCGCGGATCGCTCCTGCGCGGACCTCCACGTCCGGGTGGTCGACCGCGCGCGGTGCGAGCAGAGTCGTGATCTCTGCACTGTGCACGCGTTGCGCGAGCCGAACGCCGATCGCGACGGTGCCTTCGTCCGCGATCAGGGCAGCGACGGCCTTGAATCGCTCCGGCGCGGAGAGGACGACGAGGGCTTCGCCGGCGGCGCTCCGCAGCCGCGCGTCCGGCTCGCCGATGGCTGCACGAGCGAGCGCAATGGTTCGCTCGTCTCCGAGCTCGGCGAGCGCGACGAGGGCTGCGCCTCGCACGTTCACGTCCGCGCTGCGCGCCGCGCCGTGGAGGATCTCGAGCGCGCGGAGATCGCCGAGCTGCCCGAGGAGCCGCACGACCGGCGCAGACATCGCCCCGCCCGTCGTGCCGAAGAAACCGGGCTCGCGCGGTGGGTGCAGCGCGAGGGCGACCATCGCCGCGCTCTGGCCGCCCCCGCCGCCGCGCGCGATGCCGTAGAGCTGCTCGAGCGCGCGATCGCCGCCGCTCCGCGCGAGCGCGATCGCCGCCGTCTCACGCGCGAGCTCCGTGCGCGCGACGGGATCACCGTCTTCCAAAGCGAGGGCGTCGGACGACGTCCGCGGCGAAGGAGAGGGGAGGCGGCCCGCCAGCGCGGGGCTGCCTGCATTCACGACGAGAAGGAGCGCAGCGCGTGCGCGTTCTTGATCCGCAAAGCGGGCGAGGGCACGGGCGAGCTCGAGGAGCGCGCGCGAGTCGGCACGCACCGCGGCGCTCGCCTCGGCGGCTTGCACGAGCAGGGCGACGGCCTCGACGGTACCCATCGCGGCGGCGCGCTGGATGCCGCGAATGCGATCGTCGGGATCGCTCGAGCGCAAGAGCCGCGCGGCGTACTCGGCGCCGACGTGCGCGCGTATGTTCCCTGCTACGGGAGCGCTCGGTGCGGGCTGCGCGCCGCCGGAAGCGGGCGGCGTTCGTCGACCCGGCTGAGCAGAAACGGCGACGCTGACCGCGAGGATCGTCGCGACGGCGAGCGCCGTTCGCGCGAGTCTCATGGCTTCTTCGGCAGCGGCGCGGGCGCCGGCGCAGGGGGCGCGGGCGCGGTTGGAGCCGGAGCGGGCGTCGTCGGCGGCGGCGCGGCGCCGAGCACGAGGAACGCGATGCCCGTCTCGGCCTGAGGACGGTTCTTCACCGCGTCCCACGCGATGCTCTCGGCGGCTCCGTCGCGATGCGCGAACGCGGCGAGGACGCGAACGATGGCAAAGGACCGATTCAGCGCGTCGAGCTGCGCCTTGTCGCTCTGCGCGGTCGGGCGTACGCCCACCGCAAGCGTGAGGTCGCGGCGCCGGTTCAGCTCGAGCGCGATCGCGCGCAACGTCGGGATGCTCGCGGGGTCGACGTCGGGTGCCTCGTCGCCGCCGATCATCTTGAGCGGCGTGCCGACGCGCAGCGTGCGCGCCTTCTCGTCGAGGAGGACGAGCGGTTTGCCGCCCTCGTCCGGGCAGCCATCGTCGTCGGTCACACCGTTGAACGTCTCGGCCGCATCGGGGCACCGGTCGACATCGTTGTCGAACGTGTCGCCGTCGCGGTCCGTGCTCGGGCAGCCGTTCCGCGCGGGGTCGGACGAGACCTCGCCGGCGACGTCGGGGCACGCATCGCTCGCGTCACCGACGCCGTCCGCGTCGTTGTCCGGATCCGGGCAGCCATCGTCGTCCTGGAAGCCGTCCTTGTCCTCGGGTTGCGAAGGGCAGCGGTCGACGCCGTCCGGGACGCCATCGCCGTCGCTGTCCTTGAGGGCGCATCCGTTCGTGCGCGGGTCGTTCGTCGGAATGCCCTTGTCACGCGGGCACGCGTCGACCGCGTCTTCGATGCCGTCGCCGTCGGTGTCGTCGACCGGACAGCCGTTCTTCTCCGGCGTCTTCGATTCGACGCCCTTCACGTTCGGGCAGCGGTCTTCCTTGTCGATGATGCCGTCGTCGTCGTTGTCGATCTCCGGGCAACCGTCGGAGTCCTCGAAGCCGTCGCGGTCTTCCGCGATCTCCGGGCAGCCGTCGACGTCGTCCTTCACCCCGTCGTGATCGATGTCGTGCTCGCGCGGCGCCCAGCCGATGGAAGCGATGCCGCGGAACACCGGGACGCCGACCGCGTCGGTCAGGCCGATCTCACCGCCGACGACGACGTACGTGTCGCGATAGTGACCGAGCTCGATGCGGTTGCTCAGGGCGAGGAGCACGGGCGAGAGCGCAGCGCTGCCAGGGTCGCCGCTTCCGAAAGGTCCGACGGGACCGGCGGGGAGCCAGCCATGCGCCGCCACCTCCCAGCGTTGGCGATTGCCGGAGTCGACGCCGAGGACGCCGGGTCGAATGGCGAGCCCCACCGACCACGGGATCTCGTCGCCGAAGCGATAGCCGCCGACCTCGGCGGCCGGCCACGTCCGGTGGTCGGTGCGGAGCTTGTAGCCGAGGCTCGCCTGCGCGACGGCCACGATGAGCGTGTATTCTGCAAGAAGTCGCGCCGTCGCCGTGACGGAGCCCTCGCCCGCGAAGCCGCCGCGATTGCCGGTGGGCACCGTGAAGTACCCGAGCGCGGCCAGCCCGAATCCGCCGTTCTCGTTGCGGATGATCGAGCCCTTCATCGAGAACCCGAGATCGCCGATGCCGGAGCTCGGAACGCGGTCGACCTCGGACACGGAGGCGGGGAGCGGGCGCGAGCCCTCCTGGTACACGATGACCGGTACCGCGACGCCGAGCGCGAAACGCGAGCCGATGCCGACGTTCGCCACGGCGTCGAGCCCGAGGACGTGCTCGAGCGGACGCAGCGCAGCGTCGTCGGAGCCGGGGCGGCGCAGCGTGATCGGCCGATGCGAATAGTGCGCGTACGCGCCGACGCTGAACACGCCGGGTCCGGGCGTCACCGCCGGCTCGACGACGAGCGATGCGTTCGGGTCCGTCGAAGGACGCCAGGTGCGCGCGTCGATCGAGGGCAGCGTCTGCTGGGCCCCGGCGCGCCCGGCGAGCGCGGTCACGAACGCAGCGACACCGGCCGCGCAGAGACGTCGGATCGGAAGCGGCATCGGTCGGCCGCACAGTACGCGAGGCCGACCCAGGAGGTCTACGGCTCGCCTCGCGCACGCGGCGCGAGGGCAGGGAACTTCGCGGTTACTCCGCCTCGCCCTGGGCGACGCCGCCGAGCGAGAACATCGAAGGAAGCTCGTGCGCCATGCGGGCGCGCTTCGTCTCGAGGTAGCCGATGGAGAACGGGTTCGCGGCCACGACGACGGGGACGCGGCCGTCGACGTTCACGCCGAGCGCACGCAGCGCGTCAACCTTGGCGGGGTTGTTCGTCATGAGCTGGACGCTCTTCACGCCGAAGTGCTCGAGCATGTGCACGGCGGAGTGGTACTCGCGCGCGTCGTCCGGGAGACCGAGCATGCGGTTCGCGTCGACCGTATCGGCGCCCTTCTGCTGCAGCTCGTACGCGCGGATTTTGTTGGCGAGGCCGATCCCGCGGCCCTCCTGGCGGAGGTAGAGCACGGCGCCGGCGCCACGACGGGCGATCTCGGCGAGCGCCGCGTCGAGCTGGTCTTTGCAATCGCATTTGAGCGAGCCGAAGACCTCGCTCGTGATGCACTCCGAATGGATGCGGATCGGGAGCCGGACGGCGCCGTGGATGTCGCCGTACACCATGGCGACGTGCTCGTTCGAGCACGCGCCGTCACCGGGCTCGGTCGTCCGGAAGACGTGCGTCTTGAACACGCCGAAGCGCGTCGGAAGCTCGGCCGAGGCCAGCCATTCGGTTTTCGGCGTCGTCTGAGGCCGGATCACCCTCTCGGGGACGTGCATCTCGAGTTCTCCTGATTCTCTGTGCGGTGCCGGGGTTTACGGAGCGACGGAGGCGGCGCGCCTCCCGGAAGCCAGAACCTAGGACCGACGGGGCGTTCTGTCATCCATAACCCCCTCGTGCAAGTCCGACACAGGATCGGATGCCGTACCCCCGCGGGCCGTTCCCGGGTTTCGAACGGGCAGCGCGGCCGGTGCCTCTCGAGCGGCGGAAGCGCGGCGCCCCACGTGTTGACCCGCACCGGCGCTCGCCCGTACCGTCGGCAGGCCAGCGGCCGCCGGCCGAGCTTGCCTGGCGAAGGATGACCCCATGCGGAAGACCGCGCGCTTCGAAGCAGGACAGTTCTGCTGGGTGGACCTCGCAACGACCGACGCGGTCTCGGCCAAGACGTTCTATGCCGAGCTCTTCGGCTGGAGGTTCGAGGATACGCAGGCAGGAGGTCAGCCGTACTCGCTCTGCGTGCGCGATGGTGCCCGCGTCGCGGCGCTCTACACGATCGGTTTTGGCATGCGCGGGGTGCCTCCGCATTGGTTGTCGTACGTGGCTGTCGCGGACGTGGAGACGACCGCCCGTCGCGTCGTCGACGCGGGCGGCAAGATCCTGCGCGCGCCCACCGCGGTGAGCACGCACGCGCGCGTTGCCGTCGTGCAAGACCCTTCGGGCGCGACGCTCGGCCTGCACGAAGCCGGCGAGCACCTCGGCGCGGACGTGACGCACGAGGCCGCCGCCATGACGTGGAACGAGCTCTACACGACCGACGTCGACCGGGCGGGGCGCTTCTACGTGGAGACGCTGGGGTGGAGCGCAGAGGCCGTGAAGCTCTCCGGCCTCGGCGCCTGCACGATCTTCCACGGGTCGGGACCGAACGCGTCGCGGCGCGGCGGTATGGTGACGATGCCAGCGACGACGAAAGGAGCCCCCTCCCACTGGCTCGCGTACTTCGGGGTGTCGGGCGTCGAGGCGAGCGCGGTCCGCGTCGAAGCGCTCGGTGGCAAGGTCCTCATGCCTGCGACCGACGTGGGCAGCCTCGGCCGCTGCGCGATCGTCGAGGATCCGTCCGGCGCCGTGTTCGGGTTGATGGCCAGCGCGCGCTGATTCAGGCGGCGCGACGACACAGCCGCGTGAACATCTCTTCGAGGATCGCGTCGGCGGGACGACGCGAGCTCTTCAGCGCGAGATCCGTCTCCTGGACGACGACGAGCCAGCGTTCGAGCTCGCGAGGACGGAAGGCTTTCAGCTTCTGCGCGTGCTCGCGCGCGCGGAACGCCGGGTAGATGCCCGCACGGCGTGCCGCTTCGTCGATGCTTGCGCCTTGGCCGAGCGCGGACTGCAGCTTGAGGAGCTGCCGGAGCGACCATGCGATGGCTCCGACGAGCGGAAGCCCGCGATCGCGCGGGTCGTAGACATCGGCGAACAGCGCGAGCACCCGGCCGAGGTCCTTCGTGCTCGCTGCGTCGACGAGCTTCCACGTGTCTGCCAAGCGCACGCGCGTCACGTTCACGCCGACTGCTTCTTCGGTGATCGCGTTCCCCACGCCGACATAGAGCGAGAGGCGCTCGAGCACGTCGTCGAGGTACGAGAGGTCGGGGCCGGCGATCTCGGCGATGAGCTCCGCGACGTCGCGGTCGATCGTGTGTCCCTTCGCCTGCGCGCGCGCGGTGATCCAGCCGGGCAGCTTCTGACCGTCGACCTGCCCGCACTCGACGACGAACCCGGCCTTCTTCGCGAGCGAAACGAGCTTCCGGCGGCCATCGAGCTTCTGTGCGACGAGCACGAGGCACGTCGAGTCGATGGGCTCTTTCGCGTACTCCGCGATGCGGTCGAGCGGAGGGAGGGACTTGCCCGACGAGGCCTCGCCATCGCCATCTCCGCCGCCCGCGCTCGTGTCCCAACGTTCGAGGCCGCGCACGTAGACGACGCGCTTCTTCGCCATCATCGGGACGGTGCGCGTCGCGCCGAGCACCTTCTCGACGTCGGCCTCGCCGGCGGTGAACTTGTCGTGGTTGAACTCCGGCAGCCCACCGGCGAGCGCCGCTTTCGTGATCGCGAGGACGACCTGATCGCGGAGGAGGCGCTCTTCGCCGACGACGAGCCAGACCGGAAGGAGCTCGCCCTTCTCGGCTCTTGCGACCGCTTGTTCCGGCGTCATCGCGTCACGCGCGTACGTCTCGCGCGGTCAGACCTGGTGGTCGGCGCCGCGGCTGCGCGCACGGCGCCGGCGCTCGAAGGCGAGCGCGACGGCCGCGAGCGGCGCCACGAAGAGGAGCGAGCCGAGCGGCGAGCCGTCCTGGCCGGGGACGGAGCAGCCGCAGCCCTTCGGCTTGACCTTGATCTCCTCTTCCGGCGTGCGCTCGTAGCCTTCCTTCGGAACGAACGGCTGCGCGGTGCCCGTCGGCGTCACCTCGCCCATGTTGTTCTGCGCGGCGGGGGTGTCGTCGTTCTTCGCCTGGTTCGCGCCGGCGTCGTAGCCCTCGACCTTCTTCACGCCGGGCTCCTTCGCGTTGAACGCGATCGCGCGGCGGTCGACGACGGGGTTGTCGCCCTTCAGCGTGAGGTTCTGGGGCGAGCCGATGGTGACGCCGTCCGACGTGCGGAGCTCCACTTTGTACTCACCGGCTTCGTAGCCACGCGTGCGGGTGAGACCGAAGTCGAAGCGCGTGCCCTTGAAGATCTTGCCGCTCGGATCCGCGAAGTCGACGTCGAGCGACTCGATGCTCGGCGTCTGGTTCACGAGCGACTGGCGGTTCAGCACCGGCTCGTTGTGACCGTCGATGAGCGCGCGCTCGTACGCGACCGTCTTCGTGAAGTGGAACTTCATCGACTGGTGCGCGGTGAGCGGCGCCTTCGGCAGCTCGATGGTCACGTAGATGTGCCACGCGCCGGAGACCTCCGTCGCCTCCGAGCTCTTCAGCTTGAACGTCCCGGCGGCGTGCGCGTCGCGCGTGAACGTCAGCGCGAACGCGAGGCAGGCGAGGGCGAAGGCGGTGAGGGCCAGACGGGGGCGGAACCGATCGGCGGTGGATCGCATGGCGAGCGGCACCCTACCCCAAAGCCCGCGCGCGGGGGAGGCTCGCGGAGGCCGGATCTTTCGCGCCTTGTCCTTTGACTCCATCGGGTGGCGCGGGCAGACTCTAATGCGCAGGGAAACGCGCATTTTCCTGCGTCTTCTTTCCGTTTCCGGAGCTCGTCACGATGACCGAAGGGCCGTCCGCGACCGCGACCAAGGCAGGGGCACCCGACCCCTTGCTCGGTCGCGTCATCGCCGACCGCTTCAAGATCACGAGCCTCATCGCGCGGGGAGGGATGGGCAAGGTCTATCGCGCAGAGCAGGCGCCGCTCGGTCGCGCATGCGCGGTGAAGGTCCTGAACCCGAACTACAACGGCGACGCGGACCCCGAGTTCCATCGCCGGTTCTTCCGCGAAGCGAGCATCACGTCGCGCATCACGCACCCGAACTCGGTCACCATCTTCGACTACGGGAAGACGGACGACGACGTCTACTACATGGCGATGGAGTATCTGGAAGGCCAGACGCTCCACCACGCGCTGCGCGACGCGGGGACCATGTCCGAAGAGCGCGTCGGTCGCATCGCGCAGCAGATCTGTCGCGCGCTCCGCGAAGCGCACGCGCTCGACGTCATCCACCGCGACCTGAAGCCCGCGAACATCTTCCTCACGCGCCACGGCGACGACGAAGACTTCGTGAAGGTCCTCGACTTCGGCCTCGTGAAGCACCTCTCCGAGCGCCCCGAGGAGCAACTCACGCAGACGGGGCTCTTCATGGGGTCGCCGAAGTACATGGCGCCGGAGCAGATCCAGGGCGGGCACGTCGACCCGCGCACGGACATCTATTCGCTCGGCATCATCATGTACGAGATGCTCGCGGGGAAGGTCCCGTTCGACCGCCCGACCAGCGTGAACATCTTGATGGCTCACGTCGGTGAGCCGCCGCCGCCGATGCGCGAGGTGAATCCGCACCTCATCTGCTCGCCGCAGTTCGAGGAGCTCGTGATGCGTTGCATCGCGAAGAACCCGGCCGAGCGCTGGTCCACGATGGACGAGGTGCTGCAGGCGATCAAACGCGCGCACAACGTGTCGCTCACCGGCCAGCTCGCGATCGTGAATGCGAGCGGCGCGTTCCAGCCGATCCAGACGGTGCCGCCGCCGAGCGTCGTCGCGACGGGCGCGAGCGCGCCGCCGCCGCCGGGGCTCGTGACCAACACGACGGGCTCGCATCGTGCGGCCGCGCCGAGCGGCTCGCACACGCCGATGGGCGTGCTCACGTCGGTGCCGCCGCCGGCCGACCCGGGCAGCGGCATGTACGCGGAAGCGCCTCCGCGCTCGAAGGCCTGGATCGGCGTCGGCGTGCTCGTCGCGGCGGCGCTCGGCGGCGTGCTCGGCATGGTCGCCTTCCGCATGACGTCGGACAGCGCCGCGGGCGCGAACGTCACGCCGGCGACGCAGCCGACGAGCGCGCAGCCGGTCGCGCAGGCCTCCGGTCCGGCGACGACGTCTCCCATTGCGACCGCCGGCGCGGCAGGCGCAGGTGTCAGTGAAGCAGGCAAGTCGTTCACGGTGAAGGTGACGAGCGAGCCGCCGGGCGCCACGGTGAAAGAAGACGCCGCGGAGCTATGCGCGGCGACGCCGTGCGAAATCGTCCTGAAGGGCGCGATCGAGGCGGACGGCACGTCGAAGGGTCACCGGCTCACCGTCCTGAAGCACGGTTTCAGGGCCGAGACGCACGTCGTGAAGCCCGGAGATGCGCCGGTGCACGTCAAGCTCGCCAAGGCGCCCGCCTCTTCCGCGGGCGGCCCCGCGCGCAACCCGGCCGCGCAGCCCACGCCGCCGGCGAGCGCTCCGCCGGCGACCACGCCGAGCGGCTTCAAAGATCTCCCGTACTGACGCGAGCGCGCGTAGTCTTCCCGGCCGCGCATGTCGGCGAAGCACGAGCTCCGGCGCCTACGCTCGTTCTTCGCGCGCTTCGTCGCCGTGCTCGTCGCGGCCGTCGTGCTCGCGAGCGGGGCACCTGCGTTCGCCGACGCACGTACCGAAGCGCGCTCGCACTTCAAGCGGGGCATGGATGCCATCACCGCCGGCAAGTACGACGACGGTATCGCGGAGCTGCAGAAGGCGTACGCGCTCCTTCCGCATCCGAACGTCCTCTACAACATCGCGCGCGCCTACGCCGAAGCGGGGGATCTGGACGAGGCGGTCAGCTACTTCCGCCGCTACATCGATGGCAACCCGCCCGACAAAGAAGAGGCGAGCCAGATCGTCAGAAACCTCGAGGCGCGCATCAAGAGGCAGCGCGAGGCGGCCCGCGAAGCGGCGCAGGGCCGAGAGCCGTCCGTCACGCCCGTCGTGCCGCCGGCCGCCGATGCGGGCGCGCCGCCTGTCGCCTCGGACGCGGGCGTCGTCTCGCCGCCGATCACTCCGCCTCCGACGCAGCCGCAGGGCGGACCTGGCGGTGACATCGGAGCGGCGCGCACGGAAGACGTGTTCGCGGAGAGCATCGTCACCGCCTCGAAAGGCACGCAGAGCCCGGTCGACGCGCCGAACTCCACGTCCATCATCACCGAGCAAGACATCCGCCTCTCGGGCATCACCAAGATCCCCGAGCTCCTTCGCCGGCTCGCCGGCGTCGACATCATGCAGGTCACCGGCGGACAGACCGAGGTGAGCCTGCGCGGGTTCAACCAACGTCTCGCCAACAAAACCCTCGTCCTCGTCGATGGGCGCAGCGTCTACGTCGACATCCTCGGCGCGACGCTCTGGCAAGCGCTGTCGATCGGCGTCGAAGACATCCAACGCATCGAGGTCGTCCGCGGCCCGGGCTCTGCGCTGTACGGTGCCGACGCCTTCAACGGCGTCGTCAACATCATCACGAAGAAGCCGGGCGAAGGTAAGAACGGAATCTCCGGCGCCTACGGCACGCACGCGGCGACGCACGGCAGCTTGTGGGCGGCGGGGCGCGACGGCGATTTCGCGTGGAGGCTCGCCGCCGGCTACGACTACCTGCCTCGCTGGTCGCGCGAGGTCCCGAACGGACGCGCCGACGTGCGTACGGGCGTCGGCGATCAGGTCGAGAGCGCGCGTACGGTTCGTCTCGACGCGCGCGGCACCCGGCAGCTCGGGAAGGTCGGCACGTTCGGGCTCGGCGCCGGCCTGTCCCAGGGCTCGCTGGAGGTGCTCGGCGTCGGACCGCTGAACGACATCGTGCTGCCGGAGTTCGTCAGCACCGACGTGACGACGTACTTCAACTCGCAGAACTTCGATGCGCGGGTCTTCTGGAACCGCCTGCGCGTCGACTCGAGCCTGAACGTCAACTACCTCGGGCAATCGATCCTGCCGGCGCGCGCCGAGCAGAACGTCGTCGACACGGAGCTCGTCTACAAAGGGAAGCTGCAGCTCTCGAAGGATCTCACGAACGACCTCCGCATCGGCGGCGCGTATCGTTACAAGGACGTCAGCTGGACGTACCTCGATCAGCATCGCTTCGAGCACCACTACGCGCTCTTCTTGCACGACGAGCTCAAGATCGGTCCGACCATCGCGCTCGTCGCCGACTACCGCGTCGACTGGGTGCCGTATCTCGAGCGCTTCCAGCAGTCGCCCCGTGGCGCGGTGCTCATCCACCCCACGAAGCAGTCGACCATCCGCGGATCCGTCGCGACCGCGTTCCGCAAGCCGACGTTCCTCGAGTCGTATCTCCGCTTGCCGATCCAGCTCCCCGTCACCGGCGCGGCGCAGATCTCCGAGGGCGTGCGGCGCGAGGACCCGAGCTTCATCGTCAACGCCGAGCGCGTGCTCTCCGCGGAGCTCGGGTACCTGAACCAGGAGAGCGAGTACTTCGTCTTCGACGCGACCGCGTACTACAACCGCGTCTCGAGCCTCATCCAGCTCTCGCCGAATCGGCCGGTCACCGTGGGCGACTTCGGCAGCGCCGGCGGGCAGGACCCTCAGACCGGCCTCTACGCGGTCGGTCTCGGCGGTTGGGAGAACCAGTGCCAGGCGTACAACGTGTACGGCGGCGAAGCGGGCGTGCGCACGTTCCCGCTCGAGGGCCTCGACCTCTACGTGAACTACACGCTGAACAGCATCCAGCAGGACAACTCGAGCTGCACGGCCGAGGAGCTCTCGCGCATCGTCGCCGACCAGCGCACGAGCATGCACAAGGTGAATGCGGGCGTGCAGCTCCGCACGAAGCCGGGCATCGACGGATCGATCGACTTCCATTACGTCGCGCCGCAAGTATGGGCCGAGCAGGTGACGAACTTCGTGCGGCAGCAGATCGAGCAGCAGCGCTTCGAGCTCTCCGACTACACGCTCCTCAACGCGCGCCTCGGCTATCGTTTCCTCGGCAACCAGGCCGAGGTGAGCATCATCGGTTTCAACGTCCTCGACGTGCAGCACCGCCAGCATCCCTTCGGGCAGCTCGTCGGTCGCCGCGTCATGGGCATGGTCACCTACCGCTTCTGAACGATGCGAGTCCGTCCGTCCTTCCTCGTCGTGCTCCTCGTCGCGTTCGCGGCGATCGTCTCGGCGTGCACCGACGTGCCGGTCGATGACCAGCGGAACGATCGACGGCTCTTCCCGGCGCGCGGAGTCATCCGCGGGACCGTCACGTACATCGGACCGCGCCCGTGCTCGCGTGACGGCCACATCGTCGGCAACGCCGTGCTTCTCGTCTTCGATCGGCGGAACCCGCCTCCGCCGCGCGGCATCGCGACCGGCGCGGTCAACTTCGTCGCCGTGCAGGGCGACGTGCTGTTCGCGAACGAGCCGCGCTCGATCGGCAAGGAGCTCTACTGCCCGCCGGCGTCGCCGCCGATCACCGCATCGGCTCCGTTCACCATCTCGCCCGTGGACGCCGGGTCGTACCAGCTCGCCGCGTTCTACGATCGTCGTGGACGGTTCTATCCGACGTTCAAGTTCAGGAACCTGCCGGAGGCCGGCGACTACGCGGGCGGCTACGTCGACCTCGTCGATGCACAGAAGAACGCCGGCAACCCCGCGTATCAGCCGCTGTTCCTGCCGGTGGACGTCGGCATTCCACGCGGCGCTGCCGCGCCGGACGAGGTCCCCGACTACGTCATCGGGCAGAACGGCTACGTGGCCGACAACATCCCCGTGACCATCGGGTCGCTCGTGCCGTTCACGCGCCCGTACTTCCATCCTGAAGGCGCCGACCAGATCGAGCGTGCGGAGACGTCGGATGCGAACCCGACGGGGAACCCGTACGCGGTGCCCATCGTCGCGATGACGCAGGACGCGCGCATCCTCGCTCCGCCGTCCGCGCCGACGCCGCAGACGCTCGCCGCCTATCAAGCGAGCTTCCGCTCGGTGAAGCTCGTGTGGGGAGTGACCGATGCAGAGGCGGCGACGGCGACCGATCCGCGCGAGCCGTTCGACCTCCAGCTCCCGCCGCTCCCGCCGCGAGGCAATGGTGGGCTCCTCGTCTTCGCGCGAGGAGGGTCGATCCCGGAGAACCCGGCGGTCCCCGATCTTTGGCCGCAAGTGGCGTTCGTGAAGCTCGCCGACGATCCGCTGCGTCGCGCCGATCCGCAGTCGCTCGTCGTGCAGGGCACGCCAGAGGAGAGCGCGGTCACCGGCAAGCCGATGCGCCCGATCGTCGTCATCCAGGGCATCACGCTCGTCGACGACAGCCTCGCGCGCACGATCGCCGGGCCGGTGCCGCAGACCGCGACGACCGCGGCGCTCCGCGATCACGTCACGGCGCTCGTCCGCCCCGCGGCGCTCTGCTTCGACCCGCGCCGTGTCGACGTCGGTGGGCTCCTCGTCACGCCGCATCTGACGGGGCGCAGCGCGGACGCGAGCGAGACGGGTGAAAAGCCACTGTTCGACGCGGCGGCGGTGACTCGGCAGCGCATCGTGCGCGAGGTGAGGGTCGGGTGTCTGCCGAAGGGCCGCTACGCGATTTCGCTCGTGTATCCCACCGGCCAAGCGTGGACGGTGCCGAACGAGATCGGCGGGTGCGCGCGCCTCGAAGGCGAGGTCGCCGCGCGCGGTGATTTGTTCTCGTGCAGCGGCAAACCTCGGCCGGTGCTCGTCTCGCAGGGCGCGCGCGCCGTGCTCGAGATCGTCGGCCCGCGTCCGGAAGACGAGGCCACGTGCGCAGAGAACCCGGTGCCGGAGGCTTGCGAGAAGCTGTGACGAGCAGCGTCGTCGTGATCGGGAATTTCGACGGTGTGCACCGCGGGCACCAAGCGGTGATCGCGCAAGCACGTGCGCTCGCCGACGCGCGCTCGTCACGATGCGTGGTGCTCACGTTCGATCCGCATCCGAACGAGGTGCTCGGTCGTGGCCTTCCTCCGCGGCTCACCACGCTCGCGCGCCGCGTCGAGCTCCTGCGTGCCCACGGCGCCGACGAGGTCTCGGTGGAACCCTTCACGCGCGAGCTCGCCGGATGGTCCCCGGAGCGGTTCGCCAAAGAGCTCCTCGCCGAGCGGCTGCACGCGTCGGCCGTCGTCGTCGGCGCGAACTTCCGTTTCGGTCACAAGCGCGCGGGCGACTTCACGCGGCTGTCGGAGCTCGGCGCGTCTCTCGCCTTCGCGGCGGTCGCTGCCGACGTCGCTGGAGACGCGGACGGCGCGTTCTCGAGCACGCGCATTCGCGACGCGGTCGCCGCGGGTGACGTCACGAGAGCCGCCACCATCTTGGGCCGTCCGCATCGCCTCTCCGGTGTCGTCGAGAACGGCGACCAACGCGGGCGCACCATCGGCTTCCCGACGGCGAACCTAGGTGGCGTCGCGGAGATGCTGCCGGCGTACGGCGTGTACGCGGTGCGTGTGCTCCGCGAGGGCGCGCTCCTGGCAGGCGGCGTGATGAACGTGGGGGTGCGGCCGACCGTCGATGGCAGCTCGCTCCGGGTCGAGGCGCACCTCTTCGACTTCGCCGCCGATCTGTACGGACAAACCCTGGCCGTCGACGTGGTGGAGCGCCTCCGCGGTGAGCAGAAGTTCGGGAGCTTCGAGGAGCTCCGTGCCCAGATCGCCCGCGACGCGGACGACGCGCGCGCTGCGCTGTCGCGTCTCGCCGGCGCAGCGGGACTTTGATATCTGAGGGCGATGGGGATCGACCGCGCGGAGCTCGAAGGGCTCGACCGTGAGACGCTCGTCGCACGCGCGCAGGAGGCGGGCATTCGCCGCGCGCGCATCCTCACGCGTCCCGAGTTGATCGACGAGCTCTTGCGGATGGACCCGTCCGTCGACGAGCGTGAGCTCCGGAAGACGCGCGGGTTCTTCGGGCGTGCGCGGGATCTCGTCGCGCGCGTCGTCGAGCGCGGGCTGCACCTGCCCGATGCGGCGGACCGCATTCGGACGATGGGAACGCTGCCGCCGTCCGTGCCGCGCACGGAGCCTCAGGCCGTCCCGACGGTGACGCTCGCCGAGATCTACGCCGCGCAAGGCCACGCGAAGCGCGCGATCGAGACGCTGCACCTCGTGCTCCAGCGCGAGCCGGATCACGTCGCGGCGCGGGCGCTGCTCGCGAGGCTCCAGGACGAGGCCTACGTGCCTCCGCCGCCGCCGTTGCCGCCCGAGCCCGAGGTCGAGCCGGCGCTCGCCGCGGGCGAGGAAGAAGAGGAAGAGGAACGAGAGGAGGAAGACGCGGCCGACGCGGTAGACGCGCTGGTGGAGGCCGCGCACGACGAAGGCGGCGACGCCCATGCTGCCGCGTTCGCGCAGACCGCAGAGCTCCCGAGCGCTGGCAGCGGCCCGCACTGCATCGCGGTGCCGATCGGCGGAGGGCGTACGTACGTGCGCTGGCAGCTCGAACGTCATGAAACGCCGCCGAGCGGGCCCGCCGTGCTCCGTGCGTTCGTGGTGGTGCCTTCGTGGGACGGGCCGTCGACGGAGATGCGCGACTTCCCGATCGAACGCGAGGAGGGCGAGACCACGCTGCATGGCCTGCCGGAAGGGGCCGTCGTGCGCGTTGCCGTCGGCTGGGTCCACGACGACGTCTTCGTGCCGGGCGCGCACTCTCCGGCGATCGAGGCCGCGGCGGGACGCGGTCTCTTCCTTTGGACGGTCGAAGGTGCGGTGCCGCTCCGCCTGGACGGTGCCGAGGCGCTCCCGCTCGCGCTCGCCGTGGAAGGCGCGCGCCGAGCGGCGCAGGTCTGAGGGATCCGGCGTGTCCGAGGACCTGCTGCTGTACGCGCAGCTCGGGTACGCGGAGCACATCGCGCGGCTCGTCGCCGAAGGCGCGGATCCCGATTGGCGTCGTGAGGACGGCGTCACGACGTTGATGATCGCGGCGCTCACCGGGCGCATCGAGATCATGACGGCCTTGATTGATGCAGGCGCCACCGTCGATCTCCAGGCGCCCGACGGCATGACCGCGCTGCTCGCCGCGACCGCCTACGCGCGAACGACGCGCGAGATCGCCGGGATCGAGCTCCTCCTCGCGCGCGGCGCAGACCCGAAGCTCGCGAACGACGAGGGCAACGACCCACTCATGATGACCGCGCGTCACGGCCTCGTCGATGGTGTGATCACGCTGCTCCGTGCGGGCGCCGATCCGCGCGCGGCCAATCGGTACGGGACGACGGCGCTCATGCAGGCGGCACGCGGCCATCTCGTGGAGACCGTGCGCGTGCTCGTGCGGGCGGGCGCAGACCCGGCGCAGACGGACGTGCGAGGTCTCACCGCCTTGCGGTACGCGCGGGAGCTCGGACCGCCGCCGCCGGAGCTCGCGGCCGCGCTGGGTCCGACGGAGCTCGGTCAGACGCTCGGTGCGATGCGTGAGGTATGCAAGTTCTCGAAGCCCGACTTCAAGCTGAAGTTGATCGGCTCGTGGGACGAGAGCGACGAAGAAGACGGTACCGTCGTCCTCCGCGAGACGACGGGCGAGCGCGACATCATCGTGTCGGTCACGCACCTGCCCGCCGAGCTCGACGCCGACGAGCGCCATGACGCGATCGCGCGGCGGGTGAAAGAGCACATGGCCGTGCTGGTCGAGACTGCAGGAGGCCCATGCCGTTTCTCGGACGTGCGCTTTGCGGAAGCGAGCGACGCGATCCAGGCACGCTTCCACGGCGTCGCCGAGCAGCCGGACGCGTTCTTCGCGGTGTGCGTCTACGCCGCGCCGCTCAAGTTCGTCACGCTCACGTACCGCGATTTCCGCCCGGGCCTCTCCGAGGAGTCGCGAGGTCGGCAGGCGAGCGAATGCGTCGCCTCGTTCCGCGTGCGCGGGTGAGGGGCGTCGCTCGTCGCTACAGGATGTCGACGGGGTAGCCGCCGTCGGCGCACGTCTTCTGGGCGATCGCCTTGCGGAGCTCGTCGTCGTTCTCGTCGAAGGCGGCGACGTTCTCGGCCAAGCGGCGACGCGCGCTCGTGACGAACACGCTCGTCAGATCGATCTCGCGGCGCGAGCCCTCTTCGCCGCGGCGCTCGATGGCGCGCGTCGTCCGCGAGATGACCGCCGCGATGCCGTAGAGGTCGATGGCCACGTCGGCCACCCGCTTCTGCGTGTACTGCATCTCGGCAATGTTCTTGCCGTGGCGACGAAGAACCTTGTCGACGTTCTTCGCGAGGTGCGCCGTGTACTCCTCGAAGATCACCGTCTCGCGCGCGAGCAGGGGATGCGCATGAGAGAAGCGCTCGCGACCGAGCGCCGTACGCGCCTTGCGGATCGCGAAATCGCTGAGGAGCCCGAAGCCCTTGATTGGCTCGCGCATGGCCTTCGACACTTCCTCGAGCTCACGACCGGGGCCCTGCATGCCGGAGAGCGCGATGAAGCAGCGCAGGATCTCGTTCGTCCCCTCGAAGATCATCGGCATGCGCGCGTCACGCAGGAGCCGCTCCCACGCGTGCGTGCGCGCGTAGCCGACCGCACCGGCGATCTGCGCCGCTTCGTTGGCGACGCGCCAAAGCGTCTCCGACGCGAACACCTTGCAGATGGCGCTCTCGACGGTGAAGTCGCTCCGGCCCGCGTCGGCGAGCCCCGTGGTCAGGTACGCCATGCTCTCGAGCGCGAACAGCTCCGAGCTCATTTGCGCGATCTTGTCGCGCACGAGCCCGAACTCCGCGATGGTGCGACCAAAGGTCTTCCGCTCGGCGGCGCGGTCGACGCTCATCTTGAGGAGGCGTTTGCCTGTCCCGAGGCAGCTCGTGGCGAGCGAGAGACGCGCCTGCGTCAGCACCTCCATCGCCACCTTGAACCCTCGGCCCACCTCGCCGAGCACGTTCGCCCGTGGAACGCGGACGTGATCGAACGAGACCATCGTGGCGCCCGCGGCGCGCACGCCGAGCGTCGGCTCTTTCCCGCCGCGCGTGATTCCCCGGGATTCTTCGACGACGAACGCCGTCAGGCGAGGCTTCGCGCCCTCGTCGGACGGCGAGGTCCGGGCGAAGACGACGAAGACGTTCGCGAGCGCGCCGTTCGTCACCCAGGCTTTCTCGCCGGTCAGCACGAAGTCTTCCCCCGACGCCTCGGCTCGCGTTTGAATGGCCGCCGCGTCACTGCCCGCGCTCACCTCGGCGAGCGCGAACGCCGCGACGCGCTCTCCCGTCGCGAGCGCCGGAAGGAGGCGCGCCTTGAGCTCGTCCGATCCGAAGGCCGCGATCGCGCCGACGCCGAGCGACCCATGCGCCTGCAGGGCGAGGCCGAGCGACGCGTCGATGCCCGCGAGCTCCTGGACCGCGCGCGCGTAGGCGGTGAGCCCGAGCCCTGCCCCGCCGAGCGCCTTCGGCACCGACAGGCCGAAGACGCCGACGTCCTTCAGCGCCGCGAGCGCCTCGTCCGGGATCGACTCCTCCCGGTCCATGCGCGCCGAGTCCACGTTCTTCGCGGCAAGCCTGCGGAGGCCTTCGAGCACGGGCAGGAGCTCGTCGGCTTCGGCCCGGGTCGGGTCCGGCCAGGGCGTCACCAGCCCCTCGGCCACCACACCCCCGAACAGGCTTTTCATGAAGGACTCGTCGGCCATCGTCGCGATCAGGCTACAAGGTCCCGCGGGGCTGCGGCGAGCACGACCGCGCATTGCCGCTCGGCGGGCGAGGGCGCGTGAACGCGCGCGGAGGCGGGTGAAGGCGGGTGAACGCGGGGGAACGCGTCGCTCCGCGCGACGTGTTCGGAAGTGCCGCAAAAATAGCCTCGCGCGAGAGGCTGAAGGGTTGCCCGGAGAGGCGTGAGTTGCTACGGGTCTCTATGGTCGCGCCGCACTGCTTGCGCGCGTGGTCGGAGGGGTTTGTGTCGGTCCGTCGCGCGAGGTTCAACGCCCAAATCGAAGCCGCGGTCGCACGTCGTGGCGTCGCGATCATGGGCGTCTGCAACGTCACGCCAGATTCGTTCAGCGACGGCGGCGAGTTTCTGGACCACGCGAGGGCCCGTGCGCGTGTCGACGAGCTCCTCGCGGAAGGCTCAGACATCATCGACATCGGCGGAGAGTCGACGCGGCCGCGCTCGGCGCCCGTGCCCGCGAAAGAGCAGATCGCGCGCGTTCTGGACACCGTCCGCTACGCCGCATCGCGCGCGCGCGCGGTGGTGTCGATCGACACGACGAGCGCAGAGGTCGCCGCGGCTTGCCTCGATGCGGGCGCGCATGCGGTGAACGACGTCTCGCTGCTCTCCGACCCAGACCTCGCACGCGTGACGGCCGGGAGCGGCGCGGCGCTGGTTCTCTCGCACGCGCGCGCACCGCAGTCGGCGATGGGCGGGTTCGGTGGATGGCCGCTCTCCGCGTATGACGACATCGTGCGTGACGTGCTCGCGGATTGGGAGCGCGCAGCGGCCAGGGCCGGGGAGCTCGGCGTTCCGCGCGAGGCGCTGGTCATGGACCCGGGGCTCGGTTTCTCCAAGGCCTCGCGCCACAGCTTCGAGCTGCTCCGCCGGGCGCCCGAGCTCGTGCGCGCGCTCGACGTACCGGTGCTGTTCGGCGCGAGCCGCAAGTCGTTCCTCACGCTGGTCGACCGCGGGGCCGAGCCGAAGGATCGCCTCGGCGCGTCGCTCGCTGCGGCCGTTTACGCGGCGCGGAGCGGCGTTCGCATCGTGCGCGTTCATGACGTGCGCGCGACGCGGCAGGCCCTCGACATGGACGTCGTGCTCGGGATGCCGGTCGGTCACGCCGATCGCGGCGCCGCGGTCCTCGGCGACGCGCGCGGGGGCGAGGGCTAGACCATGCTCGACGGCCTCCGGCATCTGTTCTCGTCGAGGCCGCTGCTGTCGGTCCTCGTCGACCTGTTCGACATCCTCATCGTCACGTACGTCGTCTATCGCGCGCTCCTCGTCCTGCGCGGCACGCGCGCGATGCAGATGGGCACCGGTCTCGGTGTCATCTTCCTCGTGTACGTCGTGTCGAAGTGGGCCGGCTTCGTCACGCTGTTCAACCTGCTGTCGACGCTGCTCTCGTCGATCATCCTGATCGTCGTCGTCGTTTTCCAGAACGACATCCGGCGTGGGCTCATGCGCGTCGGCTCGCGTGCCTTCTTCGCGGGCATGGCGCGGCAGCAGGAAACGCGGGTCATCGACGAGGTCGTCGCGTCGGCCACCGAGCTCGCCCGCCATCGCATGGGCGCGCTCATCTGCTTCGAGCAGGACGCCAATCTCGACGAGTTCGTCGTCGCGCAGGGCACGACGCTCGATGCGGCCGTGCAAAGGGAGCTCCTCGTCAGCCTCTTCGTGCCGGACAGCTTGAACAAGCTGCACGATGGCGCGGTCGTCATCCGCAACCTGCGCATCGCGAAGGCCGGCGTGTTCTTCCCGATGCCGGACACGAAGATGATCGACAAGTCGCTCGGCTCGCGTCACCGGGCGGCGCTCGGCATCACCGAGGAGACCGATGCGGTCGTCGTCGTCGTCTCCGAGGAGCGTGGCACGATCAGCTTCTGCTTCAACGGCAACATCATCCCGAACCTCGACGGCGCGTCGCTGAAACAGGCGCTTCTCGGTCTGTTCGGGCAGCGCGCCCGCGCGAAGAAGAAGGGCGCCTCGGTCGCGCCGAAGCGGCCGAGCGGGCCGACGACCGGCTCGTTCCGCGTGACCATCCCGAGCGGCGCGCCAGCGACCAGCTCGACGACGGGCTCGTTCCAGCTCCGCACGTCGGTCGTTCCGCCGGCGCCGGGCTCGTCGCCCAAGCCGCTGGCGGCGCCGAAGCCCGAGGAGTCGGAGCCGATGCGGATGACCGATCCCGAGGCGGCGCACCCGATGCAGCCGGCAGCGCCGATCGAGACGCCGATCCCCATGCCTTCGAGCGCGCCGCCGCCGCGTGACGGGAGCGAGTGAGCCATGTGGGAGCGCCTTCGGACCACGCTGACCGAGAACATGAACCTGAAGCTCCTCAGCTTCGCGTTCGCGCTCGTCCTCTATTCGCTGGTGCACGGCGGCCAAGACGCGCGGCGGTCGGTCGTCGTCGACCTCGAGGTCAGCCTCCCGCCGGAGAGCAGCGACCGCGTGCTCGTCGGTTCGATCCCGCAGAGCATCCGCATCTTCGTGCGCGGATCGAACCAGACCATCGACAACCTGCGCGCCGCGTCCGTATCCGTGCAGATCGATCTCACGACGAAGCAGCCCTCGCACGTCGCATTCGAGCCGAAGATGGTGCGCCTGCCGGACGGCGTGAACGTCGAGGTCGAGCAGTTCGATCCGCCGTCGATCGACTTGCGATGGGAGCAGCGCGTCGTCCGCGACGTGCCCATTCAAGTCAGCGTCGTCGGCACGCCGGCCGATGGGTTCGTCGTCAAAGGGCCGCTCGTCGCCGAGCCGAAGAGCGCGAAGGTCCGAGGCCCGCAGTCCGACGTGATGGTGCTGCAGCACGTGCGGGCCGACGCGTTCGACGTCCGCGGCCTCACCGAAGGTAGCTATCCGCGCCAGCTCGCGGTCGAACGGCTCAACCCGCGCCTCAAGATCGAGCCGATGAGCGCGATCGTCACCGCCGAGATCACGCGCGAGGTCGCCGAGCGCGTGTTCCCGAAGCTCCCCGTGGCCGTCGTCGGCGTGCCGAAGGGGAAGACGACACCGAGCGAGGTCGACGTTCGCCTGGTGTGCCCGCCGGACATGGTGCACGGCCTCCGCCCGGAGCTCGTCGTGCCGCAGGTCGAGGTCACGTCGAAGGACCCGGCGGGCAGTGTGTCGTTGCCGATCAGCGTGCGTATCGACAAATGCGACGCGTACGTGGTCCCGCAGACCGTGGTTGCCCGTTGGGGGCCGTGACAGCGAGGGCGCGGACCCTGCGGGCGGTGCGCGCGATCAGCCGACGTCGACTTTGCCGGTGCGCGCGCTCTCGCCGGGCGTGACGGCCGGAGTCGCCCCGCCGCGGTAGGTCGTCACGCGGCGACGCTCGTCACGCTCGACGCGTCCGTCGCGCAGCGTGACCTCGCGCGCCATGCCGGCCGCGAGCGCCGCGTTGTGCGTGACGATCACGATCGTCGTCTTGTGTTGCTCGTTCACGCTGAAGAAGAGCTGATGGATCTGCTCGCTCGTGCGCGAGTCGAGGTTGCCGGTCGGCTCGTCGGCAAGGAGCATCTTCGGCTCGAGGACGAGCGCACGTGCGAGGGCGACGCGCTGCTGCTCGCCGCCGGAGAGCTCGCCAGGCCGGTGGTTCATGCGGTCCTTCAGCCCGACCTCTTCGAGGAGCTGCGACGCGCGCGCCTCGAGATCGCGGCGCGGGCGACCCTGGATGAGCCCCGGCATGAGCACGTTCTCGAGCGCGTTGAACTCGGGGAGCAGGTGGTGGAACTGGAAGACGAAGCCGATGGTGCGGTTGCGAAGGCTGGCGAGCCGCGCGCCGGACATCGTGGTGAGCTCTTCGCCGCCGATCTGGAGAGACCCGGAGCTCACCACGTCCAGCGTGCCGATGCAGTGCAGCAGCGTGGACTTGCCGGCTCCGGACTGGCCGACGATGCCGACCATGTCGCCCTCGTCGATCGTGAGGTCGATGCCGCGCAGGACTTCGAGCGTGCGTCCCATGTGCTGGAACGACTTCTTCACGTCCTTGGCGACGACCAGAGGGCGGCTCATCGAGACACCGCGTTGTAGCAGCACACGCACGCGGACGCGACAGCGACGCGGGGGCGCACGGCGGGCGCGGGCCCAGGCGTCGGCATCATCGTCGCGGTCGTCGTGTTCGCCGTCATTCGTAACGGAGGCCGTCGACGGGGCGCAGCCGCGATGCCGCGAGCGCGGGATACAGCGTCGACAGCGTGCAGATGACGAGCGCGGAGAGCGCGACGATGAAGAAGTCGCCCCCGTTCACGCTGATGGGCAGGCGGTCGATGTAATAGACCTCTGGGTCGAGCCGCAGACCGAACCACGAGAGGCCGGTACATACCGAGAGCCCGGTGACGACACCGAAGACGGTTCCGATGCCCCCGATGATCATGCCTTCGAACATGAAGATCCGAAGGATCGCGCCGTCGCTCGCGCCGACCGCCTTGAGGATGGCGATCTCCTTGCCCTTCTCGGTGACCATGAGGAGCAGCGTGCAGACGATGCAGAAGCTCGCGACCATGATCGCGATCGACAAGATGATGAACGTGGCGAACCGTTCGAGCTTGAGCGCGCTGAACAGGTTCTTGTTGATCTCGCGCCAATCGCGCACGCGGAGGTCTGGTCGTTCGACGGCGGCAGCGACCTTGGGCGTCACCTGCTCGGCGCGTTCGGCATCTTCGACTTTGACCTCGATCGCGCTGATCTTGTTCGCCGTCTGGAAGTAGTCCTGGGCGACGTCGATCATCGTGTACACGTACGTCGCGTCGTACTCGTACATGCCGCTGTAGAAGATGCCCGCCACGCGGAAGCGCTTCGTGCGCGGCATGACGCCCATAGGACCGAGATCCCCGAGCGGAGAGACGAGCGTCACCTCGTCGCCGACGTAGACGTGCAGGGTCTTCGCGAGCTCGCGCCCGAGGATGATGCCCGGGCGATCGGGCTTGTTGAGGATGACGGCGCGCACGGATGGGTCGATGTCGTCGGCCAGGCCCGGAAGCTCCGCGCCTTTGAAGTACTGCTCACCGCCCGGCCCCATGCCGATGACCTCGTTGGCGGGCAGCTTCGTGAGCTTCTCGGGGTGCTCGAGGTAATCGAGCTTGCCGACCTCGATGTTGTTCGCGAGCTCGATGACGTTCGTGATGCTCGAGGGCTCGACGCCGGTGACGATGACGCCGGCGAGGTTCGATGCGCTCGAGGCCATGACCTCGCCGTGCACGACCGGCGCGGCGCCGACCACGCCGGGGATCGCGCGGACGCGCTCGAGCGCGCCCTCGTAGTCGGCAAACGGGGTTCCGGGCGTGGTGTCGATCACGATGTGAGCGTTGTTGCCGAGGATCTTGCGCTTCAAATCCTGGCTGAAGCCGCCCATGACACTGACCACGGAGGAGAGCGCGCACGACGAGATGGCGACGCCGCAGATCGAGAGGATGCTGATGACCGTCAGGAAGCCGCTCTTCTGCGAGCGCACGTGGCGTGCCGCGACGAAGGTCGTGAAGCGGCGCCCCTCGAGGCGATCGAGGATGTACGGGAGCAGCAGCGCGAGGACGACGATCACGACGACGACGCTCGTGACGATTGCGGTCGCTCGGATGGCCGTGTCGTGGATGGACCAGGCCGTGCCGCGCAGCGTGGGGAGCTGCTTCACCTTGTAGACGAGGCCGGCGAGCGTGAGCGCCAGCGCCGCGAGCGTCAGCTTGAAGAAGCGGCGGTACGCCCGGCTCGAATACGCCGGCGGGAACCACTCGAGATCCGTCGTTCCGGAGACGCGCACGTACGCATAGGCGAGCGCCAGGTAGTAGAGCGGCAGGGCGAGCAGGAGGCCGACTACGGACGTCGTCGCGATGAGCCGGAGCGGGAGCATCGCGAGATGGAGGAGCCAGAGCGCACCGAACGAGTGGCGGCTCGCGCGCCAGCTACGGCCCATCGCTTCGATGACGCCGACATTCTGGTCGACGACGAAGAACGGCGTCAGCGCGAACGGGAGGAAGATGATGCCGACCGGGGACCACGCGATCACCGAGAGGGGCACGGAGAGGACGGCGAACACGAGGAGGCGCGGCGCGGAGCGGAAGCCGCGAGCCCACGCGCCGTCGCCGCCGCCGCGCACCGCGTTCAAGCACGCGACGCAGAGGGCCGGGATGGTGAGCGCGGAAGCAACGGTGCCCGCGATCGCCGTGAGCGCGTAAAGCGACGTCTCTGGCCAGGCGAGAACGAGCCCGGCGGCCGCGGCGGCGCCGCCCGCGAGGATGGTCAGCAGGAAGTAGAGGAGCGAGGGGGTCGCGGCGGCGCCTTCGCCGACGCCGGTGAGCGCGATGCCGAGCGCTTCGCCCGCGGTCCACGGCTGCTCTTCTCCGCGGGGGGCGCCGGTCGTGCCGATGTGGTCGCGGATCTTCTGCTTGCCGGTGCCGAGGACGCCGCGCGCGATGTTGATGACGCCGAGCGCGATGAGGCCGCTCATCACGACGTAGTGGGCGCGCCCGCCGGGTGGGGCGTAGGCGTACGCATACGAGAGCGCAGTGATCGCGACGCCGACCGCGAGCTGAACGCCGCCGATCACGAGCCTCGTGCGAGGCGTCATCCGCCGGCTCCGCTCTCCGGCCTGAGGAGCGGGAAGAGGATCACGTCGCGAATCGACGCCGCGTTCGTGAGCATCATCGTGAGGCGGTCGACGCCCATGCCGAAGCCTGCCGCGGGCGGCATGCCGTGCTCGAGCGCGCGCACGTAGTCCTCGTCGTAGTCCATCGTCTCCTCGGCGCCGGCCGCCTTCTTGCGGACCTGCTCGCGGAAGCGTTCCGCCTGATCGTCCGGGTCGTTCAGCTCGCTGAACGCGTTGCAGAGCTCGCGTCCGTGGACGAATAGCTCGAAGCGGTCAACCAGCTCCGGTCGCGCGTCATTCCGGCGGGCGAGGGGCGACGTCTCGAAGGGGTAGTCCTTGATGAAGACGGGGAGGCTGCGCTTGCCGTCGTCGGCCTTGTAGTCGTCGGGGAGGAACGGCTCGCAGAGGTACTCGTAGGCGGCGAAGAGGCGCTCGCCGTCGTTTTCGCACTTCAGGTAGCCCTTGCGGAAGTTGCCCCAGTCGATCTTCTTCGCGCGCGGCGAGGACTTCGACCACTCCTTGATGTGCTCGCCGAAGTCGCTGCCGAGCAGCGTGAGCAGCGCGGTTCCGCCGCCGCTCTCGACGGCAGCCTTCCAGGCGGGGATCCCGGTGGCGCGGGCGCCGTTCGCGACCGCGTCGGCCATCGGGATCCGGGCGAACGGCTGCTCGAGCGAGAAGGGGCGCTCGGCCTTCCATCGAGCGTGCGCCTCGGGCATGGCCTGCGCGAGCGCGTCGTCGACGCCGCGGAGCATGACCTCGGTGAAGGTCATGAGGTCTTCGTACGTGGCGTACGCCCAGTAGTACTCGAGCATCGTGAACTCCGGGTTGTGCCGGGTCGAGATGCCTTCGTTCCGATAGCAGCGGCCGATCTCGTAGACGCGCTCGAGGCCGCCGACGAGGAGGCGCTTCAAGTAGAGCTCGGGAGCGATCCTCATGAAGAGGTGCATGTCGAGCGCGTTGTGGTGCGTCTCGAACGGTCGAGCGAGCGCGCCGCCGACGATGGAGCTGAGGGTGGGGGTCTCCACCTCGAGGAAGCCGGATTCGTCGAGAACGCGGCGAAGCGCGCGGACGATGTAGCTACGCGCGCGGAAGACGTCGGCGACGGGCGGGTTCGCGACGAGGTCGACGTAGCGCTGACGGTAGCGGGTCTCGACGTCTTGGAGGCCGTGCCACTTCTCGGGCGGCGGCCGAAGCGCCTTCGTCAGGATGCGGACGCGAGACGGCTCGATGGAGAGCTCGCCGCGCTTGCTGGCGGTGAGCGCGCCTTCGGCTTCGACGATGTCGCCGAGGTCGATGTCTGCGAGGCGCGCGTACGTTTCGCCGAGCGCGGCTTCGCTGACGAGGAGCTGGAGCTCGCCCGTGCGGTCGCGGAGGCGGAGGAAGCTGAGGCCGCCGGTGGAGCGGAAGGCGACGACGCGACCGCGGATGTGGAAGGTCTCGCCGCGCGTGGCCTCCTTCACCTTCTCTTCCGTGTACTTGCCGCCTTCGCCTTTGGCGCTCTCGGCGCGTGCGCGGAGCTGGTCGATGTCGAGCGTGGTGCCGCCAGCGCGCGGCACGACGTCGTTGGCGAAGGGGTTCTCGTTGCGCTCGCGAAGGCGCGCAGCCTTGGCGCGGCGCGCATCGATGAGGGCCTGCTCTGCGGACGTGGCGGACCCTTCGCGGGGCTCGGGCGAATCAGACATGGGACCCGAGGGCGTTTACCCCGCGGGGCTGGCGAAGGGAAGCCGCCGGCGCGGCGCGGGCCGCGGGCGTGGCGGGGGCGCGGTCCGGCGCGGCGGGGGCCGCGGGCGTGGCGGGGGGCGCGGTCCGGCGCGGCGCGGGCCGCGGGCGTGGCGGGGGCGCGGTCCGGCGCGGCGCGGGCCGCGGGCGTGGCGGGGGGCGCGGCCCGGCGCGGCGGGGGCCGGGCTCAGGGCGGGCGCGGCGGCCGGGCGCGGCGCGACGGGGTGGGCGCGACGACGACGGCGCGGCACGACGCGGCCGGTTGCGGTGGCGGTCGCGGTGGCGGTGGCGGACCTCGTGGCCCTCGTGCGCGGGTGAGCTGCGCGGGCGTTCGTGCCGCCGCCGCGCAGGGGGCGTTGGCCGGCGATGGTGCCTCCGCGCGCGTGTGCGCGCGGCGTGGCTGGGCGCGCGCCATGTTGGCTCGACGGGCGAGCATCGCTTCACAGCTCGTGCTGGCGCGGGGCGCCGCGGACCGGCCGGACCGGCGCGGGCGCGGCCGGGGCGGCGGGCGCGGGCGCGGCGGGCGCGACGGGCGCGACGTGCGCCGGCATCGGCCCGGGCGGGAGGAGCAGCGGCGCGCGCGCGTTGAGCCCCGTGAAGATGATCTTCGCGAGCCGCCGCCGCGCAACCCGC
>Ga0164290_1000707_pt1 | contig 89426 bp, 70 predicted proteins | sample Micstemetagenome_FD_108782 | JGI IMG/M metagenome (GOLD analysis project Ga0164290, IMG submission 108782) | Contaminated culture microbial community from soil near Moab, Utah, USA - Microcoleus steenstrupii SON62 (Illumina Assembly) | ecosystem: Environmental > Terrestrial > Soil > Soil crust... | reverse complement strand
TTTCGAGTAACGATTCGGCTGCCTTCGCACCGTCCCGACCGACCAGGTCCTTGAGTTGGTCTTTCAACTCGCCGCGGGCGGCATCCTCGCCGAAGAACAGGGCGGCAATGGCAATGGCGATCATCAGCAGCGGAGCCAGCGAGAGCAGGCTATAGAACGCCAGGGCAGCGCCCTGCTGCGGCGCATTATCCTCCAGCCAATCGCTTGCTGCCTCGCGCAGCATGCTGATGATTTCGCTCACGAATTTCACAGCGGTGTCTCGCTCGGCACGGTGGTGCGGTGATGAAAGACGACTTCGTCCTCTGCAACCATTATGCCGGATGCGGCTGGACTGCGCGCTGCGAGAAGCGGTCGAGCTTAATCGCGCCGCCCGTAGCGCAGGATGCAGTACAGGGCGTTGAACAGGTCTCGCCAGCCGATCTTCTTTCCCTCGGCATAGCCGCGAGCCGAGTAGCGAATCGGTCGTTCGCAGATGCGGTACTTTCGACGGGCGAGCTTCGCGGTCACTTCAGGCTCAAAGCCAAAGCGGTTCTGCTCGATTTCGACGGTCTGCAGCACTTCCCGGCGGAAGACCTTGTAGCAGGTTTCCATATCGGTCAGCGACAGGCCCGTCGTCGCATTCGAGGCCAGGGTGAGCAACCGATTGCCCATACGGTGCAGCCAGGACCGATCCTGAGGCACCTCGCCGAGAAAGCGGCTGCCGTACACCACGTCGGCCTCGCCAGCGACGATCGGCTGCAGCAGCGGAAGAATGTCCTGCGGATCGTATTCCAAATCAGCGTCCTGGACTACGACCACGTCGCCTGTGGCGCGGCGAAAAGCGGTTCGTAGCGCTGCCCCTTTGCCTTCGTTGGTTGGTTTGACAACGACATGGATGCCTTCGCCAAGCTTTTCGCAGCGTGCGAGCACCTTGTGCGTTCCGTCGGTGCTGCCGTCGTCGACAACGATCAGCTCTTTCTCGAGTGGCAGCGCCATTACGCGCTGGATGACTTGCTCGATGGTGCGCACTTCGTTGAAAACTGGAATCACGACGGTCAGGCGGAATCCGGGCGGAAGCGTGCTTTCGAGCGCTGGCGATGAACTCGGGGATTCCAGCATGGCGGTCAACTCTTCGAGGTAATCGAGGGTGGCTTCGGCACGCAGCGGAGTGTCGAGTTCAGCTGACGGCTTCGCTGGTGCGATGGGCTGAGCTTTGTCCGGCGATGTGAGGTGCGGCATGTGTCGTGTCTTCAGTTGCGATGATCGTTAGCGGTACTATCGCCGGACGAGCGAGCTTTGAGTGCGTGGCGGACGTGGGTGATAATTCGGCAAGGCCGGCCAGACCGAGTGCCCCGTTTGCGATGCTTCGCCGATGGTGCGCTCATCGGATGGGATGAAATCAGGACTGTTCGGATCGCCGTAGCGGCTGGCTCGGCCCCAAATTTGCGCGAGTGAATCTTGGTAGAGCAGGATCCATGTGCCCCGCTGCTGTTCAAGCACCTCAACCGATGGCTGCTGGGCGCGAGAGACCAACGCAAGATCGGGCATGCCGTGCTGGAGGGCTCGACGGGGATCGTAGGGACCGCTGGCCGGATCGCGATAGCGCATGGCGGGGTCGGGGGGGCCCAGGATGAAATCAAAGTGCTCGTCGAGCATCGCCTGCGAGTAACTGGTTCGGCAGCGGCCGTCGACGTGGATTCTCACGCCAGGCTGGCCAGCTTCACGCGCGCCCACGGCAGCCAGCGCGTACTGGGCCCAATTGAAGGTGACCACCATTCGTCCTTGCAGGCCTCGCTGGGCGACATAGTCGATTGCTGCGACGGGGAAAGTCGACCGATCGACATGCAGAACCGACAACTTGCGCACGCATTGCACGCCGCAGGTTGCGATCGCAATCGAGAGCCCGATGCCCAATACGACGCGGCTACGTTGGCCGAGGGACTCAGTTAACGGCACATCGGCCGCGGTGCTCCCCAGGCGTTCCAGCAGTTTTTGCACGGGTCCGCCAAGCCAAAACCCGGCGGCGATGGCGAAGAACGCCATGTGCCGGTGGTGCTCGACTGCCTGCCAACCAATCAGCGCGAGCACGATGGTTTGAGTAAAGTCCTTTTGCCGGCGGCTGAAGGCGAGCGTCGCCAGCCACAGGCCGCCCAGCAGCAGGAACGGCAGCGTATGCGGGTCGAGCAAATCAGGACGCCGCCACTCCAGAATTTCCGGTCGCGGCACGTGCAGATCGTGGTACAACCATTCGTGGAATTGGTAGCCGTACGGGTTGATAAAGGTCGCCAGGACCGCCACCGTCGCCATCAGCGCGAACCGCCGCAGCAGTCCGAATGAGTCGCGGCCGCGCTGGCAGTATGCTTCGACACCCCGCAGCCCCAGATAGGCGATGTAGACACACAATCCGGCGAGGAAGCCGCCGTGCGAGTTGGTCCAGACGATCATCAGCACCGGCACCAGCCACAGGTACCGCATGCGACGGCTGTCGTAACTGAGATGACTACCGTCTTCTTCAACTCGGCCCGGCCAACGAAGTTGCCAGGTTCCCGCCCACCCCGCGAAACACCAGTTCAGCAGCGCAAGTAGCAGCGCGAAGCTGACATACGAAACCAGCTGCGGCCGCAACAGCCAGTGCCGCCCCAGCGCCGCTGCGACCAGCAGCATGAGTGCGCAAGCGGCCACCACTCCAGCGCCTTGCTTCTGCGCCGCTCGGCCGACCAGCAGAATCACGCCCAGCCCAAGCAGGGCCTTCATCATGAGCAGGCCGATGCCGCCAAAGGTGTCGTTGATCGCCGCCAAGCCGAGTTCTGACAAAATCTCGTGATTGATCCACGGATAATCCTGGGCGAGATACGAATACGTCGTTGTCGCGGGAAGTCCGCTCACGAGCGCATCGCGGCCGTACTGCACGTGTCCCCACAGGTCGGGGTCGGCCAGATTGACCGACATCGCCACCACGCTCGCGAGCGCTACGGCGGCAATGACGCCGCGGTCGAGCCACAAGGCAAACGGAATCGAAGCTGGTTGGAAAGCCGTCATTCGCGTGCAACGGATGGAGCGGGCGGAGATTTGGGCAGTTGGGCTGCCGCGAAACTATAGGTCGCCGAGCGCGCGACGGACTTCCCATCGGTACCGGTTGTTCCGATCGTGCTGACTGCACGGTTAAATCCCCGAGCATCTGCTTGACCGAGTCGTTGCAGACGGTCTGATAAAGCAGAGTTGTGCCGTTGGTTCCTCATCACGGAGACGTTCGACATGAAAGCAGCTCTGTTAGTGGCCGCTCTGGTTGCCGCCTCGTTTGCGTCGTCACGCGAAGTGTGGGCTCAGGAGTTCCCGCAGCCGACCGAGGCTCACAAGGCCCTCAAATCGATGGAAGGCACTTGGACCGCCACGATGAAGATGGAAGGGACTGAATTTCCGGGCGAGATGACCGCCAAGATGGAGTGCGGCGGATTGTGGCTGGCAAGCGATTACAAGACCGACTTCGGCGGTCTCAAGTTCAGCGGCAAAGGGCTCGATGGCTACGACACGAAGAAGAAGAGATTTGTCTCAGTATGGGTCGACTCGATGACCACCGCCCCCATGATCCTGGAAGGAGAGTTTAACGAGGGAAAGAAGGAACTGGTGATGACCGGCAAGGCCACCAACGATCAAGGGCAACCGATCAATGTGCGCACCGTCTCCAAGCACGAGAGTGACGACCACCACACATTCGAGATGTTCGAAGTGAAGGACGATGGCACCGAGAAATCGATGTTCACGATCGACTACAAGCGGAAGAAGTGACCGCGCGAGAAAGAGCGGTCGATTAAAGTCCCGGTTAGCGACGCTTCTCAGAAGCGTCGTCCGCTTCGGTCTGGTTATCGTGGATCGGCAGGGAGAACTGCACGGTAGTCCCCTGCCCCGGCGTGCTCGTGATGCTCGCTTTGCCACCAAGGAGTGTTGCCCGTTCCCGAATGCCCTTCAACCCGTAGTGTCCCTGCTCGGTGGTCAGAGTATCGAAACCGACGCCCCAGTCGCGGACCGTTACCACTAGCTCCCCATCCTGCTCACGCAACCTGACCTCGGCGCGCGGCGACTGGCTATGGCGCCAAACGTTCGTTAGCGCCTCACGGACCACGCGCAGGACCGTCGCGCGAGCGGCGCTGCTTAGACGCGGCTCGACCAGCGGTTCGACGAAGTCGATTAGCAGGACAAAATCGGCTTCCGTACGGTCCACGAGAGAGCGGACGGCGGCGGTGAGGCTGGTGACTTCGGCAGTCGGGGCGTCGAGTGCTGCGATCAGCCGACGGGCGTCGGCCATCGCTTCTCTCACCAGCTGCATGCCCCGCTCAACGTTCTTCAGTCCTTCGGGGCACGAGTAAGTGGCGTCCTTCTTGGCCGCATCAAGGAACATAATCGCCCCGGCCAGATCCTGGGCGAGGCCATCGTGGATCTCAAATCCGATCAGCCGCAGCCGCTGCTCGGCGTCGGCAAGCCGCCGACGAAGCTCCGCGACTTGCAGTTGGGATGCGTCGGATTCCGATGGCTCGCTCATAAAGCCATTGTAGCGGGTGGCCAAGCAGTTACCGGCCACGGGAGCGATCCACGGTCGAACCAGCGGCTGAACCTCCGGCTTACAGATACCGGTTGAAGAGGTTTTCGAGGTACTCCTGCCGGCCGCTGCCCAGCTTTGGCTCGCCCGCCTTCAGGGCATGGGCTTCGAGCTTCTTGAGGTCGCTCTTGCCAGCTTCCACCTCGGCTCCGATGCCGCTGTCCCAGGTGCTGTAGCGCTCCTTGACGAACTTGGCGAACTCGCCGTCCTTGCGAATCTCCGCGGCAATCTTCAAACCGCGAGCGAACGTGTCCATGCCGCCGATATGGGCGTAGAACAGGTCGATCGGCTCGAAGCTTTCGCGGCGGACCTTGGCGTCGAAATTCACGCCGCCCGGCGACAGGCCATACTTCAGCAGCATGAGCATGATTTCGGTCGTCAGGTAGTAGTTGGTCGGGAACTGGTCGGTATCCCAGCCGAGCAGCACGTCACCCGTGTTCGCGTCGATCGAACCGAGCGCTCCAGCCGCGCCGGCGACGTCGAGCTCATGCATCATCGAATGGCCCGCGAGCGTGGCGTGGTTGGTTTCCAGGTTCAGCTTGAAGTGCGGCAGCAGGTCGTACTGACGCAGGAAGTTGAGGCAGGCCGCCGCATCGCTGTCGTACTGATGCTTGGTCGGCTCCTTCGGCTTCGGCTCGATGAGGAACTGACCGGTGAAGCCGATCTCCTTGGCGTAGGCGACGGCCATGTGGAAGAAGCGGGCCAAGTGATCGAGCTCACGCCTCATGTCGGTGTTGAGCAGGTTCTGATAGCCTTCGCGACCGCCCCAGAACACGTAATTCACTCCGCCGAGGTCCTTGGTCACTTCGAGGCACTTCTTCACCTGCGAGGCGGCGTAGGCGTACACATCGGCGCTTGGGCTCGTCGCGGCGCCGTGCATGTAGCGCGGGTGGCTGAACAAGTTGGCCGTGCCCCACAGCAGTTGGATGCCGGTCCGTTCCTGCTCGTCCTTGAGGGCCTTGGCGACGGCGTCGAAGTTTTTGTTCGATTCGGCCAGGGTGGCTCCCTCGGGAGCCACGTCGCGATCGTGAAAGGCGTAGAACGGAGCGCCGAGCTTTTCGATCAACTCAAAAGCAACCTTCACCCGCTTCACGGCATTGTCGACCGTCGGGCTGCCGTCGTCCCAGGGGCGTTGCATCGTGCCGGCGCCGAACGGATCGCTGCCGGTGCCGCGGAACGTGTGCCAGTAGACGATCGAGAAGCGCAGGTGCTCCTTCATCGTCTTCCCCTCGACGACCTCGTCCGGGTTGTACCAGCGGAAAGCAAGCGGATTCTTCGACTGCGGACCTTCGTACTGAATCTTGGACACTTCGGGAAACGCAGCAGCCATGTTCGAGTGCACCTCGGGAGAGAATGGTAAGCGGCCGTCGGCCGGGATTTTGGACGATGGATAAGCGGGATATGGTCGCAAATCGTGCGGCGGATCGCAATTGGCTCTGTGACTGAGTTTTTTGGCCCAAGTTTTTGGGCTTTTTGACAGTTACTCAGTCAGCAGCCTGAGTTGGGTGAGCACGTCCTGTCCCGCGGCAAAGAGCGGTAGCAGTGTGCGATTCTCCTCTTCGAGGGCCTCCATGGAGCATTCGAGGACTCGAACTCCATCGTAACCGAGTAAATAGAATCGCAGTTGCTTGGGAGCGGGATAGCCGAAATCGGAAGTCGGTTGGCCCAAGTCATAAAAGGACTGGGCCGTGGACACGAAGTTCTCCGCCGCAGTTCGAACCGACGCGTGTTCAATGCCACCGAGGATTCCAAACGTCGACGTCGTGTAGAGGCTCGCATTGCCATCGCACAGGGCAAAAACGCTCGCTGTATGGCCGTTCGAAATTGGGAGATCCATCACGACTCCGTAGACATCCGGGAATCTTTGGTTGGGGCCGATGCCAGCTTCGGCGGCCGTGGTGGTCAGCGCCATGACACGCAGCCCGCGCATGGCGTCCGCTGGCGACGACTTATCGCTTGCAGGACCCGCCACGGGTTGGCTTGCGAAGCCGAACAGGCGCGCGATGTACTTGAGGACGGGCATGGATGACCCTGTTGAAGATCGAAGCGCAGATAACTGCTTAGCGAATGTCGGATGGTACGTCGCTTTGAACCGTCGCGGCAACGCCCCTGCGCGCACGCCACGCGGTGAACCAGCCGCCGGCAATCGCTAACAGCCAGGCCCAGGCCAGGTGGCCGTTGAGGTAGAAGTTCTCAGCGGTTGGAACCGTTCCGACGGACCAGTGAACTTTGTCAAGGTAGCCGCCACTACGGGCATCGGCGGTGGTCCTCAAAGGGCGATTAAATTCAGAGTGGTAGATTTCGATCTGTCCGTCCGGGCGGTAGTACCCCCAGCCGCCGTTGGGCAGCAGTTCAGGGACGGAAACCTGGGTCCACTGGTCCAACTGCTCAAGAGCATGATGAGTGGCTAAATGCGGTCGCGTGGACTCGCCGAACCAGATTGCGAGCGTTATGTAGGCGAAGCCCGTTAAAGCAAAGCCAAGGCAAGACCATCGCCGACTACTGTTCACGACGATCGCCGCCAGCGCTGTTCCCCAGAAGCACGTAAGGGTGATCGCCAACAGCACGCCGGTCCACAACGGATTGGGCCAGGCCATGGCTGAGAGGAGCAGGCCGAAAACGGCGAAGGCGATCAGCAGGTTGGCAAGGGTGATGCGCATGCGGCGCATTTTAAGGGATGGGCATGCGTTTGGCGCACGAACCTCGCCTGGGCGAGTTACGCGGGTTAGTGAACAGGCGAGACGCCTGGTCCACGTAAAGAATCACCAGGGCTCCGGGGCTTCGTGAGTACGCTCCAGCCCCGGCCACCCAGCCGCCTGCCAATACACTCTTCGCTACGCTTTGAAGCCCTTGCCCAGATCGATCTCGTAGTCGGTCTTGCCTTCGACGATCTCGAAGCCGTCGGGGAGCGGGTGCTGCGATTTCGGCGGGGTCTTTTTGCCCACTACGACCGGCTTCTCAATTTCGAGCGTAGCGGAATACTTACCGATTGGCATCCAACCAATCTTGAAGGTGCCATCGGGCTGAATCGGGATGCCGAATCGCTCGCCATTCTTATGAAAGGAGAGTTGCAGACGGACCACGTCTCCAGGATCAAACGAGACGGGGCTACCACCAGACAGTAGACGGCCAGTGAACGCATCGACCGTGGGCTCTTTGTAGGGACCGCTATTGCAGCCGGGCAAGATTGCGGCTAGTCCAAGTAAGCACGAAAGAATCAGATGTTTGATCATGGATAGTGAGCTGAGGATTATAAAAAAGGCCGCCCGACTAGCGATAGACGGGCGACCTGGAAGACAACAAGCCAAAGGCTATTCCGTGGACAGGTCACCGCCATTGGGCGTCAGGAACGGACCCAACTGGGCGTAGCCCAGGTTGTAGTTGAGAGAACGGACACTACCATCGCAGAGAACGAATAGACCACCGCCTGCGTATGGGCTGCCCCACCGGTTGAATGGGTCAAGGTCCTTCTTGTCCGGCACAATCTGATAGGTCCAACGCAGCCAACCACTGGTGCCGTTTTCGATTTTGTGGGTGGCACCGGGAATCATGTGTTCCCAAGGGGTATTCCCCGAATTGTCTCCAGCCATCCAAGCCATGGTATCGGGTCCGTGTGCCCGCAGGAGGCTGAAGCCGCCGGCCCAGATTCCAGCACCAGTGATTGGCTCATCGTTCGTGTCTCGGTCGCTACCGTTTGACAGGGTGAACTTTCCCGCACCTCGCGCGTTATAGACTTGCGTCGCCATGGCCTTGGTACCGGCGAGCACCGTGTTCGATGTCCCATCGGTAATCCGAGACATCGAGCCAAACTTGTTCCAAGTTTTAGCATCCTTATCCCAGGGGCCAGGACTGCCGGGGCCCGTGCTGTTCATTCCACTGCCTAGCACCATCGCATTGCCAGCGTAGTCAGTTACCGGTCCGGCCTTCCAGATACCATTCCAACCGTCGGCCGAGTTGTAGGGATCCTTGGCAAGGCCGGTTCCGCCGCCGCGGCCTGGATCGATCAGGGTCTTCACTGGGGCTGTGAAGCTCCAGTTGTCGTACAAATTCTGTTGCTCCATGTACGGCAGGATCTTGTAGATCCAGCTACAACCTTCGGCCAGCTGCGGGCGTGGTGGCGCAGCGTCCCACGGGGGCCCCCAATTCCAGCAGGTGTAGTTCTGCGTGCCGTTGTGCGGCACGCGGTTGTGCGTGTCGTGGAAGTTATGGACGGCGATGCCAATCTGCTTGAGGTGATTCAGCGATTGGGTTCGCCGGGCCGATTGCCGGGCTGCTTGCACGGCGGGCAGAAGGAGGGCGACAAGCACGCCGATGATGGCAATAACAACGAGCAGCTCAACCAGCGTAAATGCTTTACGCGATCGGGTTTTTGCTGCCATGGACGGACAGACCATGGGAGAGGACTCCGAGTAGGAGGTAATTAGAAAGAAAACACCGCTATATCCTGATAGAACCACCCCCCAAAGAGGATGTCAAGTGTTTAGTTCCTGGGGTGGCCGATGTGCCTGGGTTTGGCGGATTACTCACCCATTACTAACCGTCAGATGCTCGGAGTCGACCACCTAAGTCTAGCGCCGGATGGGCCTCCAGCTCTCAACGCCGCTCGCGTCGCGGGCCCAAAGCTGGAAGGAAGAATCGATTTCTGCTCGGGGAAAACGTGGCTGGGAGGAATCTTAGCGAGCGTCGGTGCGTGACCAATCTGCCGGGATGGCAGAGCATCGAGCGGAGCGACTTTAGCCAGCACAGAGCATGCCAAGTTTTTTCCAGGCAGATGTCAAAAAAATATTGTGATTTTGCTTGGCGTCAGTTAGCCTGACCGCGTTCGCCCCAGCATTCTTATCTTTCTACTCGAGAAAAGCGAACCGTCGATCTCATCCAAATTCATCGGGGCCAAGCCATGTCACCTTTGGAACGAAGGCGGTCCGCCTTCACGCTCGTAGAGCTTCTCGTCGTCATCGCAATCATCGGAGTACTCGTTGCGCTATTATTGCCAGCTGTGCAGGCTGCTCGCGAAGCGGCTCGGCGATCGAGTTGCTCGAACAAGATGCGACAGCTGGCGATTGGCGTTCACAATTTTCATGACACGATGAACAAGTTTCCGCGCGGTGGGGAGAAAGAAGTGTTCAAAGTTCCTCGCACGGATAATAACCATGTGACCGGGACGAGCTGGATCGTGTTCATCCTGCCCTACATCGAACAGCAGAATATGTACGACAAATATCGCTTCGACCTGTCTTACAACACGACGCAGAACGCAGCGATCGGTGAGACGGTGGTGGCGACCCTCTACTGCCCCTCCGGTCCAAGTCCCACGCAGTATCTCGATCCCAACACCAACCTGACCAAGTGCGTTTCGACGCACTATTACGGCGTCATGGGACCTGGCACGGCGGGCACGACCAGCCCTCACACGGTGACTTATGGCGGTCAGAACTATACGTACACCGTCGAATCCCCCGGTGTGAACGAGGCATGGTCAGTCCACGGCATCTTCGGGCTCTACAAAGATGCCTCCGGTAGCAAGGGAACGAACCGCGTCGTGACGATGGGAAGCATCATTGACGGAACATCGAACACACTGATGCTGGCGGAGCGGTCGGTGACGCTTCCGGCAGGAAAAAACGACTATCGAACCTGGACTCGCGGCAACAGCGGTGGAAGCGGTGCGTGCAAGAACGTGACTCATCCGATTGGAGCGCAGATCTACACCACTAATAACTTCAACGACATCAGCTTTGGCAGCAACCATCCTGCAGGCTGTCAATTTGCGCTCGGGGACGCATCGGTTCGCTTCGTTGCCGAAAACATCGACGTCAATCTCTACAAGGTGATGTCGAGCATGGACGGCGGCGAGAACGCCCAGTTGCCGTAGTGCAGCCGACAAGACCCCGGCAGTTAGGTAATCGCTACCTCTGGGTCTCAACCGGTGCGACCGTTCACTTCTGGAATGGTCGCCTTCTGCGCGACTCGGTTCGACCTGCAGCACGTCGCTGTTGCAGAGGTCGGGCGATTATTGCCTGCGTGTGCGATCCATTGTCCCATCGCCGCTGCCTAGGAAAGGATCTTTTGCCGATGACTTATCGAACAAGTAGCTTCGCGTCGCCTTGCAAACTTCTGCTGCCGCTGCTGCTGTTGGGGCTATTCCTCGGATGTGGGGCAAAAGGTTCGCACGTTTCCGGGAAGGTGACCTTCAAAGGCAAGCCGGTCCCGGAAGGTAAGGTCTATTTCCTGCCCGATGCAGCGGCCGGTAACAGGGGGACTCCTGGCTACGCAGACATCAAGAACGGGGCGTACGACACCGGGGCCGAAGGGGGGCAGGCGCCTTCGCCTGGCGCGGTAGTCATGACCTTGGAAGGAGTGGACCCAAATCCGCCCGCCAGTGCTCCACCGGGCGTGGTAGGTACCACTTTATTCAAGGGATACGAAAAGAAGATTACGCTCTCAGACTCCACTTCTGTGCAAGACGTTGAGGTTCCTGACGAGGCGGCAACAGATCCGGCAACGGCAGCGATCGTTCAGCCGTAGCGCATCGACCTGGCAAGCACCGAGTACCGTGCGCACGATTCAATGCTGGAGTGTCCAGCGCAAATTCAACCACACGCAGAATTGGAACCGAGTTCTGTCGATCTTGGCTAACAACAGTCAGCAGGCGCAAAGCCTGCTTTTTTATGCGCTGACGGCAAGGATCGGAGTGTCCGGTCGATTGTTTGACAAAGTGTTGACAAATCATTAATACTTGTGATAATTTGTAAAGCTCTTTATTCACACATTTGCAGAAGGTGTTGCCATGAATGAAACGCCGCGCGAGGACCACGATTCGGTGGTCAAGGCAGTTTGCAGTGGCGAAGTACAAGCGGAGACGACCGTGAGCCGACCGATCCCAGAAGCGGGGTGTGGTGCAAAACCGCAGGGGTTTTTCACCGAGTTGGGGGCCCCTGGGACCCCGGTGCGCGGTGAAAAACTAGGTGGGTTTTTCACCAGAGGAGACTCGGGGCTGATTTCCAACAGCCAAGGAGCGAGCCACGGAGGAGCCGTCGATCCCCTGGCTCCGGTTCGCAATCGGGGCGGCCGGCCAACGGTGCTTACTCCGGAACTCAAAGAAAAACTCGAGATGCTGCTTGCGGTCGGCATGTCGCGGCGGCAGGCGTCAGCCTATGTGGGCATCGACCACACGACGGTGGTGAAGGCCGCGGCGCGCGATCCGGAGTTTCGGTTGAGCCTGAAGATTGCCGAGGAGCAGGCCATGGTGAATCCGCTGCTGACGATCATCAGCGAGAGTCGGAAGAACTGGCGGGCGGCGGCCTGGCTGCTGAAATATCGGGGCAGTCGGCCCGCGGAGCCGGAGCCCGTGGAAACGGTTCAGCTGACTGAGGAAGAGTATGAACAGCAAAGGGAGCGCGAGCATCAGCGTCAGTTGGCGGAAGATGCTCGGAAGGCGGAGCGAGACAAGCTGAATCTTCTGGCAATGCGTGACAGGCTGAGCGCTGTCAGTTCACCACCGACGAAGGATGAACCGACGCTCGCGGCGATGCGGGCGAGTCGGCGAAAGTGAAGCTGCTAGCACTGCCGCTTTCGTTGCAGCGGTGTCGTTCGCTTGTTCAAGCAGTCCGGCTGGCTGCGAGCAGCCGGGCTGCGGTTGAGACGCGGCTCAGGCTGGTGAGGGTTGCCGCATCATTGCTGGGAAGAGATGAATCGATCTTTCCCAGACTTCCAAGTTGGCATAAAAGACGCCTCATCCTTTTTGCGAGCGGCGAGTTGCATCGGTCGCTCGCTGCGAGGGCGTCGAATGCGAGTGGACCGCGACTCGTGATCGGCTGGCGAGGGCAAATGCGGCATGGAAGCCTGCGGCTGCGAACCACGCTCACAGCGGTCGACGGTCGGGGCAATCGATGATGTTGCTAGTTGAGTTCTTGGGTTTCTTCGGCTTTATTTCGGTCTTCGGTTACCTGCTGCCCGCGGGTTCGTTCTACTTGCGCTATCACGTGCGCTCCACAGAGGCGACGGAGCGGCTGCGGATACAGGACCGCCGGCCCGCGCGGGGACAAGTTGACCGCGAGGTGCGATTGTCGCTCGTGACGATCGCAATTTTTGCGGCGATGTCGACTGGCTTGCTGCAGTGCTACAAGGCAGGCTGGACGAACATCTATCTGCGTTTTCGGGATTATCCGCTTTGGTATTTGCCAGTCAGTGTGCTGCTGTGCCTGGCGATTCACGACACGTACTTTTACTGGACGCACCGGCTGATGCACTGGAAGCCGTTGTTTAAATACACGCACCTCGGGCATCATCGCTCGGTCAGTCCCACGCCTTGGGCGATTTATGCTTTTCAGCCGGCCGAGGCGATCATCCAATTTCTGGGCATCTGCGGGCTGGTGTTGTTTTTGCCACTGCATCCCGTGGCGCTGCTGTTGTTTCTGGGCATCGATACGCAAATTAACACGGCCGGGCACACGGGCTATGAAGTGGTGCCGCGGTGGCTCGCGCAGCGGTGGTTCTTCAAGGGAATCAACACGGTCACGCATCACGATAACCACCACACCAATTTTTCGAAGAACTTTGGGGCGTTCTTCAATGTGTGGGACCGGTTGATGGGAACGTTTCTTGAAGATGAGCCGCCGCGACGAGGTGATGAGGTTGTCGGGCCGGAGGAAGCACCGACGATTCTCAAGTTCGAGAAGCCGCGCAAGAGCGACGATGCGGCGGCTTGAACCCGCGACTTGTGAACTCTCTCGACGCACGTTGAAGGTTTGCTTGTTTCGACAAGTGGACGGCGAAGCAGGCGTCGTTTGTTTCGACAAGTGGCGAGCGCGGGAATTGCCTGCGGCGACTCAGCACGCGATGATGGTTGGAAACGGAGGCACCCATGGTCGCCTTCTCTTCGTCTGGTCGCAGTGCGAGTGATGCAGCCCCCTCGGCTACTGAACGTCTCGATCCGTCGTTACTGACGCGATCCCGCTGGTTCGCCGGGTTGATGAGCCTGGTGGCGGCGGGGCTGGGTTGTGTTGTCTTGATGGGCTGGGTGCTCGACAGCTCCGCGCTCAAAGGCTTGGGCCGCGGTTATGTAGCGATGAACCCGGGCGGCACTGCACTCTCCTTCCTGCTCGCTGGTGGTTCGCTGTGGCTGCTATTGCCGGCCGACGGTACGCAGCGGCGACGAAGAATCGGCCTGGCTTGCGGCGCCGCAGTTTGCGCAATCACCTCGTTTCGATTAATCGCTTACGGCATGGATGTGGACCTGGGTCCGGATCGATTGCTGTTCTGGAATGCGATCGAAGCATACGAGATTCCGAACCGGATGGCGCCCAACACCGCGCTCTGTCTGCTGCTAGTCGGAGTTGCGCTGCTGACGCTCGATCTGACGCCGCGACACGGCGTACGTCCGGCGGAGATTCTTGTTCTGGTCGCTGGGTCTGTGGCGTTCCTGGCTTTGATCGGCTACGCCTACAGTGCCTGGTTGCTTACCGGTGTGAAGTCGTTTATTCCGATGGCCCTGAACACGGCAGTGGGCATTGGCCTGCTTGTGCTCGGAATCTTGTGCGCTCGGCCTCACGTCGGGTTGATGTCGCTTCTGAGTAGTCGCGGCGCGGGCGGCATCATGGTGCGGCGGATGCTGCCGGCGGCGCTTGTCATTCCCGCCGTTATAGGTTGGCTGCGATGGATTGCCGAGCAGTACGGAATGGTTTCGCCGGTGATGGGGCTTTCGCTCTTTGTGCTGACGAACACCGTGGTCTTCACGGTGCTCATCTACTGGAATGCAGCTTCGCTCAATCGGGCGGATGCAGCCGTTGAGGAAGCGAGGCTTGCTGCGGAAACTGCGAACCGGGCCAAGAGCGAGTTTCTGGCCAACATGAGCCACGAGATCCGCACGCCGATGAACGGCGTGATCGGAATGACTGATTTGGTGCTGGAAACGGAGATCACCTCGGAACAACGCGAGTGTCTGGAGATGGTAAAGTCGTCGGCCGACTACTTGCTAGCCGTAATCAACGACATTCTGGACTTCTCGAAGATCGAGGCTGGGAAGCTGGAGATCGAAGCCATCGACTTCAGTCTGCGGGACACACTCGACGAAACGCTGGGAGCGATCGCACTGCGGGCTCATGCGAAGGGATTGGAGATTGCGGACGAGGTGTCGCCCGATGTGCCCGATGCACTGCGAGGAGATCCGGGGCGACTGCGACAGATTCTGGTGAACTTGCTTGGCAATGCAGTGAAGTTCACGGAAGCGGGCGAGGTCGTGGTTCGCGTGGAACTGGAAGTAGCCGAGACGAAGGACCCACCGGCGGATGAGCCGGTGCGGCTGCACTTCCAGGTTGCGGACACCGGCATCGGCATTTCGCCGGAGAAGCGAGACCGCCTCTTCAAGGCGTTCTCGCAAGTAGACGCATCCACGACGCGCAAGTATGGAGGGACCGGACTCGGCCTGGCGATCTCCCAGCAACTTGTGAAGTTGATGGGAGGTCGCATGTGGGTGGAAAGTGAGGCTGGAGTGGGGAGCACATTTCATTTCTCGCTCCGCTTGCCGCCGGCAGCCACCGAAGTCGCCCGATCGTTACCCAGCAACACCGACCGACTACGCGGCATGCGGGTGCTTGCCGTAGACGACAACGCAACCAACCGCCGGCTGCTCTCGTCGCTTTTAACAACGATCGGTCTGCGGCCAACAGTCGTGAGCGGCGGCGCCGAGGCGATCGCCGAGTGGGACGCTGCCCAGCGTCGCGGAGAGCCTTATGCCCTGATGATCACCGACAACATGATGCCCGAGATGGATGGCTTCGATCTGGTGACTCGCCTGTTTGAGAGATGGGGGGCAAGTCCGCCGGCGGTGATGATGATCTCTTCCGCGGATCGTCGCGAGGACGCGAAGCGATGCCTGGAAGCGGGTATGGCTGCTTACCTGACGAAGCCCATTCGGCGGATGGAACTTGTTCGCTCCCTGCTCGCGGCCGTTCATGCTGATGATGAGCCCGCCAAGCGGAAAAAGGTTGGTAGCCCAGACAGCACTTCGGCGAGGACAAGCTCGCTTAGGGTTCTTCTCGCGGAGGACAACCTGGTCAACCAGCGATTGGCGGCGCGCTTGCTCGAGAAGGCGGGGCATTCGATTGTCGTGGTCGGTGACGGCAAAGCAGCGGTATCGGCGGCGGCTGAGCGGGTGTTCGATGTGGTGCTGATGGACGTGCAGATGCCTGAAATGGATGGGCTCGAAGCGACTCGCTGCATCCGCGAGCGAGAGGCCGTCAGCGGCCGTTCCCGGCGGCTGCCGATTGTGGCGATGACCGCACATGCAATGAAAGGGGATCGGGAACGCTGCCTTGCTGCCGGTATGGATGGCTATGTTTCGAAGCCGATTCGGCAGGACGAACTGCTGCAGGCAATCGCGGCGGTCGTCTCAAACGAAATTGCGGTAGCAGCTGTCGAAGTGACACCGCCGGCTATACGCCAGACCGACGCGGGTTTGAAGATCGATGAAGGAGGATTAACGATGGAAGCCGACGAGTCGATGGGCCGGGACTGGAGTCCGGTCATTAGGCAGTTCGGCGGTGATCAGGACTTGCTGCGCGACTTGATGGAAGCATTTCTGGAAGAATGCCAGCCGACGCTTGGCCAACTGCGGAGCGCCATCCGTGAAGCGAACGGAAAGGGAGTGCAGTTGTACTCCCACAAGCTAAAGGGCGCCGTCCGGTACTTCGATGCAGCGATCGCCACTGACTTGGGACAACGGCTGGAAGATATGGGGCGCCAGAATGAACTGAGCGAAGCGATGGCTGTCCTGGAGAAGCTCGAAACGGAGTGTGGGCAACTCTGCGCTGACATGTCCCATTATCTAGAGCAGCAGCGAGTGGCTGGCTGATCTAGCCGCGATGGACCTCAAGAAAGAGAGCATGCCGCCCACTTGCGCGGGCGGCATGCCTGATTTGTCGCGAGAAGTGCAACTGCTTCTCGATCCGGACTAGAACGTGGCGATCACGTCGAAGCCGAACAGCAGTTGGTCGTCACCCGAGCCGCCGCGGAACGGACCGCCACCGATCGGGCCGGTGCCGCCATCGCCGAGCTTCACGCCGTCGAACCAGTCGTACCGCACTTCAGGACGGATGGTCCAGTTGGTGTGCGGGGTGTAGTTCAGACCGGCAGAGATCTCGAAGAAGTTGCCAGCGAAGTTGTCGTTGAAGATGAAGTTGTTTTGGTTGCGAAGACCGGTGACGCGTGCACCGTCGTCGTCGCGGAACCATTCAAACCGAGCACCGGCCTTCCAGCAATCGTTGATCGTGTAGAAGAGGTACTGGTTGATGCCGTACCACTCGGCCGACAAGGTCGGATCGATGGCGTTGGCGTCGTGCTGCCAGCCGTAGTCGTGCTGGAACACATACTGCCACTCATCGCAGCAGCCGAAGGTCTGCTGGAAGACGACGCTGTAGGCGTTGCGGTTGGTCAGCGCACCGGCGTTCACGCCGAACAACACTGCCTCGTTGGGGCTGAGAATGATGTTCGCAGCCAGCGAACGACCGGCATCTTCATCGGCCCAGGTGAAGCCGAAGATTCCGGCGCCGGTGTCGACTTCGCGATCGAAATGATCCCAGCCGTTCACGATACCAGCGTTGAGGCTGGTTGTGTCGCTGTACTTCCACGTGGCCAGAGCACCAGTGTGGGTGAAGGGTTCACCGTACTGCATGGTGTAGGCGTGGGTATAGAAGAAGTTGCCCACTGCGGGCACCACTTCGTAACCGAGCACGGTGTAGAAGTGACCCACCTTTACGGCCAGGTCGTTGTAACCCACCTCAGCGTAGAACTGCGGAAGAGCCAGACCGTATTCCGAGCCGAAGCCGGCGGCGTTCTGGTTCCAGTGCGCGGTTCCGTCGTCGCGGAGTTCAAGACCGGTTGCTTGGGTAAAGAAGTAGTCGCTGCCGAACAGCACGTCGACCCGGCCGCCGATATCCCAGCCGCATCCGCCGGTATCGATGGTGTTCTCGAACACGCCGTAAAGCTGGTTGAACTGGCCGTAGTCGCGGTCAGGGAACGTCACCGGACCATTGAAATGGTCCGCTGGGTTGTGCGCGTTGGCCATGATGCCGCCGTTCGCCCAACCGTAGAAATTCCAGCCGCATTCCTTCTGGCAGAAGAGATGCCAAGGTGTGCATTCCTCTTCGCAGCAGGTTTGCTGCTCGCAGCTTCCGTAGGGAGCTACAGGCGCAACGCCCACAGGTCCCACAGGCGCCGCAGCGGCCGCCTGATCGCTGGGCGAAGCGGGGTCAGCGGGTTGATAGTAATATTCGTTTGCGAACGACGTCCGCTGGACGTCGCCCACGTGCCCTGGCACCTGCGCTGAGGCATTACCCGCGTAAATGCCCCAGGCGATGGCAGTGGCGTAAGCCAACTTCGAAAGCTTCATTAGTGAACTCCCCAATCCGTGAGGAAACAGTTGCTAGGGCGGCAGGACGGCGCAGTCCATGCGCCACTGGATGGCCCAAAATCTGGGTAGGCTGGAAGCGAGTAACTCGCCCGCGGTTCGGAGAGCCATCCGCTGGCGCTTCCAGGTAGTCACTCTTGTTATCGGTCCGTCCGGCGCACGCGGCGCAACGGAATAACACGATAAAAGCCTTACAAGAGCGGACTTAGGAGCAGTGGGTGTGAAAGTTTGACGGCTTTAACGCCTGTGCGGCCCCACTTTTCGGTGTCGTGAGAGCGGCGGGCAGAGCATGCAATTTGAGCGAGGTCGGCAGAACGTGCGCAGTGCGCTTTGCCGCTGCAGGCTGGTTGCTTGATAAGAGCCCGTCAATGGTTACGGGACGGCAAACTGCCCGCGTGCGAGTAAGTCGACGTCCGGCTGTCAGGCTGAAGTGCCGAACGTGTCGGCGAAGAGGGCGTCCACAAACTCGTCCGCATTGAAGACGGCCAAATCACTGGGCGTCTCGCCCAGGCCGACGAACTTCACCGGGATGGCGAACCGCTCTCGAATGGGAATCACCACGCCGCCCTTCGCGGAGCCGTCGAGTTTGGCCAGGACGATACCGGTGCACTTGGCGGCGGTTGAAAAGCCCTGAGCCTGGCTGAGAGCATTTTGACCGGCCGTGGCATCGAGAACTAGCAGCACTTCGTGGGGCGAGTCCGGCACCTGCTTGCCGATCACGCGGTGGATCTTTTCCAGTTGTTGCATCAGGTTCGCCTGAGTCTGCAAGCGACCGGCGGTGTCGATGATGCAAATGTCGGCGCCTGATTCCACTGCCCGAGCGACCGCCCGGTGAGCGACTGAAGCGGGGTCGCTCCCCTGCTCCGCTTTGACGATGTCCACCCCCAACCGCTCCGCCCATATGCTGAGCTGCTCCACCGCAGCAGCTCGAAAGGTGTCGCCGGCTCCGAGGACAACCTTCTTGCCCTGCGTTCGAAACATGTTTGCGAGTTTGGCGATGGAAGTGGTCTTTCCGGAACCATTCACGCCGACGACCAGAATGACCGTTGGTCCGGATGGCGCAAAGTTGATCGGCCGTTCCGGCTGGGCAAGCACGCTCTTGAGCTCTTCCTTGGTGACCTTCAGGATGTCGGTCATGTGGACCACGCGAGCCCGGAAGTCGGTGCCGACTCGGTCGCGGACCCGGGTCGCGGTTGTGACGCCCATGTCGGTCTTGACCAGGATTGCAAAGAGCTCGTCGAGGAATGGCTCGTCGACGAGACGCCCTTCGCGCTTGAAGAGGTCTCGGATATCGGTGTTGAGGAAATCCGACGTCTTCTTCAGAGCGCTGCGCCAGCGAGAGAACATGCCTTGAGGTCCTTCGACTTCTTTCTGCGGCGTGGCGGCTGCCGTCGGCTTGGGGGGCGCGGGCTCAGCTTTTTTGGTGAAGCGGTCGAACAGTCCCATGGGATGGTTTTTCTTCGGCTGTTTGCGCGCCAGTTTAATGGGTGTGCTTTGCGGCTGCGAATCGGCGACTATTTCTTCTCGCCACTCTTTTGCAGGAATCGGTCGAGGATGCCGTTGACGAACTGAGGCGACTGTCGCGCACCGAAGCGTTTGGCCAATTCGACCGCCTCATTGATCGCGACGCGCTGCGGCGTGTCGCTGTGCAGAATCTCGTAAGCGCCAAGCCGTAGCACATTGCGGTCGGTGACCGCCATTCGGTCGAGCGACCAGTTATCGGCCCGCTCAGTCAGCAGCCGATCGAGTTCGCCGCGGTTCCGACGCACCCCGGCGAGCAGCTCGCGGGCGAAATCGACGAGTTCCTTCTCGTGGTTCAGGCGGCGCGCGAGGAATTGATCCGCTGTCGCCAGGTTGCGATCGGGATTCAGGTCGTCTTCGTAAAGTACCTGCAGGACAATCTCGCGAGCGCGACTTCGCCGGGACATGCCACCACCTATTGAGATCCGAGTCAGACAAGCTGGCTCGGAATCGGTCCGAATATCCGCTGCCTGGACAGCACACGTCCCATTATAGCCGACGAGGCGTTTTTGCTGGGGTGGCTCCGGCGAAAGTCATCCGCCCGACCGACCGGAATGGTGGCCAGCGGCCTTAAGAGAAAAGTGGACGAGGCGATTCGGGTTCATCCGCCACGGGCGGCGGGAGCTTGAGATGCTCGTAGGCCTTTTTTGTCACCATCCGCCCACGTGGCGTGCGAATGAGAAGACCGATGCGCAACAGAAATGGTTCGACTTCGTCAGAAAGCGTGTCGGGAGCCAGATTCATCGTATGGGCGATCGCTTCTACACCCGCCGGGCCGCCTGCAAACACGCGAATGATTGTTTGCAAGTAGGAACGATCCTGCTTATCGAGACCAAGTGCGTCGATCCCGGCCATCTCCAAGGCCGCTTGGGCTACGGGGACGGTTACTCGTCCGCCAGCTTTGCTGTCCGCATAATCACGAACCCATCGCAGGCGGTTGTTGGCGATACGCGGCGTGTCGCGACTTCGGCGGGCAATCTCAAGTGCGGAGGCTTCGTCGATATTGGCATCGAGTTTGGTCGCACTCCGCCGGACGATCTCTGTCAGTTCCTCGATCGAATAGAAGCCGAGATGCTCGCGGACGTGAAAGCGGTCGCGCAGCGGCGCGGACAGCATGCCCGCCCTGGTCGTTGCCCCAATCAGAGTGAATGGCTTGAGCTTGAGGTTGATCGTGCGAGCATTCACCCCTTCGCCCAGCACGATGTCGATGCGGAAGTCCTCCATCGCGGTATAGAGGTATTCCTCAACCGGCTTGGGGATGCGGTGGATTTCGTCGACGAAAAAGACCGCGTTGGCCTCCATGTTGGTCAGGTAGGGAATCAGGTCCTTCGGCGCCTTCAGTGCCGGCCCGCTGGAAGTGATCAGCGGGACGTTCAGTTCGCGGGGGATGCAGGTCGCGAACGTGGTTTTGCCCAGGCCAGGCGGGCCGTCGAACAAGATATGCCCCAGCGATTCGCCGCGTTTTTTGGCGGCATCGACGACGATCCGCAACCGTTCGATCACTTCCTGCTGGCCGATCATGTCGGACATGCGCTGGGGGCGCAGGTCGCGATCCTCATCATCGGGCAGCGGCTGATTAGAAAGGATCGTTTCTCGCGGCATAGGGGCACGTAGTGAACGGTTGTTAACTGGTACTGGCAGTATATCGGTTCGTACTTCCGGCGGGAAAGGGCGAACTTCCCTGGCTCAGTAACGGGTTGCAGCGACCAGCCGGAAAACCGTGCAGTCGGTTTTCCGATGCCAGACGGCGAGTCGTAAGTTCGGTTAACGGTTGCCATTAGTTGTTCAAACGGGTATCGTAGAGGGAAGCCCCCGAATCATTCCTAGGCCTGTGCGCGTGGTGAGGCGCCGTCCCACGCGGTAAAACTGTTCTTTGTCGTGCTGCCTGTCGATTCTTGGGGGCACTTTTCGCTGCCTTCCCACACCGCTTCCCTTTAAAAGTCTGCTCACCCGAGGAGTCGTATGGCCTCCGAAACGCTTGCTCCAGATCAGGTCGAAGCCAAAGCCCGTACCGCCAAGGAACAACTCGACGCTCATGCGTATGAGACCGTCCAATGGCACTTCCATGAGTCGACCGGCTGCCCGTTTTGGCTGGAGAAGGCGAAGGAACTGAAGTTCGACCCGCTGAAGGAAGTGAAGAACTTCGACGACATCAAGAAGTTCCCCGAGTTCGAGGACGAATGGCTCCGCGGCGGCCCAGTACGTCGGTGGGTGCCGAAGGGTCTGGCCGACAAGCCGACTTATGTTTTCGAGACCGGCGGTACCACCGGCATTCCGAAGAGCCGCGTCGTGATCGAGGATCACTGGATTGACTACGAGAACTTCTCACACACGCTGCCGGACGAATACTTTCCCAAAGGCGCCAACTGGCTGATGCTCGGCCCGAGCGGACCCCGCCGGCTTCGTTTGGCGGTTGAACATCTCTGCCAGTACCGGGGCGGCATCTGCTTCTGTATCGATCTTGATCCCCGCTGGGTGATCAAATTGATCAAGAAGGGGTGGATGGAGCATCTCGAGGAATACAAGAAGCACTGCATCGAGCAGGCGATCACCATTCTGACCGCCGGCCACGACATCAAGTGCATGTTCGCCACGCCGAAGCTGCTGGATGCTTTGTGTGCGGAACTTGAAAAGCGCGGCACCAGCCTCAAAGAGACCGGCGTGACCGGCATTTTCTCGGGCGGCACCGAGTTCACTCCGCAGTGGACCCGCTACTGCATCGAAGAACTCTTCGGCGGCCCGCCGGAAGAGAGCGGCATCTACATGACGCCGACGTACGGCAACACGCTGATGGGTCTCGCCTGCAGCAAGCCGGTGACGGCTGCGGACAAGTACAAAATCGCCTACTACGCCCCTCAACCGCGGGCCGTGATCGAAGTGGTCGATTTCGATGACTACAACAAAGTCGTCCCGTACGGCGAAACGGGCCGAGTGAAACTGACCACCCTGACCAAGGAGTTCTTCGTCCCCGGCTTCATGGAGCGAGACGAAGGCGAACGCGAGATGCCGTTCGCGAAGTACCCTTGGGACGGCATCAGCGGCGTTCGGCCGTGGCGCGGCATCGCCTCGCAGACGACGGTCGGTGTGTACTAACGGTTGCCGAACGACCTTAGCCGGAGGCTAACAGCGTCCGGAGAATGACTATCCCGGCTAGTGTTTCGTGAGATTCGCCGGCATCCGGCCGGCCTCGGAGATAAGCAGTGCTCAACATTCCCGTTCTTCGCTGGGGCAAACCATACGAATCGCTCGACGTGGCCGACGTGGTGCACTTCGCGACCGGCGAGCCGATTGCCAAAGTCAGCCAGGCCAACGGCGGTCTGATGACGCGCGACCTGCGCACGGCTCAGAAGGCCCGCGACGCCCTGCGGCAGATTCCGATTCACGACATCATTGCGAAGATGTCGCAGGTTGCCGATCTCTACGAGCACGGCACGCTTCCCATGGGGGACGGCCAGCAGTCGCCCGACGACTTCGTGCATCAGCAGTCGGCCAGCACCGGTCTGCCGGAGCATCTTTGTCGCGGCAATATGACGAAGAATGCCTTTGTCTTGAAGAACATGGAGAAGATCCTCGACTGCCTTACCCGCGGTCTGGATCTGAACATTTTCACGAAAGGTTGGGGCGAAGAAGGTCGTGGGGTGATTGTGAGCTACCAGGCTCAGTCGCCGGTCCTGGGCGCCGTGTTGCCATCCAATTCACCCGGTGTGCATACCTTGTGGCTGCCGGCCGTGCCGCTGCAGCTTGGTCTAGTGCTCAAGCCGGGTTCGTCGGAGATTTGGACACCATATCGCATGATCGCCGCCTACATCGCGGCTGGTCTGCCGGCGGAGGCGTTTGGCCTTTATCCCGGTCCGCAGGACGTAGGCGCTGCTCTGCTCGAAGCCTGCCCACGCTCGATGATCTTCGGCAGTGCTCAGACTGTGGAACGCTACAAGGGGAACCCGCGGGTTCAGGCCCACGGCCCAGGTTTCTCAAAGATCCTCATCGGCGATGACGAGGTCGACAACTGGGAGCAGCATCTCGACGTGATGGTCGAGAGCATCGCGACGAACAGCGGTCGCGGCTGCATTAACACGTCGGCGATTTGGGCGTCGCGTCACACGAAGGAAATCGCCCAGGCAATCGCCGAGCGGCTCGGACTAATCGACGTGAAGCCGCCGACCGATCCCGACGCGAAACTCGCCGCCTTCACGGTCGCAAATCAGGGCCAGGGCATTTGGGCTCTGATCGAAGCCGACCTCAAAGAGGCCGGTGTGACCGACATGACAGGCAAGTACGGCCCGCGTCTCGTCGAGAAGGAACGCTGCTCTTACTTGCGGCCGGTGATTGCTCACTGCGAATCGCCCGAATGTGCGATTTCGAAGAAGGAGTACATGTTCCCTTTTGCGAGCGTGGTGAAATGCCCGCAGGACCAGATGCTGGCCAAGATCGGGTACACGCTCGTCGGTACGGCCATCACCAAGAACGACAAGTGGATTCAGCAGTTGACCGATGCTACGCACATCGACCGCTGCAACATTGGTCCGATTCCCACGACCCGTTTGAACTGGCTCCAGCCTCACGAAGGCAACATCATCGACTTCCTGTTCCGCAACCGGGCGTATCAGGTTGCGAATTAGCAAATGACCACTGTCCAAGTGCCCCTGACCACGAGGGAAATCGGCGCCTGGCACTGGAGGACTATTCACAAGCCGTCAGTCGTCCCTGTTTGGTCATTGGTCATTAAAGGATTGGTCATCGCCTGATGGTTCCCTTCGACTTCCAGCCGCAGACTCGGATTGTCTTCGGCCCAGGTAAAATCGAAACACTTGGACAGCTTGCGGCAGAGCTTCAGGCAAAGCGGGCATTGGTCGTTAGCGACCGGGGCGTTGTTGCCGCCGGACACACAGCTCGCGGTATTGAGTCGCTTGAGAGAGCAGGCGTCGCCAATCAACTGTTCGACGCTCTGCACGAGAATCCAAACACCGACGATGTCGCCGCCGGCGTTAAGGCGGCCGAAGCGCATCGCCCCGACCTGATCATCGGACTCGGCGGCGGCAGCTCGATGGATTGTGCGAAGGGGATCAACTTCATCTACACCAATGGTGGTGAGATGAAGGACTACTGGGGCATTGGCAAAGCCACGAAGCCGATGCTGCCCATGATCGCCGTTCCCACCACTTCGGGCACCGGCAGCGAGACTCAATCCTTCGCCCTGATCTCCGATGCCAAGACGCACGCCAAGATGGCCTGCGGCGATAAAAAAGCGACGTGCAAAGTCGCCCTACTCGATCCGGAACTGACGGTCACGCAGCCGACTCGAGTGACCGCTCTCACGGGTATCGATGCGATTTCGCATGCCCTGGAAACGTTTGTCACCAAGAAGCGAAATCTGGTTTCACTCGCCTTCAGCCGCGAAGCCTGGCGTATGTTGGGGGGAAACCTTGCGCGGGTCGTCGACCACCCTGGGGACCTCGAAGCGCGATCTGCGATGCAACTCGGGTCGTGTCTTGCTGGCCTGGCGATCGAAAACTCGATGCTCGGAGCGACTCATGCACTGGCGAATCCGCTGACGGCCGCCTACGGCATTCCGCACGGCCAGGCAATCGCCGTCATGCTTCCGCACGTAGTGCGATTCAACGGCCAGGCGGTCGGTGGCTGGTATCGCGACCTGCTCGGCAGCAGCACCGATGACAACGGTTTGCCGCCTGCCGAAGAAGGATACGAAGGACTAGCCGCATTTCTGACTCGCCTAACGGAAAAACTTGGACTGGCCACAAGGCTACGAGATTTGGAAGTCGAGTCGGAGCGACTTTCGGACCTCGCAGCCGACGCGGCCAAACAATGGACCGCTACGTTTAACCCGCGTCCCGCGCATCAGCCGGAACTTTTGGCGATTTATCAGCAGGCGTTTGCGTAGAATAGTGGGCTGGGCACTCCACTGCCGCTGCGAAGTGTCCGTCTAGACCGATCATAACCGGGGCATCGTGATGCGATTACTAACCTTCCTGGCGATCATGCTGGTGAGCGGGACGGTCTGCCGGTCGTTTGCCGCCGACGCTCAAAGCCAAGAGAAGTCCGCCTCGGCAGTGCCGGTGGCGACGGCCAAGAACTGGCCGCTTTTCCGTGCCGATGCCCAGGGGACCGGCGTCGCTCGCTCGGAGCTACCCGCCAAGCTGGAACTTCTTTGGAAGTACACCGTCGACAATGGCGCCTTCGAATCGACGGCTGCGATCGTCGACGGCGTGGCCTACATCGGCGATTTGGATGGAAAGCTCTACGCGCTGGATGTTGCGACCGGCAAGGAACTTTGGAACTACAAAGTCGATAGTGGTTTCATCGCCTCGCCGGCGATTCGCGACGGTCTGCTTTACATCGGCGACATCGACGGCAACTGCTACGCGTTCAGCCTGAAGGATCACAAGCCGGTCTGGCAGTTTGCGGCTGAGGCGGAGGTCGATTCCAGTGCCAACTTTTGGCGCGACAAGGTGCTGTTCGGATCGCAGGACCGGCACTTGTATTGCGTGGATGCTAAAACCGGCAAGCTGGAGTGGAAGCATGCGATTGATGATCAGATTCGCTGCACTCCTACGGTGGTCGGTGACCGAGCGTTCGTTGCGGGCTGCGATAGCTTGCTGCACATCATTGACCTGACCAAGGGAGAAGCGGTCGGGCAAGCGCCGATCGATGCGCCGACGGGTGTCACCCCTGCCGTGCTCGGTGACATCGTCTACTTCGGCACCGAAGGGGGCGTGATGTTCGGAATTGATTGGAAGCAGGCCAAGGAAGTCTGGCGGTCGGAGGACAAGGGTTCCAAGCAACCATACCGCAGCTCTCCCGCCGCGACCGACACGGCCATCATCGTTGGCAGTCGCAGTCGAAAGGTGCAGGCGCTGGATCCGGCGACGGGCAAGGAAGTCTGGAGCTTTGCCTCGAAGCAGCGCGTCGACAGCTCACCCGTCGTTGTCGGCGAGCGGGTGTTTGTCGGTTCCGCCGATGGTCGATTGTATGAACTGGATGCGAAGAGCGGCAAGGAAGTTTGGCAGTACCAAGGCAGCGGCAGCTTCACCGGGTCGGCCGCCGTGGCTGACGGCAAGCTGATTATCGCGAGCGACCGCGGAGTGGTTTATTGCTTTGGAGCGAAGTAGTCACTCTGCCATTTCCATTTCACCGAGTTCGGACAGACAGAGAAAGTTGCCGTGACGACCGAAGCCACCAAAACCGAAGTCGGCAGTTACTTCATTTCGAACTACCCGCCGTTCTCGCAGTGGACGCCCGAGCAGCTTCCGGCTGCGGAGAAGGCGCTACATTCCGCTCCCCTCTTAGATGCTAGTGGCGAGCCGTCGCCGCTCGGTCTGTACTTGCACATCCCCTTCTGCCGGAAGCGGTGCAAGTTCTGCTATTTTCGTGTGTACACGGATAAGAACGCACACGACGTCGAGAGCTATGTTTCGGCCCTGTCGCGAGAGATTGAACTCGTGAGCAAGTTGCCAATCATGGGAGATCGGCCCTTTCGCTTCGTCTACTTCGGCGGCGGTACGCCCTCGTTCTTGTCGGCGAAGCAGCTTACTTCCCTGGTCGACCGCTTACGGGCGAACATCAACTGGGACCATGCGGAAGAGGTGACCTTCGAATGCGAACCTGGAACGCTTTCGCAGCCGAAGGTGCACACGCTCCGCGAACTGGGCGTGACGCGACTGAGCCTAGGAGTGGAAAACTTCAGTGATGCGGTGCTGGAGGAGAACGGCCGAGCGCACTTGTCGGGCGAAGTCTACAAAGCCTGGGATTGGATCAAGGCTGCTGCCTTTCCGAATGTGAACATCGACCTGATCAGCGGCATGGTTGGTGAGACTTGGGAGAACTGGCAGGACAACATCCGCCGGACGATCGACTTATCGCCTGACAGCGTGACCATCTATCAGTTGGAACTGCCGTTCAACACCGTCTATTCCAAGGACATCCTCGGCAACCAGATCGAGATTCCGGTTGCAGATTGGCCAACCAAACGTCACTGGCTCAATTACGCTTATGACGAGCTGCAATCGGCTGGCTATCACGTCTCGAGCGCCTACACGCTCGTGAAGGACCCGGCGAAGGTCAATTTCAGCTACCGCGATAATCTGTGGCGCGGCAGCGATCTGCTGGCCACGGGTGTCGCCAGCTTTGGGCATGCTTCGGGAGTCCACTATCAGAACAAAACCGAATGGGGCGACTACATCAGCACGTTGCTTGAACGCAATGAGCTGCCGCTTCATCGGGCGATGCAACCGAGCCGGCACCAGCTCATGATTCGCGAGATGATCCTGCTGCTAAAGAAGGGGCATCTCGACGCGGGCTACTTCCGCGAGAAGTTCGGCGAGGAAATTCTCGACGAGTGGCGCGAGGTGTGGGAAGAGCACAAGGCCGACGGCACGCTCACGATCGACGGGGATCGGATCGATCTGACCCGCAAAGGCCTGCTGCATGCCGATGCCTTATTGCCGCCATTCTTCGAGCCGCAGTTTCAGGGAGTCCGCTACACATGAGCGACTCGCCCGGCGAGACGCTCACCTTCGCGATGGGGAACTTCATCGCGGAGTTTCCGACCGATCGCCTCTACGCTAAAAACCACATGTGGGGGCAGCGGCGAGGAGAGCTAATCCGCTTCGGCTTTAGCGCCTATGCGGTCCGGTTGCTCCAGGACGTTTATTTCCTGGATTGGACCGTCGATGCCGGTGCCGATTTGCCTGAGCGGGCGGAAATTGGGCAAATCGAGAGCAAAAAAGCCGAAAGCAGCCTATATTCGCCGATAGCTGGCCGGCTGACTCGATTCAACGCCGAACTGCTGTCCGACCCCTCCGCGATCAACGTCGATAAGTACAATGGCGGGTGGTTGTTCGAAATGGCTGGCGACGGCCAGCAGTTACTCACGCCGCCACAATATCTGGAACACCTGGCAGCCGTTTGGGAAGTGACCCAGCGGACGATCAAAGGTCAAATGAACGAGTAAGAAAGCGAAAAGCTTAGCCGCTGAACTGAAAGCCTTCGGACATCGTTCCCTGCTCTTACCTCTCGCACCACCCGCCATGGCCAAACGCATTGCCGTCGTCATCTCGCAGGGCCAAAGCGCCAATCCCGCCAAGCGTCAGCTTGAGGAGGACCTGGTAGCTGCACTGCTGTTCGAGCCGGGCATCGATGTGGTGGTTATTCCACATCTCTATGACTTAAAGCCCGACGGGACCGGCGCGCTCGCATTGCAGGGAATCGCAGGCAATATGATTGTGCTCTCGTGGCTGTACGAGCGAGCCGCACGCTGGACCCTCGATCGCTTCAACGTCCGGGGCTTGGAAGGGCAGTCGCTCATCAAATCGACTGACGATGAAGACGATGAAGACGACGAAGAGGATGGTGAAGATGCCGAGCCGAACGACAAGACGCGCGTCATCGATTCTCGGCCGATCCCGCAGCGCCGCATCTACTGCCTGGACCTGCGAGTACACAATTCGGCTGCTCCCTACGTTGAAGAAGTGAAGCGGATCGCACGCGAGAATTCGTTTCAACTGATGCCGCTGTCGCTTGGTTCGGCGCCATCGCCCACTCCGCAGCAGTTGCAGCGGATGTCACAGCCGACAAACGACACCGCCCTGCCCCTCCTCGGCACGAGTAGCCCAGTCGAGCCGCCGGCTCCGCCGGCGCAACCAGGGCCAGAAGCATCGTCGACAGGCGCAACGCTCACCGAAGCCAAATCACCCACCGACTCGGCAGCTCAGCTAACCCGCATCGAGGAATCGCTCGACCGACGCTGGTACCCGGTTATCGACTACAGCCGCTGCACCAATTGCATGGAGTGCATCGACTTTTGCCTGTTCGGCGTGTATGGCGTCGACAAAGTTGACACGATCCTCGTCGAACAGCCCGATAACTGCCGCAAAGGTTGCCCGGCGTGTAGCCGCGTTTGCCCCGAGAATGCAATTATCTTCCCTCAACACAAAGCGCCAGCCATCGCCGGCGCTTCCGTGGTCGCGGACAGCCTGAAGATCGATCTCTCCAAGCTCTTCGGCGCTCCAGATACGAAGGAATCGGCGGAAGCGATCGCCATTCGGGAACGAGACGAGCAACTGATGCTCGCTGGGCGGGCCGCGGTTGGAGCCAATGTCGGATTGCCGAAGCGGCACGCCGATGCGCCAGCGCCTGCTCAAAAGGACGAACTCGACTCCCTGCTTGATGCGCTCGACGACGCGGACCTGTAGTCGTGTCACTGCCCATTCACGTGCTTCCCATCGTCGAACGATGGGATTGTCATCAGTGCGGCGTGTGTTGCCGCGGTAGTATCGTCCCACTGAGCGATGCGGACGTGGCCCGCTTGCGCGAGCAAAAGTGGCATGAGCGGCCCGAGTTCGCAGGGGTTCAGACGACCGTTTCGCTCGGCGGTGTTCGCGGTCGCCAACAGCTCGGTAAACGGGCCGACGGCAGCTGCGTCTTTCTCCAGGACGACGGCCTCTGCTTGATCCACAAGGAACTTGGTTTCGACGCCAAACCGCTGGTATGCCGCACGTTCCCGCTGCAACTGATTCCGCGCGAAAAGGATGCAGTTCTCACGCTCCGCCGGGCATGTCCCTCGGCAGCCGGTGACCGAGGGCGGGAACTGACAGAGTATCTCGCTTCCGCGCGAGCAATCGCCGCAGAAGGCCATCTCGCCGAGAGCGGCGTCCCTCCACCGCCATTTAAGCCGGGCGAGACGAGCGATTGGAAGCGGTCCCGGATCGTCCTCGAAGCTTTGCGCCGGCTAACTTGTGACGACCGCTACCCGCCGATTCGCCGCCTGGTGCATGGGCTAGAGTTTTGCCGCTTTATCGAGACGGCGAAGACTTCTGAGTTGTCGAACGCGAAGCTCAACGAGTTAGTTCAAGTCCTCGAGAACAACATTACGGACGATGCCGCCATACACTTTGCCGAACGTAAGCAGCCAACCAGTGCTGCTCGGGTTCTTTTTCGCCAGATCGCCCTGGAAATCATGCGGCTGCATCCAAGTATCTACCACCAGCCGAAATGGTCGGCCCGGCTGAAGATGGCCGGCTGGGCGCTAAAAACGGTATGGGGTCGCGGCCGCGTGCCCAACGTCTGGCGTGAGTTCCCGCGGCCGACTTTCGCTGAGTTGGAACAGCCGCTCGCACGGCTGGACGCAGAGTTAGTCCTACCCCTGGCTCGCTACTTCGAGACGAGCACTGCCTCGTACCAATACGCTTTAGCCGACCGCGGCGGTTGGACGGTGATCGAGAGCTATCGCCAGCTGGCGCTGCTGTATCCGGTTGCGCTCTGGCTGCTGCGCTGGGTTTGCTCAAACCGCGAAATCACGCTCGACGACTTGCTGCGAATCCTCGCCGCGATTGACCGATCACAAGGCTATGCCCCGCTCGCCGGACTGAAGCAAAGGTCCCGGCTCAGGACATTGGCAGCGATCGGTGAACTGCCGACTCTCATTGCGTGGTACGGGCGCTAAAGCGTTCCGCATCAATCCAGGGCATCCGGATAAATTACGACTTCAATGCGTCGATTGGCGGCCTGACCCGCTGGCGTGGCATTGGAAGCGATCGGGTGATTCTCACCCATGGCCAGGATCGACAGCTGGCGCTGCGGCAGGTGATTCCGCTGTACGAACTGCTGAAACACTGCCTGGGCCTGCCCACCGCTGAGCATGTGGGCAGCGGCGGGGTTGAAGGCAGCGGAGTTATCGGTGTGTCCTTCGATGATCACGCGTTGACGCGGATACGACCGGGCGATCGCGCCGGCCACTTCGTCGAGGATTCGCACGCCGTCGGCATGCAGCTGGGCGGTGCCGGTTCCAAACAGCTTGTCCGCAGGTAGCTCAATACGGATCACTTCCCCTTCCTGACGAACATTAATGCCCGGCAGCGATACGGGCGTCAAGCTTTGTCGGACGCTGTTGTTGGCTGAGATGCTGGCTCCGCCCCTGAATTGAGTCGATGCTTGCAGGGCAGTTAGTTGCTTGTCGGCTTCCTGCTTGGCGAGCGTCATGTCGCGGGCCTTGTTGGCCATCTCGCCAAGCTGCTTCTGCAGGAGCGAAATCTGATCGGTGTACTGCGTCCGCTGTTGCTCCGCCTGGGCCAGCTGGCGGTGCAAGTCGCTGTTATTCACGTCCAACTGTCCAACCCGCCTGGTCAGATCCTGAACCTGCACGGCGAGTGATTGGGCTTGCTGCTGCCATACGTTGCTCTGCGCAGTCGTAGCGGCAGCAATGCCGCCGGCAGCCGGCTGAGCGACACCCGCCGTGGTCGGCTGAAAGGGACCCTGCTTGCAGCCGACGGCGAAGATCGCGGCGCAAACCGCCAGCAGGGCGAGCGGCAGGGCTCTCTGCGGGCGGTTGGGCTTCATGATGCTTCCTGGACGGTGGTTGTCAGAATCGAGCGCACGAGTGGGTAGTTCGCCGCCGAAGGCCTGGTAAACAAACGCGCGGGATCGTAGCGAGCCGTGGCAAGCCGAGCAAGAGCGAAATTGGCGGTAGCCCGCGGAGGTAGAATTGGGTCTGGTCGGCGACCGCTTTGCTTTCTGGCTCCTCTGGCACTTTCTAGAACAATGTCCCTTCGCGTCGAACTTCCGCCCTCAAACATTCCGCTCGCCGACGGCGGGCTCGCGGGAGGTTGGTGGCACGAGACGGACGAACCAAACCGCATCCATTGCGACCTTTGCCCGCGTGCTTGCATGCTGCGACCCGGCGATCGGGGATTCTGCTTCGTCCGTGAGAACCGTGATGGGCAGATGGTGCTTTCGACTTATGGTCGCAGCACCGGCTTCTGCATCGACCCGATCGAAAAGAAGCCGCTCAACCATTTCCTGCCCGGCACCAGCGTACTGTCGTTTGGCACTGCGGGCTGCAATCTCGGCTGTAAGTTCTGCCAGAACTGGGAGATCTCCAAGTCGAAGGAGATCGAGCGACTGAGCGAGGAGGCAACCCCGGGGGCAATCGCCGCGGCGGCGCAGACAATGAGCTGCCGCAGTGTGGCGTTCACCTACAACGACCCAGTCGTATGGGCTGAATACGCGATCGACACGGCCAAGGCCTGCCGAGCCGTCGGTGTGAAGACTGTTGCGGTCACAGCCGGCTACATTACCGAGGCCGCTCGAACGCCCTTCTTCGAGTACATGGATGCAGCGAACGTCGACCTGAAAGCGTTCACCGAAGACTTCTACCGACACGTCACGCTCTCGCACCTACAGCCGATCCTAGACACGCTTCGCTGGCTTCAAGCAGAGACGAACGTCTGGTTCGAGATTACGAACCTGATCATCCCGCACGCGAACGACAGTGCCGACGAACTGAAACGCATGTGCGATTGGATCCTCTCGAACCTCGGCCCCGATGTGCCGGTTCACTTCACCGCGTTTCACCCCGACTTTCGGATGAACGACCGGGGTCGAACGCCGGCCGACAAATTGCTCGAAGCTTACAACATCGCCCGCTCCACCGGCCTCAACTTTCCGTACGTCGGCAATATTCATGCGCCGCAGCAGCAGACGACTTACTGCCCGGGGTGCCGCGATGTGCTCATCCAGCGAGTTGGTTACACGCTCACGCGCTGGGAACTCGGAGGCAATCGGTGCGCGAAGTGCCAATCAGTTGTGGCAGGTCTCTTTGAAGATTCGCCCGGCAATTGGGGTAGTCGCCGTCAGGCGGTGCGGATCGCCGACTACGCGCCGGCATCGGCTTTGCGGCTGCAAACCATTGAAAGGACCAATCCCCAGAGAACGGCGTAACTATAGTGACCGCAGGACTCTTCCGTGTCGACCGACTCTTCTAGCAGACTAAAGCTCTCGGCTGACCAGCAGCGAGCCGTGCTTGAAGCCGCCAAGAGAGTACTGACTGGCGCCGTCGTTGGGCAGCGAATGGAGTTGCCGGCTGGTGCGCTTAACGCGATTGCCGACCTGCCGGTCATGGGTGCGTTCGTAAGTCTCAAACGCCGCGGCAGGTTGCGAAGTTGTTGCGGCTTTCTCTCGTCGCAGGCCGCTCTCCTGCAATCTGTCGTGCGCGCTGCCGAGCGGACCGCGGTCGACGACCCTCGCTTCCCGCCCGTTTCGACCAGCGAGTTGCCGTACCTCGAGTTGGAAGTCTGGCTGCTCGAAAACATGCAGCCCATCCAAGCCTCCGCCGAGGCTCGCCGCGATGCGGTGACGATCGGGCAACATGGCCTGCATGTGGAGCGTGGTCCTCAAAACGGACTGCTGCTTCCGAGCGTGGCGATCGAACACCAGTTGTCCGCCGAGGAATTTTTGCAACACACGTGCCTGAAAGCGGGCCTGCCGCGCGATGCCTGGAAGGAAGAAGGGACACTGGTATCGATCTTCGAGGGGCATGTCATCCGGGGTAACTTGACCCAGCCATTCCATATTGTGTCGGTTCCCCGGCCATCGCTGACCGAAGAAGACGTGGTCGCCGTTGCGCAGCATTGCTCGCACAATTTGAGGCAAATCCTTACTAGGCACTCCCAAGTGAGCGATGCCGACCTCGTAGAAGAACTGTTGGTCCATGGAGTCGTCCTCACTCTACTCACGAACACCGGCGAGCAGCTGTTTCAGGTGAACCGGCTCTCGCTGCGCGAGCCAATGCCGTTGCGAGGAGCGATCTACAATCTCACCGAGGCTCTTGCTCAGGAAGTGGAGCGCAGCACAGTTCGAGCAGCCGAATTGGCAACGATGCGAGTGGCCGTGGCCGTGCTTACCGATCCCGCCTTGCACGGGACGGTGTCGGAGCCGGATCTACGTGGCGTCGATCCCCGGGAGCGTCTGCTACTGCTAAAAGAACGCGGCAAGACGGTTGGCTTGTACGACCGAGACCGAAAGCCTGAGCAACTACTCTCAGAAGGCTCTGTCACAATCCATCTAGATTCGCCCGGCCAGGCGATGGTCGTTAGTCTAGCAATCGCAACCGCCGAACGTCGCCTGGTCCTCTCCAATCTACCGCGTCCGGCGCTAGGGCCCGACGTTCGACTACCGGCGCAAGCCGGGCGTTTCTATCCCCGCAGTGCGGCGGAGCTAAGCGATTTGGTTGGTGCGTGCCTTATGGGCCCGCCAGTCAAGAAGCACCGTTGGCCCGCGGCAATGGTGCCGCACGCTGGCCTGATCTACTCGGGGCACGTCGCTGGCAATGTTCTGCGTCAGATCGAGTTTCCCTCAACCGTCATCGTGATCGGCCCGAAGCACACGCGCTATGGTGTCGAGTGGGCCGCGGCGCCAAACGAGCAGTGGTCGATACCCGGAGCCGCCCTAGCAGCCGACCGCGCGCTGGCCAACCGCCTAGCGGACGCGATTCCGGGACTGGAACTCGATGCGGCGGCGCATAGCCAGGAACACGCAATAGAGGTGGAATTGCCGTTTCTCGCCCGACTCGCTCCGCAAAGTCGCGTTGTCGGCATTGCCCTAGGCATGGCGAATTGGAATCGGTGCCAGCAATTCGCAGCTGGCCTGGCTCAGGTCATTCGCACACTTCCCGAGCCGCCGCTGTTGCTGATCTCGAGCGACATGCACCATTTTGCTGACGATGCCGAAAACCGTCGGCTGGACGAGATTGCCCTGCGCGCGATGGAATCGCTCGATCCGCGAACGTTGCTCGAAACCGTAGTCCACGAGCGCATTACGATGTGCGGCGTCGTGCCGGCAACCATCGTCATGGAAACGCTACACCAACTGGGACTGTTGCGGCGAATCGAGCGGGCTGGATATGCGACGAGCGGCGATGTGACTGGCGACCGCTCGCGCGTGGTTGGCTATGCCGGGATGCTGCTGGGCGATGGATGACAGCTGAACCGCCTACTCAGCCGAGTCGCTACTTAGCCACTTTCTGGAAAACTTAGCAACTCTCAGCCGCTCATAAGGCCCGCTCATGCCTACCTCGTAAAAACAGTAGATCGAACCATCGGCTCCGACGGCGAGATCACTGTAGGCACTTGGCCCGGACTCGAGCACACGCTTAGAGCGCCAGGTCTTGCCGTCGTCCTCGCTCAGTTGCACCGACAGATTTTTGCGCCCCTTCTCAGTATCTGGATTCGCAAACACGATCGACGGTTTGCCACCTCCGCCGGCCGACTGGCCGTCCACGCGTACGATGCTGGCCATGCAGACCGGTTCGAGCAGTGCTTCGGCGAACTTTGGTTCGCTCCATTTGGTCGCACCATCCGGACCGATTGCGAAGGCCCGGCGATGCTCCTTCGATTCGCTGCGCAGGTTGATCATGACCTGGCCATCGGACAGTTCGACGACAATCGATTCGCTTGGATTCTTCAGCGGACGTTGCTCACCGGCGACGATGTCGCCACGGTGCCATGTCTTGCCACCGTCGTCGCTGTAAATCGTGCTGACGATGCTGGGCCGATGTGCATGACCCCCTTTGCCGGTCGAGAGCCAGACCGCAGTGAGCAAGCGGCCGTTTCTCAGCTGAATGCCATGCCCCGGACCCACGGCGAACGATTGCCAGTCGTAGTCGGGACGGAAGGCGTCGATCGCGGACGTAATTTCGACCGGCTTGCTGAACGACTGCCCGTCGTCGCTGCTCGTCATATGGAACAGGCGGTTATATTCAACGCAGTAAAGGAAGTGGACGAGGTCGTTCTTGGAGTCGACGATCGCCAGCGGATTGTTGATGGTTATCTCGCCTTCTTTGCCCAGTCCCTGGGCGACTGCGGCAGGATTGCGATCGAACTTTCCTTCCAACTCGACAATCTTTTCCGCTGCGCTCCACGTCTTGCCGCCATCGGTGCTGCGGCGCATCAGAATATCGATGTGCCCCCAGTCTGCTCTAGCGCTTTTGCGCGCTTCGCAATAGGCGAGGAGCGAGCCGCGCGGCGTCGCGACAATGCCAGGGATGCGATACAGTTCGTAACCGCCCTGGCCGGCCTGAAACAGATCGACTTGCTCAAACTCCGGTTCGGCCGCGGCCGAATGGCTAACTGCCAGAGCGAGCACGAGACCGATTGCCGCAATGAACGAAGTCGTAATTCTCATGAGGTGACGCTCGCTTCCATCAGTACTTGCTGCAACAGTTCCATTTCCTCGGTCCCGCCAACGATCAGCGGCGTGCGCTGGTGGAGATCGGTTGGCGGGATCTCAAGGATGCGGCCACAGCCGTCGGTGGCCTTTCCGCCAGCTTGCTCGGTGAGGAAGGCAATCGGATTGGCTTCATAAAGCAGCCGAAGCTTGCCGCTCGGGTGCGAAGCGGTAGGCGGATACAAAAACACGCCGCCCTTGAGCAGTGTGCGATGAAAGTCAGCCACAAGCGAGCCGATGTAGCGGGACGAATAAGTTCGCCCCGTCGCTCCTGAGCGCAACAAGCTGAGGTACCTCCGATAGCCATCGGGGAAACCGTCGGCATTTGCCTCATTGACGGAGTACACCGTTCCTGCGGCGGGCATGCGGATGTTCTCATGGCTCATCAGGTAGGCGCCGATTGCTGGATCGAGCGTAAAGCCGTGCACCCCGTTGCCCGTCGTATAAACGAGCATGGTCGACGACCCATACACGACGTAGCCGGCGGCCACCTGCTGGTAGCCGGCCTGCAGCACGTCGGCCATCGAATCGCGCGTTCCATCCGGATCCTGCTCGCGGCGGAGTATCGAGAAGATGGTGCCGACGCTTACATTGACGTCGATATTGCTCGAGCCATCGAGCGGATCGAAGACGACGACATACTTGCCATGCCGCCGATCTCGTTCGACAACCACCGGTTCTTCGTTCTCTTCCGAGGCCATGATCGCCACATTGCCCCGATTGCCCAGGAACTGCAGCAGCGTGTCGTTGGCCAGCGAATCGAGCTTTTGAACGGTTTCGCCCTGGATGTTCTTTTCGCCGGTTGAGCCCAGCACATTGTCCGTGATGCCGGCCCGGCGGACTGCGGCGGCAATGATCTTCGTCGCTAGAGTAATTCCGGAAAGCAGCCAGGAAAACTCGCCACTGGCCGTCGGAAAGTGCCGCCGTTGCTCTTCAAGGATGTGCTGCTGAACGGTCAGTAGTTTGAAGGTGCTCATCGTCGCGTGCTGTGAGAAGGCGGAATGCAGATCTCGAGAGACAGGGCAATGGTAGCTGCTGATGTGCACCGTCGGAAGCAACCTCGAGGCGGTCGCTACAGTGTAGCACGGCGTGTAATCGTTGACAACTATTAATAACTTGTGTATGTTGGTGGACGATTCCTTTCCGGTCTCAACTTGCCTGGCATGTGATGATCGACTTAGGACGGATATTGATTCAGCTCCAACCGAGGTGCCTGGTGAAAAACCTCGGGGGTTTTTCACCAAGTTGGGGGCCCCTGGGAGGGCAAGTTTGGTGAAAAACCTACTCAGTTTTTCACCACTCACCACCTGCAAGGTCTCGGCAAGAATCGAAGTAACTGCGGCGAGAGGATTCTCAGATTCGGCCCAGCAATTGGCGACACGACGATTCTCTTGGTTTCGGTAGCGGGAGAGCTTACGATGGCTGGCGGAGATTACTGCCCCACACCTCACCTCTCCGCCCACCTCAGCAACATTGCCGTGCTTAAGCGAAATCCCGTAGTTCGAAGCCGGCTGGCCTTTACGCTTGTCGAGCTCCTGGTGGTCATTGCCATCATCGGGGTGCTCGTAGCGCTGTTACTCCCCGCGGTTCAGGCGGCCCGCGAAGCTGCGCGGCGGACTCAGTGCTCGAACAACCTGAAACAGCTCGCGATCGCTGTCCACAATCACCACGATACGCACAACCGGTTCCCTCAGAACGGCAGCCGGACGGGCGACAATTCGGGTGTGTGCTGCAATGAGTTCGCTTGGAGTTGGATCGCGCGGACGCTGCCGTTTATCGAAGCCAATCCGCTCTATGACCAGGCAGGGATCGACACCAAGTCGATGAAGGGCAACGTTTACATCCAAACGAAGATCAAGAGCTTCCTGTGTCCGAGTGATGGCGCCCAAGGGCAAAACCCGAGTACGACTCGTTCTGATTCCTGGATCTGGAGTGACGCTCCGATTGGATTGACCAATTACAAGGGTGTTAGCGGCGCAAATTGGTGCTACGGCAATTGGCCCTATGCGGGGCCGACGGGAAATTGCGACTGCTTCTATCAGGACGGCAAGGGACGAGGGGACGGTATCTTTTTTCGCACGGATATTCTCTACAAGCAGACGTTTGCCGAAGTGACCGACGGCACAAGCAACACGCTCATGATAGGCGAGGATGTGCCTGAGGTAAGTTCCTGGTGCAGTTGGCCCTACGCGAATCACGCAGTCGGTACTTGCGCGATACCACCGAACGTGAACCTCAAGAAAGAGTTCGGCGCAGCCTACACCTGGAATTACGAGAACACGTATTCGTTTCGGAGTCGCCATCCGGCCGGTTTGCAATTCGGCTTGGCCGACGGATCGGTTCGGTTTCTTTCGCAAACCGTCAATCTACAAACGTACCGCGACCTGTCGAGCAAGCAGGGTGGCGAAACCGTGCAGCTCGATTGATCTCATGTGACTCAGCTGCGGAACGTTCTTTGTTGATGGGTGCTTCTATGGCTCGCTGGTGTCCCTGTCTCCTAACGCTGCTGCTCGTCGTGAGCGGGTGTACGAGCGAGCCAGGCCGCGTGCCGGTGAGCGGCAAGGTTACTGTCGACGGCGAACCGCTGCCGTACGGCCAGGTGGTCTTTCAGGCGGATACTGAGCGTGGCAACAAGTCGGGCGAAGAAGCGCGCGGAAGCGTTGGACCGGATGGAAGCTATACGCTCGCCGCCGGTGATCGGCCGGGCGTATCGCCAGGGGCTTACGCCGTGGTGATTTTCGCGGTGCCCGCAAGCTCGCCGGAAGGAAGTTATGAGCCGCCGAAGTGGGCTGCGAATCAGAGGTACAGCCAGGCAGCTACCTCTGGGCTGCGAGTAACCGTGAAGAGTGACGCGCCGGCGGGCGAGTACGACTTCGAACTGGAAAAGTGACTTTGATTCGCTGGCTAGTGGACCGGAGTGGGAATTGGCAGCTTCGTGCCGATTTTTCCACCTCTACCGTTTGGCAGGCCGGCAAGGCAGAAGCTACAGTTAATGGCCCTCCCGTCTTCGGTGAATTGCAACGAGGCATACAGCAATGCGGATTTCGGTTTTGGCCTGGTGTTTGATCGGCAGCACGATCGTCGCGACGGCTTTCGGCCAGGATGAAAGCAAGGACAGGAAGAAAACCCCACCCAAGGACAAAGGCAAGTTCGCTGTCACCGATCTTGCGGAGGCACAGGCCGATCCCGACTTTCTGCTGCAGGGCGAGTATCTCGGCTGGCTGAACGACGCATCGGGCGTCAGTAGTTCCTTTGGTCTGCAAGTCGTAGCCGGAGGAGACGGGAAGTTCGATGCGGTGCTGCTTCCCGGCGGCCTGCCGGCGACTGGCTGGAATCGAGCGGATCGGATCAAACTCAAGGGGAAAATAGACGACGACGGACTGCTCTCGCTCGGCGGGGACGAGTATGAGGTGATCGTCTCGTATAACAAAGCGTCGGTGCTCAACCGCAAGGGAAATCGGCTCGGCGAGCTGAACAAGGTACGGCGGAAGAGCCCAACGCTCGGTCTGCAGCCGCCGGCGGGAGCTTATGTGGTTTTCAATGGCAGCAATACCGACGAGTTCAGTAACAAAGCAAAGAAGACGCCGGACGGCAGCCTGCTAGCCGGTGCACTTACGAAGGCGACGGTGGGTGACTTCCGCCTGCATCTGGAATTCTGCACGCCCTACATGCCTTATGCCCGCGGTCAGGGACGGAGCAATAGCGGCGTGTACATTCAGCAGCGATACGAGGTCCAGATCCTCGATTCGTTCGGCCTGGAGGGAATCGAGAACGAGTGTGCCTCCCTCTACAAGCAGAAGCGGCCGGACGTAAACATGGCGCTGCCCCCGCTAACCTGGCAGACTTACGACATCTATTTCAGTGCGCCGCGTTTTGCCGGCGACGGCAAGACAAAGGTCTCGAACGCTCGTATCACTGTGCTGCACAACGGCGTGCCGGTGCATTTGCATCGCGAGATTGTCGCCAAGACGGGCGGCGGCAAGCAGGAAGGGGCCGAAGCCTTCCCCATCAACCTGCAGGATCACAGCAATCCGGTGATGTTCCGCAATATTTGGATGGTCCCGAACGTCGGCGACTATTCTTACGGAGTGACGCCCGTTTACTGTGTGGAACCCTCAAGGGGGTTGCTTCGGCGGGGATGCCGCTGAGGTCGAGATCGTGATTGGCAACTGGTCGAGTCAACCGCTGTCGGTGTTGGTCTCACCTCCGAGGATCAGACCTTGAAGTTCAGGCTTTGAGTGAGCGTACCACGCTCGCAATCGTGTCAGCCTAGGAGTACTCTTCCATCACCCGCCGGCTAAAGGAATCGAGCTTGCGGGTGTCGCTCACGACGTAGCGCATGCCGAGGGCATCACTGACGAGGTAGTGGTGTGGTGCGATGCGCCGCACGTCGTCTTCGCTCTTGAGGATGAACGACGTCGGTCCTCGGTCGGTCTCGACCTTCCACTCGCACGGTTCCGTATCGCTACTGACGTGCAGGATGCGGCTGATTTCGGGCAGAAATTGTTGCTGCCGTAGTTCTTCGAGGATCAGCCGCTGCGTGTCTTCCGGAAGTTGCCCCAGATCGTCAATCGTGGCGACTTCGCGTCTTTGAGGATCGACAATCGCGATCCAGCGAGTTGGTTCGCTGAAAGGGAACATGCGCACCGGCATTACGCCTGGGTGCACCTTGCCGTCCGCATCGGTGAGCACCAGATTGGCGAACGCATCCCTGGTCAGTTGAAACGGCGGGTTTGTGCTGCTCATGGGCTAAGCTCCATCCGCGCCGGCGAGTTCGTACTGTGCCTGATGGAGTCGTGCGTAGACGCCCGACTTCTCGAGCAATTCTTCGTGAGCGCCGACCTCGCTGATCAGGCCGTCCTCCATGACCACCAGCCGGTTGGCATTGCGGAGCGTACTCAGGCGGTGAGCGATGGCGATTGTAGTTCGGCCTCGCACGAGCACGTCGAGCGCTTCCTGGATTTCGCGCTCCGTCTCCGTGTCGACGGACGAAGTTGCTTCGTCGAGGATCAGGATCCGCGGATCGGTCAGCAGTGCGCGGGCGATCGAAATGCGCTGCCGTTCGCCGCCCGAAAGCGATTGGCCTCGCTCGCCCACGATCGAATCATAGCCGTCGGGGAGGCGGAGGATGAAATCGTGTGCTCGGGCCGCGCGGGCCGCGTTGATGATTTCTTCCCGCGTCGATTCCGGGCGGGCGTAGGCGATGTTGTCGGCGATGGTGCCGTAGAACAGAAACGGCTCTTGGAGCACGATACCGATGTTGCGGCGGTACTCTTCGATCGGGAAGGACCGAATGTCCTTGCCGTCAACCGAGATGGACCCCGAAGCCACATCGTAAAAGCGGCAGACGAGGTTCACGAGCGTGCTCTTGCCGGCGCCGCTGGGGCCGACCAGACCAATCATCTCGCCGGGCTCGATGGAGAGCGACACACCGTTGATTACCTGCCGTGTGCCGTAGCTGAACTTGACGTCGCGCAGTTCGATTCGGCCCTGCACACGTCCTGGATGGACGGGGCGAACCGGTTCGGCGACGCTAGGCACGCGGTCGAGGATTTCGAAGATGCGGTGCGATGAAGCTGCGGCCCGCTGCGTATTCGTCAGCATGCGGCTCATGGAATCGAGCTTTGTGTAGAACCGGCTGATGTAAGCCAGGAATGCGCTAAGCGTACCAACCGTCAGAGCAGCAGTCGTTCCAGGATGCGCGATGCGCCATGCTGCATAGATCCAGATGATCAGCAAGCCGATTTCCGTCAGCAGACTGACCATTGGGCCGAAGAACGACCAGACGCGATTTGTCTTGTCGTTGGTGTGTAACACATGGTCGTTCGCCCGACGGAAACGTTCCACCTCGCGTCGCTCTTGAGCGAAGGCCTTCACGACCCGAATGCCGGGAATGGTGTCGGCGAGCACGCTCACCATGGAAGACCAGGCCCGCCCACCATGCAAAAAGCCATGGCGCAGGCGAACACGCACCCGCTGGCTCAGCCAGGCAATGAACGGAAATGGTAGCAGGGTCACGAGTGCCATCCGCCAGTCCATCGAGAACAAAATCACAGCGGTAAACAGAATCGTGAGCACATCGTTGCCAAATTCAACGAGGTGGAGCGAGAGAAAAGTGCAAAGCCGGTCGCTGTCGGTGCCGATCCGCGAGATCAGATCGCCCGTACGCTTGCCGCCGAAGAACTCGAGCGACAACCGCTGGAGGTGAGCGTAACTGGAATTGCGCAGATCGGCGCTGATGCGCTCGCTCGCCCAGGCCAGAACGTAGCTCTTCGCCCAACTAAGCAGCCAGGCGATAATCGCCGCCGCGAAGAGTCCGATGAGCAACCACTTGATGCCGCTGAAGTTCGTGTTATCGATCTGCTTGTTCAGATCGGCGATATTGCTGGTGAGCTGCTGTGCCTTATTGGCATCGTCACCGGTCAACGCCGACACATCGCCGTCGGCTTTTTTGAGCAGATGACTTAGTTCAGCCTGATCTTCATCGCGATCCTCGACCGCTGTCTGGAAGGGGATCAGGTAATTGTCGAGCAGCGGCTTCGTGAGGTACGGCGGAACCAACATCGCAATGGTTCCGAGCACGCTCAGAAGGAACCCGAGCGAGATAATGCCAATCCGTTGGCGGGCAAACCTTGAGAGTCGCAAAAGAGACCGCGTTGGCGGCAACTGAGCGGTTGGAGTACAGGACGAACAAACTGTCTCGTCCGGCCCGAGAACGTTTCCGCAGGACGGACAGACCGTAATCAGTTCCTTTGGCTTCTCGACGCGTCCTTCGAGTTGGGCGGTCGCGCGCTTGGAGAAACGGCTGGCTGAGACGAACTGTCGCGAGGTAAACCGCCACCTAACCAGTATGTTGTCGGGGCCCAGGGCGTCGAGCGTTCCGACGCCAAAGTGTTCTTTGAGGCGAAAGGAGGCCACATCGGCCAGCGACCACACTTGCGGCTGGCTATTTGGAGAGTCGCTCAGAGCGATCAGTCGGCGCTGAGTAATCAGCACTAAACCGTTGGCAAATTGCAGGTTATCGCTTAGATCCGTTTCGAGCCAAGCTTGTACGGACTCGCCGGACAAAAGCGAGGCGGCAACGGCGGATGCCCAACGGGTGGGAAGACTGGAGGTAGCGGACGATTCCATTTAGGTAGGTTCGGTAGGCTTCAGTCGCCGCTGGTGAGGGCATGGTCCGGAGTGTAACAACCGTACGCGGCAAGCTCATAGACATCATATAGAGCCAGTCGTCGCCCCGCGATGGCTGCTACAACCGTCACTAATTTTTGGAATTTCGCAGTGTTCGGTCTAGCACGCGGGAATTTGACGACCATAATGAGTGGTCAAAAAAGGTGGGTTGCGAAGACGGCGAAGGAAGGGCTGTCAAGGCAATTCCTTATGCGAATTACTAGATCGTTGAGCGATCCCAACAGGGCGACCAGCGGATTCACCATCCTACGAATTAGAGCTTGTTGCTCCCGGCGGGCCGGTGGTTGAGTCGATAACGATGCCTGCTACGTTTCGAGCAAGCGTCTGCACTCAAAGGGGGTTGCTGACGATATATGGTAGAAATTGGCATAGACCGTGTCGTTTGTTCCGTTCGGCGGAATCGCCGCGACAGCCAGCTGTGACATTTTACTTGTTTAATAATCCTGGCTTACTTCAAATCGGGCGGGCAACCGTTTCCAATCGCACACGATTTGCTGCTAGTCCTGAACCGACAAATTTCGGTCTGCGTAGTGACTCTCGAGAGGCACCCCATCCTCTTCCAAGGTCTCAGACTGAGCGGCTGCCTCAGCCGACCCTGTCCCGCCTCACAACAAAGCATTTCACCCCTGCAGCAGCCTTACTTTTGAACGCTTTGCTCTCCCCTCAATGGGAATCCGTATTCCCGGCTCGCTGCTCCTGAACCGCCAATGCGCGGGGGGCAGCCTTCCGACCACCTCGATCTAATGCTCGCCAGCCCCTGGCTTGCGAGCCGCCGCTGCGCCCGGTTATCAGCGAAGTGGGGCTGGATGTTGCCCTGCGAGTACCCAGCAACACGCGAACAGAGAAGCCTCTCCTCATACTGCTATGGAATTCCGTAAAGTCCTGGCCCTCCGTGGGCCCAACTACTGGGCTAATTTTCCGGTGCTCGAAGCCTGGGTCGATCTCGGCGAGTGGAAAGACACCTCGTCAGAAATGATTCCTGGATTTAATGACCGGCTCAAGTCGTGGCTGCCGACGATGATCGAACATCGTTGCAGCGTCGGCGAACGAGGCGGCTTTTTCGTACGGTTGGACCGAGGTACCTACCTGGCCCATATCCTGGAACACGTAACCCTCGAACTGCAGTCATTGGCTGGCAACGAAGTTGGGTTCGGCCGCGCTCGCGAAACGAGCGAAGAGGGGGTTTATCGGGTAGCGATCGAATACCTCGACGAAACGGTAGCACGTGCAGCCGTAGAAGCCGGCCGTCGGCTTTGCATGGCAGCGGTACTCGATCAGCCGTTCGATGTGAACGATGAAGTAGCCCGGCTGAAAGAAATTGCTCACGAGTCCTGCCTCGGACCGAGCACGGCGGCGATTGTCGAAGCCGCTGTCAAACGCAATGTGCCCCACCGGCGTCTGAATAATGGCAGTCTGGTGGTGTTTGGCCACGGTCAGAAGCAGCGCCGGATTATCGCCGCGGAAACCGACCGTACCGGTGCAATCGCCGAAGCCATCGCTCAGGACAAGCAGCTCACCCGTCAGCTGCTGGCCGCTGTGGGCGTGCCAGTGCCGAGCGGCCGGGCAGTCACTAGTGCGGACGATGCCTGGGAAGCCGCCGAAGAGATCGGTGTACCGGTTGTCGTTAAACCACAATTTGGCAACCACGGCCGCGGGGTGGCCACCAACCTGACGACTCGCGAGCAGGTCATTGCTGCATACCACACCGCAAGGGAAGAAGGCCGCGAGATCGTTGTCGAGCGATATTCGCCAGGCGCCGACCACCGCGTTTTAGTGATTGGTAATAAAGTCGTCGCAGCTGCACGTCGCGATCCCCCGAAGGTCTTCGGCGATGGAAAATCGACGATTACCGAACTAGTCGCTGAAGTCAACAAAGACCCCCTGCGTAGCGACGGGCACGCCACGGTTCTAAGCATTATCAAGCTCGACTCGATCGCTTGCGGAGTGCTTGCTGAACAAGGCTTCACGCCCGATTCGGTTCCGCCGGCCGGCACTGAGGTGTTGATCCGCCGGAATGCGAATCTGAGCACTGGCGGAACGGCGGTCGACGTGACCGACGAAGTCCATCCGTCGGTTGCTGAACAGGCGGTGGACGCGGCTCGTGTGATCGGCTTGGATGTGGCCGGCGTTGACATCATCGCTCAGGACATTCGTCAGCCGCTCAACGAGCAAGGTGGAATCGTCTGCGAAGTGAATGCAGGTCCTGGGCTGCGCATGCATCTGCAACCGTCCGCGGGAAAACCGCGACCGGTCGCGGAAGCGATCATTGACACGCTCTTCCCTCACGGGGAAGACGGCCGCATCCCGATCGTTTCGGTCACTGGCGTGAATGGAAAGACGACCACGACGCGATTGGTCGCACACATCCTCGGTGTAACCGGCCGAACGGTCGGCATGACCTGCACCGACGGCATCTACATTGGTCATCGCCGGATAGACTCCGACGATTGCAGCGGCCCTAAGAGCGCTCGTGCGGTTCTGCTGAATCCCAATGTCGAAGCAGCCGTTTTCGAAACCGCTCGTGGTGGCATCCTGCGAGAAGGTCTGGCTTTCGATAAGTGCGACGTCGCGGTAGTGACTAACATTGGCGAGGGCGATCATCTCGGCCTGAACGACATCGACACACTGGAGAAACTCGCCCGGGTCAAGCGCGTGATCGTTGAGGCAGTGTCGCCAACTGGTGCAGCGGTTCTCAACGCAGCGGATCCGCTGGTGGCTGAGATGGCGACGAAGTGCCCGGGCGCCGTGGTGTTTTTTGCACTCGACGCTACGAATCCTGTCGTGGTGCAACGTCGAGAGGCCGGCGGCCGAGTGGTCTTCGTGCGCGACAATGCCGTTGTCCTCGCCGACGGCCCTTCGGAATTCTCTCTCTTATCGCTCGAGCGAATTCCGCTCACACATGGCGGACGTGTCTCGTTCCAGGTCGAAAACGTGCTGGCTGCCGCGGCGGCTTGTTGGGCACTCGGAACGCCGGCAGAAGTCATTCGAACCGGGCTGGAAACATTCGCTGCCAGCATCGGCAAATCGCCCGGACGGTTCAATCTGTTCGACATCAACGGAGCGACCGTGATTGTCGACTACGGGCACAATCCGTCGTCGTTGCTGGCTTTGCTCGACGTAATTGCTCAGTTCCCGCACGAAAAGCGCTTAGCCGTTTACTCGGCAGCGGGGGACCGGCGCGATGTCGATCTGGTGCGGCAGGGACAGTTGCTCGCCGACGCCTTCGACCGTGTGATCGTCTACGAGGATCACTACCTGCGTGGTCGCCAACCGGGCGAAATCATTGCGTTGTTCCGGCAAGGCTTAGAGCAAGGTAAGCGCGTTCGCGACATCCAACAAATCACCGGCTGGAAGAAAGCCTGCGAAGAGGCTTTGAACTCAGTACGACCAGGCGAACTGCTACTGGTGCAGGCCGATGTCGTGGACGAGACGGTAGAATATCTGAAGAGTCTGGTAACGGCCGAAGTCGCGATTCGGCAGATCGATTTGGCCGATGCCCTGGCCCCTGCCCGGCCCTTGGCCGCACCGCAAACCGCCAACAGCGATCCGGCGGCCACGAAGAGTCAGGCCCCGGCGAAGTAAGGCCGGCGTCGGTCAGCCAATTGAGTGCACCTCGAAAGCCCGACTCACGGTCGGGCTTTTTTATGCGTTGCTCAACTCAGCGAAACGCCGCAGCAGGTCTCGGGCGGCACCGCTTTGTATTGCCCGCCTAGCCTTTCTAGCCGCTTCTTCGCAAGTCGCGGCGGCCCCGGCGGTCCAAATTGCGGCCGCGGCGTTGATTGCGACGATTTCGCCTGGTGGGCCCCGTTCCCCTTCCAGAATGCGCAGGATCAAAGCTGCGCTTTCAGTCGGGCCATCGACAATCATCGATTCTCGCCCTGCGGACGAAATTGCGAAGTCTGCAGGGGTCCATTTCAGCGATTCCAGCTTTTCACCTTCGATCAGTATGACGTTGGTCTCTCCCGACAGCGTCACCTCATCAAGGCCATCACCGCCGCAGACAACTACCGCACGCTGAACGCCGATGATCGCCAGCGCCTCGGCTAGCAGCTGATGCAAATGTGGCTTACCGACGCCTAGAACCTGAAACGGTGCATGGGCAGGATTACACAGAGGCCCGAGCAAGTTGAAAATTGTCGGAACAGCCAACCGCTTGCGAACTGCTGCCACGTGCTTCATCGCCGGATGCAGTTGGGGTGCGAAGCAGAAGCCGAGTCCTACTTCATCAATGCACTGCTGCACCCGTTCGCAGGAAGCGTCGATGTTGACACCGAGAGCCGCGAGAACATCCGCCGACCCCGACCGACTGGTGATGCTTCGATTGCCATGCTTGGCAACAGGAACGCCCGCCGCCGCAGTCACTATGGCGGCCGCCGTACTGATATTGAAGGTCCCACTGCCATCGCCACCGGTGCCGCACGTATCGACCAGACCGGTCCGCTTGGTGCGAATGGGAGTCATGTGCTTTCGCAGCGAACGAGCGGCTCCGGCCACTTCGTCGACGGTCTCACCCTTCTCGCGTAGCGCCAACAACAGCCTGGAAATTTCGTCCTCGGAGCAAGCTCCGGTCATCACCTGATCGAAGGTGGCGGTTGCCTGATCCAGCGACAAACTACGTTTAGCCGAAAGTTGCTCGAGGGTAGCAGCAATCACGCGAATACTCGCAAAATACAGGGCTCGCCGTTAGATGGCAGAACTCGTCCGCGCGGCAACGCGAGCGGACTCGGGCTGTTGATTCTATCATTCTGTCGCGGTGACTGGTGCAGGATTCGCTCCGTCGCCTTGTCCCTGCGGCTAGCTAGACGTAAAACTGGCCGTATCAGCACCACAAAGGGGGCAAGCATGCCGCGGAAAGTGATTATCGATTGCGACCCAGGAATCGACGATGCTGTGGCGCTTTGCATGGCGCTATTCGATCCCCGGCTTGAGGTGGTGGCGATCACCGCGGTGGCTGGCAACGTTCCAGCCGATTGCGCTAACGTCAACGTCCAGGCAATCGTCGAACAGCTAGATCCCCCGCGTTATCCCCGTATTGGCTCGGCGACCGCAGCGGACAGCGGTCCGGCGGTCGACCAGCGACACATTTGCGGTGAGGACGGATTGGGCAACGCCGGATTTGTGGTTTCGCAGTTGGCCCGTCAGCATCCTTCCGAGAAACTGATCTGCGACGAAGTGCATGCGGCACCCAATGAAGTCACGCTCATCTGCCTCGGGCCACTCACCAACGTCGCGCGCGCACTGCAACGCGATCCTAACTTCGCCAACGAAATCGGCCGCATTGTGATTGCCGGCGGCAGCGCAAATTGCATTGGGAACGTCACTCCCTGCGCGGAATTCAACTTCTATTACGATCCGTTCAGTGCCCGCCAGATCATGCGTTCCACGACCACGAAGACTCTGATCCCCCTCGATGTCTCGACGCAAGTAAGTTGGAGCTTCGATTTGATGGAGCGGCTGCCAGGTGAAGACTCACGGGCAGGACGCCTGCTGCGGCGGGTTCTTCCCTACCAGTTCCGCGCCTCCCGGCAGGGATTGGGACTCGAGAATATCCTGCTCACCGATACCGTGGCGATGGTGGCTGCTCTGAACCCAGAACTTTTCGGAATGGGCGAATTCGCCGGCGATGTTGAGACTACTGGCGAACTCACTACCGGGATGACCGTTTTCGACCGTCGAGCAAACAGCCGCAGCCGGGGAGATATGGAAGTGGCCGTGGAAATTGACACTAAGGGGGTCGCCGACGCCATCATCCACGGCCTTGCCGAGGCCGGGCGGCAAACGCAATAGCCGCCGTCCAACGGTAGCACACGACCGATTACCTGCGGTTTGATAAGGGCCTGAGGCACATTCCGAGCGAAGCCCCGACAAGGACTTAGGGAACGTTGTCCCAGCGCTTTCAGAACCTCCCTTCCAGCAGTCGCGTAGACACAAAAGCTTGACATGGCAGGACTAAGACTTTACTTTGACAGCCTGCCCACCCGATCTATCTTACCTATGCGATAAAACCGGCTTGCCAACCCCAGCGGGCCGTCCAGCCGATCTGCCAAACACGGCATTGTGTTTTCTAACCTCGGAGATGAGCGATGAAGAAAGTTTGCGTGACATTCGTGCTGGGCTGCGTTGTGGCCGCCCTGTGCGTTAGCCAGGCTTCGGCCTTGCCGCCGTTCAACAAGGAATGGACCGCCAAGTACGTCGACGGAAACGGCAATGCCGCGTTCGTGGAAGCTGTCGGCACCGCCAAGTGCAATGTCTGCCACGTCGGCAAGAGCAAGAAAGACAAGAACGAATACGGCAAAGCCGTCGGCAAGTATCTGACTAAGAAAGACTACGAAGCCGTGAAGGCCGACGCCGAAGCCGCCAAGAAGTACGTGCTCGAAGGTCTGGAAAAATCGGAAGCCGAGAAAGCCCCGAGCGGCAAGACCTACGGCGAGATGCTCAAGGCTGGTGAACTGCCGGGCGGCGCCCAGTAGTTTAACGCAGTGAGTTCTTGCCCACTCAGATAGGCGTGTATTTTGTAGCCGGTCAGACTTCGTTGTCTGCCCGGCTTTTTTCGTGTCGACCTCCGCTCCCTGGGCGTCGTACTCGGATTCAGACGCTCCGGCCTTCGAACTCAATGACCGTGGAGAACCACTCTCCAGGCCGCAGCACACGCAGGCCAGCATCAACTCCACGCTGGTTCAAATGAATCGCGTCGGGCGCTGCCGTATACGGCTCAATGCAGATCGCGCCGCGATGCGGCGGTGTGAAAGCGACGATCTCTCTGAAGCTGGCGTCGAAGCGCATTACCAACTCAGTCATTCCCATTGGGTCAGACACGCTGGCTTCGACCTTTCCGCCCGCCACGCTGAGGCCACTGAACGGATCGTCCAGATGCAGGTCGCCGAAGGGGATCCCGGCAGCATAGGCGGCGGCGTTTTCCAGAGGCAGCTTGCGGCCAGTCGGTAGTAAGTTTTCGACTTCCCAGCGTTGGCTGATCGGCATTCTCACGATGCAGTTATCGGCCGACGTGCCCCCTTGGGGAACGCGGAAGTAGGGATGAGCGCCCAGACTGAAGGGGAGCGTCCGCGTCGTCGGATTTTCAACGCGCAACTGGAGCGTCAGTTTCGACCCAGCGATTGTGTATTCGGCCGAGATGCGGAAGTCGACTGGCCACTGCCCTGCTGCCTCCGACTTGCCTGTCAGCAAATCCGGCGCGTCTACCGATGCCTGAAACTCGCCTTTCAGACGTTTCACGTCGCGTTCGACGACACGCCAAGGTCGCGTGTGCACAAAACCGTGAATGCCGTTTCCTTGACCGTCCATCGGCTCCAGCCGGTAGGTTTGCCCGTCCCAAATATAGGCCGCGCCGGCGACGCGGCCTGGGTGTGGAAACAAGAGCGGAATACCGCTTCGGCTGGGCCGCGTCGTTCCTGTTGTGAACTGCGGATCGGACCAGAGCCACTCGATCGCTTTGCCTCGCTCGACTGTGGTGAAGCGAAAGCAATTGAAGCCAAGCCCCGGCAGGATCTCGGCTGACGCGGCGGACTGGGGATCTGTGATGGTGATGGACGGCAGGTTCATGAGCGTGGAATGATAAATGGTTCCGCGGAAGAAGTTGCCGGATCTTGGTTGATTCGTCGCTTCTGCCGCGCGATGTCGTGCGAGGCGGTCATCAGCGTCACGGTGAGGAGCATGGCGAGCATCGCACGAATAATTCCTGTCCGTTGCCAATCGCCCATCGAGATCGAGACGAGTTCACGTGTCAGCCACAATGCGGCCAGCAGGCCTGATGCAAAAACCCCTAAGCCAACTGGATTGTTGCCGACAAGTTCGTTTTGCATGCTGGTCGGGAGTGACACGAGCGCCCACAGGCCAACTGGTAGTTGCAGCAGCGTCGCGCCGAGCGACCAACGAGCGCCCGCCACGGCAACCCACTGAGCATCGTCGCTCCGGTCGGTTCGTCCCCATCGAAGCGCCAGATGCGACAGTGCCAATCCGGCCACTGCGATCGACGCTAAGACAACGTGGACGGTTAATGCGGGGGTCTCCCCGGAAACTAGTAGTTGGCGGAATTCGCTGCTCGATAGCTGTCCTCCGTCCGCTTCTGAATCGAGCAATCGCTGTCCATTAAAAAACAATGGAGGGAAGTGATACAGCAGGTTCGTCGCGGCGACGAACAAAAGCAACGAACGCGCCGCAGCGAGCCAGTTCGGCGAACTATCGCGCTTCCCCCACAGCCAATAAGCGAGCAGCAGGATGCCGGAGAACAGAAACTCAAGCACCCCGAAAAATACTTTTCGCCAGAGCTGCTCCATCCAAACGTCTTGGTACTTTGCATCCCACTCGAGCAGCCCCAAAAGGATTCCCAATGCCCCGCCCAAGAGCAGGCAGAGAAACGAACCAGCGGCCATATAGCGCACTGCGTCTCGACTTCTGGAGCCTTGTTGCCACTCCAGCCAAAGGCAAATAACGGGCCCGCCGGCAGCTACGTTCACACTGAGTAGGTGGGCGGAGAGCAACAGGATTCGAGGGAACTCGTACAAGTCGTTAATCCGTTGGGTGAGACGGAGCTTACTGGCAAAGCAACGGTCGTTAGGATCGGAGCGATTATGCGGCGATTATAGCCAACTGTTGCGCTGGTTCGTAGGAAGGCGATTGCAGCAGCAATTACCGGCAAACTCGGATTAATTATGTTAAAGTCTGTTCCGATATCGAACTTCCTCACGGCATGCCGGTCTAAATGCTCACTGCTGTTATTCCCGTTCTGAATGAAGTGGAAAGCCTGCCGCGGTTGGTCGCCGAACTAAGCGACGTGGCGAAGGCGAACAATTACGATCTCGAAATCGTCTTCGTCGATGACGGCTCGACGGATGGTTCGTGGTCTGAGATTGAACGAGTGGCAGAAGCCGACTCTCGCGTTCGCGGCATCCGGTTTAGGCGGAACTTTGGTAAGGCGGCTGCCCTGAGTGCCGGCTTCGAGGCCGCGCGGGGGGAGATTATCTTCACGCTCGATGCCGATTTGCAGGACGACCCAGCGGAGATCCCTAATTTCCTCGCCAAGCTAGAAAAAGAACAACTCGATTGCGTGAGCGGCTGGAAACAAGTCCGCCACGATCCCTGGCACAAGGTCGGCCCATCGCGAGTGTTCAACTGGCTCGTTGGCTATCTGACTGGCGTCAAACTGCACGATCACAATTGCGGCTTCAAGTGCTACCGCCGCGAGATCTTCGACGAAGTCCGGTTGTATGGTGAACTGCACCGTTTCGTACCGGTGCTTGCAGCAGCTCGCGGTTGGAAGGTGGGAGAGATTGTCGTCAACCACCGCGCACGCAAGTTCGGCCGGTCGAAGTATGGCGTGTCACGCATCGTTAAGGGGTTCTTGGATCTGCTGACGGTGTACTTCCTGACGGGCTTCGACCAGCGGCCGCAGCACATGCTTGGGACGCTGGGAATTCTTTCCTTCATGGTCGGCTTTCTGGGTCTGTTCTATCTGGCCGTTTATTGGGTTGTCGACAAACTGGCGCCTGGTTTGAAGCTGGAAGATTTGCACAACCGCCCAGCAATGATCTACTCGATGGGTGCGCTTCTGTTGGGAGCACAGTTCATCTCGATCGGTTTTCTGGCCGAATTGTTCACCGCTTACTATGGCCGCAATGTGGCGACTTATTCGGTGAAGTCGCGAATCGGATTACCGGATTCGAAGGACGAGCCGAAACCATGAACGGCGGCCTGGACGAAGTGCTCACACCATCGGCGGAGCGATATAGGCTCCGCTGGTCGATCTATCTGCTGCTGCTGGTGGTTTCGCTCAGTGCGCTGACATCTCGCATCATGCGCGTCGAGTCGTCCGACAAAAAACATCCGTCGCCGTTCCTAAGCGCCAACGACCGAAGCCGTTGGAGCACGATCCGTGCGTTGGTTGACCAAGGGACCTACGCGATCGACGACGTTATTTTCGACGCTCGCGGGAATCGAGTTCGCGGCTGGCACACGATCGACCTCGTGCGACACAAAGGCTCCGATGGTCGCGAGCACTACTACTCGAGCAAGCCGACGTTCATGCCGACGTTGTTCGCGGGGATCTATTGGGCAATCAAGCACGCAACGGGCGCGACACTCGAGAGCAAGACGTTCTATGTTGCGCGGCTGATGCTATTGCTCATTAACGTTTTGCCGATCGGCATCGCCCTTTGGCTGCTGGCCCGACTCGTGGATCGGACCGGAATGAGCGACTGGGGTAAAGTGTTCATCTTTGCTTGCGCCACGTTTGGCACCTTCGCAACCACCTTCGCGATCACGCTGAATAATCATCTGCATGCGATCGTGTTTGTCGTTTTCACGCTGACCGCGGCGTGGCCCATTTGGCGGGGCGAATCGGCTGCCTGGTGGCGATTCGGTTTGGCAGGCATGTTTGCGGCACTAACGGCGGCAAATGAATTGCCGGCGCTCTCGTTCTTTGCATTGGTCGCCGTAGCACTGGCGTGGAAGTCACCTGCGCGAACAACCCTGGCGTTTGTACCTGCCGCTGCGGTGGTGGCTGCGGGAGCTTTTGGCACCAACTACCTGGCCCATGGCAGTTGGAAAACGCCTTACGCGCATCGCAACGACGGGCCGGCCCTCGGTACGATCGAGATGGGAGCGGTCAACTATTTGAACCGAGGCGAGGTTTCCGCTTCGTTGCGGAACGCACTCGAAGAGCACCAGGTCCCCTACTCCGAAGATGCAGTTGTCGAAGTCCGCAGACCAGGCGAGCGATGGTCGTACTGGGAGCCGGCGACCTCGACGCGATTGGCACTCGTTATCGTCCCAGAGCCACAATCGGGGGCTGGCCGGATCGAGCTCCGGGAGTGGGATAATTGGTACGACTACGAAGGCTCCTACTGGACTCCCGAGCGGCTTGCGGGCGTCGACCGTGGCGAGGCTTCACGCGCGACGTATGCCTTGCATGCTCTCGTTGGGCATCATGGCATTTTCTCGCTCACGCCGATCTGGGTGCTGAGCTTTCTCGGTCTGGCAATGTGGCTCAGAGGCAGCGATCGGGTGCTGCAACTCTTCGCCGCGAGTGTTTTGTTACTGTCGCTTGTAGTCCTGGCCTTCTATCTCAGCCGACCGCAGATCGATCGCAACTACGGCGGCGTAACCAGCGGCCTGCGCTGGATGTTCTGGTTCACACCGCTGTGGCTGCTGAGCATGGCCCCGGCGGTCGACTGGATCAGCCGTACTCGAACGGGCCGCTTCGTGGCCATTGTTTTGCTGGCGATCAGTGTTTTTTCCGCACACTACGGTGCCATGAATCCGTGGTCGCATCCGTGGCTGTTCGACTACTGGACTCAGCTTGGCTGGATCGCGTATTAGACCGCACGCTTTAGTTGGCGCCGGTTGTTCGGCTGTCGCTGCTGATCAACTCACGCAGAATCGCCGTGAATCGAGCCAGCACCGGCAGCCCGATTTCGTGCCCTCCGCGAAACTCGATGAATTCCACCTTGGCTCCGCCCGCCAGCAAAAGATCACGCAGTTTCTCCGCTTCCGAATACAGCAGCACGTCGTCGAAACGCCCGTGACTCTGCAGTACCCGCAGTGAACTGCATTCACTGGCAAGATCCGTCCACTCCCGCTCGCAGATGAGAGCCCCAGATAGGATTGCCAGGAGTGCCGGGCTTTTCTTCAACCGCAGGCAGAGATCTGTGGCGAGCATCGAACCTTGAGAAAATCCTCCGATGACGAAGCGGGCCAGCGGAAGGTTCCAGTGCCTGCTCAGTTCCTTGAGTGCCTCCATCAGCATCTCGCGCGACTGCTCAATTCCTACCGGGCTAGTGCTGCGGAACTCGTTGAGCGTTTCTTGCGACGGGTTCGAAAGCAATCGCTGCAAGTCGAGATGCCACCAGGCGTAGCCGCCGGTGTATCCCTGCGGAGCCAGGCTCAGTGGCGCTTGAGGCAGGACGAATATCACCTGCCGGGCGATTTCCACATCGTGCTGAAGCAGCGCGTTGGCCATGCCGAGCAGATCGGTACCGGAGGCCCCGTACCCATGGCAGAGAACGACAACCAGAGTCGGTGCTTGGTCGGCTGGCAGTCGTGTGGCAACGTAGCAGCGCAGCCCGCCGAGCTTCAGGTTCGAGACTTCCATCAGGAGCGCTTTCGCATTCAGAGCTTTGGGCCGATGTCGTCAGGTGGCATCGGATCGTCGGGCGGCGTGACGTTCGGTTGCACCGGCAAATCCACAGCGGTGTTTGTCACTTGAGCTGGTGACTTTGCGCGCGCTGCCTCAATCTCTTCAGGCGTCCGTGGCCAGCGGGGGCGAGTTGGAAACCGGGGACGAGGGCCGTCCTCGATCATTTTCATCGGAACCTGCTGACTGCCGTCTAGTCGACTCCCGTCACCCCGAGCGGTGCAGGTGCAGAGCCGAAAAGTTACGCCGCCATCGGTTCGCTCCCTTCGCTTACACAGCGGGCATTCCCAAACCCGGCGAAAATCATACTTCAGCCGTTCATAGGGGCCTTTCATCGGTTGCGCTCCGGCTTCGTCGTCTGGGAAGGCATCTCCTTCATCATCGCCTGACTCCAGACCCGGCGACAGCAGGGGTTCGAAACGCACACGCTCTCGCGGATCGCATGCCAACTCGACCGAGAGCCTGCCCACTTCTTCATTCGCCTGGCCAATGAAGTAAAGGATGGTGGTGCGAGCATCGAGCAGAGTTTCCGACTCGACGATTTCCATGGACAAGCCGCGCTCGCTGATTGCCTGACGGCAGCGCGACACAATGGCAACTTCCCGAGCACCCAAAGCGGCCAGAACGCGCTGGTCTTCGTTAGTTAACAGCCGAAGTAACTCCCCGGCAGGTGGGTGACGATCGGAGGTAGAGAATTCGGTCGCTGGCACCAGCAACTCACCGGCTTCGATGCCTCGATCCGTATGAACGACAACCCGATCGCCCCTTTGACAGTTGATCTGACGGATGGAGCCAAACCGTCCCACTTGGCCGCGCAGACCATAGCGAACGAGATAGCGATGAATCGCCGGTGCATTCAACTGTTCTTTAGCTGCCACAGTGCGGCCTCACGACTCTTCGTCGCCGGGAGTTTCGGCGGTCTTTGACCGTTCTTTTCCCTTCGCGGCCGGTTTAGTTCCAGGTTTGGCATCGTCCTCAGTCGCAGCGGCACGGCTCGCCGATTCGGCGGATGAGTTGGTGGACTTTTCGCGATCTTCCAGCCACTGAGCCCGCAGCAAATTGCCGTGTCGCTGGGGCGAATCGTCTTCAATGTAAAGCTCACGGGCTTCGTCGATTTCACCTAGCCTTTCATGAGCTCGAGCCAGGTTGTATCGCGCTCCGGCACTCCACGGGCTCTTGGGCGAGGCTTCCAGCGTTCGCTGGCCGAGCCATTCTTTGGCGACTTGATAATTTCCCTCCTCATAATAAGTCAGTCCGAGCCAATAGGTCGCGTTCTGCTTTGCCCGACGCGCCATCCCGACAATATTCTCGAGCACTTGCGAGCGCTGAGCTGGGTCCTCAGGGAGCGCAGCATTCAGACCGATCTGCTCCCGCATTTTCGTCGAGGTGCCAAGTCGATCGATCGACTTTTCGGAGGGGCGCACGGATAGGTAAAGCGGGCGGGCGCCCTCATCGGTGAACTTCCCTTGAAAATGGAGATCTCGAGCGCGCAATAACGGATGCTGCCCGCTGAGCATGCCATGCTCCCGGTTCCACGCGCTGAACGCTGCGTAGTCTTGCGATAGCCGCTGCTGCATTCCGACTTGGTACAGAGCTGCTTCGAATGGCACTCGCCAAAGCGAAATCTGGCCGAGCTGACGGTGTTTTCGCAGGCGTGATTGCAACTCGCTGGGTGTCGTGCTAACGACAATGTGCCGCGATTTGGGAATGCCTGACTGCAAGATTTGCATCCGACGGCTCAGTGCAGCAGGCTCAGCGTCGATCAGCGCCACAATGCGTTTGAGATCATCCGCTTCGACGTCGTATTGCGGACCGTCCTGTAAATCCAACTGGCGCAGTAACTGGGGCTCGTCAATCACCTGCTGAAGCGTGGCGATTCCCTTCCCGTCAGCCGCGGGTATCGGCAGGCCGAGCTCCGCGTCGAACAAATACAGCTGCTCGCCAATCAATAAAGCGCAGCACCATGGATTGCTGCTACCGGCGGACTGCGGATCGGCCAACGCAAGGATCACTCCATCGATACCGACTTGTCGTGTTAGTAGCAAGAAAACACGCGACCGCTCCAGCTTGTCTCCATGTCCGTAGAGCAGGATCTGCCACGGCGTGTGGCGATAACCCGGGCCGACTTCGCCTCTCAAAGGAGGTGAGTTCGCGGCCGGATCTCCTCCCACACTGGCCGTCGGGGCTTTGGGCGGCGGCGGCAGTTGGTCGAGTTGGACGTTACGGATCGTCCAGTCGAAAAGCCGTTCGGCAGCGGCCAATTGCTCAGCCTGCTGGGGCGAAGTCGACCTGGCGAGGTCCTTGAGCCACCCCTGAAGGTCCTCTGGAGCAGGATCCCGTCGCATCCTCTCGGCGACATCGCCTAGCCACTGACATTGCTGGAGGTAGGCGACGTCGAAGTCATTGAAAGACAACCGATCGAGCTCCGCCATTTGCACCGCGGGCTGCAGTGTACTGGGCAGAGTCTTGAGCATTGGATCAGGCGTCCATTCTTTCTCGACATCCTGACGGCTTAGCCATTGATTGAGATAAAAGACGCTACGAGAGCCCGCTTCCTGGCTGTTGGGAGCGTTGAGTTGACGCAGTGCATCGAGCGCTATGGTCAGCTCACTTACCGGCTGCATTGCGACAGCTTTGCTCGATCCGCCGTTGCGGGCGGCAGGCTGGTCGTTGCAACCGAGTAGTGCGGCCGCGAGCGCCAGGCAGCACAGCGCGAGCATAGTTGATCGTGGAGGGAGCACGTGTGCCGTCATATTTGCAAACCTTCCACCGTCTCGCGGATCTTTAGCAGCCGCAACAGGACATCGCGGAATTGCGCAAGCGGAATCATATTCGGCCCATCGCTGGGCGAAGTCTCTGGATCGGGATGGGTCTCGAAAAACAGGCCATCGACACCGATCGCAACCGCCGCCCGAGCGAGCGGTTCGACCATCTGCCGGTTTCCGCCGGTAGCGCTGCCAAGTCCACCCGGTTCCTGCACACTGTGAGTGGCGTCGAAGACGATCGGAGTGCCGAGGCTGGCCATCTGGGGCAACGACCGGAAATCGTTCACCAGCCGCCCATAACCGAAGAACGTGCCACGTTCGCAGAGCAGCACATTTGAGCAGCCCGCCGAATTCAACTTGGCGACAACGTGCCGCATGTCCCAAGGGGCCATGAACTGCCCCTTCTTCACGTTCACGGCACGGCCGGTCTTCGCGGCTGCGACGAGCAGGTCAGTCTGGCGGGCTAGAAACGCCGGAATTTGGATTAATTCGCACACCTGGCCGGCGGCCGCCGCGTGCTGGGTCTCGTGGATGTCGGTCGTGACCGGAACTCCCACGCTGCGGCGGACTTTGTCCAGAATGGATAGGCCGTCCGCGAGTCCAGCACCGCGAAACGATTCGACGCTCGTGCGGTTCGCCTTGTCGAAGGACGCCTTGAAGATGAGTTGGACCGGCAAATCGGCCGTGTCGGCCTTCAACTGGCGGGCGATCCCAAGCGTGAGTTCTTCGCTTTCGATCACGCAGGGGCCAGCGATCAGCAAGAGCGGCTGACCGCGTCCACAGCGATACTTCCCGATTTGTACTGGGTTTTCAGTGGTCGTCACGGCTGGTCATCCCTGGACGGCTTGAGGTCTGTCTTCCTGACAGAACCATTAGTGAATTGGACGGGTTCGAGGCTTCATGCCGCACTGCCGTCGATCTGGCAATGCCCGTTGCGCTCAGCCCATTGACGGTCGACGATCAGCGTCATCCGCTCTGGCAACACGCGGAACTCCACCGGCAACTCGCCCCCTGGATCTCCGTCGAGCTGATACGGCGCAACAACGTCGGCTTCGACGCGCAAGCGGCGAGTGCGGATCACTTTGCAGTCGCTCATCGATTGATGCTGGCCGAGGACGACCCCGCCCAGGTACATCAGACCGTTCCAAAGCGACCCTTCGCGGAACGTACAAACGTCGAGTAAGCCGTCGCAGGCCGAGGCATGGGGGGCGAAACTCAAACCGCCGGCATACCGCGGCAGGTTGACGACGAATACCCAGCGGGCCTCAATCTGCTCCGTCAGACCCGCGCCGTCTGCTGCGTCTTCTGGCGCATAGTGTACCCGTAGCGGCGGATACTCGTAATTACGTATCGCGTCGAGGATTGGTTTGGCGTACGACCAATGCTGGATATGTCCGCGGCGCTGCTGGTGCATGCGGCGGACGACGTCGGCGTCGAATCCGCAGCCAGCCATCAGCAGAAACAGGCGGTCGTTTGCCATTCCCGCGTCGAATCTTAGAAAATGTCCCTCAACAATCGCCCGGCTTACCAGCTGTGGGTCGCCCGAAACCGCCAGGTACTTAGCAAGCAGGTTTTCAGTCCCCATGGGGAGAACCGCGATCGGAACGCCGGGTGGCAAGCGGTTCTTCAGCAGGCTAACCGTTCCATCTCCGCCCGCGGCAACGACCGCCCGTAGTTCGCCGCGCGTTTGGCTGGCGCGAGCAGCGGCGACCAGATCGTCGACGCAGGTGATCACTTCTGCTTGCAAACCGTGATGGATCAGCCGCTGCGCTAGATCCTGCGCGACCGGCAGCCTCGATCTGGCCCCTGCATTGGGATTTACGGCAATGAAAACTTGCCGGTGATCAGGCGAAATCGTCTCAAGCCAAGTCATTCGATCGGCGGCGGCAATTGTGAAAATGGCGAAACCTGCGCCCGACATTATCGAGCAGGCGCAGCATTTGGCCTAGTCCAGTCACCAGTCGCCGGGTCGAACTGCAGCGGCCGATCGCGGCCTTGGAACTGGTTGCAGTATTTCGCTGCAAGACGTGTGAGATTGAGACACCGCAAGACGGCGAAGTGCATCGTTTCGCTACGAAGGCACCTTTGGGCTTTCGGCAGCCGGAACACTGCTGTTCAAAACCTGCTGCACTGCGCGCCCGGAAAAACGCGGGTTATTTCGCGAATTCGCGGTCGGCGTCAAGAAAATTTTCGCGCTCTCGCGGAGAGGCACGATGCATGCATTAGGGACGAAACGTTCAGTTGTTCCGCTGAACAAATAGTTTGTCTGGCCCGTGGGGTCTCTGACGGTTCGTCACGGCGTGGTTTAGTTGCCCCTGGCCATTGCCGTTCACCAAAGCGTTTTTGGCCCGTCAGAGACCCCCATTTTTAACACTAACCGCGGCCCTGTTGCCCATCCCCAGTTTAATCAGCCGCTTGAGACCGTCAAAAAATTTCGGTGAAGTCCTAGAACGCAGCCCGGCTGCTCGCAGCCAGCCGGGCTGCTTGAACTCGAGTAGGACACTACCAAGATTTCAACCTTCGCTCTAAATCAACCGACCTCAAGTTCAGCGTGAGGTCGGACTGCCACTCGCGGTCGACTCCCGCACCTGCAACCGCCCCCATGATCACCGCCTGCGTGCTCGAACTTATTCGGCTTGCTCTTTCTGCTTCAATCCGCGCCTGTTCACCTCCGCCTGCCGCAAGCTCTCCGCGAGCCCCGCATCGCGCTTCGCCGATTCGCTGATCGTGGTGTGCGCGATTCGCAGCGCCGTAGCCGCCTGCCGCCGCGAGTAGCCGAGCGAGAGCAGCAGGCACAACTGCTGTCGCACCACGCCATCGATCACCGGCTTCCGCCCCCGCTTCCTCGCTGGCGGCTTCGGCCTCGCCGCACTCAGCCGACGCTCCTTCGGCGGCGCTTCCCGACGAGTCCAGGCCATCAGCCCCGCCAGCTCCGCCGCGTGGCCAGCGGCAAACTGCCTGTTCATCAATTCCGAGGGTTTTTCACCACTCAAGCCCTCCTCAGGGGACCCGAAGTTGGTGAAAAACCCCGGGAATAAATGAACACCGAGCTCCGCAGCCGCGTTTCCGACCCCCTCAACCACCCCCAGCCCATCGCCGCCACGCATCCCGCCCATGACCCACCCCAGCCGCGTCAAGACACAACACTCCAACGCACATGGTAATTATTTATCTATAAATTGTCAATACTTGATAGTCATGTTGGGCTCACCGGATTCGCCGAGCTCCCCATAAAGCAGCCTACGGTGCCGCGCGGACCGACCGCCACCCAATACCTCAACGACAGTAATCGGCGCGCGGCGTTCGGCATTGCCCCGTTACTTGCGGTGGCAGGAGTAGCGAAGGGAGAATGCCCACATGGACGAGAACAAACCCCGCCGAAGTTGGCTGAGCTTCGGGACCCGCGATTTGCTTTGGGCGACGCTGCTCTTGGGGATTGCTCTTGGCGGCTGGTGGCAAAGCACCTTTGTCGCTGAATCTCGACTGGTTGAACGCAGAGCTGAAGCGATTCGTGCCGAGACACAGCTCGCTACCACTAAGGCGGAAAACGAGAACATACTGCGCCAAATCCGGTCGGAGCGGGAGCAGTTCTTGATTGAGAAAGGCGTATTAGTGGACTAGGCCAGCAACACGATGGCAGGAGTAGCCTATGGACAATGCCCGCATGGACGAGAACAAACCGCGCCGACGTTGGCTGAGCTTCGGTATTCGCGATTTGCTTTGGGCGATGGTAGTCGTGGGGCTACTGATTGGGTGGTGGCGCAGCAACCATTCCCTGAAGTGGCAATTGGAGAACGTGATAGAGGCAGCCGAATCCCAGGGAAACGAAGTAACGGTGGGTGACAACTGGGTTGAGGTGCGGGGCAGCAGCGGCAACTCAAGCCGGTTTATTAAAGGGCATGCTAAATAACAGCAACACATAATGCAGCCCTACCCGCCGCCGGGTAGGGCAGGAAAAGGGGACATTCTACTTTTCGGACATGCGAACGGCATCCGAGGCTACAGCAAACTGCCAGTCACGCCTCGCACTGCTCGCGCAACTCCCGGAAATTGGTGTCACGACGTTCTCAATCGCGGGAATGCCTGGGCCGAGGTGTTTCAAATGGAGAGGACTTTCAAGCATTCCCCAAACTCCTGACCCCAGCCTGCGAGCGGCTGGCGATGCGAGCGAGCGGTTCAACGCCTGAGGCCCAGTTACCTCCAGGCCACTTGTCCGGCGCCGAGGACCCTCGTCAGCGTCGCAACGCGAGTACTGAAATTCGCTCGAGACGACCACATTCCCGAACCTGCCGGCTGCCGCCGGCGTCTGTTTCAGCGTCCGAGGCCGGCCAAAAGCGCCTCAACCCTTGATGGGACCGGCTCTTGATGGATTTTCGGCTTTGTCGTAGGATATTCCGTTTATGGTGGCAGCATTGCCATCGCCGTGCCAGCGTAGCTTCAATTGGCAGAGCACCGCATTCGTAATGCGGGGGTTATGGGTTCGACTCCCATCGCTGGCTCTTTCACTCCCTTTGCGCGGCAGGACCATCCTTGTCGCTGCCGGCGCGGTTTTTCGGACCGCTTCGCCCTCCATCGAAGGAAATAGCCTGCCTCGTCGAATTGCGACGACAGGTTGCAAAGGGACTGTTGTTCGCCGCTAGGAGTTGTTAGCCCATGGCGCAAGGTACGCTGGTCGACATTCGAGATATCGTGCTTTCCAACAGCACCTTCGGTCCGCGCGAGATTACCGGTCTCTCGCAGGCTGTCGCGGAAGACTATTCGCAGTTCGGCGTGTTGCGAGACGGCGTCGCCGAGCTCGAAAGCCGGGAAGATCGCACCCCCGCTTCGGCAGTTCGACTGGGCGTCTGCTACTACCTGCTGGGACGTTACCGTCTCGCCGCGGAAACCCTGAGTGCTGCAGACGGCGGTGCGGTGGCACACTTCTACCTGGGCAAAACCCGATTTGCGATGGGCGATTACGCCGACGCGGTGAAGGCCTATGCCGCTGCCAAGGTCGCAGGCTACAACGCCGACGATTGCGCGCTCGCTACCTCCGAAGCTCAGCGCTACAACAAAGAGCCACAAAAGGCGCTGGAAACGCTCGACAAGCTGTCCGGTGCCGTAGAGCAAACGGCGGAGTATCTCTATCAGCGGGGCGCAACCGTCGCTGCCATGGGCGGCAGCCCGACGGAAGTGATTCGCCTCTATGAGCGGGCTGTCGAGGTCGATCCCAAGCACGCAGGCGCATTGTTCGGCCTGGCGCTCGAGAACGACCGTCGGGGCAACGACGAGACGGCTCTTCAGCTCTACCAGCGGGCAGCCAATTCGTTTCCGTCAAGCGTCGGCTCGCTGATCAACCTGGGTATCTTGTACGAAGACCGCTCGCAATTCGACCGGGCCCAGATGTGCTACCAGCGTGTGCTGGACTCCTTCCCGGATCACCCGCGGGCTCGGATGTACGTGAAGGATGCTTCGGCTTCGGGCAACATCCTGTTCGACGAGGAAGCGCAACGTCGCCAGGATCGGTTGGCCCAGGTGCTCAGCATTCCGGTTACCGACTTCGAGTTGTCAGTCCGCAGCCGCAATTGCCTGCAGAAAATGGGTGTTCGCACGCTGGGTGACCTGACCCGTACGAGCGAAGCCGAACTGCTGGCCAGCAAGAATTTCGGCGAAACTTCGCTCGTCGAAATCCGCGACATGCTGCACAGCAAGGGACTCGAACTCGGTCAGTTTGCCGCCGAGAAGGCTCCTGCCGAACCGGCACTCGATATCTCGTCGATGTCCCCAGATGAACAGCAGCTGCTCGAGCGCCCAATTGCCGACCTGAACTTGTCGGTTCGCGCTCGCAAGTGCATGGCACGTCTCGGTCTGACGCTGATCGGCGAATTGATCCGTAAGACCGGCGACGACATGCTCGAATGCAAGAACTTCGGCGTGACCAGCTTGAACGAAGTCCGCGAGAAACTGTCGGTCTTGGGCTTGAAGCTCCGCGGGGACTGATGCTGGTTTGTTATCGCGGCAGACAACTTACATCTGGGCACGAGGAAAAGTGCATCACTTAGTCCTCGTGCCCGATTTTTTGCGCGGGCGTGAATGCCGCTGGTTCAGGCTACCCACGAGAAGCAAGCGTGACCTTCCAGTTCGAACTACATCATTCCGACGCCACCACTGCTGCACGGCGATCCACCTTTCACACTCCACATGGGCCCGTGGAGATGCCGGCCTTCATGCCGGTCGGCACCCAAGGGACGGTGAAGGGTTTAACGATCGATCAAGTGCGTGCAACCGGCGCACAAATGGTACTTTCGAATACGTACCATCTCGCTCTTCGTCCCGGCGAAGAGATCGTTCGGCAACTTGGCGATCTGCATGCCTTCATGGGGTGGGACGGCCCCATTCTGACCGACAGCGGCGGCTTCCAACTCTTCAGCCTCGCCCAGATGACGCGTGTGACCGAAAAGGGAGCCACCTTTCGTTCGCACATCGACGGAAGTCTACTCGAATTGACTCCCGAGCGGGCAATCGCAATTCAGGAAGCGCTTGGCAGCGACGTGGCAATGGTGCTCGATCACGTCCTGGCTCTGCCGGCCGAACCTGCGGCGATCCGCGATGCCTGCGAGCGGACGATCCGCTGGGCCGCGCGGTGCAAGGCGGCCGGGACTCGGTCCGATCAGGCCCAGTTCGCGATCATTCAGGGTGGGCTCGATCCAGAAATGCGTGTTTGGTGCGCCGAGGAACTCGGCGCGATGGACTTCCCCGGCTACGCGGTCGGGGGACTGAGCGTTGGCGAAGCACCGGACGACATGTACCGCATGCTCGACGCCGTCTGCCCGGCAATGCCGGTTGATAAGCCGCGTTACCTGATGGGCGTCGGCCGGCCTGAAGATCTCTTGCAAGCGGTCCTCCGTGGAATCGACCTGTTTGACTGCGTTTTGCCTACGCGCAACGGCCGCAATGCGCTCGCCTTCACCGACGCTGGGCCGTTGCGATTGCGAAACCTAAAGCACCAACTCGACCGCCGACCTCTGGAAGATGGCTGCCCCTGCCCCGCTTGTCGTCACAGTCGCGGTTATCTCCGGCACCTGTTCATGGCCGACGAGATGCTAGGCCCCATCCTGCTAACAGCTCATAACCTGACCTACTACCAGCGTTTGCTAGCCGAGGCGCGACAAGCCATTGCGGAAGATCGGTACCGCTCCTTCTTCGAGCAGAAGATGGTCGGTTGGCAGCGCAGCGGTGAGGCTGCTTAGCCGTGCTCGGCGGCTGGAGATGCCAGTTGGGCTGCCCTTGCCGCTTGTGGCGCAACATTTTAAGATGACGGCGCAGTACCGCTATCGGCCCGCGCGTATCGCTAGAGGACGCGGGGGCCGTTTTCCTTTTTGGGCATCGCCCGACGCGGGCCCTTCGCCCGCCCTGAGGAACGCCTCCCGTGCAGTTTTCCTGGCTCGAACTTTTCCCCTCGCTCGGCCAGCCCTTGCTCGCCCAAGCGGAACAGGGCAACGGCGGCATGTTGCAGTCGCTGTTCAGTAGTCCGATTCTCCCCTTCGCATTGATCGGGATCGTCTTCTATCTGATGTTGATGCGGCCAGAACAGCGGAAGCGTAAGCAGCAGGAGCAGTTGCTGTCGAACCTGAAAAAGAACGATCGGGTAATCACGATTGGCGGCATTGCCGGCACCGTGGTGAACGCGGCTCCGGGTTCGACTTTCGTCACGCTCCGCGTGGACGACACGAACAACACTCGCATGCGCGTCCTGCGCACCGCCATCTCTCGCGTTGGCGAGCCGGACGTCGGCGAGGAAGAGGCAGCCGACTCGAAATAGTCGTCGGCTGAAGCAGATTTTAGGGATATTCGCACTGACTACTTAGGGATGAGGAACTCCCTCTCATGATCTCTCCCAGTTCTTTCGATTTGTTCGCGGTGACGAACCGCCTGTTTGATTTCGAAATGCCGATGATCGGCCCCGTGCCGCTCTCGACGATATTGCCGCTGGTGCTGGCGATTGCCGGCTTTGGCATCGGCATTTGGTTCGCCCAATCCATCCGCATGCGAGAGTATGGCTGGAAGGTCGGCTTGATTCTGGCGGCCTGGCTGTCGGCCCTGTCGATTGTTCTGCTAGGCGATTACAAGTTGGGCGTCGACCTGCAGGGCGGCGTGATCCTCGTCTATCAAGTGGATGAGAAAGAAACCGCCGCTCTCGATCCGCTTGGCCGCTCCGATCAGTGGAGCATGCAGGGCCTTATCCAGGTTCTTTCGCGGCGTCTCAACCCGGAAGGCTTAAAAGAAATCATGATCCGGCCCTTTGGCCGTGATCAGGTTGAAATCGTAGTTCCCGAGGCCGACCAGGAAGAAGTCGAATTAATCAAACGACGAATCACCACAGGTGGTTCGCTGCGGTTTCTGATCGTTGCCAGCGACCCGGTCCGCGATTCTCGCGTTATTGAGTTGGCGACCGAGCAATCGACGGAGGACGGCAAAGAGCTCGACCGCAACGTAATGGATGGCGAAAAGGTAGTCGGCTACTGGGCTCGAGTAGGACGCGAAAACACGGAAGTAGCAGACTCTCCTTATCGCGTGGATGTCCGTTTCAGCACGCTCCGCGATTCTCGCACCGGCAAGATCATTGATCTGTCGCAGCAAGAACGGAACATCGCCCTGCCCCGTTTTGCCGAGGCGATGGCTGATCGCGGTATCCGTCAAGTGGACGTGCTGATGGTCGTCGATCCCGAGAACGATGTTCGGGGCAGCGACCTGGCATCGACCGCCAAGGGACACGATGAACGCCTGAATCCAGACATTGAGTTCACGATGCGGGGTGAAGGCGTCTCGAAAATGAGCACGCTCACGTCGGAAAACATCGAACGCAATCTGGGCATCGTATTCGATAACGAATTGATCTCGGCCCCGGTCATCCAATCTCGCATCGCCGAACGTGGCCGAATCACCGGTCAATTCACGGAGAAGGAAGTCGACTTCATGGTCGAACTGCTCCGCTCGGGCAGCATGCCAGTTGTGCTCTATCCGAACCCAATCAGCGAAAATCAAATCGGCTCGATCCTGGGCCGTGACACGATCGAAAAAGGAACCTACTCGATCGCCGTTGCGCTGGTCCTTGTGCTTGGCTTCACCTGGGCTTACTACCGCTTCGCCGGCTTCGTCGCTTGCATGGCGCTCGTACTCAACTTGCTGCTTACCGTGGCGATCATGGTCATGCTGCGGGCTCCATTCACGCTGCCGGGCCTTGCGGGGCTCGTGCTGACGGTAGGTATGTCGCTCGATGCGAACGTCCTTATCTTTGAGCGTATTCGCGAAGAAAAGGAGAAAGGCGCCGCGCTGCGTTCCGCCATTCGCAATGGGTTCGACCGGGCGATGGTCACGGTCATCGACTCCAACTTGACGACGTTGCTCACAGCGATCGTGCTTTACGCCATTGGCACTGACCAGGTGCGTGGTTTCGGCATTACGCTCATCTTGGGCATTCTGACCAGCATGTTCACGGCCATCTTCATGTCGCGCGTGATCTTCGAGATTGGCGAGCGGCAGCGGTGGATCACCAAGCTCACCATGACCAAGATGATGGGCGCCCTTTCGATCGACTGGGTGAAGTTGTTCATGCCAGCAACGGTTGCCTCCCTTGTGCTGATTGCCTTGGGCCTGGCGGCGACGGTAGCCCGTGGTAAAGGATTGTTCGATATCGATCTGGTGGGTGGTACAAGTGTGACCTTCGTGTTGGACAAGCCGCTGAGCGAATCCGAACTCCGGCAGAAGCTGGGTTCAGCTTTCAGCAAATTGACGGACGAAGAGACGAAGGGGCGCGTCGACTTTTCGGTCAACCAAGTTTCGATGGAAGATGAGGAGGCCGGGAGTGTTTGGAAGGTAGATAGCTCCTTCCAAAGCGTTGAACGGTTGCAGGACGTTCTCAAGGACACGTTTACCGAAAACGGCCAGATCGGCTTGAAGACCTACGAACTCGAGGTAGGTCAACTGAAAACGGCCGATGAACCTTTCATCACTGGGGCCGAAGCCGCTGAGCAGTCGGCTGAAACGCCTGCTGCGAAAGGGACCCTGAAGAACGGGTCGACTCCAGCATCGAATAGCAAGAAAAAGGCGCCTTCCGCAGATGCCGAGAAAAAAACGGCTCCAGCGGGTAGTAAGGCCGACGAAGCTCCGGCGCCCAAGAACGACGATCCGTCGCCGCCCGCCGATGAGCCATCTGCAAAGTCGGACGAGGGAGAAACGGCTCCATCCGCCGAAAGCCCACCTGCAGACACTCCGCCGGCCTCCGACGGGGACATGCCTGAATCGACTCCTAAGTCCGACGAAGAGAAGAACGCTGCCCTCAGGATGCAGCAGGTCTATCTGACCAGCCTGCTGCTGCAAGACGAGGGAGCGACCGATAGCAAGTCGGACGATAGTTCTCCACCGCCGAGCGAAAATGCGAGGGCCGCGGATCAAGAAAAAAGTGATGCAGCTCCCACAGCCGAGGTCGACTCAGCCGAGTCACCTTCCGCTCCAGCAGGCGGCGAAAAGTCCGACGAGAAGGCTGCTCCTGCCGCGACGACCGACGATGCGAAGCCGGAGAGCACTGACGAGCCAGCCATCTCCGCGGACCCCATGCCTGCAAGTGGCCCGGCACCGTCGACAACCCGAGTCCCCGAAGTGTGGACGGTTGGTACGCTCAATTTCGAAAATACGACCATGACGGCCGATGCGGTTCGCGATCGTGTCAGCCAAGTTGCCGTGAAAGTCCTCGGTGAGGACCCGCCGGTTGAGGTGGACAACCCGAATTGGAACCGCCGCGACAACGCGTCATTCAACGAGTGGAACGTCAGCCTTCAATTGCCGCAGGATCGGGCTCAGCGAGTATTTGAGGCCCTGAAAAGCGAACTCGCAGTCTCGCCGATCTGGGAGACCTCGAGCAAAATCGGCAGCCAGGTATCGGGCGACACCCGCTGGAAGGCCGTTACCGCGATCGCGTTCAGCCTGTTAGGAATCATGGCCTATGTGTGGTTCCGCTTTCAGCGATTTAGCTGGGGCATCGCGGCGATTGCGGCCTTGGTGCACGACTCGCTGATTATGCTGGGCGGAATTGCGGCGAGCTACTGGCTGGTCGGGCCACTTGGCTTCCTCGGTGTCGAAGAATTCAAAATCAGCCTGCCGGTGATCGCAGCGTTCCTGACGCTGATCGGTTACTCGATCAACGATACGATCGTTATCTTCGATCGCCTTCGCGAAATCCGCGGCAAGAGCCCGAACATCACGCCCGAGATGATCAACGCGGCTGTCAATCAAACGATGAGTCGCACGATCCTGACCGGCGGTTTGACGCTCGCCGTGATCGTGATCCTGTACTTCTTCGGTGGTCCGGGCATTCACGCTTTTGCGTTCTCGCTTGTGATCGGTTCGATCGCCGGCGTTTACAGCACCGTGTTCATTGCATCTCCGCTACTGTTGTGGCTGCTCGGTGAAAAGAAACCGACCACCGCAAAGCCGGTGTCGAACCGCGAGATGGCTCGTTCCACTTGAGCGGAACCGATTAACCTTTGAATGATCTAGCGAAGGTTTGCTGCCGTGGCAAGCCTTCGCTTTTTTCGTGATTGCAGGGTGTGCTTCGCTGTAGATCTGCAGAAATCGCCTCTTCCACTCGAACGTCGGCTGATTGGCTCGGATGAGGTCGCCGATCTAAGACAACAGTCGCTTGCGCATTCATGATCGCGGCATAGCCGCGTCAGGTTGAGCGGGCGATTGGGCCGAGCGGCGCTCGCGGCCAGGAACCGGTTTCTCAACGAGCGTACACGCTGCATCTTCAAGGATCTGATCGGCGGCGAAGGCAACGGACTGCGCATGCGGCTGCTGCGACACGAAGTCGCGCGGCGCGTCCGGAGATCGCGGATCGTGACTTGGAATCGACTGTTGCTCGCCGCCAGCGTTCTGGTGGCTGGGTTTGCGGCTGCCTGGCCGTTTCGTCATCCTAAACCGCTCCTTACAGCCAACACTGCGGTAGCTTCCGCGCCGGTGGACCGTCCGCCGCGGCGGAAGGAAGTGCGCTTGGATGTTAGTCCACTGGCCGAGAAGTCCCCGGCCGTTGGGCTGGAGCAACTCAGCTTGAAGCTTCGCAAGCCCAAGGAGCTGATCCCAACAGAAACGAAGCCCGTCGCTGCGGCGCTCGAATCGCTGGGAAGTCCGCCGGCGCTGGGGCAGATGTACCATTCGCTGATGCAGCCGACCGGGGAATCTGCAGAGCCAAGAGCGAAATCCCCGTATCATGAGGCATCGCGCAACGTTAGTACGTCGCCGTCGAGCGATCGTCGTGGTGCCTTGGCGTCTTCCACTTCATTGATGAGCAATGAAGACGACTATCGGCCGAAATTGCAGGAGCATCGCATCGTTGACGGCGACACCCTCGAACTACTCGCCCAGCGCTATCTGGGCGATGCCTTGCGAGCGGAAGAGATCTTTGAGCTGAACCGCGATCGTCTACGAGATCCGAATCTACTGCCTGTCGGCCAGCGCTTACGGATACCGCAGCGGCGTGAGCCGGTGCTGACTCCGGTCGCCCGCAACGAATCGCATTAGCTTAGTGAGCGATCACAGCGGGTTCTGGCGGTCTTGCCACGGCATGTCGTCCATCTTGGCGATCAACCGCAGGTTGATGAAACCAAGAATGTTGTTCACCACCGGCAGCCCGTCGCCTAGTAATTGCGTTCCCTGCAGTTTGGTGTCGGGGGTGACGAAGAAGAGGTCGAGCTTCGATTTCTGCTCGGCGGGATCGTTAGAGACCTTCGGGTGAAAGGCCTGGAGGCTGCCGTGAAATCGCTTTGCTTCGCCGAACACTTTGGGGTCTTCGTTGCCGGCGGCAATCAGCGTTGACAGGCGGCCCTTAACGACGGGATGGCTGAGTGCTTCTCGGTTCGTTATGCCTTTGAAGGAATTGACTGGCGAGAGCAGCACCATTGCCTTGACATCCTGCCCCAGTTTGTAGGCTGGCAGAACCGGTTGCTGCCAGTTGTAACGAGCCCAGTTCATGGCGACGATTGTGCTGAAGTCGGCGCCGATGATGCAAAGCGTTTCGATATTCAGTTCTCCCTCGTTATTCTTTTCGAGGAGAAACTTGCGCACGGTTTCGACATCGTTGATCATCGACTCGAGCGCTTTGGCTCGGAAGGTATCGGGATCCAGATCCTTCACGTCGCCGTTGGGCAACTGCACAGTCTTGCTGCGCCCAAACCCGCGGAGATCGACCGTCGCAGCGGCATGGCCTGCCGCCTGGAGGCGAAGCGCTAGACCCTCGTAGTCGCTCCCTTGGCCTCCCCAACCGTGAAGCATGATGACCGGCACCGCTTTTTTACCGAGCGTGCCGGGATAGTACGTAAAGTGCAGGCCAACGCCATCCTTCGTTTCGCGGGTCACGGACTCCGGTTCTGGTGGCCCTTCGTCCTCTTCCTTACCTGACTTGGTGCCTTTCGCGGCCGGGGCAGCCTTACCAGCAGCAGGAGCGGCCTTGCCTGGCATGGGCGGAGCCTTGGCCTGACCCCAGGCGATACTTGAGGCGGTCTGAAAAGCTGCGGCCCCGCCAACCGCCAACGCTTCGCGGCGGGAAAGTCTAAAATCCGTCATGGCAACTACTTTCAGAAATCTTTGCAGCTCTCGCAATGCGTTTGCGAGCAGCTAGCCCCTGCTTTACTACGAAACTCAAGCCTGCGAAGACTGTGCGGCGGAGACAATCGCATCCTGACTATAAACCAGCACCGCAAAAGCAGTTCTAGCTCGTCATCGTAAAACCCACTGCGCGCGACGTCAAACATCAGCCGCGTGGATTAATGGACCGCTCTGTTGCATTGATCAATGTTCAGCACCTCCAAAGTAACGGACATGCCATGAACGAGCGCCGGCGGCCAGCTGTTAACAATAGCTCGCAATGGGGTTATTGACCGAAGTGTCTGAGCGGCCTCTGCGGTGCATTAACCTGTGCAGTGCCAAGCAGCTAGGGGCGATCGTGTTGAGGTATGCTCCCTCTAGTAGGGTGCCGCGAGTCTCTACTTGCGGCCAGTCGGCTCCCGCTGAAATAGTTTGGCCCGACCGTGGCGAAGAGACTTAGTCGATCTCGGGGTCGCTCGATCGTAAAGTGCTGATCGCCTGAGTACTTGAGTGGGTGCTCGAGCGTTCTAAACCTGCAGATATCTGGCCTCGCCATCCAAAGGAGAAGCGGGTTTCTTTTGTGGTAAGTCTTTTCCGGGTCGTTGCTTGCAAACCTTTGCGTGCTGGGTGAGAATGCGGCTAGCAGGCGTGCGGATAACGCGGAATTGCGTGGACGGTCGGCTGTAGGTGTTTCGCAGGTAGTAATTTACGGCAAATATGCCGATACTCGCTTTGGGCGACGTGCGACTTATCGGAGGAGTTCACCGAGCATGGTTCAGAACTTGCGCGAATGGTGGCAGCGACAGACGGGGGAGGAAGAAACTCCTTTCGATGGTGATTCGCCCGCGTTTCTTGTTAGTATGCTCGTCCACCTCGCGTTGCTGCTTGTACTCGGCTTTCTGCCGGTAGTGCTGCCGGACAACCAGATTACTCTTTCGATTTCCACCGCCCCTGAAGAGAAGATCGAGGAGTTGAAGCTGCCAGAGGAGTTTTACTTCAGCGACCAGGTGGCTGAAGAAGTTGGCGCCAATAGCGTGAACGGCGATGCCGTGGCAATGTCAATGGCCTCCGTGGTTTCTGAGATCTCTGCAATCCCCAATCACGTCGACCTGGTGCCGCAGGAAGACGCGAATGTGTCGATCGAGATCAACAATGCAATCGAGGTCGCGACCGGACTGAACTACAACGCTAACCTCGCCGTCAAGGGTGCGGCCGGCGAAGGCACCACGGGCGCCGTGGGAGCGATCGACCGGATCACCCACGAAATCCTCCTCTCACTCGAAGAGCGCAAGACCCTAGTTGTGTGGGTGCTCGACGGAACGTTCAGCCTCGTCCCGCAGCGAAATGCGATTCGGGATCGGTTCGACCGGATTTACGAGGAACTCGGCGTCATCGAAGCGGCCGGCAACGAAGCCTTCACGAAGCACGACGATCAACCGCTCCTTTCCAGCGTTGTTTCCTTCGGTGGAACAACCAGTCTGATGACCAAGGAGCCGACGGCAAATCTGACGGAACTGAAGAAGGCGGTTGCAGATATCAAGAATGACGATAGCGGCATGGAGAACGTCTTTGGCGCCGTCAATGACGTCGCAAAGAAGTTTGCCAGCTACCGTTACACGACCAGCGAGAGCGACGAGCCGCAACGCAACGTGATGATCATCGTATTCACGGATGAAGCGGGCTCCGACGTGCAGCGGCTGGAAGAAACGATCAAAATGTGCCGCCGCTGGACGATGCCCGTTTATGTGGTCGGCGTGCCCGCTCCATTCGGGCGCAAAGAAACCATGATGAAATGGGTGGATCCAGATCCTAAGTTCGACCAGTCGCCGCAATGGGGCGTCGTTGAGCAAGGTCCGGAGTCGTTCATGCCTGAACGAATCAAGCTGGCGTTCTCCGGCTCGGGCGAGGACGAGGAGCCAATGGATTCCGGCTTCGGCCCCTTCGCTCTCACTCGCCTTTGCGTAGAAACAGGCGGCATCTATTTCTCGGTTCACCCAAACCGTGACACTCGCCGCGAAGTGAGCCGCGGGGAAACCGAGAATTTCTCGGCACACCTGAAATACTTCTTCGATCCGGAAACCATGCGAAAGTATCGTCCGGATTACGTTTCCGTGCCGGAATATCAGAAGCGAGTGAGCCAGAACAAGGCGCGAATGGCCTTAGTGCAAGCGGCCGCCGCGTCACAACTGAATCAGATGGACAGTCCCCGCCTGCGGTTCGTGAAGCGGGACGAGGCGGAGTTTGCTCAGGCATTGTCGGAGGCGCAGCAGACGGCGGCCCGAGTCGAGCCGAAGATCAATACGCTTCACGACGTTCTCGCGAAGGGAGAATCGGACCGCGAGAAAGAAACCGTGCCTCGCTGGCAGGCTGGCTATGATTTGGCGATGGGCCGAACGTTGGCCGTCAAAGTTCGGACGGAGTCTTACAACGCGATGCTCGCCGCGGCGAAGCGTGGGCTGAAAGCAAAGGACCCCAAGAGCAACACATGGCTGCTCAAGCCAGATGACGAGATCAGCGTTGGCAGTGCACTCGCGAAGCAAGCCGAGAAGGCGAAGACGTATCTGAACCGGGTTGTCAAAGACCACCCAGGCACCCCATGGGCAACGCTTGCTGAACGTGAACTCGAAGAACCACTCGGTTGGAAATGGGAAGAGGACTTCACCGATCTGACACCGCGTAACATGGGCGACGGCAATGGCAACGCGCCGCCTCCGGATGACGCTCGCAGAATGCTGCAGCGGCCCAAGCCGAATCCGCCGCCGCGGAAGCTGTAGCGGCAGCACGACGAACAGTTGAAACCGTCGAGTAACAAAAAAGGCCGGCATTACTGCCGGCCTTTGCTTTTCGTTCAGTTTTGTCAGTCGAAGTTGGGCGAGCTCTTTTCGCTTGTGAGACTAATCGAGGAATGCCGAGTCTCCGCCGTAGTCCTCAAGCCGGTCGTAAGCATAGAAGTCTCGAGCTACCTTCTGGGCCAGCGTGTGAATGAAGATCGTTCGGAAGTTAACTTCGCTTTCGGTCACATGGCGGGCGCCGTTCTTAGGAAACACGATTTCGCGACCGGGAGTTTCGTAGACGACCTTGCCGTTCTGGGTCATGTCGAACACTTTGACGGCAACGCTCGCTCGGCCTCGCAAGAGCGTCTGGCCTTCATGAAGCGAGAACGACTCCAGGTCGACACCGACCACCATATCGGCCTTCACGCCGCGTCCCACATCACGAAAGTCGGTTAGATCCTGATCGTGCGTGTCGATCCAGTCATTGATTTCCTGCTGGCGAACGACATCGATCCCTTCCACGTTGTACGCGAGGGCATTGCTGATCGCCTTCGCCAACGCGGCGGCCTCGCTACCGGGGCCCTTCAGTGAGCCGGGATCGAGACACACTACGGCAACGCGCTTGTTCTCCAAACAGTGCGTTTGGGCGGCCACTTTGTCGCCATAGATCCAGTAGCTGACCTGAGCCATCAGCCCGACCACCGCACAGCCGGTCTGCGATAGGGTAACAGTCGCCGTGAGCAGCACGATCGCAATTTGCGTTGTCGATAAAGGCAACCGCCACATGTAGCAACTCCTTTGCTGTCCGGCACGTGCTGCATCCTTGCAGCGATAAACTGCTGGAAAACCTGCTTCCAGGCTAGATTCCCAGCTTCAGGCGGAAACACCAGTCGAGGATCGTAACCGCAATGATGGAAAGTCCCAAGATCAACACAGTCCGCTCGTTCGGTCGCCACATGCGCCACCGACCGGCCAATCCCGAAACAAGCAACCATGGACCACTTGCTATCGCGGCTAAGGCGAATAGCGTTCCACCGCTATTGGCTCTGACCGATGCCAGCAGGTTGCCGCGCATCAGGTGGGCCCACGAGGTGGTCATTCCGCACGACGGACAGCGAATCCCGGCGAGCACCACCAGCGAACATGGCGGCAACCCCAGTTGCTGATGTGTCCCCATGCCGATCGGACTCGGCTTAAGCACGGCTGCCGTCAGCAGGAGCGAAAGCAGCAGGGTTCCTCCCACGACCATAGCGAGCCGCTGATACCAGCGAAGCCCGTCCGAAGCGCGCAACCGTTCCAAGGCTGTCGCAGCGGACGGGGGAAGATAGTTCACCGGACTAAGCTCCACAAGATTGATTTCCGCCGAGTTGCTCAGTCTGCATGATACGCGGGAAGCACTACATCAGTGGCGTTTCTTTGGTCGGCGGCTGGACCAAAGCATCGGACTCGGCCTGGCTGACGACCAGTCGGCGGATCGCGGTCGCCTTTCCGGTGGACGGATCGCAGTCGACGATGGTGCCGCAAAGGCGGATGTCGTCAGTAGCTACGTCGAAGTGGGTTGGCTGAAATGTCAGCGTGGTTTCAAGCACCCGGTCGATCCGGCGGCCGAGGATGCTTTCATGGGGACCGGTCATGCCCACATCGCACTGAAAGGCGGTTCCGTTCGGCAGAACCCGCTCATCGGCAGTGGTCACGTGGGTATGAGTACCAAGCACCGCGGTGACCCGGCCATCCAAGTGGCGTCCCATGAGTTGTTTGTCGCTAGTCGCCTCGGCGTGGACATCAACTAGACGAACGAGCACATCTTCGGGCATTTCACCCAGTACCCGATCGACGGCTGAAAAAGGGCAGTCGACCGGCCGCATGAAAACGCGGCCCATAACGCTGATCACGCCGACCCGGGTGCCATTTGCCGCTGTTACGACTGCCGACGTCCGGCCCGGGGCAGATTCAGGATAGTTTGCCGGCTTGACGATGTTGGATTCGGTCTCGAGTAGGGGACGAATCTCGTTACGGCGGTAGATGTGGTCGCCAAGAGTGATGCAATCCACGCCGGCGGCGGTCAGCTTCTTATAGATGCTGGGACTAATGCCGCTACCGTCGGCCGAGTTCTCCGCATTCGCAATTACCAAGTCGAGCGATTCCCGCAGTCGAAGTGCGGGGACCGCCTGACAGACGATTTTCACGCCCGGCTTTCCAACGATGTCGCCTATGAGGAGTATGCGCACGTTATTCAGGTGGCCAGACCATGCTTGTCAAGGTGTTGAATCAGCGGCGTTTCCGACGAGCCGCTTGATGGCAGCGGCGTTTATCGGGCAACTTCCGTGAATCGGGCTTCGCGGACGACCGTTACCTTAATCTCGCCCGGATAGGTGAGCTGTTCTTCGAACGCCTTGGCAATGTCGCGGCAGATCTTCGCAGCCTTCGCATCGTCGGTGTCCCGCGAACTGGCAATTACACGCAGTTCTCGTCCGGCTTGGATGGCAAATGCCTGCTCGACGCCAGGGAAACCCCCGGCGATCGATTCGAGCTCCTCCATTCGTTTGATGTAACGCTCCAGCGACTCTCGGCGTGCTCCCGGACGGGATGCGCTGCAAGCGTCTGCTGTCGCAACGAGCATTGTGTAGGGATACTCGGTGATGATTTCGTCGTGGTGGCCGTAAGCCGCGTGAACCACTTCTGTTCGCTCGCCGTGGCGCTTGAGCAGATCCGCGCCGATCTTCGGATGGCCACCTTCAAGTTCGTGATCCGCAGCCTTCCCGATGTCGTGAAGCAAGCCAGCCCGGCGGGCGATGTCTGGATCCAGTCCGACCATCTCGGCCAGCATCCCAGTAAGGAAAGCGACTTCCACGCTATGTCGGAGCACGTTTTGGCTGTAGCTGGTGCGGAAGTGCAATCGCCCGAGCATGTACAGAACTTTTGGGTTCACTCCATGCACGTTGACTTCCTGGGCGGCTTCCTCCCCCTTCTTCTGGATGAACGACTCAATCTCGCGCTGGGTCTCAGCGGCCACTTCCTCGATACGCGAAGGATGAATCCGCCCGTCGGCGATCAGCTTGTTGAGCGTCTGCCGAGCGATTTCCCGGCGGACAGGATCAAACCCGCTCACGATCACCACGCCCGGCGTGTCGTCGATGATCACGTCAACGCCGGTTGCCTTCTCGAACGTGCGAATATTCCGACCTTCACGGCCGATGATTCGGCCCTTCATTTCATCGCTCGGGATATCGACAGTGCTTGTCGTACTTTCGGCGGTGTGAGCCGCCGCATACCGCTGCATCGCCGTCAGCAGAATGTCGCGCGAACGCTGATCGACCACTTCCGCCATGCGCTTCTCATGTCGCATGACGATCGATCCCATTTCCTGCTGCAGTTCCTGCTCGAGCGAGTCGAGCAGCCGTTTGGTTGCTTCACCCGGTGACAGGCCGCTGAGGTTGTGCAGCGTCTGCCGCTGCATCTCCGTGATCTTCGCGAGCTCGTCATTGCGGCGGTTGGCATCTTCCAATCGCTCGGCGAGGCGCCGCTGGGTCGATTCGACAAACCGCTCTTGCTTACGCAATTCGTCGGCCTGCTGCTGGATCATCTCTTGGCGCTTATCAAGGGACCGCTCGCGCTCCCGTAATTCATCTCGCGTTTGATTCAGCACCCGTTCGCTTTCGGCCTTGCTGGCAAGCTCTCGCTCTTTGATCGCCAGTTCTGCCTCTTTTACCTTGGTGGCCGAATCTCGCTGGGCACGCTCCAGGATTTCGCGCGCGGAAGATTCCGCATCCATCTTGCGAAGCCGGTCCAAGAATTTGACCACGACAAACGTCAGAATGGCTGACAGAGCCGCGGCGCCTAGAACGATCAGAACCTGCGTCGTCGTCACGGGTCATTCCCCCAACGGACTAGAAGACGCATGCGACGCGGGCCGGCAGCGGACACCGTGTAACCAATCGGACAACTACCGTTTGGTAAACGGGGATGCCGATCGCCTCAAAGCAGGCGCGGGAACGACGTTTCGGCCGGACTACCATCCGATGCCGACGAGACGAACTACTGTTCAGCTGAAACCCGAGCGTGCAAGCCGCTGCCGCCAGGGAATCGGCCTACCTGGGCTAATCCACTCCGCGAAGCGCCTTGATGGGGCGCGAGGAATGGGGACGCACCATTCCAACACCGCGCTTGCGGCGCTTGGGAAGTGCGAAACAACTTATCAGCCGACTCCAGGCGTCACGAAGGAGATCCCACGGATCGTCTTTCCGAACCATGCAACGTACCTGCCCATCGCGGCGAACCGCAAGCGAGCCAAGGCCACGAGTAGGCGGAAAGAAGAGGGAACAAACAAACCGCAAGACAAGCAGGATCCAATTCACGATCCAAGACCCTCGGATACACGAGGAGCAAAGGCTGAGTACCAAGTTTGCCAATCTGCCGCAGAGAAAACTGCGGCGGCAGGCACAGTGTCGTCAACCAACGTCGAAGACCCACGACCGCACAGGTCGATCGTCAGGCACGTCGCACGAATCTTATTGTTGAACGTGTACTCTTCCTGTGAAGCTCCGGCCACGCGGCTGGACTTCACCCTGTAGTATGTTAGCAGAGTCTTCACTGGCTGCAACCACATTGTGCTGCGGCGATTACGCGTGGTTTTGAGCGCTCTTCGACCTTCCGAAATTCGGCGTGGCTCGGGGCCGTATGACTGTATTTCATTCGTTCGAAACTGCCGTTGCCAGCGACTGGCCGGTGGATCGGTGGTGCGATGTAACCGTGGTTCTTGCGGTTTCCGGCGGCGCTGACAGCATCGCCTTGTTGAGGGCACTACAGCGCATTCGAGAAGACTCGGCTCACAAGTCTGGTGGTCGTTTGGTAGTCGCGCACTTCAATCATCGCTGGCGGGGCAAAGAATCGACCGCGGATGCTCGCTTCGTCCGCTCTCTGTCGGAGCAATTATCCTTGCCGATTATCGTCGGCCAAAAGCGCGCATCTGCACCCGCTGAGCAGCCGCTTCAAGTGCAAAAACGCGACGAGAACTCCGCTCGCCGCCTCAGGTACCGATTCTTACTGGATGTGGCGAGGCAATTCGGTGCCCGATACATCGCCACTGCGCATACGGCGAATGATCAGGTGGAAACAGTTTTGCAACGGGTGCTGCGCGGGACGGGTCTTCGAGGACTCGCGGCAATCCCGAGGGTGCGACAACTATCGCCAGCGGTGACCTTGATACGGCCAATGCTCCACGTCTCTCGCCAGCAGGTAAACGCATACCTGCAGGAGATCGGTCAACGTCATCGCGAGGATAGCTCGAACACAAAGCAAGAGTACGTTCGCAACCGTATTCGGCATGAGCTGCTTCCGCTCGCCCGCCAGATGTATCCGAAAGCGGACCTCGCCGTGCAGCGATTGGGCTCGCTAGCGGCAGAAGCTCAGGCGGTTGTCGACCGGCAGACGGCGATCTTGCGGAGCGAGGCCTTGATTAAGCAGTCGTCGGACGAACTTGTTTTGCGACTACAAGTCATTCAGTTGGCCGACGACTATCTGATTCGCGAACTGCTCCGATCGCTGTGGCAACAACAACGCTGGCCACTTCAAGGAATGGCGACCAAACATTGGACAGCGCTTTCCCGGCTCATCGCTGGTGATGGAACGTCGCTCAGTTTAACCGCCTTTGACTTGCCGGGCGGTGTGAGCGCAAAAAAGCAGGGCGAGTTGCTTACGCTAACTCGCCCCGCGAAGTAGTCTTCGATTGCAGTCGGCACTAAGCCTGAACCGGGCCTTCAACACCACCGGTGAACTCCTCGCCATCCGGATGATGTCCGCGGAGTTCCACAGCTTGATAGCCGCCGGTCGCCTTGAAGTATGCGAACAGCAGGCCGAAGCCGATGGCCATTGTCAGAGGCACGAGGGCCGTCCATTTCAAGGCCATCCGACCTCCGAAAATCGTGGCTTCTTTCACGAGCGGGGCATCTTCTGCGGCACGGGGAGCAGCCTTTTCCGTCCACCAGGCGTACAAGTCCGCCAATTGAGGCTGCGTGCTCAGGCTGATGTTTTTCTTTTCCAGGTTCTCAACGTCTGTCTTCAAACTAGCGCCGTCATCGCTGACGGTGGCAACCTTCGAACCATCCAGGCCCTGGGCTTCGAATATGAGGAAGTGGCTCGGCTTGTCGGCCTTGTACAGGTCGTAAGTCGTTGGCGAAGCTTCCCGCAGTTCTTGTGCAGCATAGTAGTCCTGCTTGAAGCCGATACCTGGACCGCCCAGCAAACCGGCCGACAACATACCAACGCCGCCCATTGCGCCCATTACCAGAGCACCACCGCTTGGGTACCGTTCGCCGACAACACCGAGGATCGTAGGCCACAGGAAGGTCTTGCCAAAGGCGTAGACGGTACCGGCCAGAATCACCGACATGCCCGCAGCAGTGCCTAGCCAATAGAGGCCAACGCAGCCTAGTACGGAGCTGACGAACAACAATCCGACGGGATTGATGCGCTCCACAATCGGCCCTGCGAAGAATCGCAGGATAAACATGAGGGTCGATGTGTACACGAACAACAACACGGCGTATTCAGAGATCACGTTGTTCATGATGTTCGTGATCCAGCTATCGGTGCCAAGTTCCACGTAGCCAATCAGGGCATGGAGCACCAACAGGATGATCAGGATGGGCGAGGCGAATGTCGCGAGCATCTGCCCGAAGCTAACACCAGCCGCCTTGGCTTCCGAAACGGGAAACTTCTCTTTGAGCACAATCAAGCCGTAGATCACTGTCGGGATCAAAAACACGGCCATGGGAATTTCCCAACGCAGATGCGTCAATTGGGCGCCGCTGCCACAGAAGAAATAGGCAAACAGGCCGCCGAGAATCAATCCGCCAGGCCATCCGGCGTGCAAGATGTTCAAGTAGTGCGTTTTCTCTTTCGAGTACAGAGTGGCCACTAACGGATTAATCACCGACTCGCAGACGCCGTTCGCCAGCGCGAAGGTGAACATTCCGATGTAAAGCACCCAGTAGGTAGCGTCTCTTCCCGCGGATTGAAAGACCGGGGTAGCCGCCAGCGTAATAACCGCGGACAGTGCATGAAGTAAGAAAGCAACCACGAGCAGCGGTTTGTAGCCAATCTGGTCAACAAAGAGGCTGCAGATAATGATCGTTAGTCCGAAACCGACGAGACCCCCGCCGGTTATCGTGCCGAGTTCGCCTTTGGTGAAGCCATATTGCGCTCCCCAATCGCCAAGGATGCCGCCACGGATGGCGAAGCCGACGCCAGCTGCAATGAGCGTCATAAAGCTGGCGATCAGCAAGGTAGTTCGATTGTTCATAGCCACTTTTACGAAGGAGAGGAAACAAGACCGATTCGCTGACAGCGCACCGCGAGCCGTCCGCTAGCATGCTGCCAGTTTAAGGGTGTGAGTATACAAGGAGAAACTGCGAAGTAAATGAATTCCGGGCATTTTGGGCAGTTTTAAGCCGGGCGCAGCGCATCGTCGTTACCAGCCGCAAGGTTTATCGCCGGTCACTCGATCCGTGCGTACCGATCCCTGCGCCGCCTAACTTGTATTGACCGTGTCTCTTATGCCCTCGTACCATGCACCGCCCTTGGCTGCACCTGCAGTGGATCCTTTCAAACGAACAGATGATTTTCCACCGTCGCACAGCGTGGTCGCTCTGCGCCATCTTGATGGTCGCGCTCGCGATCCGTCTTGTGGCTGCTTTGTGGTGGGAAGGCAGGTTGCCGCCGGATCGGAAGTTTGGCTTTCCGGATAGTGAGAGCTACTGGGCACTGGCCCAAAACGTGTCCCGAGGTGATGCGTATGAATTCGGGCCGCGTCGTTACAAGGTGTTTCGAACACCGGGCTATCCGGTGCTGTTGGCGGGCTTGTTTCGCCTGACTGGGAATGAAGATCCGCCCGCGCTGCACGCGCGCGTATTGGGAGCCCTGCTTGGAACCGTGAGCGTTGCCGGTGTTGCCGCCCTCGGAGGGCTGTTGTTCGGTACCCGCGGAGCTTTGCTGTCGGCGAGTATTGCAGCCGTACATCCCGAAGCCATTGCACCAAGCGTCTTCGTGCTCAGCGAAGCCCCCTTTTGCCCACTCATGGTTTTTCAGCTGGTTGCTTGGACCACCGCCTGGCAGGCGTCGACTTGGAAGGCACAGTCGGGTTGGTCTTTGCTCGCAGGCGTGCTCGGCGGATTGGCCACGCTGATGCGTCCCAGCTGGTTGCTCTTTTTGCCATTCGCTGGCGGCATTGGATTGCTGGTGGCGACGTCGCGCCTGAAGCAAGTGACCGTCGGCGGTGCGATGTTTGTTGGCCTTGCCTGCACGTTGCTGCCTTGGTGGGTTCGCACTTATCAGGTCGCCGGGCGGTTCGTACCTACGTCGCTTCAGGTGGGCGCCAGCCTCTACGACGGTTTGAATCCCGGAGCCGATGGCGGCAGCAACATGGCTTTCGTAGAGCCGATGACCGAGCGATTCGAACGAGCGGACGCCGCAGAAGCTTTTGGCGAAGGCGTCTTCGAGGACCGCGTCGATCGGCATTTTCGGAATGAGTCGATCGCTTGGGCGAAGGCAAACCCGCGCCGGGTTCTCGAGCTTGCAGCCATCAAATTCCGTCGCATGTGGAGCCCTTGGCCGAATGCAGCGGAGTTTGGCAGTCGTAAGCTGGCAATGATTTTGGCCGCCGGCTACGTGCCTCTCGCGATCGGCTCGATTGCCGGAGCACTGCTCTTCGCGCGGCGGGACTGGCCGTATGCGTTGTGCCTGCTGCCAGCCGTGTACTTCACACTGCTGCACACGATCTTTGTCAGCTCCATTCGCTATCGACAACCGGCGCTGTTGCCGCTGATGGTTGTGGCGAGCGGCGCTGCACTTTACTGCTATGACCGATGGTATCGCCGAATGGATTCGGCGATCGCGACTGAACCAACAGCCGGCTCGACGACGAGCTAACCCGCGCAGGTCTCGTGGCATGGATGCCCGCACGAGCACACCAGCGACCAAACCCAGCTTGCTTGGCCGGTTTTTCCGGTTCGTAAAGCAATTGGTGACGCTTGCGCTCGTGGTTGCCGCTGTCGCCGTTGCCGGATGGTTTTACGGTTACGATCAACTCGATGAACAGATTCGAGTCGAAGTCGAGTCCCGCCTGCGAGACCATTACCGCGGTCTGGTCGTGACCGTCCGATCCGCCCGCCGCATCGAAGGTCAGGGCGTAGAGATCCGCGGGATCGAGATTCGGGAAGCCGGTCCCGGCGATACTCCGATTCTCGCCGAAATCGACGAGGTCTTCGCGCAGTGCGATACAAAGTTGCCGGAGTTTCTTCTCGAACAGCCCAAAGTGCATCGATTGCACGTGCATCGAATGAAACTTCGAGCGGAGCGGAAGGAGAATGGTTTCTGGAGCCTCGGCCACCTCATTCCACTTCCGAGTTCGGAAGGCGAGTGTCCTGATATCCAGGTTTCCGACGCTTCGATCGATATCGTCGATCCAGCCTTGCAGCCCGCCGGCTCGCTTACGCTCCGCGATATCGACCTTTCGGTGGCTCCGGTCGTTGCAACTCCCGTCGCTGGCGTAGGTGCGACCGCCGCCGCCAAGCCAGTGCAGAACCCGACAGTGCGGCCCGTTCTGATGCGCGTCAGCGGCACGCTGGCGGGGGACCACTTCGAAAAGGCCGAAGTCGACGGTCTGTTCGATCCCGCGAGTGGACAATGGGACCTTCGCGGGGCGGTTGAAGCGCTAGAGTTTAACCCGCGGCTCCGTGCAGCCTTGCCGCGCGACGTGTCGTCGCTCCTTGAGCCGCTGGCTTCGGTCCGAGGGCGAACTTATTTCGGATTCGAAGTTCAGCGAGCTTCCCTCGATCCCCGTCGCAGCAATTCTCCGGAAATGCGGTTCGTCATCGAAGGCAAGATTTCGGAGGGACGCGTCGACGACGCCCGACTGCCAGATCCGCTGACGGATGTGACCGCTACACTTCGCTGCGACAATCATTCGCTGACCATCAGTGATCTGACCGCCCGGTGTGGTGGCTCGCAGATTCATCTGTCCGGGGAGATGTTTGGCTACGGTCCCTCGAGCCCGCTGAAAGTCGAACTCAATGCCAGGCAACTGCAGGTGGATCGGCTTGCCATTAGCAAGCTGGCCCCCGACCTGGAGTTTGTTTGGGAGAAGTTCTCGCCGAAGGGGACTGTGGATGTCGAAGCGGTCCTGGCATTCGACGGGCAGCAATGGACTCCGAACCTGTCTGTCAGTTGCCACGACCTTTCTGTCTTGTACGACCAGTTTCCTTACCGGGTAACGGATGGCGTTGGCAGCATCGATCTGAAAAACAATCAGCTTTCGATTCGCATGCGAGCCGTCGGCGGCGGGCAAGTCATTCGTTGCCGCGCGGAAATTCAGGAACCGGGTGACGACTTCTCCGGTTGGATTGAACTGCAATCGGAAGGCCCGGTTCCGCTCGACGAGAAGCTGATCGCTGCGATGGACTACCGCGGACAGAAAATCGTCCGCTCCTTCTCGCCGCGGGGTTCGGTGTCGTTTCAAGCGAGGTTCCACCGCGAGCGAGGCGAAGCCGAGTTGCATCGCAAGCTGAACCTCAGCATCCATGAGGGATCGATTCAGTACGTCCACTTTCCCTATCCGATCTACGACCTCTCCGGTTCGCTGCAGCTGACCGACGAAGATTGGGTGTTTCACAATCTCACCGGCCGCAACGATAGTGGCTACATCGTCGGCAGCGGCCACTGGCTTGCCGATGCGCCACACGGCCAGCATTTGACGCTGAACTTCACCGCTACGGACGTTCCGCTGGAAGACGAACTTCGGCTGGCTCTTTCTCCCGGAGTACAGAGACTGTGGGCAAATCTGCGGCCGCGCGGCAACATTGACCATCTCGGCGTACAGGTGCAGTACAACGCCGACCGCAACAAGCTGGCCCTCAATGTACAGGCTCAAAAATGGCCGCCGGGGCAAAGCGTTGAAGGACGAACCATCTCGATCGAGCCGGCCTGGTTTCGATACCGGCTGGACAATGTCACCGGCAGCTTTAACTACCGTGACGGCATTGTGGAGCTCAACGACCTTCACGCGGTGCACGGGCGGGCGACGCTCGAAGCCGAAGGTCGCTGCGAAATCCAGCCTGATGGAGCCTGCAGCGTGCAACTCGCGCGCATTACTGCCGACCGAGTGCCCGTCGATCACGAACTGCTCGCCGCCTTGCCTTCGGGCGTAGGAAGCTCACTTGCTCGCTTCAACCTCTCGGAGCCAATCAACATCAACGGTGGGCTGGGAGTGCTGGTGCCGAAGGATCCCGAACAGTTTCCTAGCGTGCAGTGGGATATGAATGTCGACGTCGAAAACGGCCGCATTCAGGCCGGTGTGCCGATCGAGCACATCCATGGCGGCCTTCAACTGGTTGGCCACTCGCAGAATCGTCAGTTCGTCAGTCGCGGCGAACTCTCGATCGACTCGGCCATCGTCCGCGACATTCAACTCACGCAGATTAAAGGCCCGGTTCTGATCGATGCCGAAAAGATCGCCTTCGGGATTGCTGCCGAGCAAGGAATGCCAGGACGAGTACCGCGACCCATTTCGGCGACCATGTTTGGCGGTGTCGTAGCGCTCGACGGGCAGGTGCGGCTGAGCGAGGAAGCCCCGTTCCAGCTTTCGGCCACCATGGAAGGAGCCGACCTGCCGCAGGTCATGCACGAACTGGCGCCGCGGCAGAATAGCCTGACCGGGAAGGTGTTCGGCTCTGTGAACCTCACCGGCACCGGACAGGGCGTGCATACGTACCGTGGTGACGGGCAAATCCGCTTGCGCGATGCAAACATTTACGAGCTGCCGGTGATGATCGCGATGCTCAAAATGCTCAGCATCAACAAACCCAACAACCGGACCGCCTTCACGACCAGCGATATCGACTTCCGCATCGAAGGGGACGACTTGGAGTTTGATCGTATCGACTTTATCGGCGATGCCATCTGTCTCAAAGGTAAGGGACGCATGACCGGCCAGCGGGAGATCGACTTGAAGTTCTACACCCAGGTCGGTCGAGACGAGATGCATCTGCCGATTGTGCGTCCCGTCTTGGGGGAGGCCAGCCGTCAGTTCATGTTGGTCGAGGTCACCGGCTCGCTCGATCAGCCCACCGTCAACAAGACGGCGTTTCCGCGCCTGAACGAACGATTGCAGGAGTTGTTCCCGGAACTTGCCGGTCAGCGTGAGCAACCGGAGCCCACAGTGCCAATCATCAGTATGCCGCGAGATATGCTTGAGCGGAGCGGGCTGTTCCCCAGACGTTGAACCAGCGGCGTCGACGATCCGCCACCTTGTTGCAGGAATGGAATCCGCAAGGAACCAATTCCATGAGCATCGGATCGTCCCTCGGAATTCTGAGCAGCCTCGCCACGACCAGCTTTGCGCAGCGCGCAGCCGATGTCGAACGCGTTGAGCGCGAGACGGTCGATCAATCTCGCTCCGCCGATTCCAAAACGAAAGCCGAAACGGCTGCCGGCATCGGCGAGCCGGAGAAAGAATCGGCCGTGGGCGATCGCGATGCCGATGGTCGCCGGCCTTGGGAGTTTCCCGATCACCGCCGGCCAGCGGACGACGCAGTAGCGGCCACCGCGAGTGACGAGCCAGCCGCTCGAGATCCTCATGGTGAAGCGGGCAACCTGCTCGACATTTCCGGCTGAATCTCTCGTGTTCCCTCTCGGAACGCCGGCAGCTTGAGAGCATGCTGGACTTGCGTCGGTGGTCGGGTTTCAATGTCCTGACCGACCGCCTCTCCCCCGACGCAAGGAACCCTCGATGGACCCTCGCCGTTTGCTGCTCGCCTGCTCCCCTGCCCTGCTTTGCCTCGCAACCGTGACCGCAGCCGCGGACTTGCCGCCGGTGGAAGACTTGCCCACTGCGGCGGAGCTTCCCGATCCGCTCAAAATGTTCGATGGCACTCCGGTCGAAACCAAGGAGCAGTGGGAAACTCGCCGCAAGCCCGAGCTGAAGACGCTCTTTCAGCATTACATGTACGGCTATCTGGGCGACGCGCCGAAGGTGAGCGCTTCCGAGGTCAGCAGCCACGACGATCTCTTTGGCGGTAAGGCCACGATGAAGCAGGTCACCCTCACGGTTGGCCCGCCCGAGTGCCCGAAACTTGACCTGCTCCTCTTCGTTCCCAACAAGACCAAGGACGATCGTCCGGCGCCGGTCGTGCTCGGCCTCAACTTTACTGGCAACCACACCCTCCTCGACGACAAGCGAATCACTCTGCCCAAAGGCTGGATGCGTGAAGGTCCCGGAGTGGAAAATCATCGGGCCACGGACGCGGGTCGCGGCACCTCGAAGGCGTGGTCGATCGAGCACATCATCGATCGCGGCTACGCAGTCGCCACGATTTACTACGGCGACATCCTGCCCGACCAGGCCGACATGAACGGCGGCGTGCTGCCGTACTTTCGCAAGTCCGGCGGCAAGGAGCATGGCCCGCTCGACATGCACGCCATCGCTGCGTGGGCGTGGGGACTGCATCGCGGTGTTGACTATCTTGTCACCGACAAGGACATCGACCCTAAACAGATTGTCGTGTTCGGCCACTCGCGCAACGGCAAGGCAGCGCTCGTCGCGGGAGCGTTCGATGAGCGCATCGCCGCAGTGATTCCTCACCAGGCGGGCTGCGGCGGCACAGCGCCAAGCCGTCGGAAAAATCCGAAGGGCGAAACGGTCACCATCATCAACAAAAACTTCCCGCACTGGTTCAACGCCAACTTCAAAAAGCTGAGCGGCCAAGAGGAAAAGATCCCCTTCGACCAGCACTGCCTCGTCGCTCTCTGTGCCCCACGTCCCGTCCTGCTAAGCAACGGCGATCAGGACCAATGGGCCGATCCGCCCGGTCAGTTCGACGTGCTCGTCGCCGCGCGACCCGTGTATCGCCTGCTCGGCGCCAGCGGCATGCCGGACGAGCTAAAACAGCCGGAGCCCGGCAAACTCGTCGGCGATCAGCTTTGCTACTTCGTCGACGACTCGAAGCACGTGGTCGATCAGCACTACTGGGACGTGTTCCTCGACTTCGCCGACAAGTCACTCCAGCGAAAGTAGTAGCTGAATTCGCCAGAATTCAGACAAACACAGCTTCCACTCGCGTCAGCTCTCAACAGAGCAATAGACCCAACCACCCACCGACTGGTTCGCCGAATCGTTATTCCACGGCAACAGCGACGCAATGAAAAAGGCCCGCGGAAACAAATCTGCGGGCCTTTCGATTTCATGGTGTTAGGTACTAGGTACTCAGTACCGAGTACTTGTTGTCGCCGACTGTGGTCAGTCGGAGGTCGCCTCCGTCATCTCAGCGATGACTGAAGCAGGGATCGCTTAGTAACGTCGACCACCGCCGCCGCCGCCGCCGTATCCACCACCGCCACCGCCACCATATCCGCCGCCGCCACCGCCGTA